>FTEL01007484.1_pt1 | contig 22347 bp, 15 predicted proteins | sample 1658911 | NCBI WGS metagenome assembly FTEL01 (sample SAMEA3914869, study PRJEB12502) | metagenome | biome: forest; material: soil | place: USA | collected 2012-03-12 | depth 0.1 m
GGTGCTGGCGGTCGAGGACTCGTACTTCCAGGTGGGGGGGAGGACACCGACGGTCTTGTAGTAGCGGGCCAGGCGGTGGATACGCGACTCGATGAGAATCAGGCGGAACTTGGAGTCCTTGTCCTTGCGGTTGCGCTCAAGGTGCTTACGGACGGCGACAGCCTGGGCGGTGGGGTTAGCAAACAGTTTTTTTCAAGGCCAAGTCGAGGCGCAAACGCTTGCGCGCGCACCCGCTCGAGATAAAAGGGCAGCATACCTTCTTGATGAGCATGTACAGGTCCTCCGGAATATCGGGGGCAAGGCCTGTTCACACATCACTCTGTCAGCCTGGTGACCAAACAGAGGCATAGATAGTCCCGTCTCTTTTTGTGTCCCATCCCTCGTCCCTTTGCGCGAGCCATCGAGCTCATGCCGTCGGCCGCGGGGGCGTTCGTGCTCGAGCGAGGCATTCGCTTGTGGGCGGGTGTGTGTTTTGTTGTCGTTGATTCCATCTCTTTCCTCGGGTGTAAAAAGCGGCTCAGTCCATACCGTTGCTCTTCAGGATCCGGAGGATCTTGTTACCTGCACCATGGCTGTCAGCATTTCCAATTCCCACTCCCTGAGCTTTCGCAACCAAGGCCAAAACATACCAGTGACGACCTTGACCTGGGCAACGCCGTGGGAGTCACGGAGGACGACACCGATCTGCGAGGGGGTCGCGCCCTTCTTGGCGAGCTTGCAGATCTGCTCGACGACCTGCTCGGGGGTGGTCTTGAGCCACGCGGGCGGGTTGCGCGAGTAGGGGGTGGCGGAGGACGAGATGCCCTTGCCCTTGCTGTGAAGACGACCCATGGCGGCGGTGTTGTGTGTGTGGTGGTGGCGATCGGTGGTCGGTCGGCGTTGTCGAGATGTCGCTGGCTGCTCGGGGAGGATGCGCACGAAATTTCCCTGGGGTTGGGTGGAAGTTCGATTTCTGTGGGCGGAGAAATTGGCTAGGGTCGGGCTCTGATTGGCCAAACTTTTGGGAATTCCACGTGACCATGCGCGTGATCCTGCCAAGATATCGCTGGTGGACCCAGATCCTGGTCGATTTAAGCAAAATTTCCAACGACGCGACCTGTTGCTCCTCCGCTGCTCAAAACAAAACACCATCCATGTTGCGCGCTGGCGTGCGACTGGTGATGTTGCAGATGAATATGCGGGCGTTGGATCTGGTCATTGCAGATCCCGTATACCCGTCTTGACATTAACGCCGACTGCTCAGGTAAGCTCCCACATCTTCTCCCCCAACATCCGCCGACCCTCAACCTGCCATTCCCTGATGATCACAACCTACTTTACTTTTTTCTGGTACCTCTTATGTTAGGGCCCTTCGGGGCCCAATGAATTAAACGGACTTCTGATTACCTTGGCACCAAACCCCGCGTCTGAAGCAAGTTCTTGGTGAAAGGCAGAGCTAACCTGCTCATAGGGTTTCCTCATCGGAGTGTTGAGCTTGGGCAACAGGCGATCCGACGCTATGTCCCAGTAGCAGATGTCCTCTCGTTGTAGAAATTTTCAGAGCAGCAATACAAACAGTCATGACCACCACCTTGCCTCGCAGATCAATCATCACTAGCAGCCTCTCCCATGCAGATGTCATCCCCAATGTCAAAGAGCCAAGCCGTACTTTTAGCAGTGCAAACCGACGACTTCCCCATGAATGTAATTGTACATGTTACTTGATGCCCGTCAACACGCCGCGCAAGAATAGCAGCCCCCCAGATCCCTGTGGGATACCTGTTTCGATCTCTCATATCTGACCGAATCCCAAGGCCAGCTCACAAACCCATCCGTCTGTCCATCCCTCCTCCACGCTTGATCCCTCGCCAGTCTCCGTACCCACCACTCGTCTCCCATTACCAAGCATTCACATCAAAATTCTCCTGTTCTGGGTCAGCGCGACAAACTCTGGACAACAACTGGGGCTAGGGGTCGAGCATACCTCTGGAAAGTACGTCGTGACGACGGTGCGGTCAGCAAACTTGCGTCCGGCCAAAGCCCGCAGTGCCTTGGTCGCAAACTCGGGCGTCTCAAACTTGATAAAGATCTTGCCCACGCCGGCGGATTGCCTACTTCCGCCAACAGGCCGGGGGATCTTGAGCGACAGGATCGTGCCGAACTTCTCGCACTCTTCCTGGACATCATCGCGGATTTCTGAGAAAAATTGTCAGCAAAGAGAGCCCTAGAGGTTATGCCGAGCAAATATGAGGAGGACGCACCCTCGTAGTCGTCATTATCCATCAACTCGTCGGCCGTCACCATGTTGAGCAGCTGCAGCACCCTGCTGACGCCTGGGTCGGTCGATGTCGTGCCGGCGAGCATGGACATGGCGTTGACGCCCATCTCGCCCGAGACCTGAGTGATGCCGATGCTGGCCTTTTGCACCTTGAGCGCGCGCTCGCCAAGCATCATGTTGTTCAGGCCTTGGATCGCGACGCTGGTGACGCTCGGGTCGGCATATTCGAGGAAGGCAACACCCTAGGGAGTGATTGTTAGTGGGATCTAAGTTGGTGTTAATTGACATTTCGGGGAGGGCATACCCGTGACTCTTGGGTACCATTGTCCTTGACCAGCATGAACGACTTGAGCTTGCCAAAGCTGACAAGAAGTTCCATGACCTGGTCCTCCGTCAGGTACTGCGGGATGTTGGCCACACTAATCTTGTTAGGGCTATCGAGCACCACGCTTGACGGAACGTCGGAGTCAGGGTCATAGTTCGGGTCCTCGACAATCGCGGGGACAATGTAGTCCTTTGGCCGGCGGATGTGCAGGCCCTGGGGCGCGGCACCGTCGCCATTGGCGGCGTGCGCGTCATCCGCCTCCATCGATATGCCATCAAACGCCAGGGCGACTGTCGCGTCGGTGTTGGTCTTGAACTCGACCATGGCAAAGGAACGGTCTGGGGCGACTTGGGCCTGCAGGCACGGGTCTGCCGAGTCGATGGCATTCAGGCCGTTGAGCTGGAGATTGAGGAAGCTGGCGAGGGATTCGTCGGTGGCCGAGGGCGGCAGGTTCGAGATGATGAGGCGCTTGCTCTGGCGGGAGTTGGTAGGTTTGAGGGCGGAGTTGGTGACGGAGCCGCCGGGCTGGCTCATGAAGGCCTGGAGCTTGCTAGGGTCCATGGCGTGTTGTTGGCGCGGTGCGCCGGGGAGCGGGAACATGCCCGACAGCTTCGCCTGCTCGGCCGTGACATTGTCGTACCCGGGCGGCTTGATATCCCACTGTGTCAGACGCCGCCTCCGCTCGAGAATGGGGATCACGTCGGTGAGGTCGGGAGTGGGCTCCCGCTTTTTGGGCGGGGGAGACACGCTCCGGCGGCGGTCCCTCTCGGAGTCGCGGTCGTGCCTGGGCCCGCGACGGTCGTCCATCAAGTCGCGGTCGGGGCGACGATCCCGCCGGTCGCCATCGTCCCGCCTGGGCCTGGCGCCCCGGTCACGGTCCCATTCCCTCTCGCCGCGGTCGCCACGGTCACCTCTGTCGCCCCTGTCTCCTCCACGGCGGTCCCGTCCCGAGTAGCGATCCTCGCGCTCACGGTCGCGGTGGCTTCGGCTGGACGAGTAGGCATCTACATCGCCATCTTCGCGACGGGGTCGGCCGCCGCTGCGGTAGTCGGGGGAACGGGACCTTCTGCGGCCGCCACCTCGGTCGCGTGTGTCTCCTCCTCGGGCGTCTCCGCGGTCGCGTCTGTCGTCGCGGTCTCTCCTGGAAGACTGGGAGGGGGGGGTGTAAGTATCGGGCATTGAACGGGATGTCTACCTGCGTGTGGGGGGCCGCAGGCCATGGGGCATGGAACATACGGGATAGTCGCGAGATGAGCCGTGACGGCCACTGTCTGCGTCGCGTCAGTTAGCATCAATCGGTGGGCCAGGCACGGCGGGGATGCACACCTCTGGAGGAGTAATTGTCTCCGTTCATTGCCACTGCTGCTCCCACGAACCCGGTGTTGATGCAGGAGCTGGGATGGATGGCGGATGGCGGGAGAAAGTGGCAGGGTTGGCGTGATGGATCGACTTTCTCGACTCGATTGAGGGCGATCGCGACTGGTTGCGCTGCGAGGCTGGAACTTTTTTGGGGCGAGAGGATTCGAGCTTGGCCGCACCAATCCGCTCTGGGTTAGCCCGTGCTGCTGCCCGTGCCAAAGCCAGGCATGCCCTTTTGAGCTGCTTGATGGAACTGACCCGCCAACCACGACTCAGCTTCACAACACCCATTGTGCTCCCTCCTGCAGCAGACAGTCAACATCTACGTGGTGCAGTCTCGCTCTTTCGGCTACGCTTCTGACATTCATTTTGCAAGTTTGTGGACGGATTTTGACATCTTGAACCTACTGCCGTTTTTTACAACTTCCTTTTTTGGGGCCTGCACCTTTGCCCGATTTAATGGGAGCCCCCAAATCCGCAGACTGGCGAAAGCTGCCCCTGAGTCTCACTGAGCTCTGCATCGACACAACACTCCGCTGTGGACGTAGGTTGAGCTCCATTGCCTGCCACTCATTCATATCAATTGGGAGAATTTCTCTGGATGCATTTTATTCATTTAATTCCAACCAAGTTTAAAAACGTAAAAACAACGGCTAACATGCCTCACAGAGTCATTCCGATGGCGGAAAATCAGCGATGAATGGTGGGTATCCACTCATTTCCCGCCCCAGGACCTCGACGCCTGCCAGCGCATCTAACACACCATCACCACAGGCACTGTGTGCTCCAAGGCCGCATCGTCTCCCTCAAGCAGGACTCCTCCCATTTGCACTACCGGGCAGCATGGCCCAAGACAGCAAACAGTCTCCAGAAGCCAGCACTTGCTTCACCGTCAAAAACTAAGGTCGACGGCAGCGAAGAGAACGACGGGACAGCCTCCCTATTACACAACTATTTTGCCCTTTCCCACTCCCTGACAGACCTCTATGACCAATGGACCGCCTCCGATGCCAACTTTGCCCGACGTGCCCCTGCCTTCACCGGCATCCGCATCCTCAACCAGGACCCCTGGGAAGCCCTTGTCGCCTTCATATGCAGCAGCAACAACAACATTTCCCGGATCACCCAGATGGTCCTCAAACTCTGCCTCCACTACGGCCCTTACATTGGGACCATCGAAGGCGAGCCCTTCCATGACTTCCCCGGGCCGGAAGCCTTGTCGGGGGCGAAAGTGGAGGCCCACCTCCGCGAGCTACGCTTCGGCTACCGCGCAAAATACATCGCGGAAACAGCCCGCATCGTCTCGAAAGAGCGGCCGGCAGACTGGCTCCCGCAGCTCCGCAACCCCGCCTCCCCCTCTCTCGGGCAAGACAACCCCGCCATCAAACCCGAAGCCAGCCCAGAAGACTCGGAACCAGCAACCTACCGCGCCGCCCACGCCTCCCTCCTCGAGCTCACCGGCGTGGGGCCCAAGGTCGCAGACTGCGTCTGCCTCATGGGATTAGGCTGGGGCGAGGCGGTGCCGGTGGATACGCACGTGTGGCAGATCGCGCAGCGCGACTACAAGTTTGGGAAAGGCGGCAGCGGCGGGAAGAGCAAGACGTTCACCAAGACCATGTACGACGCGGTTGGGGATCACTTCCGCGCCATCTGGGGCCCGCAGGCCGGGTGGGCGCAGAGCGTGCTGTTTACGGCGAACTTGAAGTCGTTTGCTGAGCAGGCGCAGGGGGCGGGTGGTGCGGGGGTTAAGGGGGTGGTTAAGACGGAGGTGGATGTGGAGGGGTTGTCTGAGAGTAGGACGGCAACGGTGAAGACCGAGGATGAGGAGAAAACCGTTGCCCCTACAGCTGCTAGCCGGACCAGAAAACGGAAGCTTGCGAAGGACGAGAAGCCGGCCGACACCACGCAAGCGGATTCTCGCCCGCGGAGGGCCAGCAAGAGGCTCAAGGCTGATGGTAAATAGACACAAACAATCCTTGCAAATATTCAAGAAAGTCGAAGCCAACCACCGGATGACTCGCCTTCTTTGGAGTCCTTTAGAGTTGCCCGAACTAAGCCATCCTCTTGTATCCCAGGAATTCAGGATACCTGCGCTTGGGTGGCTCACTGGGGCCAACAAGGAGAGCAAAATCCTGTACATTGCAGGTTTTGACTTGGTTGAGAACAGGAGACTGCAAACAAAGTACACTTGCCAACAGCAATGTATGGCAATAGTACTGTCGTTGGACTCCATACTGTTGCTCTGACTTTCGAAGGCGAGTTCCTTAGATGCTCTGGAGGCCTATCCCTCCGCAGCCCTCAACACACACAGCCGACGTGGCCCTATTCTCAACAACATGTTTTAATGCACACCAACTAATTCCCTACTCAGAGCACTCCAAGCGTGCCTCCATCTCTTGCGTCTGGCGTCACTTCCCCTTGCGTCCGCCACCTGTTCCCAGCCCGCTCACACCAAACTCCCCATGTTTTCAACCCCCCTTCCCCCCTTCCCCCTTCTTTTCCTTCCAACCCAGTTTCCGTCCGAACCACCAGCGTTATCGCCGCGATAAGCACCCCCAAAATTCCTTCCATTAATGCCAATTACTCCTTCCTCTTCTTCTCTTCTCCTCCTCCTCCTTCTTTCCCCGCAACCAACCAACCGAGCGACCAAGGTAAGTTCCCCCCTCCCCGGGACCACGACCCAACACAGCGGCGAAGCTGCCATCGCGGCGGCAGCGGGAACGATAGAGCGTCGACCTCGCTGATATTCTTCCAAAGGTCTTTTATATAAAAAAAAAAAACCAAAGTCCAAGATGCCCCGGAAAGGCCGGGGCAGCAAGTGGAACCGCGCCGCCGGCCAGGCGGGCGGGGGAGCGGCCGCGAGGCCCTCCGCGGGGGAGAAGCCCGCCGAGCCCAGGTAAGCGACTCAGCCTTTTTTCGTCATTTCATTTGGTGTCGTGGACTTTGGCTTTGATCCGTCTTTCTCTTGCTCTGGTGAGCGATACTTTGGGGATTTTGGCTTTCTTGCTTTCTTGGGGTCGGTGAAAGCCAATGTCGAGATGTGTCTTGGTTTGTTTTCGTCCGCCGGGAGAGCTGTCTTCTCTCTGGCTTTCTTGTCTTCTTGTCTCAACAGGCGGTTATTTTGTCTTTCAGTCTGGTTTTCTTTTCTCTTCTCTCAAGTTGTCAAGGAGGGGTGGTGTGTGTTAAAGCTCCCTTGAGCAAGGCGTACCTGCAGGACCAGACCCTTTGGCTAACATCAACACCTCTCAGCAGTGCCGCCGCCACCGCTGCCGCCGCCGCTAGCAGCAACAACAACAACGACAACGGCAACGACAGCAGCAGCAGCAGCAGCAGAAGTACCGTCGCTGCTGGATCGTACGTCTACTTCTGTTAATATCCGGTTTCATTTGCCTGTTTTCAGCTCTGTTTACTGCACCCCTGAGCATTGTTTACTTCCGACCGGTTTCCCCACAGACTCGCAGTGCCGGTCGAGATGGGCAGGTCCGGACTGTTGTTGCGGCGATGGCTTGGCACGGCGGTGCCTTCCTACCTCAGGTCCCGCCTTCGCATCAGATATCTGCCTGGAAGCAGTGAGGGTAGGCGCGGTGCGCGTCAGTGCCAATCTGGGTCTTGGGCTTGCAAAATCTTTCTCTCGGCGCCGGGCTGCCTTCTCTGCTCTTCAGCTTCCACCTTCGACCTTCTTCCCCCCCCCTCTCTTCCTTTCCCTCGCACATAGGTACGCATCCTCTCTCATCACCATCCAAACCCTGCTTCCTGGAAGCCCAATCGGTCGCAGCGGGCTGCTTCGACTCATCCTGGAGCAGCCTTTGCACTGATTTCCCAGGTTGTTGTGTTTTGGTCGGTGTTTCCCTTCTAATATTTTTTCTTTGGTCGGGCCACACCGATCAGCACTTCGCTGGGTGGCGTGGTTCCTTCCGTCCATTGCATCCTGCCTCTTTCCCGCGTCACCACAAGCCCTCGTCTGACGTGGACTCTCCCCAACAGTGCGACCACGGTCGGCTTGCAGGCCCAGGACCTCCCCCGCGCGACGGCCCCGCGATTCATCGCTCCCTTTCGGCGCCCTTATCGATCCGCGGCAAGACGGTTCGCGAGGATGAGTGCGACCGCCGAGGAGATGTTGAGGAGGGTGTACACCTCCGGGGCCGATCAGGTCCTCGCGAGGCCTCCGCCGAAGCTCAACGTGATGGTAAGTTTTGCCGCGCGCGCGAAAAGCTAGCAAGAGGATGGCCGAGCTCACAGACTGCAGGTGCAAGTTTCCTGGCCGGCGTCGCTGCGCGGTTTCAAGGATGTCGACCCTTCCGATGTCGACATCAAGGCCATCCTTGCCCGCGTTGCGAAGGAACACGATGCCAAGATCGAGGTAGAGGACATTGACAATGTCATCGCTATCACGGTCAAGGCCACAAACCGGGCCAAGGCCCAAGAGGTCCTGGCAATCCTTTGGGGTCAGCTCCTGTACCGCCCGGGCGAGGACGAGGTGTGGCGCGCCCATCTGATGGTCAGCCCCCCGAAGAACGGCGGTTCCAGTCTCACGGCTGTTCTGCCGCCCAAGGAGGGAGCCACAGGTCGCCGCGCCATCGCCGTGGCAGCGAAGGAACTCATTTCGATCGGCTCGGTCGGTGGTGCTGCAACAACAATGGACAACTACAAGACGGAGTTGATGAAAACGCTCGATCACACGGCCAGCATCCTGCGGTATACCCCCAACGGTATGCGCATGAGGGTGCAGTTCGGGAGCCTCTTGCTGGATGAATGGAAAAGAGAGAAGGCGGAATACTCCTTTGCCGAGTTGGACGGCCTGGTTCGCCGGGCTGGGACGAGAGGTACGGCTCATATGTTGAACATGTAAGTGTCTTTCCTGTGCCTTTCTGCCTCCTCATACCTTGTTGACGCCTTTACAGGGTCAGCGAGTCTGCTGCGAACCGTCTGATGGATTCGCTCTCTCCGACTAACAAGGAACTGCCTGAGATGGTACGCGGCTTTCTCGAGGGCGACGATGGCGAACCGACACGCGTCTACTCCTTGATCATGGAAACCAAGAACCTTCATGTCGAGTCTACCCTGGAGAGGGTGAGAGGACAGGAAAGGCGTGACAAGACCCAAGGCAGCAGGAAAGGTCCATATTATACCATTGGTCCGTTGACGACGCGCCAGTTGGAAAAGCAACATCGGGGCGTCGAGGTTGTTACGGTTTGCCCCGAGAGGTAAGTCGAACATCACCGCGCCAGCCAGGTTGCCAACTGACACAACCACAGCGATCACGACTGGGCGTTCGAGATCCGCAAGACCGCAGCAGACCAGGAGACCAAACCGTCTGCCCCGTTCAAGATTGAAGATCTGGAGAAATACATCCAGTTCACTGGTGACTCGCTCAGGGGCGGCTTTCCCAACATTTCAATCCGCAACTACCTGCTTGACCGCTTCGCGGTGCAGAATATCTACGGGAAAGAGTGCCTGCGGTACACACTCGGCATGCACTACACGTTGGAGATCAACTTCTACCACGAGTGGCAACGCAACAAGCCTACGCAGGAGCCGTTGGCTGCCCCGTCCACGACGGCCAGTGTGATGATCTACGGCGACGACTGGGACAACGACATGCGATCCGACGTGTCCACCCCGCGGGAATGGGACGAGGCGTTTGCGAAACAGTTCCTCCAGCAGTCGGACGACGACGAGGTGCCTGGCGAGACGCCCGGCAGGTTGGCGGACCAGCTGGGTCACTTCCTCGCCTGGGTTGAGTGGATTCAGAAGGGTCTTGACGGGGCCGATTCGGAGAAGAAGAGCAAGATGGCGGGTGGACGTGCCTGATCTAATGTACGCTGAGCTTTGTGTTTGGCCAGGGAGGGTGGGCTGGGTGTATTTGTATGCGGAGATTTGGCGTTGCTTTGGGCGATGACTTTGCTGGGTCTGGAGGGAGCTTCTTGCTTTCATGATATCCAGGGATTGGCGTTTGGGGTCGCTCGAGGGAACTGGCCGGATTTTTATGGAGTGGCTACTGTATTACTGGCTGAGGCCGTTTGGCATGGAAAAATGAGAAAAACCGAAAACACAACTGTTGATTCGCATTTCGTAGCATGTGGTGATAACACGAATGGCTTGGGCCAGGCAATCTGGGGTCCTGAATGTCCATTTGGGCTGTCATGTGGTATTTACATCACTGGCCCTGCGGGACTCGAGGCCCATCCGCTGACGGTCTGTCGGGTCATCCTCCGTTGTGCTGTCTTGTCATGACGCCTGCCCTCCACTGGCACCGCCGGACCCTTGTGCCAACACCTTTTGCCTCAGGACTGGAGGGTTGCGATTGTCAGCGACCGAGTAGTTTCTTGGAGCAGGGGAATGAATGATGAAGGTGGTGTGGTGATGTGATGACCAGGTGGTGTTGAGTTGGAAAAGGCGAGGCAGGAAGGGGGAGGGAAAGGAGGAGGAATGAAGAGGATGGAGTGCGGGAGGAAATGGGAGGTGAGGTAAGCGGTGAAAAGGTGTGGGGGGGAAGATAGGGTGAGAGAGAGGTGGCCAGGAGGGAGACAGGTGGGATGGAGGAGAGGAAGAGAAGAGGAAGACACCATGTTTGACTCACCTTCCTCGACAACGCGCAGGTTGTTTGTCTTGGCCGAGACGATGCCCTCGAGCCCCTGGATGTTGCCGGCGAGCTCCTTGACCTTGGCCTCGTAGAACTCGGCGGCGGATTTGGTGTCCTACGGGGGGGGGGAGATGTGAGTTCGTTTCATGGTACTTTGGTATTTTGGAATTATGGGTGGAGGAGGTGGGATTACCTTCTCGACGTAGAAGCCCGTCCCAACGTCGACGAGCACGCGGTCGGGGTCGGCGAGCTTGCCCTTGACGTAGAGCGAGTTGGTGAGGGGGACGAGGATGGGTTTCTCCTCTGTGGTTTTGGGAGGGGCGGGTTAGCTATGGCAGGGGGAGATAGACAAAACATAGGCGCACGCACTATCCAACGTGGACCCCCCCAGCTGGACGACGCGCAGGCACTCCTTGAACTTGGCCTGGGCGGCGGCGAGCTGGGCGTACGACGACGAGAGGTGCTCGACCTCGGTGTCGAGCTGCTTCTTGACGGCGCTCAGCTGCTGGGCGCTGAGGGTGCCGAGGTCGACTGCGGGTGGGGTGTCATGTCATGTCAGTGAGGGTTTGTTGTTCATGGGGTGTTCCCGTCCGTAAGGGGTTGAGTGAGGTCAACGTGAGTTCGGGATGAGATGCAGGTCTCTCTCGGTGTGAAATGAGATGGTGGGGTAGCTTGGGGTCGCCTGGCTGCCCAGCGAGATGGTTTTTTGGTGGGATGTCCGAAAACTGACCTGCCTCTCCTTGTGATTGACCGCCGCGGCTGGCCATTGTGGGAACTCGCTGCTTCGGCAGTCGGGGACTGAGATGGGGGAATGCGGAGGCAGTGATGAGAGGGACTCAAGAGTGATTCCAGGCAAGCATGGGAAGCTGGAGCTCTGGCGCGTTGCTGCCCCGCGAAAAGGACGACGTTGGAATTGTGGGGGCCTGGAAGTGTGGGGTTGCCTGTTTGGGGCTCATGTGGGGGATCTTGCAGGGGACATTGTGCTCCCCCATCAGGGGTCCTGCAGGGACTGGGTCACACTCAATGAGTGCTGCTGAGCACTTCTCATCTCAGCAATTGGTATTCTTCAAAACTACAAGTAGATATCTACATATAGTGAACCAACGAGAATACCGGTACTTTCACGTCCAAGGAGACAGAAACAGTTCGGCAGCAGAACAGCTGGTTGCTAGCTCTCCCTTCTGGCCATGTTTATACGTCAATAGGCACATATCCAGTACGCTACGGGATGGCACTTCCGAGTCACCGACCTAGAGTCTTGACTTGCTTCTCCCACCGCGTCAACAACCCAACTTTCCACTCCTTCAACATCCGCTCTGTCGGCGGCAGCAGGGCGTTGCTCCCGTCCAGGCGCCGAATCACCTCGTCCACGGCATGAGCCGGCAGGTTTATCTCCTGGGCATCGCAGGTCACCGACTCTAGCATCTTGTCGGCATCCTCGCGCGATATCGTCCGGTAGAGGAGCTTGATGGCCGGGGTAGGCTGCGGGACGGCGCTCGACGAGAAGACAATGCTGCTGTTGAGGACCCAGATGTGGATGGCGTTTTGGGCCCCGGCTTCGTTTTCGCGCAGCGTTTCCGGCAGAGGGGTGATCAATGACTTGGAGGAGCCGGAGCGCGCGATGGTGGAAATGAGGGTGGCTGCGAGGCACTCTGGGATTCCCGGGGTGACGCTTGAGATGGACGTGCAAGATATTTGCCACTTGAGCAGCGTCACGGCATGAGTCCGGTCGTTGAAGAAACCTAACTGATCGTGGCAGGCAGAGCAGCACACGTTCAAGTTGCGGTTTTGTGCGGTTGTGGAATGGGGCAAGGACAGGGCTCGCCTGTCGGATGAGCCTTGCTCATACGTGGACGGTGAGAACTAGGAACGACGATCAGTGACTGACTGACCGGCGCACACAGGGAGGAATGTCCCTCCCGTAATCCCTGAGCATTCTCGACTTGGGAATGATCAGGCGAAGAGTGGAGGACCGGCTGTCCACTGAAGGAGATGTCCCGTCCTTGGGGGAGGGTCATAACCAAGCAGTGGCCTGCGTGAGCAGGAAAGCGAGCCAGAATGTTGATTTGGGGCATTTGTATCGGTATCCACGCCACCGAGGCGGAATCCGCCGGCTTGGCTACCTTCTTGATGCCCATCTCGGTGCGGCGATGGCGTAAGAGAAAAACAAACAACACAAAACAGAGCGCATGCATGATAGAAGTTGCCCGGGTGGGACGAGGCTTAATAGTTCCACCAGCACTTACCGTCACGTTCTGGCAGTCAGTCTCAGCAAAAAGTAGGGTGGTGAGGTCGACGAAACCAATGCCCTCCTGGGCCGAGATGGCCGACGACGCACCGTAGCCCCTCGAAGCGAGGCTCTTTTCATCAGCCTTTCCTGACGAGTGATCCTCATCGGTGGAGTGGTGGTGGTGGTGGTCCGGTTTGTGGCAATGCCAAAACTCCATCATCTCGGCCCAGTTCTCGCTGGGAAGGTCCTTCCACGTGGCCACAGCTCCAGCAGGGATGATGTTGGAACCGCACTGCCTACAGGCGACCCCGCAACCGGTCTCGAGATCCGTCGCCGACCAGGGCATGTCATCAGCTTGATGAGATGGGGGGAGCGACGACGGTTCGAGGGGGAGGCGCCACGAGAGCGTGGCCGTGCTTTTCTGCCTGTCCGGGATGGGAAGGGCTGTGGCCCCGATGGCTGCTTTGGCCGGCAGAGTCAGACGGGTGGTGCTGCTGCCGGTGCCGGCACCATGCGTGAGCTCGACGGTTCTGCAGTCGGACGCGATCGACACGCGCGGCGAGGGCCCATCGCTCGTGATGGAAGGCAGGGATGCAGCCAGAGAAATCTGGCGGATGTTGACAAGCAGCTCGGCATAGAGAGCACAGCCATTGCCATCCGAGGGGTCCATTTCCGGCGGTGGGGTTGTCCGGGTGGGGAATGTTTGGATTGTTGGTTAGAGTTTGGGTGTTGGAGGGATGATGGGTGATGTTGGCGATGGATGGGATGGGGAGAGCAGGAGAAAATGAGCTGTTGTGAGCTGCTGGAGCCAGTGATTTTGAGGCGCCACAGTGGGCAGAACCAGATGGCAAGCTTGTTTCGCACGGAGGCAGTGGGTCTGATCGCTGGGGGGGAAGCTTACATAACACAGCGATCCGCGATGCGCCAAGCGTTTTAGCGCGGTAGCCTGTTCGCCGCCAAAATTTCAACCACACGTCGCGCGAGCTTCGTCCAGCTTCAACATCGACTCCATCACGCACTCCATCACCCCAATCCTGACCCCAACACCAACCAATACCCCCCATCTCCATTGCCATCGCCATCGCGGGCCACACCCCCATCACCGTCGACGACACACAGTCCCGCCCCGCGCCGACTCTACCCCGATTGTCGCACCCGCAGACGCCCCTCCTCATCGACGCGTCACCAGGCAGACATCGCAACAACCGCTTTCGCCCTCATCTCTACCCCCCTCAAATCCTCACGAATGGGATGAGCACTGCGCCAAGCGGGTAGCAGCAGCAGCAGCAGCAGCACCATGTCGGACGCCGACTTTGAGCAGGTCCGCCGCCTCCAGGCCGAGCGCAATGCCGCCGCCGCTGCGAAGAAGGGCTCGCGGACCTTCGATCCCGCGAACCAGCGCGCCGACACCTCCACCAAGGCCAAGCTGAGCGAGGCTTGGGACACGGAGCTCTACGACCGCGAGAATGGGGGCGACAAGTTTGCCGGCTACCATGTCTCGCTGCCCGGCGCCGATGGCGACGACGACGAGGACATGCCCGATGCCGACTCGTCGCGCCGCCTCGTCGGCCAGTACACTGCCACCCGCGCCCAGATCGACGAGTTCGCCCGCGGCGACGGTGTCGAGGAGGACGACCCGCTGGCCGGCCGCGGCGAGCGCAGCAACCGCATTACCGACCGCGAAACCGACTACCAGAAGCGCCGCTTCGACCGCCACTCGGGCGCCCAGGAGGAGGGCGAGTCGTACCGTGACATCATGGAGCACCGCGACCTCGAGCGGGAGGAGGAGCGCGTCCGCCGCGCCATCGAGCAGAAGATGAAGGACGGGCCCGTCGAGGAGGAGCACCAGCCCGTCCTCAAGGACTCGGCTGACAAGGAGAACGAGGAGGTGGGCGATGGCACTCGCAAGCGCAAGAAGAGGTGGGATGTCGCCTCGACCGACACCGCCGAGCCCGCTGCTGCCGCCCCGGCGGCTGAGCCCAAGAAGAGGTCACGCTGGGATCAGGCCCCTGCCATCGGCGGTGCCCCGGACGCCGAGCCCAAGAAGCGCTCTCGCTGGGACCAGGCTCCTTCTGCGACCCCTGTCGGCAACGCGGGGCTGGCCACCCCGATGCATCCTTCCAGCTTGCCCGCGCGGCCGCCAGTCTCCTTCGGCGCCGATATGATGTCGCGCCGGTACATGCCCCTGAGCGACGAGGAGCTCGACGCCATGCTGCCCGGCCCTGACGAGGGCTACAAGATCCTCGAGCCGCCACCGGGATACGCTCCTGTGCGCGCTCCCGCCCACAAACTGGCTGCGGCGCCCACGCCCGCCACCGGCTTCACCATGCAGGACCCCAGCAGCGGCCGCATCGCTGGCCAGCACGTCCCCAGGGAGATCCCCGGCGTCGGCGACCTGCAGTTCTTCAAGGCCGAAGATATGGCCTACTTTGGCAAGCTGACGGATGGGTCAAACGAGGACGATCTGAGCGTCGAGGATCTGAAGGAGCGGAAGATCATGCGTCTTCTGCTGAAGGTCAAGAATGGCACTCCTCCCATGAGGAAGACAGCGCTCAGACAACTTACAGATAACGCGCGCAACTTTGGCGCCGGGCCCCTGTTCAACCAGATCCTGCCACTCCTGATGGAGAAGACGCTCGAGGACCAGGAGCGCCATCTGCTCGTCAAGGTCATCGACCGCATCTTGTACAAGCTGGACGACATGGTCCGCCCATACGTGCACAAGATCCTGGTCGTCATCGAGCCCCTGCTCATCGACCAGGACTACTACGCCCGGGTCGAGGGTCGCGAGATCATCTCGAACCTCGCCAAGGCTGCGGGCCTGGCCACCATGATCAGCGTCATGCGGCCCGATATTGACCACGTCGATGAGTACGTCAGAAATACCACGGCCCGCGCCTTTGCCGTTGTCGCCTCCGCCCTGGGCATCCCTGCCCTGCTCCCCTTCCTCAGGGCCGTCTGCCGCAGCAAGAAGTCGTGGCAGGCGCGCCACACCGGCGTCAAGATCGTGCAGCAGATTCCCATCCTGATGGGCTGCGCCGTCCTGCCCCACCTCAAGCAGCTCGTCGATTGCATCGGGCCGAACCTGAACGACGAGCAGACCAAGGTGCGCACCGTCACCAGTTTGGCCATCGCCGCCCTGGCTGAGGCGTCGAACCCCTATGGTATCGAGAGTTTCGACGACATCCTCAACCCCCTGTGGACCGGCGCCCGGAAGCAGCGTGGCAAGGGCCTCGCGGGCTTCCTCAAGGCCGTCGGCTACATCATCCCCCTGATGGACGAAGACTATGCCAACTACTACACCAGCCAGATCATGGAGATCCTGCTGCGCGAGTTTGCCTCGCCCGACGAGGAGATGAAGAAGGTCGTCCTCAAGGTCATCTCGCAGTGCGCCGCCACCGACGGAGTGACGGCCGGCTACCTGAAGGAACACGTCTTGGACGAGTTCTTCAAGAGCTTCTGGGTCCGCCGCATGGCCCTCGACAAGCGAAACTATCGGCAAGTTGTTGAGACGACGGTCGACATCGGCCAGAAGGTCGGCGTGAGCGAGATCCTCGAGCGCATCGTGACCAACCTCAAGGACGAGAGCGAGGCCTACCGGAAGATGACCGTGGAGACGGTTGAGAAGGTCGTGGCATCCCTCGGCGCCGCCGACATTGGCGAGCGCCTCGAGGAACGCCTGATCGACGGCATTCTGCACGCGTTCCAGGAGCAGAGCGTCGAAGACATTGTTATGCTCAACGGCTTCGGCTCCGTCGTCAACGCCCTCGGCACCCGCTGCAAGCCATACCTGCCGCAGATCGTCAGCACCATCCTCTGGCGCCTCAATAACAAGTCGGCTACGGTCCGCCAGCAGGCCGCCGACCTCGTGTCGCGCATCGCCATGGTCATGAAGCAGTGCGGCGAGGACGCGCTGATGGGCAAGCTTGGCATCGTGCTGTACGAGTACCTCGGCGAGGAGTACCCCGAAGTGCTCGGGTCGATCCTGGGCGCGCTGCGCTCCATCGTCACGGTCGTCGGCATCAGCCAGATGCAGCCGCCCATCAAGGACCTGCTCCCGCGACTCACCCCCATCCTGCGCAACCGCCACGAGAAGGTGCAGGAGAACACGATCGACCTGGTCGGGCGCATCGCGGACCGCGGGCCCGAGAGCGTCAACGCGCGCGAGTGGATGCGCATCTGCTTCGAGCTACTTGATATGCTCAAGGCGCACAAGAAGGGCATCCGCCGCGCGGCCAACAACACGTTCGGCTTCATCGCAAAGGCCATCGGCCCGCAGGACGTGCTCGCCACGCTGCTCAACAACCTGCGCGTGCAGGAGCGGCAGTCGCGCGTCAACACGGCCGTCGCCATCGGCATCGTCGCCGAGACGTGCGCGCCCTTCACCGTCCTGCCCGCGCTCATGAACGAGTACCGCGTCCCCGAGCTCAACGTGCAGAACGGCGTGCTCAAGTCGCTGTCCTTCCTGTTTGAGTACATTGGCGAGATGGCAAAGGACTACGTCTACGCCGTCACCCCGCTGCTCGAGGACGCCCTCATCGACCGCGACCAGGTCCATCGCCAGACGGCCGCGTCGGTGGTCAAGCACATCGCGCTCGGCGTCGTCGGGCTGGGCTGCGAGGACGCCATGGTCCATTTGCTCAACCTGCTGTATCCGAACTTGTTTGAGACGAGCCCGCACGTTATTGACCGCATCGTCGAGGCCATCGAGGCGGTGCGCATGGCGGTCGGGCCCGGGCTGGTGCTGAATTATGTCTGGGCGGGGTTGTTCCACCCCGCGAGGAAGGTGCGCACGCCGTACTGGAGGCTGTATAATGACGCGTACGTGTGGGGGGCCGACGCGATGGTGCCGTATTATCCGAATTTGGTGGAGGAGGGGATTGATAGGGGGGAGTTGGCGATTGTGCTTTGAGGGGAGGGAAGGGGAGGGATAGGGGGGTGAAGTTGGGGCTGGGATGGGATGGCCGTTGATGAGGGAGGGTAAGGCAAGAGGATATCAGATGATCAGATGGTTTACAAGTCGCGCTGAGCTGGTTGCTCGAGGAAGGGGGTGCTGGTGTGCATCCGAGTTGTGGTTATATTGCATAATTGAGAGCGTTGATGATGTCTTTGGATCTCTGTTCTTGACTCGGCTCGTGAGGACTTGTTGGCTGGCCGAGTGTGATGCTCTGGTGAGTGGTGGTTTTGTCCAACGTAGTGCTCGAGTCAAACGTGCTACTCTGGTCGGGCGTTGTGCCCTCGTTCAGGCGTGGTTCTCTCGTCAGGAGTGCTTCTCCTCTCCGGAGTCGTGCTTGTATCAAGTACGGTAGGTGGCCAAGCGGAGGACTGGTCAAGCGTATTACTCTGATCAACCAGATGGCACTGATCAAGCGCGAGACTCCTGTCACGCTGAGGCTGGCTATGTGTGGTGATTGGAAATCGTGGTGTGCTGATCGAGTCTGTGACCGTAATCGAACACGGTCATGGTCAAGTAGGGTGCTCTGATCATCAAATGCGGTACTCTCGACAGGTATACAGTGGCAAGGTGTGGCTGTTATCACCTTCCCAACATCCACGACACCCAGCCCAGTGTGCTTGATCCTCAAGTCAGTCGCCTCTTGGGAGTTACGATGCAGACGCTCTTGGTGTTCAGTTACGTCCGTTAGGCTCTCCCTCTCGCACTTTCCAAGGCCTCACTCAAGACTGAGAGAGAGTATGGGCACCAAGCTTCCACTCACCGCACCCCCAAAGCTACACTGGCACCGCTATCCGTCCCCAACATTCCACCCAAGCTGACATGCACGGCTCAGGGGCATGTACGGGTGCAGCTTCAACCACAGCTCGGGAGTTAGGATACACAAACACAGCAACAAGCCGAGGACATGGCAACGGAGAATACTTCATGTCTCCGTACCACGCCGGATAATTCTCTTGCATGAGTGTAAAACAGCGGGAGACGTCCTGTGGTGCTCTGTGACCGGAGCGTCCTCCGCCCGATGGCACCATCAGCGGCGAGTTCAGCTCTCGGGGGCCCGAACTCGGGCACAGCAACAACCGCAGCTTACCCTGGGCAGGCCCTTCACCTGTAAGATGAACACCATATGCATAGCGAGGACCTGATAATGCAGATCCCAACTCGAGCCGCGTCCTCGAGAACGCGCTGTCAGGCCTCCAACCCCTGAGGACGCGACTGGCTTGCGTTACCCCTATTCACGACGACCGTCCCCAACAAACCCCAAACCCAGCACCACCGTCCAGACGACCCTGCCATCGAAAGTCCCAGCCAAGCACACCCCACGCACGATTTGAGCCGGCATATCTCCGTTGTCTCAGCCGCAGGATAAACAGCAGGGCGGCCCGACGTTTGCACGGCTGTGGTCACGTCGCCATGGTCTGGTACCGAAACACAGCGAGTTGGGGAACCAAGATGGGCCAGGCCGGAGAGGCCACGGTGCAATGCTACTCTGGCGGCTGTTTCAACTTCCTCGCTGGCTACCCTCTTTCCCCTTTCGTCCTGACATCCGCAAAAGCGACAGTAACGGTAGCAATGGCCGCGACGGTGACAGCGACGGTGACGGTCAGGGATCGCTGTGAAGAACCACGTGCAGATAGATGCAAGTCAGAAGGGCATCGAGCATCGCAATGCTCCCCAACGAGCCCCGACCAACTTCGGATATCCAGCACCCGACAACGACAACGTCGTTGCGTGCTTCGCTTCCCAACCGCATCGCCGTGCCGCCAAAGAAACCAGCCGGGGCCCATCCCTCCAACCATCCCAACCATCTTCCCTCGCAACTGCACCCCCCAGAGGGCACAGACATCGGCATGGAACCCCCTCGGCCAACCCTGACCGCGGCTGGCACGCCGACCTTGCTTACCCACCCACACTCACACTCAGTCGAGTAAGTCAATGCGCAGCCTTAGCCCTTCACCCCTTCTCGACGACCGGCCGCGGAGTGCTGGCCGCGCTGGAGTAACCACCGCGGTACTCGCACGCGGCAGTCCTCGCATAACGCTCCAGCAAAGAGAAACGCTTTCGACGACACAAACCCCACCACGGCCCCCACCCCGGACGAACCGGTGCCCGCTCCCAAGAAGAAGCGGTGTACCTGTGTGAGCGAGTTAGCTCGCCGCCCTCGCCCTCGCTGACGCCCGAAAGGCACAGGCACAGAGGCACAGGCACAGCGCGGCATCAGCACAAACTGCCGAATGGGAGGGGGTATGCCGAGGCACAGGCCAAAAGGGGCGACTTGGGGAGAGGGGACGAGCAGAATGACAAAACGGTATGTCAGAGTAAGCACGCGGGCAGGGCTGCTGTTCCCAAGGTAGTAACCCGTACCGCGTCTAGCCAGCTCCGTCGAAGACCAAGTCTCGTCGAGTCCAGTCTGTGTGTCGGTCGTCCTCGTCGGCGGTGCTCCACCCGCAGACTGGCTCCCCGGTACATATGGATCGAGGTGGTATCCAAGGTGGACAGGACAAGACCGTGCCAGCCCTGCCCCATGTCCCATGTCCATGCCCCCCCGACCCGGGACTCTTTGCACAGCCACGAGTCAAACCAGGAACAATTTCCCCAACCGCAGATAGAGACAGACGCGCCCCGAATCGGGGGATGTCGCGACGCGGAGGGGAGCGGCGTGGGAGAGGAGGATTCCGGCGGTGAGAAACAATAGAATAAACTCGAAATAAAACAAAAAATAAAACAAAACACACCTCAGATGTCAGCCCCGTCCATCCCTCCAAGCAAGCATCTCAACTGCCGCGTCCACCTTCCCACACTAAACCGCAAGTAAGCTAGACATCAAAGGCTCGGGCCCGCGCCGAGTCTGAATCCGGGGTGCTCGGCAAGCAGACCGCAAAGTTCACGCCCCCCCCTTCCCCCTTCCCCCAAGCCCGCAGCTTCGCTTGGGCAGCCGGCCGCCCACATCCCACGATCCCGTCCCATGGCAAGGCCTGGCATGGGACAGGCACGGGATGGGATGGGATTCTTCCCAATCGTGGAATCGTCTTTTCGCATCATCCGAAAAGGCCTGCCCTGCCCTGGATGTGCAGGGGGAAGGGGGGAGGCGGCGGCAACGGGAGGGGGAGGGTTCAGGGGAGGGCGGAGAATAAAAAAGATACATGCAGGCGAGTTCAAAGGGAAAGAATAATAAAATAATAAGTGAACTGTGAAGAAAAAGAGAGATGGGGAAGAGAAAAAAATGACCCAGTCTGCATAGCAAACTCCATCCTCGCCCAAAGCAGCAGGGCAAACCCACAAAAAAGGGAATCCCCAAAAGCGCATCCCTAATCCCTACCAAATCCACATCTACATCAAAACGACCACCCACGGAACTCCCGCAAACCCCCCGACCCACGCCGCCGCGGAGAATACAACGAAAAATGACCAGAAAAAAATAAAAAAGTCGAAAAGAATAAATTGCTCACACCCGCAAAACTCCCACTCCCGCCCGCCCCTGTCCCTGCCTCCCGTCCCGCCCTCTCAACAACCTCGCATCGTTGTTCGTTGTCTTTCCCATGGTCGTCTGCAACCCCCCCTGCTCGATGAGATCATGGCTTGTTTCAGATTCTGCAGTTCCCGGGGGCCCGGTGCTGCTGCGCCTCACTCGACCGGGGTCCATGCACCCACCAAATCCCCCCCCCCAATCCATCCCGTCCCCCAAAGTCCAACGTAACGGTGCCATCCACCCCCACCAACCAACCCAAACCACCCAACCAGAACAATCCCGCCAATCCACCAACCCACCACCGACCGCATCGAGTCGAATTCCCTTCCTTCGGGGATCCCGCACACACCACCCACACACCACACACCACACACACCCATATCGCATGTCCCATCGTCCGCATGCGCGCTCGCTCCAGAGGAGCCGCCCCGAAAAACAGAAGTCTTTCCAGCCCATCGTAATCTGACGAAATTTAGTCCAGCGGTCTTTCCTCGGTGCTACTTCAAGAGGCTCAACTGCCCGAAGGGACAGGGGCCCAGGTCGAACGTCCAGGTCCAGGTCCAGGTCTGCGTCCAGGTTCAGGGGTGCCGCGCGCGCGCCCTCTTTCCCTCCCGACCTCACCTCATCAACATGCAGTCCAGTCAGTCAGTCAGTCAGTCAGTCAGTCAGTCAGTCAGCCAGTCAGCCAGCCAGCCAGCCAGCCCGACGGCGGCAGCGCTTGCTTGTGTGTGGTGTGAATGTGTGTTGTTCACGGCGGCGCGTGCTTGTGCAAGCCACAGGCGCCGCCGCCCTGCCGAACTGGTCGACACACGACCGCAAACTTTCCCATCCCGTCAACACCGCCAAAATTGCTGCTGGCTGGCCAGCCAAAGTAAAATCCAATCAAGATCCGGCATCTGTACCCACGCCAGCACACCGCATGGCATCCATCCAAACGAACACCTCCGATTCCCTGCCCTGCCGCCACCGTCTGTGTGACGACGAGCTGGATACCCGCCACAGGCCAACGTCCTGTTCCCTCCACGGTTGATGCCTCACTCCCCTGCACCCCATGTCCAAGTCGACCAGCAAGGCAAGCAAGCAAGCACCCTCCCTCCTCTCGCCCTGCCAGCCAAGCCGGGCCAAATCAAAACCAGAGAAAAAAAAAAAAAAAAAAAAAAAAAAACCAGA
>FTEL01003307.1_pt1 | contig 22327 bp, 24 predicted proteins | sample 1658911 | NCBI WGS metagenome assembly FTEL01 (sample SAMEA3914869, study PRJEB12502) | metagenome | biome: forest; material: soil | place: USA | collected 2012-03-12 | depth 0.1 m
ACGGGTCCGGCGTGGCAGTCGAGTTGTCGGGGTTCAAGACCCTGTCGCACGTTAGCAAGGCCGGAACCAACCCCTGAAACCCCACAACAAAACAAATCTTCCCGCACAAGACAAAAAAGTGGGTGGTCCCGTACCCATCAACGACATGCACAACGCCATTCCCAACCAGCATATCTGCCGCAATCACCTTTGCACCATTTACAAACAACTGCCCCCCGTCCGTCCGAAAGTTCAGATTCCCGCCTTCTTGCGTGGCCTCGCTCCCTGGCGTGGCCATCATCTGGCTGTACAGGACCTTGCCCGGGATGACGTGGTAGTTGAGCACGTTGGTGAGCTGCTGGAGCGTCATGCTGTTGACGGTGCTGCCGATGGCGTTGAAGGCGTCGTTGGTTGGCGCGAAGACGGTCACGTCCGATGCCAGGTTCAGCGGCGTCTCGATGTCGGCGCGGCGGAGGGCGCCGGCTGCCGCCGTGAGACCGCCCGAGACGAGCGTGTCGGTGACGGTTCCCGGGATGGAGAGGACGGAATCGATTATGTGCATGGTGCCGCCAGTGTAGTCTATGTCCTAAAAGAGGACGGGGGGGTAGGCGGGTTAGTGGGTTTGAGCTTGGTAAACAGGGACTGGGGGAGGTGGGGTGGAGAACTAACGTATTGTTGGACGTTGGATTGGGCTCCGTTGCCGGTGACGAAGGTGACCCCGCCGTTCTGAGGGACCGAGTCAATGACCTGCCCGCCGCTGACATTGGAATACGCCCGCATGTTCATGTACGTCTGAACGGCGGACCCTGGGGTGGCACCCAGGGCGGATATCGGGTGGACGCCGTTCAGGACATGATAGCTGAGGAACGCCACGAGCAGGTTTGGGTCTGACGCCAGTTGGCCGTACAACGGTGAGTTGGCGAGTTGGTTGAGGGCGTTGTTGCTCGGGGCGAGGAGGGTGACGCCCTGTGCGTTGCTCAGGATGTCGAAGGCGACCTGCTCTGAAGCGAGCCAGGCGTTCAAGCCCGACAGGGTCGCGCTCTGGGCCGTTAGGATATCCTCCAGTGTTTGAGCAAACGCGACCCAGGCTATTGTCAATGGGAGGAAGTGTTTCCAACCCATGATCTTGGGGAAAGTATGTAGCTTTAGGAAAGGCGGGATGGCGAGCAAGCGAAAGTGTTGGTTTTCGATATCGAAGAGCAGTGGAACGCAGGAGCGGCAAGCGTCAACCGGAGAAGGTCTCCCAAGCTGCCATCGCCTCAAGTTCCTCGATGAATGGACAAATTATGTCACGTATGCCACCCCACGCCGAGCTCTGCAGCCACCGGGGTGTTGGCAGCGCAGGGAAGCAAAAGCCTGCATGAGGCTGCAGATGCACCGCGTCCGAGCTGCTTTTGGAGTTTGGCTACACCGCCTCCTAAATGATGCTCGGTGGGTCGTTTCAAACGGCCGATGGACGCCGCAACAAGCTGGGTCGAGGGCAGCCACCGACAATAAAGAGGAGGTTTACCACAACAGAACTACTTACCCAGTATACATGTGCTGTACTGATCCGATCGCCAGCCCAAAGAACACACCTGCCAGCAAGCTGGGTAGGTGGCTATCGGTGTCACAGTTCGAACAACACCACGAAATGGACGCTTGATATCACCGCTTTCTGTGGGCTATCCTGCAGCCGAAGTACTGTCCTGCCAGGTTGGCCAGCAGGACGAAACAAGGTAAACACTGGCAGAAATGGAATCATTATGTGCCATACGTGGGTGCTAGAGCGGCAACAGGCCTGAATATTGCGAAACGGGAGGAGGATGGCTATATAACTAGGTCATGTATAAGCCCCTTGACATTGGCCCTTCTGAAGCTGAAACAGGCAAATAGTTGGCAAGAAACGTCATCATGCTGTGAAGTACTCTCCGGCAGAGCAGAAGACCAAGTGATTTGGTACCTTACTTAGTAAATGTGGCTATGCTACACCGTGTTGGCAACGTTCCATTGGCGTGGTTGAAGTCTCTGAGGTGAAGTAAACACTCGACAATGATTTCAATCTTGCAGATTTTTGGGAAACGCTGTGAGTTCCCCTCTTCCACGTGTAGGTATGCAGAGCCAGGTGCACATTGCCGCTGCACATCGCCGCTGCAAAGGCCGCAGCCGAGCTGTCACCGGCCGATCACTGCTCCAACGAGACTATCTGGAAGTGGAGAAGTGACATTGCCTGCGTTTATTTAGTTGGGATGACAGCGAGCAATCCGATCCATGCAGCACGAACCTGCATAGGTAGGTAGATACGCACTATGTTCAACGCAGAATCATCCATGCCTGACTCGGCGTGCGCATAGTGGTGAGCTTGGCCATGAAAAGAGAGATCAATCCGCAATGAATTTGGCCATGGTCCTCTCGTTCTTCAGCTTCTGTCCCTCGTTTTCTCCCGTCGCCCAGTTCCAGCTTTCAAGTTTGCCTCGACACTTCTACTCACGCTGATAGTTCACTCGCACACTCAAGTCACGACCTCACCATGGACAACAGAATCTTCGACTGGGCCGACCTCAACACAGTTCCAGACTGGGCCAACCCAAACACGATCACAAACTGGGCCGACCCCGACGCAGTCACAGACTGGACCAACTTCAGCACAATCACACAATGGGCCGACCCCAACCGAGTCCCAGATTGGGTCAACCCCAACACCCCACAGACCGAGCTCGACAGCAACGGCAGTGAATTCGACTTCTTCCAGACCCTTTTTGGCTACCAGGTGGCCGTCGAGGGGGACCATGAGACCGAGAGGGACTTGGCTGAGAAGCTGGCTTCGTTTTCTCGCACGCACGTAGATGCGCAGTTCGAGGCTGAGCTCGTCTTGACACGGCTGCAGGCTGATCTTGCTACCGCCAAAGAGGACATTGAGACTTCGCGACGCCGGGTCTGGGAGCTAGAGAACGAGCTCGACGTGATGAATATCCAGGAAACCGAGTTGGTGAAGCAACACCAAGACGCTACCTGGGTCATCGAACAGGCTCGCAAAGCTGAAGGTGCTCAGGTAAACGAGATACGGGCACTGGTCGGGGAAGCCAGCAAGGACTGGGCCAGACTCGAGACCCTGGTTTCCCTCTGCAAGGAGGACCTAGAGAGCTCTTCCTCCTCGACGACGGACAATGAAAAAGCCCAAGCACAACACCTCAACGAAGCCAAGGATGGAGTGGGACAACAATTGGACCAGATAACTGCACAGGCAGATTATCTAATGTCCAGAGAAAGGGCGAAGATAGCGGCAGTCGAGTCGACCAGGACACAGTTTGAGCATCACATCTGGAAACTCAGGGAGGAAGTCACCGCCACAAGAGGCTTGGTTGAAGAGGAGAAAGCCAAAATCAAGCTCTTAACGGCAGCAAAGAAGCAGATGAAACAACGCTTACAACGAGCCGTTCTCAGGTCCAAGAGGATGTACGAGCAGGAAATGACTCGGACCGAGAATTTCGAGGGCATACTCGAAAAAGAGCGGATCCGCATCCGCGCAACAGAAGCAGCCAAGCGCGTAACGCTCCGTAACGACAGGGATGCCGCCTTTGAGCAGCTCACCCGTCTCTCAATCGACTTGCACGACGCCACGACCCTCACTCAAGAGCTCGACGAGCAGCGCAAAGCCTTGCACGACTCCCAGCAGCGAACCCTCCTCACGAACCAGGCTCTCAGCCTCGCCAACCAAGCCCTCGCCACCAAAATCGCTGCCCTCGAACAAAAGATCACCACCCTCGAAGGTCCGAAGAAATCCTGGCAGTCCCGCCTCCGCAGTTGGACATCCAAACACCATATTTGGCTCTCCCCTTTCCCTCACCTCCCACTTCCCTAACAACCTCCGCAAATTTTTTTAATCAACCTTGACCAACCTCACCCTCAACGCCTCATTCTCAACCGCCACCACCCTCCCATCCGCCCCAATCTCAAAAACGAACAAATCCAACGGAATCGACCCATACACAACGCTCGTCACCCCGACCCAGGTGGCACAGTCCGTCACAAAACTCCCGCTCGACTCCGGCAGGGAAAGGTCTTCGAACACGGCCTTGAACGCGACCTTTTTCCCCACGCCGCCGGGTAGGATCTCCTCGAGGCCCGTCGGGTACAGCCGCACTGAGGGTTGCATCTTGGGCAAATAGTCTGCGCTGACGTTGGCCGAGAGGGCCAGGGCGATGGGTGCCATGGCGGTGGAGTTGGAGAGCCAGTTTGTGAGGTTTAGACCTGGGGCGGTGGGGTCAACCGTTATAGTCAGGGAGGAGTTGAGAGGGGGTGTGGTGGTGTTGGTGGTGGTGGTGGTGGTGGTGTTGGGGAGGAGGCTGGCGTGGAGGTAGTGTCCTGCGTAGGTGGTTTTGGCTTGGGACCGGGCGATGTTGGACAGGGTGGGGATGTAGGTTTGGGTGAGGGCTTCGGCGATGGCGTTTGAGATTCCTGCGGGCAGGTCCCCGGCTGCAAGGACCGTGATACCAATGTCGAGCTCTGGGAGGAGCGCGAAGAGACAGCTGTAGGAACCGAGGCTGCCGATTTTGTTGAAGGTGTGGATGGATTGGTATGTGTGGTCTGGTTCCGGGGGTTAGTAATAATTAGGAACAATGAGTCAGGGTTTTGAGAGATTCTGACTCTTTTCTAACTCGATGCGTCTGATGCCCCATGGCATGCCAACTCCGGCGTTTGGATCCGAGGAGAAAGACACCGGTTTCAACCAACGCCGGGTCATGGCTGGCTTTATCAACGTTGACCGGAGAATTGCTCGCCCCAAGGACGACAGATCACCAGCCGAGGTGTACATATTTCCGGTCCTGACCGTGTGTTAGCGGAACAAATTGATCGGCAGGACGCGACAAACACTCACGGTGATTCGTCACCCAACTCAAACCCCCACAATGTTGCACGTTTCGTGCCAGGGATAATGCCGAGAGAGTCGTTTGGCGTCGTGACAAATGTATGCGTCAGATTCAGGGGGGCTAAGATCGCGTCCGAGACTAAGTCCTTGTAGCTTTTACCCGTGATGCGTTCCGCCACAAACGAAAGCAGGACAAACCCAAGATCTGAGTACACTGGCGTAGTAAACGGCGCAAAGGACGGTGGCAGCTTAGCCAACCCTTCGAACAACTGCTCTCGGGTACATGTAGGGTTTGTGCCGCAGGGAGGAAATGAAGTGACGGGCAGAGGCGGAAAGCCCAAATCGTACAAGGCGGTCATGTCGACCAAGTAACTGAGCTCGCCGAGAAGGGAGTCTGTGATTGTCAGTGTCGGCGACAAACAGAAGGTACTGAGTTGCCTCACAGTCGCGTATCAAGCCGGACATTTGGCTCGCCAAGGATCCCACAGTGATAGACTCCCAATCCGTGGTGTAGATCGGGCTGCCAGAGGCCTTGCTGGCAATCTCCTCAATCTCTGGTAGATACTTGGTTATGGGATCATTCCAAATACCATCTCCCACTTTCGCTAGGAAACTGAGGACGGTGAAAATTTTGGTGACGCTGCCAATCCTGAAGACAGTGTTGGTGTCCACCTTGGTTACCCCGGTTGAGTTTAACGTTTTCAAGTTTGGGGCGGTCCAGTAGTGAGACCATAGCGGTTGATCCTCGCTTCCAGCGAAAACCTCGACGGCGTATGAGAAATATTGTGAGCCTGTGCTGTTATCATTGTCGATGTACTGAGCGACCACCCCATCGAGGATTCCTGCTACCGCTTGGATACTTGGATCCTGTAAGAGCTTTGTCGGTCGGGGCAGCAACGGTCCGTAGAGTGGACAGTTTGCTTTTGCGACAGAAGCAGGGATGTGGGAGAGGAGGATCCCGATGACGAAAACGGCAATGCGAAGTGTGCTCATCATCTTCAAAACAATGGAATGACAACGTTCGTTGACTTCATAGCTTGGTCCGTCTTTTGCCCTCGAGTTGTGATGGCAATGGCGTTGGGGCCTGGGGAATTTGTGGTCGTGTGCTCCGGTTGGTTCCGCGAGGTGTCCTCCTTCAAGAATACCCCGTGAGAAGCGATTCCGAGTCCCTGAAGGATTGATCCAAAGTGAAGCAGCAGGACGGCACGATGAATGACAGACCCTGAACTACCCTGCTTGTCTGCGGCGTTGCTTACATACTACTCTAGAGATGAGCTCCCCTCTGATGTGATACACAGGTTCTCTCGGATCTATCCGACGGCAATGGAAACCGGAACCAGCTGGCAACCCTTCTGATGCCCTCGCCGTTGATGCGGACAGTCGAGGCCCGCTCGGCGCTGCACCAGCGTCACATCACCAGGGGCGCGCTCAGATTGTCTAATATCCGTGATATCATGACAATTATGGGGCGAGAACGGGTCATATCAGCTTAAAAACCCTAAGCTCAAGAATGAACCGGGCTACCGGTGTCTGAAGCGGCCTGCGACCAGGTTCTCCGCCCGAGATAGCCCAGTTCGGGACCCAGATGCTTCGGCGGACTTTAGGCTATGGGGAATTCGTTAAAAATAGGTCACAAGAACCAGAAGAGAAATGAACCGCGGCCAGCAATCAGACTTGACATCTACATACTGTCTGACTGGTGTCCGTCTCTACAAGTTCCCGTGGTTCTTAGCCCCCATGACAGAAATCGGGGGGGACGGTAACGTTACCTGGATAATTATCAGGACGTGGCAGTTCAGCCACAAACACAATAACACTACGCTGCGTCACCTCAATGAAACCCCACGGAGCTAAGTAATAACCTTGAACGAGATCCTTGATTCCCATTTCCCCATTGCAGCGTATGCTTCCTCGTTGCTTGTTGACCGAGCTGGATGCAAGGAAAGGGTTAGGGTTGCCCCGTCCAATTCCCCCTTTTTACCCCCTGAAGAGAGAGGTCATCAGCGCACACTGCGATCCCCAATCACCCCTGACCTCACTGAAATTCCCACAAACTCATGTAACAGTCAAGCTCAGCGTTAAAATTCCTCGCATTTGAATGCATTGCCTCTGACACAGGAACAACGCTATCCCTGCAATGTAGACACCCAGATGCAACACCCAGATGCAATGCAGTCGACTCCAAACCGCCCCACCAAAAACAGCAAACCGCCCAGCCCAACAAGCAGCCCAACCCAAACACCTCAAAGTGACACCAGTCTGCATGAAATTCGACCCAGTCGGCAACTAGCCAACAGCGTTCATGTTGATCCAGTCGCCTGCCCCTCCAAGATCCAGCCATGATGCTCCAGCTCGCCCAAAACCACTACTACTCCCCTCTCCTCATCAAAAACAACTCCACAACCGCCCGCCTCCTCGCCTCCCCCAGCCTCCTCTCTTTCCCCTCTCCAAGCAACCCCCGACAAACCACCCCACCAAACACCTCTGCCACCTTCCTCTCCCTGGCCCGTCTCTTCTCCAACGCCGCAAACGCCTCCCCGACGGGGGTGCCCGCCCGCCGGACAAAGCTCAGCGACTTCCTCCCAACGCCAAACACGCCCCCAATGCCCCTGACCGGCGCCGCCGCAGCGGCCGCGTCGTTTCGGATGATCTCTGCTTCCGCTTTGGACAGGGGCGCCAGCTCGGCGACGACGCGCGCGAGGGTGGTGGTGAGGAAGACGAAGCAGATGTTGTGGTGCGGCGCGGACTGCAGAATGTCAAGGACCGTGGTGCGGTCGTTGTCCAGGGCGGGGTCGTCGAGCGGCGAGGTCGGGTTGTGGCTTATTGGGGGGTTGGACAGGGAGGGGATGGTGGCGGCGGCCTGGTCGATGCGGTTCCAGAGCGCGGTGGGGATGATGCCATCGGTGAGACCGCGGAGGAATAGAAGAAGGGTGTGGGCGGTCGCTTCGAGGCGCGCCAGGGAGGGCGTTTCGGGGGCGAAGGCGGATTGCAGGGGTGTGTCTTGGTCGAGGGCGTTGAGAAGGGCGATGGTGTGCGCGGTGCAGTCGGAGGGGGTGGTGGATCGGGAGGTTGCCGAGTCGAAGGGCCAGGCGGGGTCTTCGGGAATGGTGCATTCTTCTAGCATATGGGTGTCGGCTAGGACGCGTTGGGTGAGGTTTTCAATGGCATCGGTGAGTTGGAAAAGCTCTTTTGGGGCAGGGCGATGCACCGGGAGGTCGTATGAGATTGCGCCGGGCCTGCCCGTCTTTTCTGAAAGGGATTGTGCGAATGACCGGATTCCGCCGTCGGGCACTCGGATGAGTTCGTCAACGGAACGGCCAATGCATGTCGGTGCCCACGTTGCGCGGACCGGGATGAAATGGTCTCGACCATCTGTAACCCGGAGAACCAGGATTTCCTCGAGGGCTGCCTGCCCCTCGTTAAGCATCCGGGCATGTGCAACGTCACCAACGAAAGCATCGAGTACAGCATTCACCGTCTCGCCGGGTTCGAGTGTCACCTCTTTGCCGAGATCAACAGGCTCGGTGTCACCTGGAGCCTCGGAATGAACAAGGGATGCAGTTAACCAAGAGATGTCAGCTGAGTCGGAGCCTTCTGGGTCGTCTGCCGTGGGCTTCTCAACAAAGCATAATGTCGCAGGCACTCCACCGGTGTTGGCCAGGGTTAATGTTGAGCTGTAGTTCTGGAGGAAACGAAGTTCCCCAAACTCAACATGTGCCGAGGAACCCGAGTCGCTGTCCTTTGGGGAGTTTCGGGCGTCATGATGGTCAACCACAATCGTAATCACGGGTCGCCCCTCGTTCTCTGCTCGGTCTAGCTGTCTAGCCACCTCGGCATGCACCTTGGCCTTCATCTCGAGCACGACGGCGTCGTAATCGAGTGTGAAAATGCTGCTGACAGGCTTGTGGTCCGACGAGGTGATCCGCTGATGCGAGGTATAGAGATCAAGGTGGATCCTGTCGTGGCTTGTCTGGTCATGACCGTGAGCGTCGCCGCCGACGTCCTCTGTTTCGTCGTATTCGTCATACTCAAGCCCGGCAGAGGTCGGCTGCTCTTCGCCGTCGTTATCGGGGTCGTAGGAAAACAGGACTTGGTCGTCATCGCCCGCCTCCTCCATGCCGCGAGCTTTCATCTCGTCGTCCTTCTTGCGTGCTTCCTCCTCCTCTTGGACTTTATGGGTGTACTCTTCGACGTCTCTGCGAGTGCGGTAGAGAATTCGGTCGCACCAACTCGGAGGTCGACGCTTCTCACTGGAGTCGAAGAGGGAAACGGTGCCGACATCGTATTTGTAGGTAGGCAGAAATGTGATCGGCCCCTCTCGCCAACCCTCGTGAAAAACCTTGCGCTCCTTGATGAGTCGTCTTAGCTGGTCATGGGGAAGCAGCGAGTCGAGCGTGGATTGGAGCGAGGCGGGATCTTCGTGTGGGTCTTCGGGAAACTCGTCGGGGTCCGGGAGATTCAGGGAGTCATCATCAGCGGCCTGGAGGTTGACCGTGTTGTCCTCGGAGTTATGCTGCGGTTGTTCTCTCAGATCCTTGCCTGCAACCTCGTCGTTGCTGCCCGACAGGCTGTGAATGACGATAGGCTCGCCATCGAGTGAGCTTTCGCGGCGCAGCTGTCTCTTGGACAAGTCATATTCGCCCCTGGTGTGGAGCATCAGGAGACGCCGGATGTCGTCCCCAGGGAGGCGATCAAGACGGAAGTTCAGGTCGCCAAACCAGAAAGCAAAATCCTCGTCGCCAATCTTGCCCTTCTCGTCCTCCGAAACCCCCGAAATGGAAATGGGTTCGAATCGAGCCTGGGTCGTGACCTGCTGGGCCTGGCTGACTCGGCGTTCCAGATAATAGTCCTCAACGCCGCTGGCCAGGTGGCTATTCACAAACAGTAATTGCGTGGCTTCACCCAGAACGATTCGAGTACACACGGCGCCCTTGTTTCCCAGATATCCGAGGGCTCCCGTGCCGACCGTGTTTGTGCTGATATTGCTGATGGTCGGCGCGATCTCCGGGGACGCGTATGCCAGCAACAGCATACCGGCGAGCTGCTCTGCCACAACAAGCTGGTATCTATCTGGCAAAGCGGTCTCCAATGCGGCCTTCCACTTGGCCGACGTCGAGTCATCGGCGGCGTAGATCCAGGTCATGTACTGGCTAGGGGCCGTGAGGATATTAACCTCTTGGAGTCCAAGCACGTACAATCCAATCTGGCCGCCCTCGGCAAGCTGAATGGGGTTCTCTCCATTGTTCGATCTTTCCTGGCAGGTCTCGCTCTCGCTCTTCCCGTCATGTGTGGGCTTCGACGAGCCGAGCGCGGGGTCCAGTCCTTCCCCGTCGATGAACCATCTGGCAAGGTCCTTATCGGTGCCAGGGCACGCGGCGACATTCCAAGTGCCGACCTTGATCCGTATGCGATGTGGCCGGGTATATTCGGAGCGGCGAGAATGCAGTGCGTGGTGGAGCGAATGGGGATTTGTTGAGGACAGGTCGACGGCCTCGGCGGTCGATGAATCGGCGGGCGGGGCTGAGGATCCCATCATGGCCACGGCTGTGGCGGGCCTGCGAAAGCTGGGGACCCAGTTTCCGGAATTGAGCGGTGCTCGGCGGCGTTAATGCGGCGGGTGATTTTTGAGGGTCGTTCCCCAGTGCTCGGCACCGGAGGCTGGCGGGGGCATCGGGGCGGCAGGTCGCGTGGAGACCGGTCGTGAAATTTATACCGTTGCAAGAACAGTATTAGGTGTAGTGGCCTGCTAGCAGGTGAGATGACAATGCCGACAAACTGTTGCCAGCAAATGGTGCCGAGTTGGAACTTTAGTGGTTTGGGGTGAGAGATGCCGCCGTTCGAGTCGTCGGAACAAAGTGACGCGAACCGTGCAGCGTGGCATGGAGTGCCGTCACCGAGTTCAGATCAGTGCTCAGTGCTCACGGTGGGACAAGGCGCGGGGCAGGCAATGCACAGACCCATGGCCACTGCCCAGGTCAAGCCAGCCTCGAGCCAGCTCCCCTCCCCCCACATTTTAGCTGACCGTTGGACCCACTGCGCCGCCAGGAGGCGGCCCTTGTTCCACGCTGACGGTGGGGCTTCCTTTTCGAGGTATTAACAACCCTGGAGGGTGAGGGATCTCGCCTTGAACTGCTGCCTGCACCTGTCCCTTCTCGGCTCTCATGTCCTGGCAACATCTCCGACAAGCTCACGCACTGCGGCATCTGCCTATTTTCTCCAAGCGCCGTTCATTTTGTTCTTCGTCAAAATGCCCGAGAGCAGCAAGGCCCCAGTAAACGCCACCAACGGCGAGGGCACAAGCAACAACCCACGCCCCGACGGCATCGCCGTCACCGTGGCAGAGCTCCAGGCCATGTCCAATGCCGCCCGCGAGATGGCCATGAGAAATCCAGGTCCGCACAGCAAACTAACGGGACCGCCCTTGCAGACTCGCAGCTAATAGTTACACTAGCTCCTCCGGCGGACAACGGTGTGTCAGCTGCCGTGGCAATGTCGGCTCTGATGGACATTGAGGAAGAGGGCTGGAGAGAATCACTCCGCGACCCCAACATCAGTGAACGGGAACGCGCCGAGCTCATCGACAGGTTACAGTAAGACCCTCCTGGCACTCCGCAACCTCACAGGCACCGTGCAAGAAACCACTGACGGGTCAAAAGTGGCCACGAAGTACACCGGCGTTGGCTTAGTTTTCTAAATACTGTTGAGCCCCCCAGGTGAGTTTGCCTCCAATCACTGGCCCAGCCAGGATCCCCAAGGCGACCACCTTCCCGCCCCTCCATCGATGCCCAACTGACAACCTCCCCCTCGTACTAGCCCAGAGGCCGCTTCCGAACACGCTCCCAACTCGTCATCAAACAAAGGGAAAGGTCCCTCCCGTTAGATTCTTTACCTGGATCCGGGTACCGACTTGGCAGTTTTGCTCGCTGACGAATTCGTCGTCGTCGTCGAATTGCGACCAGTGGTAGTTCTGACCGCGGGCGCAGCACTGGTAGAGGTCCTCGCTGCAGGAGTGACACCGGCGGCGGACCTTACCGCAGGCCTCGAGGCAAGAGAGGCAGTTCTCGTGGTGGTCGTAGCAGCAGAGCTAGGCTGTTGGGCAGGTGCAGGAACAGAGACCGGCCGCACCCCTTCGATCTCTTGCAGGACGGCCCACGCCACGGCTCCGGTTGTAGCAGTCGGGGGGCCATATTTTGCTGCCTTTCTGTTAATCCAAACACTCTTTGGAGCTAGGGCCGAAAGCGATGGAAATCTGGAGGAAGTTTATGTCCATCCAATCACGGACAGCATCTCACCAACTTTCGGCAGTGAAATCGTCTTGCCCGAACGGCATCTCGACTTACCGATAAAATTCGGGTCCCTCTTGGTCTTCACCTGTTGGAACAGAGCGGCGATACTCGCAACCGAGGTCTTAGACGCAGACATAATTGCGACTTGCTGAGAGGCACGATGGTCTAGTGGCTTGGAGAGAGCGAATCAGCGGTGATGTGGTATGAAAGGAAAACGTCGAGTCTATTTTGGAATATAACAGGACGTTTAGCTGGCAAGAACACCTTTCTGAGCGACTGATGCTGGCCCTTTATAGAAAGCTGAGAGCGAGGTGTTTCACTCGAGGCTTGAAACAACTGCTGTGTATCCAGCCCAGGGTAGGTCAGAGACGGTCGATCTCCCAGGGTGTGCTCGTCCGCGAGCCATAATTAGCCCGCCGAGTTAAGACCGGGGTTGAAGTAACCCTGGCGGGGCCCGAGCCTACGGCCGAGTCTGAGGAACGTCAGCGCCACCGGCGGGTTGGTGGAGAGGAGGAAAGAGCCATAGTTCGGGAGGCGGCCGAGCCCCTCTAGTCAGGTCTAGATGCTACATAGAGCAGCCGGATCCGAGTGGGTTGCGGCGTAGCAACCCACCTTGCGGCGTGGACGACAACATTTGACCTCGCCGCCATGTGATCGGCCCCGCGATGTAGACTCACTGGCACCCTCTCTTCCTCAGCTAGTCCTCATAACTCAATTCAGCGTCAGCGTCTCGAAGCTCGACCCAGGCGCCCGAGTTTGCTCACCTCTCATTGATTGGTGGCCACCTGCCGCCCAAGGCGCCGATTCTAGGGAAAGCTTTGGTCTCGCGCTGTGCCTACCCCTGAGTGGGCATGCGTGTTTCGAAAGTGTCGAGGTTGCATTGCAGTGGGTATCATTGAACATTTAGGATTTCTTAGAATCCCAAGACCATCAGCAGGCTTCGCTTGGACTTAGTGGCGGCCATTGCCGTCGGCCGCAAGGGAGGATTAGGAAGAGAAATATCTCGGCCAACGGCGTTTCGAATGTTGAACGGCTGGTCCGTCGTGAACTCGGTGGCTAGTTCTACGTGGGGCTCCAGCCCTGTTTGAGAGACAGGGCAAAGTTGCTAATTCTGGAAATCAAGAACCAGCACAACCGTTGAACGCACCACAATGTGGATTAGTGGTGGACACTGGCCTCCTGGCACTACTCGGAGGAAGCGCATCCAACGCTGAAAGCGCTACAGCTTGAAACACGCTCGATTACCTACGCCCTGTCCCCATTACTTCGACCCAGGTCGATGTGAGCTGGGCGTTGAAAGGACTGAACAGTGCCCCAATATCTGACTCGGTGCCCACGGCCGCGAGCAGAACCGCACGAGAGCTGCATACCACTCTCCGAGTATATAAGCTATCTACCATCCCTCCCCGTAGTCTTGGGTAGCAGCCCATTATCGAACTCCTCCTCTCAATACGCCTGCCTCCCTCTGGTTAGGTCGACGTCCAACTGCTTCTTCTTGATCCTCTGCCTTGGACTCTCCATTTCCCCACGTATTATCATCTGACCATTTCGAGTCTGCACCATGTCCCAGCAGCAAGTCAATCCGGCGCTTCGCGATGCCCAAACAGGATGGCAGCTCGTCTTCGGCGGCGGCCCGTACACGGGCCTCAAAATGCTTGAGTACCTCATCCGAAAAGGAGGCAAGACGCCCAAAGGTTTCTTGCAAAAGCCCAAAACCGAGCTTTCTACAGTCATGGCGAACCCCGCAGACCACTCCATCACGGACATGGAGCCGACCTGGAAAGGGAAGACTGGCCGCTGTACCTCGCTCGCGGTCAAGGTGGTGGATAGCCTGGCCGCCAACAAGACCCAAGGAAAACTCGTCTACGAGTGGTGCATCTACGACCTTGGTCGCCATCGGATTGCCAGATGTCTCAAGACGGGCGTCGTCATTGATTCCAGCTCGACCATCGTTGGAGGCGCGTTCCTCCTCCCCGAGGGCCAGTGGCAACGATTCGATAAGACAGACGCCAGTTGGAAGTTCAAGAGCGGGTCCAAGTCCAAGTTTGAGAGCCAAGGCAATGCTGAGGGCGCCGTGGTGAGTCGCGCTCTATTTTTAGTCCTCTGTTCGGCATCGCTCCCCCCTTTGGACCTTCGGGACTGATATCGAGCATCGCAGAAATCTTCGTCAACCCCGATCAGCGCTCAGGAAGCCATGATCCAGTGCCTGAAGGAGGTCGCAGGGTCCGCGAGCGACTCTGTGCCCACGCTGTTCCGTAGCATGGGTGCGGACAGGATTGGCAAGTTCCACGGCTTGGTCGTCTGGGCCCCTAACCACCGCGCCATCAAACTAGCGGTGAACTCCATCGAGTGGAAGGCGAAGAGGATTGTTACCATCCAATGGGCAAAGCAAAAGCTGAACAAGGGCCAGCCGACGAAAGAGTTGAATACGGATATGCAAGGCACCGAGGCGGACCTGATGATTTGCCTGCAGACCCTGAGCGAATGGGTGGTAAACTACGGCGGGCCAAACGGTCCGAGCCAGTGGTATGTCCCATCCCCAAAGGTCAACCGAGAAGGGAGGGAAAACGTGAAGAAGACGCAGCTCACTGTTTATTCCGCCCAGGGCTGCCGACGGAATCGACAACTTCTGCATCGTCTTAATCGCGGCCGCCTGCGAGCTCTGGGGATACCCCAAGCTCGTTCCCGCACCCACAGCCACAACATAACTGTACGTGCCTTTTTTTAGATTACTCGGGCAGCGGCTGCAGATGACGTGCAAGTGTGGTCTGACTCGCAACAGGTGATCAGGTGCTGTCGAATCCAAGTCGACGGTTCATCAACCACACGAACACAAACTGTGGCCAGTTCCACAGTTATACGTGTCAAGAGGGACGGTGCGGGCCACCGAGACTAGGAGTAAAGCTAGGAAAAGTGAGAAAGTGATGGGAGACAACGCGATATATGAAACGCAGTAGTCATAGACTAAATTCACAAAACCTTCTGCACCTCCTCCGCATGACACTCATCTCAGACCAGCTCACCAGATACACCGAGACAGAAATTCTCGAACAGCCTTCAGATATGAAACACCATGCAGCACACCCAACAAAGCCATTTTCTAGCTGCAAGTCCACACGAGCAAGTACGAAAATCTCCGACCGCAGAACTGAAACCAACTACCCCTAACAACGCCCCCCTATCACTCAGCAGCACACCAAACCACCCCTTCACAACTACCACCTGCAACATGCCACCCCCTCCCCAGCCACTACCACCCAGACCCCTTAACCCTTGACACAAGCAACAAACGCATTTCCGCTCGCCCCGGTGTGGGTGATGAGCTTGTCGAGCGCGCCCTTCGAGTCAAAGATGACGCGGTCGGCGCCCGGCGAGGCGCCGGCGTAGACGGCGTGGCTGGCCAGGATGGGGAACTCGTACCAGGGGGCGGCGGTGGGGAACGAGAAGCCCTCGTAGTTGTTGTACTGGTGGGGGTAGCCGCCTGGGTTTAGTGTTCTTTGGGTTAGTCTGGGAGGATTGATGGGTGGGTTGGGAGGGGGTAAGGAGAGGGAAGAGATGGAAAAGGGATAAGATCCGGAGAAGGAGTGTCCACTGACCGAGGGTGCTTCCGGACTGCTTGAGAGAGTAGCCCTTGTTCTGAGCGGCCGTGATTTGGGCTGCCGTGTAGCAGTTCGAGCCACAGGTATACGAGCAGGCTCTCTCCTCGACCTCGATGGGAACCGCCGACGTGGTGGCGGTGAGGAAGAGGGCGACGACGGCGGAGATGAGCTGGGCTATGTGCTTAGCGATCACTGTTGTGCCGTGTTGCGGGAAGGCTGGAACTCACGCGAACCATCTTGTCTGGTGACTGGGTTTGCTGTGGGAGGATTGAAGTTTGAACTGAGGAGTTGGGATGCAGACTACGAGATCATCAGGATTACACGGCGTAGTTCTCTCTTAAATGCTCCTTCCGACAAGAAGAGGCGGCCTTGTGTCACGGAGGATTATCCAAAGACGGAAGCTTTATTCGACGCCATGTTGTTGACGTCGGCCCACTCTCCTTCTCGTGGGAAGCACATCAATCCGGTACAGAGTAGATCACTGCATCTCTGTGTATCTGCATCGATACATCGCGTGGTACACATTCTTTTCGCGCGCCATCTCCGGGTCACACTACCCTTAAATCTCACCGAGGGCTGCCATAATACTACCTCTTCCTGACGTCTAACTGGCGGCACAACCTATTTGTACCTTGGCTGCCCCCAACAAAAGCTTGACCGTTTCAACCGTCGATGCTCCTTCCAACACGAGCCAGTTCTCCCTCGCTGATTGGGCCGATAGCTTCCCGCCCTCCCGCACCAAGTGCCGGGATCGATCTGGGGGTGTGGGACAATCAACGAATCACCGTCCAAGGAATGCGGCGGGGAACAACTGCCCCTGACGGAGCCCCTGTCCGAACCAGGGAGTTCCAAGAATGCAGGATCGTTCACGTTGTTCCTTGCTTGGTCCATATCAGTTGTGGGGGGTGGTCGTGCAGAAGAGGGGGCCTGAGAACAACGGCAGACCAAGGGGCCTACAGAATACGGTCACCGAGGAGTCGAGTTGTTTTTGCACTTGTAGGGGTTGGGCCTTAATATCAAGTGCGGTTGCTGTGCAAGACAGGCAAGCTTGAGCTCCGGAGGGCGGCGATGGCCGTCTAATGGGGAATGCTGACACCGTATTCCCCGCTCTCGTACAGCGTACGGATTGGGACTCCACGATTTTCGGCAATGAGACCGATAAGCTGCTGCCCAATGTCTTTCATGTCGTTGTACTCTCGCAGGCGACGGATGTATGCCTTCACTGTTTCCTCTGGCGGTTGACTTGGTGGGACAAGTAAGCAAATATCCACGGCCGTCGTGCTTGGAAACTGCCGAGTAGGCCTCGTACCTGAGCTGCGATTTCTCCTGTTCTATCTCGCTAGCAGTGCGGAGCAGCGACCGGAGCGTATCTTGGGCGTCAGAGAAAGCGTGGCACTGAGACCGGGAAGGCGTTAGGACACTGGATGGTCTTGAGGAGGTGACTGCACGCATATGGGACTGCTCACAATCTTGCTCATGTAGCCCAGGTAGTTGTCCTGCGCAACGGATCAGTCATTTGGACATTCTTGCTCCGCCGCAATCTACATACGCTCGTGAGATACTCGAGGTCCTTTTTGTCCCTGGCCACAATCTGGACTGGCGCACTTGAACCTGGCCCGCTGACCACGATGACGTGCACTTGATCACCGCCCGGTTGAGCGTGGAAATCCATGGCCCAAGATTCTTCATCCTCCGTCACGCTGGTTGGTGTTGCCTCGACTTGAAGTAGCCAATGCGCGTAACTGCCTGAGCGCTTCTGGACCCTAGAGATGATGCCGTCGCGCTCGCCATCGGCCCCAAGCTTCTGCGTCAACCATTTCTCAAATGCCGAGACAAGCGACAACTGAGCGTGCACCGCGGTGGAGACTGCATTGCCGTTGTCGGGTATCGGGTGTTCGTTATCGGGGACGTCCACTGCGTCTGGCGCCATGTCGAAACGGCGGCAGGTTTGAACTTGGAAAGTGGGCGGAATGGATGGATGCGGGAATTGAAGACGTCGAGACAGGGACTGAATGGTTGGGTAGGTACAGTAAGAACTGGATTGGTTAACACTGTGGTGCCGATTCCGAACCACTTCGCCTCAGCGGCAGCGCGGGAAGGAGTCTGTGTGTGTCGAGAAGGCGCGGTGGCGTCCCGGACACGGCATGAGGCTGAGATCGGACCATCATACGCCGTTCTTCCTCCCGAAGAGTTCTGTCATGCTCAGACGCTTCCCAGCACCCGAGTCGCTCTCGGTTGACGCGGCTTCTTGGGGTGCAGCAGCAAAGGCTCGGTTGGCCAAAGAAGCCGCCGCCGCTTCCTGGATGAGCGCATCGAGGGCTTGCCGGCCTCGCTTCCACTCGGCCGTGATCAGCTCCGCATACCCTTCCCGCTGAGTGGCCGTGTCGGCATGCAACCAGAGGCCGATAACCTTCTTCCTCGCAGCCCCTTCCTGGCCCTGGTGATTGGCGCCCGCAACTGTGTCCTCGAGCCTGAATACGATGAGCTCGCCTATTACTTCGCAATCGGTAACGTTCAAGAGGTCGACGGTGATGTTGTCCATGCTCCGGCGGTTGAGCACAAACACGCAGGCGCGCGGCAGGACCTGGCCAGTGGGCGCCACGATGGGCTCCTGCTCGCAGACGAACATGGTGCCTTCGGCGCCGTGCTTCTCCCAGCCCTGCGCTGCCTCGGCAATGTTATAGACGACGGCATTCGCGGCGATGGCGATTATGGACCGGACGCTCGGTTGGTGGCGGCGGAGCACGCGGAGGCTGAGCTCGGTGTTGTCGCGCGGCGGATTCGGGTTGGGCGGCAAGGCGGCTTCGCGGTTTTCCAGGTATTGGGCGGCGTCGGACTCGTAGTCGGAGACACCCACCTGGCGCGGGCCGCTGGTGCTCGCGTGCTGCCGGTGTCGGGACTTGCGGGGGGTTGATCTGCTCATTGTGAATGTTGGTAGTGGTTTTGGTAACCGTAGGGGGAGCTGTTTTGTTCGTCTGGACAGAGGCGAAGTGTTGGGAGAAGAAGTTGGGAGCTGGAGCACCAGAAGCTGCAGGAGCTCTGAGTGGATTGGTGCTGCAGTGGAACGCTAAAGCGGGGCAGCTTGCAGCCTTGCGCCTTGCATGCAGCCTTGCACCCTCGCAACTGCGCATCGAGAATCCTCAACTCTTCGTCATTTCAAGATTGGCACGAATCACGATCCAGCACCAGAAAAATAATCCCACAGTCTCGTTGCCTCCCGGGTTTTCTTTTTCATATTTTTCGTCGGGCACGGAGAGAAACGTCGGCAGGGGACCTTTTTGCGTCGACGTCAACCTCGCCCAGCGACTACCAACGACGGTCACGGTTCTTGACATTAAATGAACTTCGAGAATCTTTTTTCATACGAGGCATAGCTAACGTTGAACGCTTGGAAGAACGGCTTTGCAGCAACTTAGCGCCTCCAAAACACCAAATCTCATACACCCTTCTCAAAGTCCTTGTCGAGCTGCTCCTGGAACTTGGCCCACTGCCCCTTGACCTTGCACGCCGACGTCCAATAATTTCCCTTGGTGTCCTTCCCCAGCACGAAGAAACCGTCGGCCGGCTTGATCGGGCCGTGGTTCTCCTGGACGTACGACGGGCAGCAAGGCACTCCCTCCTTGGGGACAGTGCGGGCGGGAGCGAAGTCGAGGCGGAACAGACCCGCTTTGTCCCAGTTCGAGAAGCCCACCTGAGCCATGCCGCCGTCGCCCATGACGATGATGGGCAGCCCCATGCCAGACTCGCGCACCATGGCGTAGTAGGCCTCGTGCTGGGCGCGCGTGCCCTGCTGGTTGATGGCGCGGCGGACCTCGCGCGCGAGCCAGCTCAGCGGCTTGGACGTGACGTCGCCAGCCCGGACGAGCACGTTGGCCCAACCGAAGGCGTTGCCGACGTAGGGGTGCTCCGCCGATAGCGGGATGAGGTCGCCTTCGAAGGCCTTGCGGAGGGACATGGCGATGGATGCGGCGACCTGGCGAGGAGTGTTAGAAGAGGGGGGTCTCCGACAGGACGGCAAGGAAAAGGGGAGCGTACCGTCCGTTCTGGGTTCATATTAAGGGGCGCCACGACGCAGCGCATCGTCCACGCGGTAAGAATGTCGCCCTCGGATAGGAATACCTTCGAGACGTCCTCACCCTTCTCGGTAGCCTCGGCGCGCAGCTCGGCCAAGGCTTTCTCCAGCTGCGTCCGCCAGTACGACTCGGGCACGCAGACCATGCGGTTCTCCTTGGCTCGGACAAGCATGTCGACGCCATAGCCAAGACCCCACTTCAACATGCCTCCCAGGCCGACGCGGCGGTCGGCCAGGATATGCGGCTCGGTGACGGGCCGCGTACCCTCGGCAAGGGGCGCGAAGGGGTCCGAGTCCAGGCCGCATGGTGTTGGAATTTCATCCTCGCGGCCCCAGAGCGCGCGAGCCCAGTTTTCGACGACGTATTGCATCCCGAGGGCATCGAAGGCGACGTGCTGCCACTGCAGGACGACCACCGTCTTGTCGGTGAAGGAGTTGACGCGCAGGCCCAACACGGGTATGTCGGCCGCGAGGTAGTCGCTGATACCGCCGGGCTTGTAGCCGGCCTCCCAAGCCAGCGGGGCGAGGTCGTCCGGATCGCCAACCACGGCGGGCCGGTCGCTGGGTACCGGGATGCGCGACGCCGCCGGATGTTCCGCCGCGGGCATGCCGTGGTCGACATGGCTGAAGCGCAGCGCTGGACGTGCGGCCGTGAACTCGCTCGGAATGTGCCACTCGATCTTGCCTGAAGCCTAGATACGCAAGACGCAGGGGTTTGTGCCGTGGTTAGCTACGAGTACGTTCCGTCCTGCATCCTCCCGGACACGCGAGAGTGTTGGTGGGTGTATCCATCCATGCATGTATCATGGATGTGAGTGTGACGTTGTTGCCGTACATTTTTTACCAGACGACCCCCCAGCCTCTGCCAACCATCCCGCTGGATCAGCGCCTCGAGAGACTGGCGCAGTTTCTCCGGGTCCAGCACGTCGTCGAAAACCAGCGACACCGCCATGTTGTTCCCCTGCACCAGCAGGCTGTTCTCGAAGAAGTGGAGCGGCACCACCTTGTCGGTCGACTCTCGGCCCGCCACCGCTGGCTTACGCCCGAATAACTTGTCCATCTTTGCTTCTTTCTCTCTTTTTCCTTCCCTTCCTGGCTCTCCTTCTCTGAGAGGCGATATCCGGCGGCGGAGTGAACGTTAGTGCGTATGCAGGCGCGAGGAAGGTGGAAGGGAGCACCATCGTCTCCCCGAGACCGGTCAATCGGCATCCAACATCATAATTATACAGGCACCAACCTTCTCTCGCTTCCCCTGACGTGGCACGCATGTGGCTGGGACCGGGGGACCGGGGACTGGCACTGAGGTCCCGTTGTGGACATCTTTCCCCCACGCTAACGAGAAGCGTTTACCCAAGTGCGGAAGCGCAGACCCGTCGTTCGTGGCGTCTGCCGGGCTTGGGTCCCCGTCCAGGTTACCGGGATGGTGGCGGCGGCTTTTGGGGGCATGCCGCATCGTGTGCAGATCAGCTCCTGTTCCGGAAAGCAATGTCCAGAACTCGTGGCAAAATTTACCCGGAGGGGATCTGCAGAGCTTGGTCGTCTCGAGGTCGTTTCACCGCATACACAGTACAGAGTACCAGCCTCAGCTCAAGGTCCAGTTCGAGGGTCAGCTCGGGGGTTCAGCCCTCCTCGTCGACAGGGCAAATGTGTCACGGAATGGTGTCAAGAAGTGGCGCGAGCAGGCAAGAGTTTGCTCGTCACTGGTTCCCTCGGCTCACGCGCGGGCGACGCAGCTAGCGAAGTGGCCGCTCCGCTGCCGGGAGCGACCCGAGCCAAACAAAACAACAAAAAGAAAGGAAAAAAGAAAAACGGAACCGACTTGGGGGTGGGGCGTTGAAACCCTCGCTTGAGTCCCGGATGGACGGGTCCACGGAGTCGGTACAGCGAATGCGTCAATCAGAGCGTTTCCCTCCCCCAGCCCTGAAAAGCAACAGTCGTGTTGTGCTGCTTGCGCAATAGCGCCTCCTGCACAACTTTGGTTTTGCCTCCTTTCGGCTTGGATCTGCAAGGGATGGGGCGGCCCGGCCGGGTCCCCCGGTTGCACACTAACGGAAACCGTTGGACGAGGAGCCACATCCGCTGGATCCCCTAACTTGGTTCGGCATCGCTTGCGGCAAATCCCCACCGCGCCTGGAGATTTCGACCCGCCAGCGGCCGGCCCATGCAGCGGAGCATCAATGGCGGATGAGGATCTGCTCTTCGCTGGCTCGTCGCTGCTGCTCGCCATCATCGAGCATGGGAGAAACCCGACGAAACGGGTCAAGGTTTGGTAACCCAGACCCCCGTGGACCCCTGAACATGGTGGGGTGGGAAGGGGCCCGAATGCCACGGTAATAACTAGGGGGGCGGTCAAAATACCATGTAAAACATGAAGGGAGAAAAAGAAAACGACGCTGTTCGGCACACCCGTTTATGCAGCCGGCACTTCGCCCTCGCTCGACCATCGTCTTCAATCTTAATAACTCCAGCTGCCGGAATGTTCAGCATCGGTGGCGGTGCCGTCTTGTCGAACCTGAGCTGCACGGAACTCGCCGCTCCTCCC
>FTEL01003654.1_pt1 | contig 22256 bp, 31 predicted proteins | sample 1658911 | NCBI WGS metagenome assembly FTEL01 (sample SAMEA3914869, study PRJEB12502) | metagenome | biome: forest; material: soil | place: USA | collected 2012-03-12 | depth 0.1 m
GGGGTAGGGAGGGTATGGGATAGGGTTGGACCTGGGAGGTAAAAGTGTTGCATTTGGCGACTGGGGGTATATCATAAAAGGCGGTTGGGTTGGGCGGGAGGTAGGGTGGTTAAAAGTTGGTTGAGTTGAATGAAGACATGCCATGATACCGGAATCGTGCCTAGAGATCTATGGAATTTGATGTTGATGTTGTCATTATCACTGGTTTACCGCTGACGAGCCGGTTTCTGAGGGACATACCGTCTGCTCCGAGTACGAACTAGCCAGAACGGTGATGATGCTCACTCAGCCACGATGGGGCGATGGGTGATGTTAGATCAGATGTTGATGACTTCTCACACCAGCTTCACCAAGAACACAGTAGGAGCAAAGGCACATCAAATAAACTACCAACAACGCCACGCCTCGCTATCCAAAGCCCTCCCTCCACCTCCCACCCCCCTAATGAAACTCGGCATCAACCCTCCCATACCGAACCCCATCCACCTTCAACTCAAACCCCAACCCAGCACTATCCACAATCATCTCGAGCGTAAAATCCAGATTATCAAACTCTACGCCCCTCGTCGTAGTCAGGCGCGTAAACAGCGAGCGCGGCACGGCGCCGAGGTCGGTCGTCAGCGTGCAGACATGCACCAGGTCGCGCGTGTAAGCCCGCGGCGGCTCGTCGGATTCGCAGGCGATCAGGTCGTCGGTTACGATGAGGGACTGGCCTGGGCGGAAGTTGCGCGTGTAGTGGAAGGCGATGGGGAGGAGGGGAGAGATTGCTTCTGCCTGTTTTTTGGGGTTTGTTGGTTAATAAGGTGAGTTGGGGGTGGGAGGTTGGAAAGGGGGGTATGTTGGGGGGAAAGCCGGGAGGAAGAGGAAAGGGGGGAGGTGTGGGTGTGGGGGGAAAGGGGAAAGGGAGGTCAATACCTTTGCAATATGCCACTGCATCCGATCCGACACCATCCACCGCTCCCACAACGGCGACCAATACCTCTCCGAAACCGAATGCTTCGCCTCATCATACACTGTCGCATACGACGTGCCATAATGCATCCGCGACTTTCGCGAAATAACCATATTCCCCTCCAACCCCCTCAGCACCGCCCCTCTCACCACCGCCGTCCACGCATACACGGGCTGCATCACCTCGATCGACGGGCGCTCGCGCAGATCAATATTCGCGTTGGTCGGCCGCTCGCTGTAGGGCGGCGGCGCCGCGCTGCTGAAGTGGTTCTTCAGCCGGCGGTAGAGGTAGTCGCTCTGGCCGAAGCCGCCGACGAGGATGATGCCCGAGACGACGCCGCCCTTGGCGCGCAGCGTGTCGACCTGGCCTTGGACGAGGTCGCAGACTTCTTTGACGACAGGCTCGAAGATGTCTTTGATCTGGTCGGCCGACATGACGAGGAAGCCCGAGTCAAGGCCGACGGATTCGTCGTCAGGGAGGCCGGGGAAGCTAAAGGGGTTAGCAGGTGGGGGAGAGGGGTTGGTGAGGGTTAGGGAGGAGCCTACGGAATGTTGACTTCCTGGTGCTCGTCCTCGTTAAAGTTGCGCTTGACAAACTCCTCAAAGTAGCGCAGGCCCATCTGCCAGGTCTTGCCCTTCTTCGTCTTCATCTCGTCGAAGCGGCTCTGGCCCAGCTGGTTCTTGACGTACTCCTCGAAGCGGTAGTTGAGGAAGGCGCTGCCACAGAGCCCGCCGGTGCCGACGGCGGACTCTTCTACGCGGATGGGTTTGAGGGAGACGATCTTGTAGGCGATGAGACTGGGTGTGCGTTAGTATTCACTCAGGGAGTGCGAGAAGGGTTGGACTCACTCGACGGTGCCGCCGCCGCCGTCACACACGATAAAGTTGTCCCCGACCTTGAGGTTGTTTGGCTGGATGGCCTTGAGGGTATACACGGCGGCAGCCTCGGGCTCGCTGATCATCTGGATCTGCGACTGGGCGCCCATTCCTGCGCGCTCGGCGGCTTGCAGGGTGGTGTTCTTGGCCGCGTCGGACCACACGGCAGGGCAGGTGAGGACAAAGTCGACCTTTGTGGAGGCCATGAAGGACTCGCCGTAGCGGCGGGTGAGGGTGTCCATGGTGTGCTTGTAGATCTGGGTGAGGTAGTCGCTGACGGCGTCGACGACGGTCTTCTTGTAGCGTTTGAGCTGTGCGGCCGTCTCGAGGGGGCTGACGTAGAAGGGCAGCTTCTGGGAGCGGTCAAGGAACAGCTTGATGCAGCGGAGGCGCGACTCCTCGGGCTTGAACTGGAAGCCCCATTTCACAGTCGGCTCGGCGCCCGGGGCGGCGCCGGCGGGGACCTGGTACGAGATCTCGGTCGGGACCTTGTCCGACGTGATGCCGTTCCCGCCGGGCCATGTCTTGATGATTTCTATGTCATCTGGGGTGCCGGTGTAGACGGCGGCGACGCTAGGTAGGAGGGTTAGCTAGGGCTATTCATGTAGTATGGATGTAGGTGGTAGTATGTAGGGAGAGTATGGTAGTAGCAGGGAGTATTAGCCACTACGGGATAGGATGGGCCGGTCCCAGGGGCGTGGCCACGACAGCAGCCACCCCCCCTCCCCTGAGACTAAGGGCGGGGGATGAGTAAGTGCGGGTGGAGCAGGAGCAGGACCACTCACCCGGAGAAGGTGGTGCCAAAGTCGACGCCCACAATAAGGCGGTCGCTGATGGGCGGGGGCTCCTTGGCGGGCTCGCGTACCGGGCCGTTGATGGCCTCGGCGGCCGAGGGGGTGGTGCCCTGGTTGCTCTTGAAGTAGTTCCTGCTGTCGCGGTTGCGCTGGCTGGGAGACGGGTGCAGCGGCAGCGAGATGCTCATTGTGGCTGGCGATGAGACGTGCTGGATCCCGTGGAACACGCTGCTCTCATGGCATGAGGGGAGGGGGCAGGGGGACAAGACAGGACAGACGGCCTGTGTGGCGGCTTGCCCCGAGTCTCGTTGTCGTCGTTGAGGAGGTCCAGTCGGGTCCAGCCACCAAACACACAGCCCAACCCTCACGGGAACCAAGCCAAGACCAGCGAGATAAAACGATGAAAAGAAAAGACAACAAGATGGCGGTTAACTGATGACAGATGGCAGATGACAGACAACAGATCAAAAACCAAAAACCCAGCAGGCAGGTATCTGCAAAACCTCCAAGCCAAATGCTCTCACGCACCGAGGGGGCGCTTGTGATGCAAATCCCGAAGGGGACAGGAACCCGGGAGCGGGGAGGGGGGTGGTGGGTGGAAGCGCGGCAAGCGATGGCGGGGCCAGTTAGACCCTCGGTGAGGAGTGCCCTGGGCGGATAAGGCAGAGACGACCACGAGTCAAGACTCGCGCGCCAGGAACAACAACAACAACCACAAGAACACCCGCCCAAGCAGAACAGCCAGCAGCGCTCTCGAAACTACCGTGACGTGACGTGACGCAAGCTCCAGGGACCTGTGTGAGTCGACGTCGAGCTTGTCGTATCGAAGCGCTGCTGCCTTGTGCCGCCAAGTGCAGGCTGTGGGTGGTGCGCTGCTTGGGCTGGAGTGGTGTGTGCGTTCAGGGACCTGAGGGGCTGAGCCAGGCCTGAGGCGGGGTCCCGCCGTCGCCGCCTGGGAGCCTCAGGGGTCAGCCCGTCCTGATGGGGCAGGAAAAGCGGGGACACCTGGAGAGCATGAGCTCCCCAGATGGCACCCTCATCACGTGACACCCTGATCCCTCACCTCGCCGTCGACCTCACGCGTCAAGCACAGTGTCGTGGAAGTCGGGTCTTCAGGAGGCCTCAGGGAAGAGAATCCCATGTCTCCACATCAAGAAACAGATGCCCCTCCAGCTGACAAGACGGAGCGCAGAACCCCCCCGCCCCCGACAGTTGGACTGTTAGACCGTTGCCCACGCCACACTGAACATGACGATCGCCCTTGAGGCCACGGGAGAGCGCCCACGCGCCTATCGGTTATCGGCAAACCTCGCCCCAACTCCCCTCACACATAACCACAGTGCCCGATCCGAAGTCCGTCGGCCTCATCCCGATCCAGCATCCCCCATCCCAAAAGCAGTCCCAGAAAAGGGGGCCAGCATTCCCCGAACTCGCACACAAACAAAAAAGCAATCACCAAGCCACCCGCCACCCCCCTTCCCGAAAAGCAACCCGCGGCATCGCTCCCACCCCGCCGTGCGAGAACGGCCCCGTGTAACGCGTCCCCCCCGTTTCCCTCCCGGCATCGCGTTTTTGTGTTCCCCGCCCATCGCCTCAGAATCCGTCCGTCCGTTAGTTATTACGGACCAAACCTCAAAGTTCCCACCTCCAACCCCAGGAACCCAGCTCTCGCGGCTACCGGCAGCCAGCCCAGCGCCATGTCTCTCCCCCACCCCCTACACACATGTCTCAGATCCCCTTTCCACTGCTGCTCCAAGGCTCCAAGCCCACTCCAGCCTCCAAACCCACCTGCCTCCATCTTTCCCCGATCCGGCAGGCAAGACGATCGATCCGCCCCTCGCCCCAACCCGGTCCCTCCGCACTGACCTTTGCTGAAAATCCCAAGAAAAGTATTGTGTAAGAGAAAGAAACAGCGTCTCCAAATCCAAGACCCGATCTTCAACCCCCCCGCCCCCTTCAAATCACCGCAGCAGAAACACTAGCCAGTGGCAAAAAAAAAAAAATAGTCAGCCCCAAAAACACGAGTGATCGTCCACCCAGCGCGGATTAGTTAGTTATAAAAAGAAACGAGACAGAGTTCCAGATCTGGGATCTGCAATGTCAGAGTGGAACACGGCGGCGGAGCTGGGATAAAACACGACCGCGTGCATAATAATGCAGGAAAGCTCAGGGTGATCACGGGAACTTGGAGAACAACAATGACATCAAGTAGGCAAGGCAAGGTAGGTGAGGTAGTGAGGATTTGTATTCGACTTCTCCATACGTACGACTATCGCTTCGCACCATCCACCAGCGCAGCGCAGCGCAGTGCGGGGCTAACCAACCAGGCTGGTTACCAAAAACGGACAGACAAAAGGAAAAATATCAACACCGATGATGGCAAGGTAGGTAGGACAGGCTAGATCAAAAACAACGACACGAACCCAAAAAACAGCGGCCCGCATCCAGCCCTTACTTCCAATCTATATATAGGTAGGGGGGGTATTGTAGCAACTCCCTTCCCCCCATCCACAACGGAGGGGGGAAGCAAGAGACACCAAACGACAACACGGTGAATGACCAAGAAATCCACCACCCAAAAAATTATTAGAATCCGTACTGTCTGTCTGTCTCCAACACAACAAAAAATAATGGGTAAACCATCCATCCCCAGGGGTATTTTGCGAGATTCGAAGAGAAGAAGATAAAGAAAAAAGGCATGTGCTTGTGAAAGCATCAACCAAAACAAAAACCAGAGTGAGTGAGTGTGCGAGTAAAGTGAGAGAGAGTGTAAGAGAAAAATTCCACGGCCTCAGAGCGCGGTGATATGTGTAGCAGTAGTAGTAAGTAGTAGTAGGTAGTGTAGTAGTGTAGCAGTGTGGCGACCGTGAGGTTCAAGAAGCGAAGAAGAAAAGAATCAACAGGAAAAAAACCCGAAACATCTGCTAGATAAACAGACACACCACCGCCGACAGACTATAAGGAAAAAGACCGATTTCGAACAACAACAAAGTGAGCGATGCGACCGATAGTGTATGATGATGCCACCCCCAGAAACAAGAGACAAGAAAAAAAGGAGACGAGAAACAGTCAACCCCAACACCGTCCCATGAAACCCAGCCAGGAACAAGACTTTTTGCGTGTGCGTTGTAGTAGAAGGTTGCGAGCGCGAGCGAGAGAAGAGATTGGTGGGGTGAGTGAGGCCGAGCCGAGTGGTTCCGAGGATCGCACGAGATAAAAAACAGATGACCGCCGCCGTGTTGCCAAAAAAGCCGTTTCGTTCCGTTCCGTAACGTCAGACAAAAGACTTAAAACCGGTTCCCAGCCGCCCAGATGCTAGCCGACGCCGCTGCAGCCCAGTCGTTGTCATCATACGGCGGGGTGGGCCACTTGTACTCAGAGGTCTTCTTGCTGAAGTCGAGCGGCTTGGGCGTGACGGCCTCCTTTCCGTCGCCAAAGAGCATCACGTTCCCGCTCGCCGACGGCGACGGCGTCGGGTACGGGTTGGCGGCCGCCGCTGTGGCGTTGCTGTGGTGCCTGGCGACGGGGGCAGGCTGCTCCTCGCGCTCCAACCGCTTCATGGCGCGGTGCGTCGAGGTGAGCACCTCGTCGAGCAGCTCGTCCTCCTCGTCCGGCGCATCGTACTGGCTGACGCCCTGTGCGGCCTGGGCGCGGCGGGTGCGGCTGGATACCGGGGCGGCCCCGCGGGCGGTGTTCACCAGGTTGTCGACGGACCGGGGCTGGTGGTGCGGCAGCGAGTGGTGGCGCTTGAGGTGGCTGCTTGGCGTGACCTGGTGCGCCGGTGGCGCGGGCGGCACTTCGGACACCGCCGGCGGCGCGTCACGCATCTTCCTGTCGAGCGAGTCGTATGTGTCCTTGGGGACGGGCGCGGGCGGCGGGCTGTCCACGACCATGGACGACCGGGTGCTGCCCCACGGCCCGCAGCCGGCCTGGGCCTCGAGGTCGTCGTAGCTCGGCGAGATGGGCGTCTGGTGCCGACCAGAAAACCTCCTCGCGCGCTTCCGCAGGTGCGAGAAGAAGCTCTCCTTGTACCCGTTGGTCGGCGAGACGAGCCCGGAGCTGCCGTTCCCGTTGAGCGCGCGCTCGGCCTGCTGCCTATGGATCTCGGCGTAGTGGTTGGTGCTTGAGGCGACGGACAGCTGGCGGCCAATCTTCTTGGACCCCGACTCCTCAGCCGGCGCGGCCCTCTGTGCGTGAGCGTCGTTGTACGCCGGCGCCCTCCCGCTTCCTTGCACGGTAACGGCGTCGGACAGCGGGGAGATGGGGCGGATTGTGGGGAGGATCATCATCGGTGCGGCATTGGGGGGCCCGCTGGCCCACGTCGCCCGCTTTTGAGGCGCAGGCCTGGGCTTCGGTGCGACGGGCTCGACGGGGGCAGCGGCGACGGGTGCAGGGCGGGGCGCAACGATCTCCTTCGCGACGGGCTGCGGTGCTGCGGACATGACCTCGACGCTGTCGGTGCGTCCAATCAGGGATTTCCTAAACCACGACGGCTTGGAGGCGGTGGGCGTCGACGTGGCCGACTCCTTCCCATTGCCGCCAATCACGGACTGCTTGCGGCCAAGCATCTTGGAGGCGCTCGACTTCGGGCGCAGAGGGTCAACGGCATCGGCAAAGTACTCGTGGGCGAGCGCCTGGGTCGACGTCGGCCGGCTCTTGGGATCCCACATCAGGCACCATGTGACGAAGCGCGCCAGCGACGCGGGCCATTGCGGGCTCGGGAGGAACGTCTCCATCGCGTGGGGCGCCATCTTGGGGAACGAGAAGCCGAGCTTCCCGGCAAGGCGGGTCCCTTCCCTCCACTCGCCGCCACCAACGGGCAGGCCGGCCTTGTTGGCCCAGAGCGCCGGGCTTCCCATGATCTCGCAGACCCTCCACACCTGGTCGACCTCGTTTCCGCCGGGGAAGAGAGGCTTCAGGGTGGCCACCTCGACGGCCATGGCGCCGACGGCCCAGATGTCGACGGGCGCCGAGTACTCGCCGGCGCGCAGGAGGACCTCGGGGGCGCGGTACCAGCGCGTCGAGACGTAGGTCGTGTAGGGCAACTTCGAGTGCGTCTCGCGGGCGAGGCCAAAGTCGGCGATCTTGACCGTGTAGGTGGGCGGCGTCGAGGGCGGCGTCACCAGAGACGAGTACCGCCTGAACGAGTTGGTGTAGTCGGAGTGGGACGAGGTGGAGACAAGGATGTTCTCGGGCTTGATGTCGCGGTGGAAGAAGCTGTGGGCGTGGATGTGCTCGAGGCCCTGCATGATCTGGAAGAGGATGCTCTTGACGCTCGCGCTGTCGAGGCACTTGTGGTCGCGCGCCTTCATGAGCTGGTAGAGGTTGCCCTCCATATACTCCATGCAGATGTGGAGCTTCTTGCTGAAGGGGTCGAGGAAGATGTCGAGCGCCGGGACCAGGTGGGGGTGGTTCGGTAGTGTCCTGAGGAAGACGACTTCCCTGAGCTCCATGCATGCTGTGAACGAGTCAAACGTCTTCTTCATTGTCTTGATGGCGATCTGTCGGGGGAAACGGTCAGCACACACACGCCGAGCGCTCAATTCATCCGACAACCACCAAAACGTACCACGGTGCCGCGGCGCGCGACATTGGCGCCGGCGCTGCGCACGCGGGCCAGCACGACGCTGCCAAAGCTACCATCGCCAATCTCCTTGAGCACCTCGAACCTGTCCTCGAGCGCCATCCCGTTCATGATCTGTGTCGACCCCCGACGGGTGAGGTCGTGTGATAGCGCCATGGTGCTCATGGTGTGTGGTGTGTGGTGGTGTGGTGGTGGGTGAAGCTGGAGCCGGGTCGATTCCTGATTTCCATGCAGGTGGTCGTCCTGTGCGCGCGGCGGCGGAGGCTGCGACGGCGACGGGGACGATGGGCTGCGCAAAGCAGGCGCTCCCTCAAGAGAGAGCCACACAACCGGTTACCGGGGCATTCAGGTGCGGCGGGTGCGGGTGTGGGCGCGCGGCTGGACAACAAAAAGAAACGGTCTTGTCTCGCGAGCAGCAGCGGGTGCGTTCGGGAGCGGGTCGTGCTCGTAGGTGGGCGGTGCCGGTGTGTCTGTGTCGGTCCGTTCTATCGAGTCTGGTGGTGGTGGTGGTGGTGGTGGTGAGAGTGGCAGCAGTAGGCGTCGCACACGAGTCGGGGGGATCGGCAGCGAAGCGATCAAAGCGTCGCGAATGGGGAAAAAAAGGAGCGAAAACAGTTGGATGATGTTGTTTAAAGGAGTGGACGAGTGGTTTCCTCGGGAAAAAAGAGCGACAAGAAAATGATATGATTGCACGAACAGAAAAAGGAGGTTGAGGTGACCCAGACAGGACGAGGTGGTGGTGGTGGCAGGGTTTTGGGGGGGAGATGGGGGATGGAGAAGCCCTGGAGAGGACCGAGGGCAGGGCCAGGATCTGATCTTTCGCGCTGGTTACGGCTGGGTGGAGGTCGAACGACGGCGGGGAGGGGGGGGCAGGAGGGCAGGCCCCTGGAGGGCAAAACGGAGCAGCGCTCAGGGCAAGGCAAGGGCGTCGCTGCGTTTTCGAGCACCAGCTCCCAGCACAGCACCAGCCAGGCCCAGCCAGTTAGCGCGAACCGAAGCAACGGGGGCGATGGAAATTGGCTTTTCCACGAGAACGGGAATCCCCAGCTCGGCGCCCTGCCGTGCGCGAGAGACGTTGCAGGCGATGCGAGCCTGCAATGACGGCCGAGAGCGACAGCGTTGCGGTCGGCGTGGAGGGGCCGGGGAGCTGAAAGTGGTGCTTCCCGCGGTGCCTTGGGGCGAGAGAGAGAGCTTGTGTGAGTGAGTGCGGGTGTGCGAGTGTGTGGGCGTGGCAGGCCAGGGTGGTCGTTAGGGTAGCAGTTTGGCGTCGAGCTTCGTGCCGTTTTGATGGTGCTCTCAGTTTCGGTCGCCGCGGACGGGACTGGGGGAATGAATGACGGAGCGCAGCGCAGCAGAGGGAGAGGAACCAGGACGGACGGACTGGCGATGGATGAGGGAGGTGAGAGGATGAGGATGAAGATGCTGGACGAGGGATGTGATGGAACGACCGGATAGCAAACGAGCGTGCGCAGGCTGAACGAGCAGGACGAGCAGAAACGCAGCGAGCTTCACCCCCTCATCGGTCGCGAGGCGGCGGTGGGATGGCGGACGCTGTTTTGCACCTTGTCAGGGCCTGGCGTGCTTGGCTCGGGCGCAGAAGGGCGAGCGAGGGGCCGTCCGTTCTGTGGGAAATGGGCATGGGCCCTGTCCCTCCTCAGCATGAACCAGGAGTCAGGGGAGGGGGGGGTTGGGGTTGGGCTTCGAGAAAAACGATAGGGGACGCCAATCTCGCTAGTGGTTCGGCCTCTCCCCGAGCGCAATTTGAGGGTCGCCGGGGGTTTTGGGGACGAGGAAAAAGAAAGCTTCGGTGCTCCAACAAAAAGCAGATCACGCCGGCCGTGCTTTTTGGGAAACAAAGTGCGCATCCTGGCCTCCAGACCATCCGTCTGTGGATGGACTCGTGGCGGCGTGGAGCGTGGAGCATCGAGCATGGGCAATGAATGGCCTCTTCGCGCTTCTCCCCTCCTTCCCCTCCCAAGTGCAGCGTGATGCTGCTGCTGCTGGTGCTAACCAACGACTAATGGGTAGGGTGCTGCGGGACTGGCTGCTGCTGCTGTCAGAAGCAGGCAAGTCATCTGCTTGGTCGGCGGCCGAGGGTTCGCGACGTTTCGTTGCCTCTCGCGTCGTCCCGGTCGGTCCGGCATGGCAGGGTGTGGCATGGCATGGCATCCATGGATGGTGACCGTGTGCATACTATGTATGGCACATCCCATCCCAACTGTCCATCCATCCAGTCCAGCCATCCGCCATCCTGTTCTCGGCCGACGACCGACCCAGCGAGCGAGTGGTGCGGCCGTGGCAATCTTTGTCAACCCCAACCTCGCGCGCGGTTGCCCGGCTCCGGGTCTCCATTCATTGTTTGAATAATTCCGCAGTACAGCCTAGGCTGAGAATCTCTTCACCCGCCGTTGCCCCGGCCTGGTATGCCCCGTGGGACGACTCGGCTGTTGCCAAGTACACCATCACAGCAGCGAGCCCTCACGCGCAGGCCCTGTCTCTGGCCATTGGCCACTCGCCGCTTGCCGCATGCGAAACCCGTGGTTCTCGATGGCCCAAAAAACTGGCGAGCGAGCTTCGAAAGTGCGCCAATGACAAACCGCGTCATCATCAACGCGCAGGTCTCTCGGGCATGCAGATCCGCCGATAGGCAGAGCGAGCGAAAAGGGGGGGAAGGGGACCGCCGATTCGGGGGGTTGTGGTGGCGGGAAGCATCGTGCATCGCCTGTTCCTCTCGCAACACCATGATCGCGCGGCCGGACCGACCAAAAGTGGCTGGCATTCGCGTCGACGAGGCACGGTCGGTCGCGACCCCATTTCGATTTGACTTGCAGGAGGGAGTTAGTCCGTAACTGGCAGACGGAGACCGACCCCAGCGAGGTGAGCCCGCGCGCCCCGCGTCTCGGAAAACGGAGGCTCTTGGTTTCCGCAACGGTGGCCGCTGCTGAGTGGTCTGTTCGCCCGGAACGGTCCCAGCAAACGTGCGACTCGCAACAGGGGGTCAGGGTCAGGCCGGCCAGGTCAGGGTTGGATGTGGGGAGCGAGGGGAAGCAGAAAAGAAATGGGATTCATCAGACGAAACTCTCAGGGCCCTGTTCCCCAACTGCCCTGCCACAGCAACAGCATGGGAGCATGGAGCATCGGGGAGCATGGAGTATGGAGTTATGGAGCACGGCATGGCATTGTTGGCACGCGGCGAGACACACGACGGCAGAGAGGGGCGACGCGGCAGACTCGTCAAAGGGAAAAAAGGAAGGCTCTTACTGTTTCAGGTTCCTCGAGTCGAAGGAAACCCCATCTGGTCCTGCGACACGGACCAAACGGCGTCGCATGACGGACGGAGCAGCAGCGGCGCATCTGGGGCATTCTGGACCTGGGACCGGCCGACCTCTTCTGGGCTGAGGTTACTTTGGGCGCTCTCCATCCCCCTCTGACCCCCCCCAGAAAAGGTCCCAAGGCCCCAATCGGCCCCAATAATGCCTCGCACCAAATTACCAACTCGTGTCTCCCCGCCCCACCCCAAAGGGGCGCCAGGCCGGTTTTCGATCCCAAAGCGTCATCCCGCCAAGCCGCCTTGGTCATGGGAAACGATGGGCATCGACAGGCTCGATGGATCCTGCAAATGAAGGTTTGAATGAGCCCTTCGGCACCACGACGCCGGTCTCGAGTAGCAGCGGGGCCCGTTGCCGTGGCCGTTGCAATCAATCAATCAATCTTGCATGCTGCGATCCTGGCGGGCGTGAATGTTTTGATGGGCGCTTCACAGCCGCGTTCACGCGCAGGGTGGGCATCCCGTTCTGCTTCTGCAAGATGTGGTGCCGTGCCTGGTGATCGTTTGCAGGGGGTGGCGAGCGAGCAAGGGACGCTTTTCCCGCTTTCGGTCCACGATCCGCCGTCTTGGTGGTGGCGTTCGTTCCCGCCGTCATGGTCAACGCGGTCCGCTGGGCGGCGGGCGGCGGTGGTCGATGCGTCGTGCATCCGCACAGGCCATCTTCAGGACGGACGTTCAGACGTCTTGGTGCGGAGATGGTGCTGATACCTTGAATGCTCGTGACTGACGTGGAGGAGGGGGAGGGGTTACGGGTGTCGCGATGCTACCCATCCATGGTCATGGCTCCTCTTGAGCGTGCTTCTGGAAAAGACGACCTACCTTTCCATCCGAAGTGTCAAACACACCGAGAGTGGAGCGCTCGGGCATCAACAACATGGAAACTCGGCCTCCTCACCTGGCATACCCCTTCCATCCCCTGGGTAGCACGAGGGGGTGCCTGGGTTCCTCGAAATAGCCTGATCTCCAGAACGTTTGGGCTGCTTCGATGGAAATTCCATCGACATTGATGCTCGCGCCGGTGGAGAGCTTTGGAATTGACGGCACCGCCGGGGAAGGTGGCAATCAGCCTCGCGCCTCCCCAGCCTCTCTGCTAGTGACCGCGCAATTCCATTTTTGCTTCGAATTCGCCTTCCAGAATGCGTCAGCTCGGCACAACTAGACGACGACATGCCCGAGGGCTCCATTCCAGCTCATGAGCCTTGCCGCAGGTCCCAATACCGCGGATGAGGCGCTGTCGTCAGTTCCACACTCCAAAACCAGCTCATCCACAACCTGGAAGCTCGAACCACCACAAACCCAAGCTCTCCCAGCTCTCGATCTGAGCTCCCCGCCCATCGCCTGTCTCCCTCCCGTCCCTCCCTCCTCCGTCCCGCATCCCCTCCCCATCATCAAAACGGCAGCACGCACCACCACGCACCACCACGCACCACAAAAAAACCCGCCATCCCCATCCTCACCCATCCATCGTTCGTTCCAGTCACCTGGGAAATTAACACCCTTAGCTAGCCTCAACCAACCCCGGACCCGGCGCCCTGGTGCCCCTGCCCCGGCACCGCCGTCCCAAGCTCCCCGGGGCCAGCCACAACTCGCGCTTGTGGGTTTGTGGCTAGTTAGCCCGGACGGGGGCCTGACTAGGCCAAACCCTATCCGTGAGCACCTGGGAATTTGCTCACGAGCAAGCTTGGAAGGACCCAGGGAGTTGGGCGTGGCGGGGTGAGCCTGGCGAGGTGATGTGTGATGTTGCGCAGGCGGCGCCGCGGCGGGCGAGCAAGGGGTGTTGGTTGGGCTCATTTCTTTGATGGGAGCGGGAAAAGCTCGGAAGTGTTCCTGTTCCTTGCATGCATTGTGGTGGTGTTGCAGTGTCGCTGCGGTGGTGCCTCAGGTTGTGTTGCGTCGCGTTGCCCCACATGTTTGGAGCTGTCCGCATTGGTGAGCTCTCCACCGTCCCGTTTATTTGGAGCTTCATGCTGTTGTTTGGAGCTTCATGCAAGCTTGGTCTTGAACTCGCGGGATTTCGGTTTCATGTAGCTTGTTCGGCTACTTTGCCAGCTCTTTTTATCTCTTCAAGAAGCTTCCTGCTGTCCTCGGTTGCCGCGTCAATAGCATCCCCTTTGATGCTCACGGAGCTGGGCTGTTCAGCATCAGGGTAACGGAACAGCTCTTCAGCGGAGTCTCCGCCCCAGCCGCTGATGAAAACAGGAAACTTGCCAGATTCTCACCTTCGCCGGTCTCCATCCACCCAGGACCTTGTTGACCTCATCCAACAACCGCCCTCACCCCAGGCTCAAAGCTTCCCCCTCGAAGAGTTCCCCCTCATGGGTGGCTGGTGGGGTTCGGCAACTCCACTTTGGTGTCCGATGATGATGAAGACGGCGACTTCTTCTCGGCTGGACCCGACTTGCTGGCATGGGACGTGCTAAATCCACGTGGCAACTCTCGCTTGTGATGTTGGAACCCTGCTGCTTCAGCTCATCGAGCTCCGTGGCCAGGGCCCGTCGTGCATCCTGGATGTTTCGAATGTACACCCCAGTTCATGAGACTGATGGGAGTGATCTTCGCCGTTGCCCAGAGGATACCGTTCTATCCTCCCAAATCTCATCGGCATCAACTTCCGGCCGTTCTGAACATCCAGCAAGCCTTCATGGGCAAAGCGATGATTATCATTTCGGATACCCTCCTTGGCAACGGCCGTTGCTGGTACCAACGGCACGGCACGGCAGAAGCGCGGTGGTTCATGCACCGTTGGGACAGGGGAAAGCGAGAAAAGAAGGGGGGCCCAGCGGGCCGCGTCCGTTACGACGCAACTCCGGACGCGTGTCGTGTCAAGAAAAAAATAAAAGCCCGCCTTGTAACGCCGCAAGCATGGATGGGCAAAAAGGCTGCCCGGTTGGTGGGAATCAGGCTGGGGATTTCTGAAGCGAACGAAGAAGAAAAAAAGTCACAATCCCGGCACCCACCCCTGCTTGTTGTTGGTCAAGCAAATGTTGAAAGGGTGGGGCATCAAAATCCGACCTCATGAGGCCTCCGCTGGATGTCAGGATTGGAATTTGGCGGCCGGAGTAAACAAACCGATGCGGGAGAAATGGACAATGCCATTCTCAGTTGGTCCATACACGAGGTGGGTTCGAGAAGCGAGAGGGGATCCTAATGTTGTCCGCGAACGGCTTTCGTTTGGTCAGACAGATAACTTTACCTACAGCGAGTCCACAAGGGCCCGCCACGCCGAGCAGCAGTCCGCGAGATTCCCGAGACTCGAGTCCATCGCCCTCGAGGTCTATAGAACCCCGCCCAAGGGCGAGGATCGGCACCTGGTCGAAGTGTTCCGCACCGCGGCGTCCAACGTCAGCGTTTCTGCTATACCTCGACCATCCCCCCCAGGCTTCAAGGGGTCTTCTTCCTGCGAGACCCGGTCATCCAGAAGTCGTTTTCACGCCCGTGGATTATTCGTGCCACACCGATGATAGTGACGACAGTAGCTTCGAGTATTGGTTTCATGGTAATGATTCCACCGCACGATAATTCTCGCCAAAATCATATCCAAACTGCACATCTTCAACGAAAGCTTGCTCAATTTCACTTCGTACCCCACTTGCTACAAATCTTGTCCAGGAAGGCAGCGTCAAACTTATCCTCCATGACGGCAAAGTTGGCGCGTGCCTTGTTCACGATCAGCCTGGGATCCGGGATCTTGACGTTGTCCTTCTTGCCCGTGGGGAAGTCGGCGCATTCCGTGACGTGTTTAACTTCAAGTTGGGCGGGGTTTGTGGAAAACATGCGTACATAGAAAAATGATAACTCCGTTACATCTCGTTCCTCCCTCGGGCTCGTCACCTGCTGCCTGATAAGAAACCCATCATGTCGCTGCCGAACGAGTCTCACCATTCTCAATCTGTGTCCGCCTCTGTGACCTCGATCCTGATATCCACCTCCTTCCCCCTTCCTCTAGGCCGGCCCCAGCCGTGACAAGCCGCCATATCCAGTCTCGGGTCATACAGTAACAGATCCATAATATTAGCTCGCAAGTAGTCGTCCGCCAGCTCGAGCGGGTGTTTCCCGTTTACAGTCTTGTTGATATCGAGATCCGGTCGAGCCAGAAGAGCCAACACCAACTTGATCCTCGCCGCAGCAGGGATGCCGCCCTCGGTGATTGCGTATGACAGCGGCGTGTTGCCCATGCTGTCCGCTGCGTTGACGTCGAGGGGTTGGCAACCCTGAAGCAGGGAGAGGGCCACCAATTCTCGCTGCTTCGTGGGCAGTACGTTAATCACCCCAATACCCCCGAGCCTGCGGATGACTCGGTGGAGAGGCCCTTGGCCCAAGCCGTCGACGTCGTCCAGGCCGAGTTCGTGGACATATGTCGGGATTTGACTCTGCTCGTCTGTCTCAATGGCGCCCTCTAGCCATAATAGAAGTGAATACGTCTGGGACTTGCCCTTCATCAAAACTGTCATTGGCGCTTTTAAATCCAAGATAATGATCCCGGGACGGCGAATTTTGAGCAAGATCCAAAACAGCGAGAGCTGATCCCTGAAGTCGGCGTATTGCTTGGAGGTCCATTCTATTGCGCCTTTTAGTAGGGCGTTGACGTCCGCGTGTTGTAAACGAGGATGTCGAAGGCAGTGCTGCAGAACCCCCGGGCGGTTGCGACAAGCCGCGTGGTACATGACAGTTCCACGGCCATGTGGTTGTATAGTGAATTCGTTTTCGAGGTTCGCCGAGGCGTCCATTCTGCTGTCGACCAACAGCTCTATGAAAGCCCCGAACTCGCCATCCAGAGCGGCGTACGCCAAAGCGGTACGGCCGCTCATATCCTTCTTGTTGACGTCAACATCAAATGAACCACCCAGAAGGTACCTGACCATCTTTGCCCCCGAGTACTCAGCGGCAATGGACAGCGGTGTTCTGCCAAACCCGTCGACGACGTTGATAGACATGTAACGAACAGCCTCGGGAATCAAGCTGTAGACCTCGTATCCGGCCGCCTCATGAAGCAGTGTGGTCCCCGGATGCGATCGTACCTTCTTGAGAAAGACCGTTGCCATGAACTGCCAGTGTTCAAGGCAGTGGTTGGAGCAGCCCGGAATAAACTCGCAGAGATCTCCTTGGGACAAGCCGTTTTCTTCGGCGCGCGCGGCGTGTGTTAGCCAACAGCGCACTGCGTACTTTAGCAGCGGGTAGTGGTTTGCTAGCTGAAGGATGTCGTCGGTGCGAAAGAGGTGAAATTGCGTCAGATGCTCTTTGCGGACGGCGAGGTAATAAACGAGACATGAGCGGGCCAGGCGATGATGTCCGTCCCCGGTGTGGTTGCGTTGAGTCGCGGGAGAGTTGCCTCGGTCTTCGGTCGTTCCGGGGTCATGGGGTGCGAGGGCGTCAAATCCTTGGTCAAAGAGAAAGTCCAGGACTGATTGGTGAATCAGTTGGGCTCCAGACTGGGTAAGCTCGACAAGACCCCCGGAGAGAGAAACCAAGAGCCTTCTCATCTGCGTGTCGGTTTCGACGAAGTGGTCGAGCGCTGCCCATTCCCCGAGTGTCTTGCCGGACATAGGCAGGGTAGCGTCGATATTCATCGCGCACCGCAGCTCGGAGATGGAGAGTGGTCTTTCCACCATGCAGACCCACTGAAACAACTTCAGGCTCCGGCCTGGTTGCTTAGAGACGAGAGTGTTGAAAATGTCGCCGTAGAGACTGTGCAGCTCCGCGGGGATCTGCCTGATGTACGCCAGCAGCTGGGCCACCGAGTTGCCTTCCTCGAAGAGCCAGCCGACTTTGGGAACGACAATAACAACCCACTGGAAGACACGCTGGGATCTCTCTTCAATGGCCTTTTCCAGTAACTCAAGACCCGGCCGGTCGTCAATCCGGAGTTGCAACTCTTGTTGGATGTAGAGAGATATGTCGTTCTCGTTCTCGTTCTCGAGCCGGATCTCTTCACAGTTGTCGGGTGCAATGATTGGGTAATATCTGCATGAGAAGCAAATCGACAACCCGAACCGAGAGTGTGAGCAGAGCTGCTGGATCTTGGCCAGGGTCTGGACGAGGCGGCGTGCAGCAACGTCACCGCATTCGTCGAGCGCATCCAGGAAGATGCGGACCGGCCGGTCCATCAGCATGGCTGGGAGGACTGAGGTCCCCAGGTGCTCCTCGAGCTCTAGCGTTGTCCATGACCACGATTGGAGGGAAGAGGTTCTTGCGCGGAAGTCGTCCAACAGGGGGTGGATATACCGGTCGTCTACCATGCCAATCTGGTGGATCAGGGCTCGGAACAGCCCAACAGGGGATTTCTGCAAGGTCGATCCTCGCCCATGGAAAAAGAAATGGAGAATTGTCGTCTCCCCGTCGGCCGACTCCTTCATGCCTCGAAGTGCGTACTTCATCAGCGTCGACTTGCCGGTGCCTGGCTTCCCTTTGATCCAAAGCAAGCCTCGATGGTTACCCAGCCATGCTTGGTATACCGGATGGTGGTTGAGCCATGTGCACGTGCCTTCGATGTTGTGTTCGGTTTCCAGATATCGTTCGTTCATGGCTTCGAACGAAAGCGTCTTGAGGCAGCCTAAGGAGTGCAAAAGCTGGCATTAGGTATGTGCACAGCAGAAGGTGCGGAAACCACACACCTTGGATATGTTCAGGGTCTAGCACAATAGGTAGTTAGAACGCATCCTGGCAGCCAACGAAGTCCGAAAGCTTCCGCTCGAACTTACCTACTACGCCAGCAGGGCCGGCCACTAACTGGGTGGCATCTGTCCATCGCAGGAGCTCACGCTGAATGCGGCGGTACCCGATGTCTTCGGGGTTGCTGAATCTAACCATGCTCTATACGGTCGCCTCAGGTTAGAATGAAACCCACGCGACAGCCGAGAACCAAGCATATAATACCGGCACGCACCATATGGTTGGCCGGAATGGTATAGTAGGGGTATCCACTGATTCTTGATGATTCCTTGGACACAACCTAGGAAAACGCCAGTCAGTCATGGAAGGGCAAGAAGTTAACAGATGAAGGTGTCTGTACCAGTCCTATCCCTGGGAGCTCCCGTTCCTCAGAGAAGCACGTCACCTCAACCCTGTCCCGTCGTTTGCGCAGCCATGTGGCAAACGAGGCGTCAATGTCGGCAAGGGCTTCGGAATCCCGCTGGAGCACGGACAGGATCTCGGTGTTGACTCTCTTTCGGGCCGCCTTGAGGATCTGGGCTACCCCTGTGGCGAACGGAGCGAGGCCCGAGCCGCGGTGGGGGGTGCCGAGGAACGCCAGGCCGACCGTGCTGGCGTGGAGTTGTTGCAGGCGTGCCTCTACGGCCTGCTCGGACAAGCACAATGCCTTTTTAGCCACCAGGCCACCGAGACTGTGGACAACAAGGATGATAGGGATTGAGATCTTGAGCCTGGTTGTTAGCAGGTGCCGCACTCGGCGTCAAATCCATCTCACCATCAATCTTCTCGACGGGACTTACTGTGCCTCGGATGGCGGCGAGATCACCCACCAAGTCGGATGCATGATCTCGAACGCTGTTCTGGCTCACGGGGCCCACAAACCTGGTTACGTCGGCATCGTAGCCAAAGGCCATAATGCGCGTATCGGGGATGTCATGGGGCAACAAGTCTGTGGGCCAGTACACTCCAGTGTTCGAAACCCATGTGTGGTAAGAGCTTCCTGTCAAGCCGTGGATGAATATGATATCCACAGCCAGAGACTCGGGTTCATGCAGAACGCGGAGTCCAAGGTGGTCCCTGGGAGTTGTCTGGGCTGTCGGAAGGGGGTCAACCGCTTCGCGAACGGGTTGTGGCGATGAGGGTCGTGGCAAGAGAAAGCCCCCAAGCCTTCTCCCCCAGGAACGCGGCCGCCTGGAAGAGCCTTCTTGGTGCGGCGATACGGGAGCCATGAGGCGGGCGGGAGTTGATCAGGTTGCCTTCGCAACCTTGGCCAGGCCAGATCCCAGGATAGAGAAAAGCGGCTGGAAATGGCGAGAGAGAGCGGGGGAGAGAGACAAGGCTAGAGGGAGAACCGCACTTGCGGGGATCGTGGGTGCCTGACCTGAAAGCGGGGGCGTGCAGGGCTAAGGCATGTTGTGGCGCAGGAGGTGTCTGCTTCCACTTCAAGGCACCTCCTCGCACTTTCCAGCTCAAAGCTTGACCAGGCCTGTTGAAGAATTTGCATCGCTCCGGGTGAAGACGACGCACGACACGTCTTCTTGACGGCCCCAAGAACAAAGAGAAGCGGGTATTTCTACCTACCTCAGGCGGATCAGTACCTCGTCGCCTTGGTCGTTTCCTGGGAAAGCACCTCCTACTGTATTCACGAGGGGCCAACTGGCAGATAGTCGTCTTCCCCCAGGCATTGGCATCATCGAGAGTCCTGTCCCATTCTCCACATCTGAGCCTGGCAACAGATAATTGATAATAGCAGCGATAGGTATTGTGATGTATCTCACCATTGATCCAGGGCGTCTTGATTCAAAGAACACCGGTGTTGATATTCAATAATGAGATCATGATTTGGCGGACTGATTGACCTATTCTTCTCGCCAAGAGGGGAACAATGGCGGTCTTCTCAACTGGACCGGCACAACTGGGGCAATCCGTACGAATCTGGACTTCGCGCCTTCCTGGGAAGACTATAAGTGCCCGCTCGCTGGCTCCTTCCTGGCCTGGCCTGTGTCTCTTGATTCTTCTGGTCCTTCCAACAAGCAACACCCAACTCGGAACATCTCCAGAATCCCAAGCTCAAGCTCCTGCACCATCCTGCCTCCTCCTGGCCCTCTTACCACTTGAATTCTCGTCCCTCCTACACAAAATCCTCTTTTCTCTTGCACACTCACTCCTCTCTTCCACGCACTGCTCGTCCTCTCTCGAGCGTCGACCTCTCCAATACCAAAGATCAAGCACCAACACCGATCAACCATGGGCGACCGACTGCGCTGCGAGAATGGCGAGTGGAAGCCCCGAGGCCAGTTTTCAAAGTCTCAGGTCGACAAGTACAACCAGCGGGTCCGCGCCGGAACGTCGACTCCCAACAAAACGGGCATGCGCTGCATCGAGCATTCGAAGCAGCAGAGCCTGGAGATACAGTGCCAGGGCCCTTGCAACCGCTACCGAGAGCTGCAAATGTTCAGCAAGAGCACGAGGCGCAACGGGAAGAATGCAAGTTTCCACCCCCAAACCCGTCGCGCACGACCAATTCGCTAACTTGTCCCACTCAGTGGTGCGTCGACTGCACCGACTGGCAGATCAGGACCGAAAACGGCGAGACGTTGCCCCCTCCGGGAGGTCTGCTGTCCATGGAGGAGTTCGGCCCCAGGGCGCCTCGGCCAGCGGCTCTGCGCGACGATATGATCAGCATCTCCGGCTCTGGGTCCAACTTCGACGACGGCGAGGTACCTAAGTCTAACTAGATTCTGTATTGTCGAGTAGCTAACCGTCTTTCTAGTCGTCACCTTGGGCCTACGACGACGCTTCGGAGGCCTTCCCATACGAGACACAGTGGGCAGGCCCCAGCAGCGCTGAAGATGTGGTTTTGGGTGCTGACTCTCTGGACAGGAACAACACTCCTCACGGGCCGCCCGACCCGATGGCCAGAGCTCCCCACTGGCTCATCCCCGAACTTGACGGGCCTCTGTCCAGCTCCCTGGCATCGCTTGCCGTGTCGGCCAATACAACCTCGATCGCACCCAGCCAGGTCAGCACCACTACGGCCGGCCTGCCACCCCAGCATGCCATCCGCCCGCCGGTGCCATTCAACGCCTGGGGCCCGAATGGCGAGTTCGCCCGCATGGTCAAGACGCCCACCGTCGTGTCAGCTACCACGAGTGCGAGAACGGAGAATCGTCCGCCGCCCAAGGACCTGAACCTGACGCGGAACGGTTGGGCGAAGGTGGTGAGTAATTCCCACATCGAGACCACACCTGAGTATACACTGACCATTGGACCAGCCCACTCGGAAGCAGCCCCCTCAGCTGCCCGACTACCTCAAGAACAACACCCAGTACGTGGACGCAGAGAGGGGCGGGTTCGACGAGGAGTCCGATGACGGTTACTGAAACGTAGCGGGATCTGGCACACATCTCTTGCACCTACTGCTCGCAGCGGCCATCTAAGCACGAACCTTGCACGAATTTGGCGCCTTTTTTGTTTCTTCGGTCACACCCTCCCCCCTCTTCCTTGTGCCTCAAGCATGGTTAACGGCGGCACCACAAGCCCCAGCCTTCCGGTCCTTGTACCCGAGGGAGGACAGACGGTGGCCAGAGCCCGGAGGAGAGACACCCCACCCCACACCCCCCAAAAGCGTGGCTTTAGATAGACAAGGACAGATGACACGGCGGCTGCGTTTTGACAGCAAGACTTCCCCCCTCCCCCACCCCCCCAACACAAGTCACTTTGCACCAAGACGGGCTCGATAGAGTCATACCAGATAGCTAGCTAGATAGCCTGCCCCGCCGGCGATAGCGGCCCCAAAAAGAAAAAAAGAAAACCGTTGCCTTCACCAGCCCACCGGTCTGTCCCTCCCTCCCTTCCCTTCCCAACCTGACGGAATCGGTGACCGATATTCCCGGTTCGGAAAGTGAATCTCGGCGGGCAGGGCTGCTGCTAGGCAGCCAGGCGGCTTTGACACACATCCTCGATGACATGAGGGCGATGACGGTGGTGTTGATGGAGGTGGTGGTGCCCGGATGAGCCTGGTGATGTGACTGACAGCCTTGTTGGGGGCGGCCGCCGGGGAGGGACATGATGA
>FTEL01008527.1_pt1 | contig 22248 bp, 20 predicted proteins | sample 1658911 | NCBI WGS metagenome assembly FTEL01 (sample SAMEA3914869, study PRJEB12502) | metagenome | biome: forest; material: soil | place: USA | collected 2012-03-12 | depth 0.1 m
CCCTCACCCCGCCATCACAAGTCTTGACCGCCGCCTCGCTGGCCGGCTCCAACACCCCGCGCACAATGGCGTCGCGCACCGGCGTGGCGAGCTGTGCCGCGCTGGCCAGCGCGCGCAGCGTGATGCCCTTGAAGAGGCGCATGTCGGTGTCACAGGCGGTCGCGTCGTCGGCGAAGGCCGGGGTGTTCTCGCAGGCGATTTCGGTGAGGGGGATGGTGGTGTTGGGGGCGAAGAGGGTTATTGTGCGGTTGGTGAGGGTGGTGAGGCGGGTGAGCCAGGTTTTTTGGGTGGTTTCTGTTGTCTGTTGGTGGGTTAGTCGAGGGGTTTAGGGTGATAAGGGGTGAGGGGTCGTACGTGGTTGTACATGTAGGCTGCGGCTTGGAGGAGCACGCCCGCGGTGTAGGACCATTGGAATTTGGTGATCTGGGTGCAGTTGGACTGGATGTTGGTGCCGTCGAAAACGTTGGACTGGTCGTCGATGAGGCCGGTGGAGGTGAGCCAGGTCCAGGTCTTTTCGGCCCAGTCGGCGTAGGTCTGGTTGCCTGTGTAGCGGGCCAGGCGGGCACCCAGGTTGATGAAAACGGCGTTGGAGATGGTGTTCTTGTACGTGTAGCCTGCGTTCGTGGGAGACAGTTGCCAGCGCAGGCCGCCGTTGCAGGTGTCCTTCTCGGCGGCGTAGCGCGCGGCTTGGGTGTCGAAGACGGCCTTAGCGAGATCGATCCAGCTTGGTTGGCCCTGCGCCGGGCTCGGGAAAGCCAGCTCGGCGGCCTGCAGGGCGGCGATGCCCCAGAAGCCCTGGTCGTCGTTGCCGGCGGTCGGGGTCCAGTTGGCAGGCAAAAAGGCGTGATCCAGGCTGCCACCGTTTTGGGCCGTAAGGCCCTGCACTGCCAGGGCGTTGTAGGTGTTGTCGGCAGTGTAGCGGTAGTAGTCGATGATGGTTGACCACAGGATCGCGCTGTTCCACCACCAATATGCGCCGCTAGGAGGGGGCGCGCTCAGGAGGCCGAGGATCTCGCCGCTCTGGTTGCCCTTGTAGTAGGACATGACATCAAAGACGACATCTTTGGCGGCGGCCTTGATCGAGGCTGGTAAAGGTCAGCGTGAAGTCCCGTGAATCCTTTGCGGTCATGAAATGCAACCAGTCTGCTCACTTGATGATGTGAAGTCGACCTGCAATGCCGCCAGCGCCGAGCCTGCGCCGGCGAGCAGCAGCGGAAGCGCGGTCTTGTACATTGTGAATGGCGTGGAGAATGCAAAACGCCAACAGCCGACAAGACTCGAGACCTCAACAAGCTTTCTCCTTTGTCATGGCTCCACCTGATTTAAACCTTTAAGGTTTAGGCCATGGATGTTCCTGGGCGGGCCCGAGGGTGCCGGGGAGGATCCAGCTAATTTCGGCCCCTTGGCGGAGCCATCTATTTTTACTGGCTCGGACTTGCTGGTGCCTGGTTCCTGAACTTTATGCAATACGAGACGCGCGTGGCGCAGTTGAAGCCAACGGGTCCTTCAACGCAACGTCAACAATACAGGTAGACGTTGAGTAAGTGTCGTTCTCGGATTCAGCCCCCGCTCTCGCCAAGGGCAGAAAGAAATGATGGAAGCCAAACCTGAAAACCGTTCAGGGGCGGCAGCGGTTGTGCTCTGACGACCAATCAGCGCCCTTGCCGAACAATCGTCCCCAGCCGTTTGCCATCGACGCGTCGTCGGGATGCAGTATTCACCTCTCCTCTTGAACTGAGAGTCCGAGACCTGGAGCATAACACGCGGCGAACGGGGATTCAAACGATCCCCATCAGTCTCATAGTTAGTTAAACTGTTGATAGATACCTAATCATTGAAAACGAAGTTCCTGACGGGATCGGGCACTCCTTCAGCCCCGATCACTCAAGTTTCCCATCACTCCAGCAGCGGAATTTTTCAAGCATCGGCTCATAACCGCCGTGCGCCTCGATTGCTTTTGTCAGGAGATCGGCCCAGAGCCCTCTGTTCTTATCCCCTCTTCGTCCCAGGTTAAAGCCCCCTGAGATCGAGGGCTTGGTGGCCAGGAAAAATCGTGGGTAAAACGCCGCGGATTCCCAGTCAATGATGCCTGTCACGCGGCCATTTTCCGACACCATGACGTTTGTGGGTCCGAGGTCAGCGTGGTAAAAGTAAAATGTCGGATCGATGGCGGGCGGGGGCTGGGACGAGGCCTTAGCCATACACGCGCGCAGGGCCTCTGGTGAGTCAAACGGCCCAAGGAGTCTCGGTTTCCACGTCGGATGAGATTTTGGTGCACTCTCCAGTAGATATGGCTCATAGATCCCGCATCCGGTGATCGTCTCAAGCCGAGACGAAGTGTTATCGGCGAGCGTCACGCAGACTCGTGCGATGTAGTCCGCGATCTCTCTGCGCTGCAGCGTAGAGAGCCGCGGCCATACATCGTCTAAGACTTGTCCCTCGACCCGCTTGGTGAGGAGGAAGGTTCTGTTGATGTCGCGGTCGATCCAGGTGTATAAAACTTCCGGAATGGCCACGTCCGGCAGCTTTTCGGTCACGAACCGCAGATTGTTGGCCTCAAGTTCGAGGCCTTCAATCCAGGCATGAGCCTTGCAGAATGTGTCCTCGCCGAGGCACCAGACAGCGGCCGATGTTCCGCCGACGTGGATCCTGTCGGCCGCAAAATCGCCCTCCAACGACTCGTCCGCCTGTCTCTTTCGGAGGTACAGCGTGCGGCCACCATCTTGCCACTCGGCTACCGCGTCGGCTGGAACAGACTTTGGACCGCCGTCGGCCTTTTCGCAGACCATCGAGGTGCCGATCACCCATCGACAAGCGTGAGGGTTAGTTCGAGCGACAGAGTGCCCGATCTCCTGTTCCATCTCGCTATCATAGATTTAGCAACATCTCGTAGAATAGGCGGTAAACAGGAAGATGTAATTAACGGACCAGAACACCATTGTAGCTGTTCGGGGATTCTCGTGCTGTTCAGTTGCTGTCGAGATGGAGTGTTGAGGGGAAACTTGAGTTTGTTGGTAAAAGCAACATTGAACTTTTTCCAGCTTCTAAACAGCGGTCAGGAAAGCGTAGAGCAGTTGGTTGGTTGTCGATTGTTGGTTGTTGGTCACGTTTTTTTGGCGACACGGGCTCTCCCTCGACCAACGCCCCAGCTGTTGCCGGCAGGAGTCTTGAATTGACTCAGTCTGGGCACAGCGGATACTTTCCCACAGCAAACCGCACGCGGCGCAATGACTCGACTTCAGTCTTGACGCAGAAGGAGATTTAACTTCGCCAGCGGTTTTGCAGAATGCATCGAGAACCAGTTTCACTAACAAGGACGAAGCGCACGGCAAGGATGAAAAGGCATATTAGTCTTTTATGTAGATAGGTAGAAGGATGACTACCTAGATAAGGGAACTGGAGTTGATTCGCAGAAGAAAAGCGGCCAAGATAACTTGGATCTTCGCCAAAATGCCAGACCGTTCAAGGAACGAGAGGGAAAAGGGGGCTTAGGGGGTACTGAGGAAGGGTACCCCTAACCCTAGCCCTAACCCGCCATCAGCGGGAATTCAAAGAAAGGCGCGCAGCCGCAGACCTGTTCCTCACGTCAACATCAGCCGCCGCAACGCGGGTCAAACCACCGAACAATCGAGACACCATCAAAACCACCACAATTAGGGGCATCATCAAAAACCTGCATTGCAGCATGCCAGAATACGTGCCTCCCGTTATCAACTGGGACGCGCAACATGATGGAACTGAGAGTCTCGCGGTCAACGATACATTGGTTCGCCGCTTCTTGACGCTTTTGGCCCTCAAGACGCTCGGGCGCCTTTCTCGATATCGCGGGTCATGCGTCCCCGTCTCGAAGCACCTGATCATCAAGCGCGGTCAGTCGGTCCATCTCACCGAGGCCGCCACGCTGAAGTTTCTCGCCGAAAACACTTCCCTACCCGTGCCTCGTGTGCACTGCGCCTTCGTCCACAAAAAAAGAGCCTACATCGTCATGGACCGCATGCCAGGCATCACCGTCGGCCGGGCCTGGCGCTCGTGGTCGGATGAGGACCGCGAGGCCTTCTTTGCCCAGATGCGCGCCATGTTTCAGGAGCTGAGAGCCCTCCCTCCACCTCCGGACGCGGGCATTTCAAGCTGCGTCGGCGGCTCGCTGAGCGACTTCCGCCTCCCCCGCTCGTTGCCCAGGTTTGGGCCCTTCAAGACGATCCAGTATTTCCATTTTTGGCTGCGCGAGGAACTTCGGCCCGAGGACCATCCAACTCGCAAAGAGGACCAAGATTGGCGTGAGATCAAGGAGATGGTCGCCAAACAAGACGGACCTTGGGAACCACCCGTCTTCACCCACTGCGATCTCAACCCCTCCAACATTCTCGTCTGCGGCAACCGCGTCACCGGCATTATTGACTGGGAGTTTGCCGGATGGTATCCTCGCTACTGGGAGTACACTGCGACTTGGTACTGGGCTCTGATCGCCCCGTTCTGGCAAGAGGCCCTTGCCAAATTCCTCGATCCCCATCCCGACGAACTCGAGATGGAAATCACACGCAGAAAGTGGTGGTCGGGAGAGTGAAGCCCCGACTTTGCTGCTGTTTGCATCGCTACACAACACCGGCGCACATATACGGACGAGCATGCCAAGTCAGCGCTCCGAAGCAAACTGGAGGCACCGTATCGTGCTCCAAGATATCTCTGCCTCCCCGAGTCCCTGGGCGCGAAATCACTGAGGCCAGTCCCGACCACGTGGAGTTGACGGATCGATCGCAAGACGAGACTGTTCAGCCTCGGGGCTCACGAAGCCCGACGGAAAGCAACGGCCCCCCACCACGTCACACTACCAGGTATTCAAACGGCGACTCCTTGGAGAGGTTGAATAAGAAGCTGGAACCTGAGCCCACCTCTCGAACCCAATCCAAACTACTGGCTGGCAGCTTTTTCGCCCCAGTGGCCTTGGGTAGTTGCGATCCAGAGGCGGCCGTTCCAAGTTCAGTAAGGTATCCTGTGAAAGAGGGGCGGTGGGTTTGCGCACACCAGGCGGCGGTTAGCAAGCGCCGGGCCAGATTGATCAGATTGGCGTTCCTCTCGACGGGAGCGCTTATGTCGCATGAGGGCGTTTCAGGGCTTGCATCGAGCCATTCCCTCGGGTTTCGCTAACCAATCGGAGGGGACAAGCCTCCCACCACCATCTGATATAATCTCTGAGAGTTCAATGACAACCAACTCGGTTTCATGCCCCAATGCCTGGCGCGTATCTATTTGACTGCCTACCTAAGTATTGACGAGCTGTCGGAGCACGTCCGCGTCTCCGTCCTGCGGCCACTTCACCGACTCTTGAACGGTTTCTTGGCAGGAGCTCCAACTGCAAGCCAGGAGCGGCGCGCCAGCTGTACATAGCATGCATCGGTCTAAACCCTTCGCTGGTGATCTCTTGCTTTCTTTCCCTCGATCTTCCTTTGGTTCCTTCCATCTCTCTTCCTTTCCTGCTATCTTCCTTTCTTTCCCCCATCTTCCTTTCTTTCTTTAGTTCTTTCCATTTTTCCTTCCAGCCAAATTCCTTTCTTTCCATCTCCGTTATATCCAAAGAGTAACGAAAAGTCCGACTTTTATCCGGATTACAAATCGTAACCCATCAACCAACGGTTCACTCCGTGTCTCAAGCCAGGATGGTTTCCAATAAAAAACGGCTCTATATTGCTCTCTACCCAAGCGGAGTCAGGGACAACGAGGAACGAATGCAAGTCGTCTAGTTCATCGTGTCCCCCCTCGCCCCAGCGTGCCTCCGTTCGCCTCGGCTTGTCCCTCCTCACCCTGCCGTAGCACTCTTCTCGTTGCCTGGCCCCTTTTCGTCCTAGCGAGCTAACCTCCCTTCCTTTTTGCTCAGGTACCACTGGGCTTTCCTCATCGGCCCCAAGGACGAAACCCAGGCGGTGGTCCCTGGCGTCCGCTACCATGCCAAAAACCACCCCATAACCGGCTGGATCCTCGAGGAAGCGGAGCTCTCCAACGTCCGGAACACAATCAACCTGCTCGCGCGCGTGTTGATTGCCAAGATCGAGAACGAGGCGCTGCTGGTCAAGATCCTGCGCGAGACGCCCGTCGTGAGGGACGACCCCGAATGGACCTGCCGCTCGTGGATCGTGGACGCGCTCTCGCGGATACAGGCGGCCGGAAACAAGGCCGTGGGAACGGCCCGGCTGGACTGGCCCACCATCGAGGAGTTTGCGCGTCGGTACGTGGCCGAGAAGAAGGCGGCGGGGCGGTACGCTGGGGATGGTGATATGACGCTGCCGAGACCGACGTGGAATCTGCTGGAGGAGAGGGAGATTGTTGAATGAATAGGGGTCGGCTGCAAGGAAGAAATAGGGGTTAGCCTTAAAAGGGCTCATAACTACCAAGGGATAAATGGTTACCGATAACAATAGCAAGGACAAGCTGCTCTAATATAAATTCGATATGCGCGACGAACGGGATTGAGGTCATTAACAATGAAAAAAAATGAAAAAAAGGAAAAGAAAGAGAAGGAAAGAACAGCGAAGGAGAAAGAAGAATGAAGAAAGTTTTGAAGATAGGGGTACTACCTGCACTCTGGCTACAACAGGCAATCGGAGAGATTCAGTTTTAACAGAAAGAAGGGAGAGAAGAAAGGGAACGAGAACGAAATAAAAGAAGAGAAAGACGCCCAACCACTCCATTACACTGTGTCAAAAGCCAAATGGTAAATGGGTACAAATCACCACGAGACTACGGCAACGTGACAGACAGGCCATAGTATAGGTAAGGTAGCTGACGTCCATACATTCATTCAAAAACGAATTACCACAAATGAGTCCACGAACTGCGCTTTGAGAATCAATCAATTATCAACAGCGTCCAATAACATCACATGCAATCTTCTCAGCGAGGGCGTCTAAACAAGCACCGCGTCAGCCAATCCGCCTGATGACAAGCAATGGGTAAACAACCAAGGACAACTTACAAACTGTAGCCATCGGATGGCCAGGAGGCAGACTGGGAAAGATGCTGGCGTCCACAATCCGGAGACCCTTGACGCCATAGACACGGCCCTGCGTATCGACAACCGCCATGACGTTGTCAGGCTTTCCCATTGCGCACGTACACGCCGCATGGTACACAGTATTGTAGCTCCGCTTGATGATATCCAAAATCTCAGCGTCAGTCGTCACGTTAGCACCCGGAAACGCCTCAGGCTGCGCGCCGACCAAAAACGGCTTCAACGCGCGCGTGTTCCAGAACTGCCGCGCGCGCTTGTACCCGGCCACGGCGAGCTCCACGTCGACCGGCGAGCTCAGAAAATTGGGATTGATGAGCGGCGGGTCGGACGTGTCGGCGCTGCGGATGGTGAGGTTACCGCGCGACTGGGGCGCCACGAGTGCGATGGCCAGCGAGGCGTAGTTGAAGCCGTCGTGGGGGTCGCCGTGCCGGCTGTCGGTCTGCCAGCCGAGGTAGACGCTTAGGGAGAGGTACTCGAGCTCCGGCCAGTCGGCGGGGTAGGTGGCGAGGATGACTCGGCTGGCGTTGGAGAGCGACTTGCTGCGCATAGGCTCTGGGAGCTTTTCCCATGCGAGCACGTCGGTTACTGGGTTGGTGTACATGCCGGAGGCGTGGTTGTTGAAGTCGGCTGCGGCTTGGGCGGCGAAGTCGGGGTATCCTAGGGCGGAAATGGTTGGCGCGTTGACACGGTACGACGGGCCGAAGTAGATGTGGTCTTGCATGCCTTGTCCGACGCCTGGACGGTCCGCTACGACGGGGATGCGTAACGAGCGGAGAGTGTTGGCGTTGCCCACGCCGGAGACCAAGAGCAGCTGCGGCGAGCCAAACACTCCGGCCGACAGGATCACCTCCTTTCTCGCGGATAGGTAGTACTCGGCGCCGGCGGTGTTTACAATGACGCCAGTGGCTGTCTTGTTGCCGTCAAAGACGATTTTCTTGGCCATGGTCCACGGGTACAGGAAATAGTTGTCGTATGCAAGCGAGCGCTGCAGGAAGCTGGTCTCGGAGCTGTCACGCGTCATGGTCGTGGCATTGATGGTGAACATGCTGTAGCTCTGGCCCAGGAGCTGCCCGCTCTGGAAGCCGGGGATGATCTTGAAGCCAAGCTCGAGCAGGCCCTGGGTTGCCCACGTGGCAAAGGCTTGCACGTAGTGTGAAAAGGTGACTGACAATGGGCCCGAGCCGTTACCCATGACGGAAACGTCGTACTGGGGCGTGCCGTTGGCGAAGCGCAGCGCCATGTTGGGGCCGGTAAACTTGATGCTCTTCTCAAAGAAGGGAAGCAGCTTGTTGAAGGCGAAGCTGCTGTCGCCCGTAGCGTCAACCCATCTCTGGTACGCACCAACGGTCCCCCGGTGATAGCACATGTAGTTGCGTGCTGATGAGCCGCCAAAGGTTCTGCCCCTCGCGTAGTGGATGGGGAGATTGTAGGCGCCCTATTGGTTGGGTCAGCAGGTTTGGACCGCGGGTCTATGGAACAACACTTGTTCTTGTCCGACTACCTGGGGTGGCAACTCACTGCTTGGGGGGTTGTCTGGTAACCCCAGTCGATCATGGGCTGCCAATCATGCGCTCCCGTTCCCGCGAAGATGCCGTCCAAGGCTGGAACCTGGCTCAGATTGCCGTTGCTGATCTCGTAGAACGTGCCAGCTTCGATGACGGCCACGGTCCCAATGTTGGCTTCGGCAAGCCGAGCCGCGATGGTGAGACCGGCATTTCCACCGCCGACGACAACGTAATCGTAAGTGGCATTGGTGCCGGGAATGCCGAACGAAGATCCGAGGAGTTTTGCGTTGGACAAGTGAGCGAAGGCCAAGCCCAGAACAGCGAATGACGACAAAGGCAGCATTTTGGTCGCCTTGTTATGCACTGATCACCCTTCCACAGCGTTGCCGTTGCATGGCTTGGGAAACCCAGGTGGTAGCACGACTGCAGCATGACTTTATATGTTTGAGCGGTCGGCATGCAAGCCGAATATAGACGTATGCCTCTCTAGCTACCCCTATCGAACAAAATTGGCCAGGTCAGCCTCGCCGCTTTTCTTACCGTCACCTACGGCTCCGATCCGTGACTCGGGTTCCGCGGAGGTTTGGAACCCAGCTCAACATACAGAGATCCTCGAAAGCAAAAGCCTCGTGCAATCTCCTTTCTGGAGGCAGGGGGGTCTCCGGGTTTTCCAGCTCGTTTTCTGCCTACCGCACGCGAGGCTGTGCCAACCGGAACTCCCAGGTTGGACACGCGGCTTGTCCAGTCCCTAGGTAGATACCTATGCGATGGCGCGGCACAGATGCTGGTGCTGATACTGTGTAAGGTAAGCAACGTAGTGGATTTGTGTAAGGCTGTCTCTCCACCGAGCTTAGCAAAGGGGGTTAATATGACGACGACATGAGTCGACTCCTTCCACGCCCCTCGTTGGCCAGGCCAGGGCTGCACGGGCGGTTGGTGGACTGTAGCATTCCGTTCACGTGCAGGTGAAACCCGTGGGCTGAACCACGGTCAGCCCGACACCCGGCAGGATTTTACGCCGCCCGGCTTGGGCATAACCAAAGCTTATCTACTTCCTCCCAGAGCAGCCGGCCTCACCGCTTGTCGGAAGTGGTTCTCCCCTGTTCCCAGTTGTGTGACAAAGAACAAACTTACCCCACTGCCCCCACTCAACAAGATAGCTCCCTGGGAGCTTCCGGGCTGCGGCTTTAGCCGTTCGTGGATTGCTGCACTTCCCTTCCAAGTTCCAACCTGAAGTCGGCAGACTTATTGAAGCGCCACCTCGGTCTCCAGAAGGAACAGATTCGCCTCCTTTCCGACACCAACACAACACCCTCCCAGAGAGTCCTAGTGCCTTGACCCTTGGCTTTGCCCCGTGCGGGCGACTCCGGAGTCCGGACGATCTTGGCTCGCCTTCCTTTCCCGGCTCCGCGTCAGCGCGGCCAAGGAGAAACCGGAGCCATGTTCCTGACCTTTGGGACCAGTGTGTCCCCACAACGGCCCGACTCAACGGACCCCGAACCGGAGCCCCTTGGCCGGCCAAGGGCAAAAAGGGTGCAAGTGGCGCAAGCCTGCGACTGGTGCCGGGTGCATCGGATCAAGTGCGACAACTCGCGGCCGTGTCAGAACTGCGTCTCCAGGGGCGCGCTTTGCGGCAAGACACGAAGCGTCGAGGTGCGCACGCTTCCACAGGCTTTCAGGTACGTCGAGTGAGATGCCATGTGGGCTGGTGCGCGCCAAGTCGGCGCCACTCACGGCCCGCGCCGCTGAGAGCCCCTGAGAAGGGGGTAGGGCGGGGGGCGAAATGATGAACAGGATAGCAATCTGACATTTCTGTTCTCGTTTGCAGAGAAATTCAAAGATTGACAGCGCGGGTGCGGGAACTTGAGCTGGAACTGGCCAGACAAAGCGGTGGGACCTCGGCGTCTTCCGCGATATCGCCCGAGTCGTCCGTAGTCGCGACGCCATCTGTACCGCGTCTGTCGACATGCAGCACCGAGGTGGAGGGAGGACTGGATCAGTCTCCGTCAGGAAAACAGTCAAAAAGAGTGTGGGACGGGATCTTTGCAAGCACCACGCAGTCATCACCGAAACAGGTACGTCCGGACAAGACATGGCGCTCGTTGGCGGGATGCCATGGTTCACACTCCCACAAGCCCACAGCAGTGGCCGCCACGGAGCAACCGGCATCAGCATACTCCGGTCTAAAGAACTCGCTAACCTTGGACATGCATTTGTCAGTGGTATGGACCATCATCGTTGTTTTACTTCATAGGACGAATCGAAACATACATGACGCGGGCGTTGCAGCAGCCACGCACCGACAGGACCATCTGGTTCAACCCGGGCACCAAGTCTCTCCCCAGTCTTGCGTCCGGGCCCGACGGGCAACCCGCCGTTACGCGGGGATCAGACGGGACAAATGCCGGTAGCCGGAACGGGGCCAGACAGGCACCACGGCCGGGACAGGCTTCGAACGCAACCCCCGGCGAGTTCCTGAATGCATCACAGGAGGAGTACTTTCTCGGTCTATTCTGGCACTCGCATCACTGCTCACTACAGATCGTCGACGAAACGGCATTCCGCGAACACTACCGCTCGCTCTGCTCCGATCCGCCGCCGGGCACCTTCCGCAGACCCAGCGCCCTAGTGGACGCCATCGTGGCGCTCTGCATGCAGTACGGCGTGGCCGTTCTGCCCCGACGCGGGCCCGTGGTGGGGGCCGGCGGAAGCGAGGACGGTGCAGGCCCCGATGACGGCGCCCTGGCCGGCTGGTGGCACTATCACCGCTGCCGGGTCATGCTGGAATCAGAGATGGAACGGCCAACACTGGCAACACTCCAGACACTCGTCTTCTCCGTCGTCTACCTCTGCTGCGCCAGCTTTCAGAACACGGCACACAACATGCTGGCGCTGGCCGTGCGCGTGGGCTACACCCTCGGGCTGCACCTGGAGCCGCCAGAGGACATGTCCTGGTCCGACAGGGAGCTCCGCAAGCGGCTCTGGTGGGCCGTGTGCGTGACCGAGGCCAAGACGTGCATGAAGCTCGGCCGGCCGTGGAGCACCACCGAAGCCCTCACGCCGTGTTCCCTGCCGGCCGACGACCACGAGCTGGCCCTCCGGAGCGGGCCCAATACTGCGTGCATTACCAGTGGGGGTAGTACTGTTACCTGGCTGACCTACACATTGCAAAACGCAAGGCTGGTGCTGGCTGCCCGGACCGTGTATGTTTCTTTCTTCGACCGCTGTGCCGAGATCCTGAGCAGGACTTCCACCGCGGGGTCCCTACACGACGACCCTGCCGCTTTGGAGGCGGCCGCCGACGCTCTGGAGCGCTACATGGACGGGCCTGGAGGACTGAAGGTCTGGGTAGGAGAACTGCCGGCGGCGGTCAAGACGCAGCGTGTCGACAAGGGCGTCCCCCTCTCGACCGACCTGAGCCGGCTTGACATCGAGATGTTTGCGCCGGCATGGCTGCAGCGCCAGCGCCTCTTCCTCGAGCTCCTCTACCATACCGTGATGATCAACTTGCACCGTCCGTTTATCTCCTTTCCCTCCGCGTTACCGACGGCGTCCCCTTCTACCCCTGCCCGCAGTCCTGTCACCACGCCGGTGTCCAGCTCAGGAGGCCCGCTCGCCATGGCCCATGCCTCCACCGCGGCCCGCCATTCTATCGCCATAACCGCCATCATCCACCAGGTTATTGCCGAGACGGATCTTCTCAAGGGATGGCATGAGGCGTTCCAACAGCAGTGGAACGCGGCCATTACCATGGTCGGCTTCCTCTTGGCGTTCCCGGCGAGTCCCGTCGCGGCCGACGCTCGCGCCGCCCTGGCCGGCGCCATCGACGTGTTTGAGGCGTTTGGCAAGCACTTCTCGGTCGGGAGCAGCGCGGCGAATGCCACCCGCGACCTGCTGTCCAAAGTCGACCTGGTTCGCGCCGCAGCCATGTGCGAACCTCAACAGCCGTCGGCGTCTGGGGAACTTCGGTTTGATAGGGGTGCGGGCCACGGCAGAGCGCTGCAGCAACTATTGCCTGTCAATGAGACTGGTGGGGAGCACGAAGAAATACGCTTTTCAGGGGTGGCGCAAGGGGCGCTGGCGCCGCTTCCCGTTGCCATGGAGGCTGTAGCACCAGATCCTTCTCATTCCCAGCTGGGCTCTTTTCTAACCGAGATGACTGATGAAGAAGTGGCGGCGGCGGTGCGGGATATGCTGGCCGGGACGATAGACATGGTGTATTCGGCAGACTCGTTCCAGGCGAATGGTGGTCCCTTCATGGGGATGGATGCCTACCCTTCGGGACTTTACTAGAGGTGACTAGAATTTCTCTGGGGGACTGTGGATATGAAGATGCGCGGACTCCGGATATGTATCATTATACGTGTTGGTAGTCTATTAACGTCCCTCAAGGGGCTTCCGGTTATCTCCCGAGTGCACCGTTCTGTCCTTCCTTGCTGCCCGTGACCTCGGACTGGCATGCAGCCATTCGCAACGTCGTGTGACTGCGCTTGGCCGTCGAATTTGCACCTCACCACTGCCATTGCCGGCATCCTACACAGTACACGAAGCCTTGGACCTACAGGCTTCGCTGCTGTTGTCAGACCGTCACCGCCAGGCACCTTGGTGTCACCTCAACCCAACATGCTGCAATGCCCAAACGAAGAGCCGGGCTCGATGGCAACACAGTTCCGGCCGTCCCCGCTGTCCCATATTCCGTGTCCCATCCAGCATGTGATCCTGACGCGTTTGGCTGCCCCTCGACCGGGCGCCTGTGCCGCCGGAAATGCGGGCAGGACGAAAGCAGGCGCAACAAACGAGCGAGGCCTGCTTGACACGCCCCAGAGCCCTCCGAGCCTCCGAGGGACCCCTGGTAAAATCGATATCTGCTGTGAGACCCTCCTTCGTCTCCCGTGTTCCAAAAGCGGATGCTCCGGAAACTCCGAGTCCACATCGGCGTCATGTCATGGATGCGGATCCCTCCATGGTACCACCCCACACGCTCCCAAAGGAGTGCCCGGAGTTCATCCCTTTTAGGCAATACGTTTTGTTCATGGCCTGAGCTGGTTGGTTCACGGCACGGGCAGAACAAACGACGACATCGTGTCGGTCTTGAGACAATGATGGGCGCCGCGAGACAGAGATGGGGGCGAGCCAGTGTTAAATTTGATGACCTTCTGTTTGTGACTCGGGAAGCAGGAAAATCCCCCCCAAAAAAAAATGGGAAAACTTCAGCCCCAGGATGCCTCACTGCTCTCCTTCAGCTCCTGCCTCCACCAACGCCAACGGACGATATTAACGCATCCTTCCTGCTGCCGCCGCTAAAGGATAGAGATTTGTAATCTTGGTCCAAGAGAAGACAACAACGCCTTTCCCCTAACGCCGCCGCTAAAGAGGTTTGTAATCTTGCTCCAGCGGACGACAACAACTTGGAAAACCTCCCTCCTGCCGCCGGCGCTAAAAGGGCCGAGATTAATGCCAGAAGCTTCAACCCAGAGCTCGACCGCAACTCCCGATTCCAACCTTTCACCAAGCCGGCAAGTTCTCGAAGCGTTAGCCGATAAGCAAGAACAACATCGACGCGAGAAAAATCCCCAAAACAACAACATGCCCGAGAAGAGCGCAGACATCGCAGCTCCCGCACACGGAGCACACACCGACCACACACCCACCACTACCGTCATCACAGGCGCCTCAGACCGAACAGTCCGCGGAATCCGATGGATCCTCATCTGCGCCGCCATCTTCTCCGCCAACATCCTGTACGGGCTGGACACGACCATCGTGGCCGACATCCAGGGCGCCGTCTCGGAGACGTTTGGCAACGTGACGCAGCTGGGCTGGCTCGGCGTCGGGTTTACGCTGGGCTCGACGGTGGCGATCCTGCCGCTGGGCAAGGCGTACGGCATTTTTGACGCGAAATGGGTGTTTATTGGATGCCTTGTCAATTTTGCTGCTGCCAGTGCGCTGTGTGGAGCGGCGCCGAATATGAACGCCATGATTGTTGGGAGGGTGTGGGCGGGTGTGGGCGGCGCTGGGATGTACCTCGGGTGAGTCTGGCTGCATTTCCTTCTCTTTTCTTCTTCATTCCTTTCTTGGCTTTGGTACTATGGATAGTCGGTGAACGGCTGGGCTGACAGCTCCCCTTCGTCAACAGCACCCTGAACCTCTCCACCATTCTTAGCTCGCCCTCTGAGCAGCCTCTCTACGTTGGCATTACAGGGTTTGTCTACGGAAGCGGATGCATTCTGGGACCCATCGTGGGAGGAGCTCTTGCGGATAGTGCTGCGACATGGCGTTGGGTAGGCTACCCCCGTCCCCCTTCTTGCCTCATTTCATTTTGAGAAAAAGGGCGAAAGTTCATAGCTAACTGAGTCCAGGCATTCTATCTCAACCTCTGCATCTTTGCCGCAGCCAGCCCAGTCTACATCTTCCTCCTGCCTTCGTTGCCGAGACGTCCCGAGAATTCCTGGTCAGAGCACATGAAGAGCATGGACTGGCTTGGCACGCTCCTGACGGCAGGACTCTACTGCACCTTCACCGTTGCCTTCTCCTTTGGCGGCGTTCTCTGGGCGTACAACGACGGGCGCACCATTACCCTGATCGTCGTCTGGGTCGTCTGCACCGTCGCCTTTGCCGTCACCCAGAAGTACTCACTCCTCACCTCCCCCATCAACCGTCTCTTCCCCTGCGAGTTCCTCCGCGATCCGCAACTCATTCTGCTATACATCATCATGGCTTGCGGCGGCGCCGGCCTTTTTGTCTCCATCTACTACGTCCCGCTGTACTTCTTGTTTGTCTACGGCGATACGGGCATTGAGGCCGCCGTGCGCCTGCTGCCGTTCATCTGCTTCTACGTGGCCACGACGCTCTTCTGCGGCGCCATGATGAGTCGCACCGGCTACCACATTGTCTGGTTTGTCTTTTCCGGCCTCTGTCTGACTGCTGGTGGAGCTTGCATGTACACGGTGAATCAGGACACGCCCGTCGCCAACATACAGGGCTATACCGTGCTGCTCGGTTTGGGCATGATGACTTCGCAGGCCGGGTATGCGGTGGGAAATCACATCGTACGCCCGTCTCGCGCCGCCGAGCTTATCCAGTACCTCAACATCAGCCAGGGGTCGAGTCAGCTGATTGGCTTGGCCATTGCGAGCGCCATCTTCCAGACACAGTCGTTTGATGGGTTGAAGGAGGTTTTGAGTCCTCTCGGGTACAGCGATCAGCAGATTGAAGGGGCGGTGGCCGGGACACGGAGTGATATTTTGCGGCAAGTCTCGCCTGAAGTGCGCGATCAGTGCCTCGCTATCATCGTCCACAGCATCTCGAGCTGCTGGACATTGGTCATTGCCGCTGGTGCGCTATATACGCTGTGCTCGCTCGGCTTGACACGGTCAAGGTGGATCTCGAAGCATGAGGATGGCAGCACGGGCAGCACGAGCGAGGGCCATGACGTTTGAGATGAGGGAATTGGGAGAGTGGCCTTCCCGAGCGGATTCTTCGGGGCAGTTTCGGTTACATGTGTGGAAAATAGACAACAGACCTTAGACAAAATGTTAGACGTGGTTGATGGTTAAGGTACTATTGCGGGTGGTCCTTGTCCCATGTGTGGCCTTAAACAGCCAACCCCTATATCTCCAGGCTGTCTTGCAGTCGGGCCACCACAGCCTCTTGCTCCTTTCTGCCACCTGCTCAGCCATGCCGTCACTTCGTTTCTGCCGGCTTCCCATTAGACAGTTCAAGTCCTGGCCGGACGACAGCACAATTCTAAACAACAACAAGATAACAAGGAGCCTCGCTCTGGGTCGTCAACAACGCATCGCTCCCATTGCGCAATGCAACTTCAAGTTCTGGCCTCAAACCTTGAAACAGCTCGGGTTGTCCCACAGCGAAGACCAAGGGACTGCCAGTACGTATCTCAAAACTCTCGGAGATAGGCCACGCTTCTTAAGTCCAGTCACTCCAGCGTCATGTGCCAGGCTCGTTTTCGAGTCTGTCCACCACCCCGAACTTATCTCCGTGCTACCCACTCCGCATTCCAAGGTCATAGGCCCGGGCCTAGGCAGTGCCGTCAGTCAAAAGAATCTTTTCGGGAACTTCATGTTGCACCGCATGGCGAGCAAAGGGTCGCATTTCTTTGTCCGACGTTGGGCAGTGGTGGAGGAGGCGTCTCTGCGGTGGGGTCATCCCTGCTCCGGCTTCTCCTTTCGTCCTCTCACTCCACACCTGCCTGCGGCATTGAACGGCAGCTGCCGCATCACACACTGTAGTCCAGGCACAATCAGTGCTTACCAAACAGGAGAGTTGCTGCAGGGTCTTGCTGCCTCCGAGTTTGGGGCATGAGTCCAACGGAAGGTCTTTGGGAGGAAGGTACCAATCTTCTTTCCATTGGTGCCTGCTATATTGTGTACCTTATCCCACCCACCCTTCCAGGTTGCCTCTGCCACTGTTTCTCCCCCACCTCTCCCTTCCAACTTCATCGATTTCCATTTTCTACACAAGTCCACCTGCGAATTTCAACCTCGCAGTTCCAACCTCAAAACTTCCAACCTCGAAACTTCTGATTTCACAGCTGTCCTCCTCAATCCTGCGCCACAATGACGCTGCCCAAGACATACAAACAAGCCGCGTTCAAGTCGCAGGGCGCCGATCTGACCGTCGAGGATGTCGAGCTCCAGCTGCCCGGACCCGGCGAGGTGCTTGTGAAGGTTGAGGCGTGCGGTGTTTGCTTTTCCGACATGTTCGCTCAGCACAACGTCATGGGAGGTGGCTTGTGAGTCGATCCGTTTGCTTTTTCTCGTTGTCGGTCTAGCAGGAGCTAAATCAGGAATACCGTGACAACAGCCCCATCGTCCCGGGCCACGAAATCATTGGCAACGTCGCCGCTGTCGGTGCTGGAGTCACGGCGTGGAAGGTGGGAGATCGCGTGGGAGCCGGGTGGCACGGTGGACACGACGGTGCGCATTCTGTGGGTTGTGCGTCTGCGATGTTGCACTTTTTCTGACTGCGCTTAGGAAACTGTTTCGCATGCAAGAAGGGCATGTACCAGATGTGCGACAATCAAGTGGTCAATGGCGAGACCAAGGCTGGCGGATGTAAGCTCCCGAACGCCACAACATCTTCTGCTGCCAAGGAATACGAGCCCACTTACACCGACCACCAGATGCCGAGTACGTTATCCTGCGTTCCGAGGCCACCGTGCGCGTCCCAACACACGTCGACGCCGTCAAATACGCCCCCGTCCTCTGCGCCGGTATGACCGTCTACAACTCGCTCCGACACATGGACGTGAAGCCCGGGGAGACGGTGGCCGTCCAGGGGCTTGGGGGCTTGGGACACCTGGCGGTCCAGGCGGCACAGCGCATGGGCTACCGCGTGGTCGCCATCAGCCGTGGCGCTGACAAGGAGGCGTTTGCGCGCCAGCTGGGCGCGCACGAATACGTCGATACGAACAAGGAGGAGGCTGGCGAGGCCCTGCGGAAACTCGGTGGCGCCAAGTTGATCATGACAACTTCGCCGACGGCGGACGGGATGGCGGCTTTGCTGAAGGGCTTGGGCCCCCTCGGAAAGCTCTTGATTCTCTCGGGTGAGAATATCTCCACTACTGCTTCCAAGTTGCGTTCTGGGGCACCATGACTAACATCTTGCAAGTTCCCGGCGATGTGACCGTCAACACGGGAGTCATGGTAAGTGGATGGCAGTACAACCATGAAATACGTACCACCATGGCTGACATAAAACCAAGCTAAAATACGCCCTTTCGGTCCAATCCTGGCCTTGTGGTCACGCTACCGACTCCGAAGAGACCATCCAGTTCATGGACTTGCAAAACATCGATTGCATGGTTGAGGCCTTCCCGCTTTCTCGGGCAAACGAAGCTTTCAGTAAGTTGGCATACACCCGACCATTAGAAATGGATACTGATCTCACACTCCTTCAGAGGCAATGTTGGACGGAACTGTCCGCTTCAGGGCTGTCATCACAATGAAATAAATCGTGGGCTTGAAGAGTTGAGGATACATACAGAAGACGTACCGAGTAAAATGCCGATTTCTTGATCGAGAGGTTGACTAGGGAATCTGTTCTGGGAGTGCTAAGGGGAACTTGGTCTACTCGAAGGCAGGCAGTCACGGGAACCTGCAAGTTCACCCCCGCCGAGCTGAAGGATGACTGGAGGCAGCCCTCAGCCTTCAAGGTACATCACGATAAAAAAACGGATATGCCCCTTTCTCCTTCCCTAGCCGTTGTAGAAACCCTTCTGAAGTTTGCAGCCAACACAGAGCTTCGCCACAATGAAGGACTCACAGGTCTCCACATTGCGGCTCAGGGTTGCGCAGTAGGGTGCTTACAGTTGCTCTTGGAGCGCCTTGATACAAAGCCAGACATGCAGGATCGTCGAGGGGATACAGCGTTGCACACGGCAATAGGAATGGGTTCACACCCAGTTGCACAGCTCCTATCATCAAGATATACGAGCAGCAAAGTTCCGCTTCATCACTTGTCGGACATCAAGAGACCGCTTCCATGCCTCTAGGCTTTCTCGTTGAGCCGGTCAAGCTCGACTGTGCCGGCAACGGCCAGGTTACAAGTTCGCCGACTACTTGAAGATACGGAAACACCAGGTTGGGCTGTATTGTGCGTCTCGCTCGGTGTGGCGCAGAACAATTCGGTCCCGGCGATTTCGGTGGTCCATCCATTGGCCGAAACGGTGTGGCACAGTGTTTTGTCCACAATCGGTGGCGACATCGAATATCTCATTGGAAAGGGCAGCATTTCCATACAATCAAGCCTCATCTCTGAGTTCAACCTTCAATCTACCACCTCAAGAATAAGGTCAACGGCACCGAAATCGCTACACCAAGCATACATGCTGGCCGTACCTGTCTGAAGAGGCGAGCGGACATATCGACATGCATGTCCCTCTGGTCAAAACGAAGAAGTGCGCACGCGCGCATTTGGAGTAGTGAAAAGTCAACGAGTGATAGTTGATGTCCCCCCTTCCTGACTTGCGTCTTGTCTGCACCTCTATCTATGTCCTGGTGATGCGTATGTCCGAGGATCAGAACCCAGAACGCAACGCGAAGACGGAACATCGGAAAAAGAAATAAGCCGGCCCTCTGGTCAGAGGTAGGAGAGCCCGCGCCCCAGCATAATGCTGATAGTCGAGGAAGCACAAAGGGCATAAAAGACAAACGAGATTCCTATTTCCGGTTTCCTCACTCAACAAGTCACAACCTTGAGACTAACAACAGTATGCGGCGACGCGTACGTGGGAAGATATGCCGCGGCAGCCATATAAAGCTGACCGTTGGTGGGAACGTTGAAGAAAGTGTCAACGCCCAAGCTGCCAGCCCGACAGGATAGCACATTAGTAGTGTCGCTGACGGAGCAGGAAACCGCGGTATATGTAGTTCCAGGATTGGCCACGTTGGAAAAGTACACTCTGCCAATTGACGACTGGTAGATGATCCACATCTTGATGGCAGGGTTGCTGGCCAGGTAGGGCTGGCCGCCCGCGCGAGCCACGACAGCTTGGAAACCCTGCCCGGTTGTGACAACCACGAGGGGGGATGTGTTGATCAAGGTTTCACCGTTCCACGGACCACCGACGACAGCGATCTGGCCGGTCTCGGTGGGCATCGGCGCGGGGCATGTTTTGGTGATGGTGGTTGTGGTGACCAGGCCGGTGCTGATGGTCGAGGTAACGGTTGTCGTGGCGCCTTGTGTAACGGAGACCGTCACCGTGTTGGTGGTCCAGTCGGTCGAGGTAGAAGGGACATCTACCGTGGCGGTCTCGGATACCAGGACGGTGGTGTCGGGTAGCTGTGCGGTGACGGTTTGCGTCGCATCGCTCGCGGCCCAGATGCACGAGCAGGCCGACGAGTAAGCTTCCAGGCTGGGGCAATCCGGGGCTGCGGACACGGGGCCCGGGGGAGGCGTGGTGGCTGAAGATGGCTCGGGCGTGCTGCTTGTCGAGTCCGAGGCGGAGACGGCGGTAGATGAGGGATCGGCAGACGAAGGAGTGGCAGAAGAGGGATCGGTAGACAAAGTGGTGGATGTCGTCTTGCAACCGCCCCCCCGTTTCTTGTGCCTTTTGGCTTTCAGAACAGATGAAGCCGAAGCCGTGACGGTGGTCGAGGCGGTCAAAACATCGGTGCTGGTGTAGGCCGTGACCGTCTCCAACACCTGAAGGTACGACGTCGATGTTGCGTAGACTGTCACCTCGGTCGTGCGGATCTCGACCACAACATGGGTACTTGAGGCCGTGGCAGTTACCGTCGAGGTATACGTGTTTAGCGGTGGCAGGGTGCTGAACAGGTGTTAACACTCAACACGGTCTCCGATGCTCGGGGGCCGGGCAGGCCTGTTAATAGTACTTACATGGTTTCTTGTTGGGCGGATGAATAACTGCTGACACAATTAAGCCACTGGTCGGCTCCATCGTAGACGCCGATTCCAATGACCCGATTGAGGCACGCATTGGCCTCACACGTTGGGTTGGACTGATTGATCCCCATCTTTGCTGTTAAACGAGTGACTGTTCTTGATTAACCTGGAACCCAACTCAACTCCACCGCCCATGGGCATTTCCAGCACTTATCCTTTCCATGGCAGCTCAAGCGCTGGCCGGACCATTTGGTCCATTGACTTCCAGACCAACGGGAATAAACTGTGGGCCTTCCAAGGCAATCTCCGAGGCCCTACTAAATTAAAAGCTCTGATTCGTCCTGCTGGCCACGACTGGGGATCGCTTCCTCGCGTGGGAGGAGCTGAACGATAGCGCCTCCTTAGCGTCCCCGACTATTTCGTTCCAGGATTTCTTTTTGGCCCCAAGCACAATTCTCTGCGGGCTGAAAGAGCCTGGACTTCCAGCTCCCCCCATGGCAGCCTGCGACGGCGAGGGCCGCGCAAGCAGCAGAACCGGGTTCTTGGCAGCCCAACTCGCTCCCTCCCCTGCCTTTTCCATAGCATATCTGCCGAGTGCCGACGTTTGTTGCGACACTACTAATTAATGGCGGGAGACACCTCGACTTGCTTCCATCCAGCGGCAGCGCAGTTCTTGTTTGGCGTGAGCGAGAGAGGACCGATGGCGGCTGTACCAGATGTAGCGCAGGGTTTTCTACCCATCGCCGTCCTTGATGAGACCGCCGAGGACTCTTATCGCCGACCGCGGGGGCGGCGCCGACGACCCCCTGGCGCCTACCGCACCTTCCGCCGGTACTAGAGGAGGTAAGGGCAGCGGTGAACTACGCCTGGCAGTTCAAGGCGTCGTGCAGCGGGCGGAGGCTGGCCGTGACGGCGTGCGGGAGACTGGCGCTAGTGCCTGCGACGGCAGAGGCGGGGGATGTGGTAGCAAACTTGCTGGTCATACCATGCTCGTTCTGTACTTCTCGATTCAGAGGCTGGTGATGTTACTGTCGACAACGATGGTGGGCTGGAATGAGATGTCGGGAATGAGCCCTGCTTGCTGTTCGGAATTACTGGCATCTGACTGCATCTACTTCCTCAAATCAAGCGAGCGAACCATCGCTCCGCCGAAACCGCCTTGCTCGGCTTCAAGCTTCGCCAAACTCGGGCGGACATCCTGCAAGTCTGCGGCTTGCGCGGTTCTTTACCGCAGGCGCTTTGCCCTGCCGGGAAGGTCGTTTGACATTCGTGCAGCCGAGCTCAATGTCGAGACGGGCGGCCTTGTTGTCGTCTCTTCGTTACTCTAGCATGCCTAACTAGCGGCGACAAACTTCGTGTGGTTCGGCGTGGCGG
>FTEL01005865.1_pt1 | contig 22241 bp, 13 predicted proteins | sample 1658911 | NCBI WGS metagenome assembly FTEL01 (sample SAMEA3914869, study PRJEB12502) | metagenome | biome: forest; material: soil | place: USA | collected 2012-03-12 | depth 0.1 m
CTCATCCACCACCCTCGCAATCTCCCTAAACCCCTCAGTATGCCCTCCACACCACCGTGCGCGAAACCCACAACAAATAAACAAATAACAATGAATCAACTCATGCAGAAACGTGCTGATCAACAACCGCCTGCTGTACCGCGGATCCCTCAATATCGGCGAAGACAGCACAATGAGCGTCTCAAACCCGCGGGTGGTGGCGGCCGCGCGGCGCAGGGCGGTGGTGCCGACGACGCGGTCGTCGTAGCGGTTGGCCGACGAGTGCGACCAGTCCCAGGCGACGCGCTGGCTGAGGCGGCCGTTGAAGAAGATCTCGTTGGCGGCGGAGAAGATGGATTCGAGGGCGGCGTTGTCGAGGGGGTATTCCTCCTCTTCTTCTGCGGTGGGGGTGGGGTTGGGGTCCTCGTGTCGGGAGGGGGAGGGGTGAGAGTGGGCTCGGTGGTGGTGGGCCTGGTGACGGTGGTGGTGGTGCTTGCTGTGCTGGTGGCGGCGCGGGCGGGGGTTGATGATGCTGCGGAGGATGCGCTCGTGTTTGGAGTCCGGGTTGCGCCGGTTGAAGCTGGCGAGGTGGGCACGCACGCGCTGGGCGGCCTCGCGGTCGTCCAGGAGTTCGGTGGAGGCGCTCCGTTCGGCGGGGTCCTGACGGATGGAGTGGCCGGATGCCGTTCGTTCCATGGCCGGGGCGGTGGCGGGGCCGGCCAGGTCCGGCGAGGGGACGTGGGAGAGTGGAGAGGGATATCGAGGAGGACACGCATGGGGGAGTGGGTGGTGAAGCTGCGGGTAGGGGGCGGACGAGTCGTCTAGCACCCGGAATGAGACGGGGGCGGCGAATTGGGCGTGCTGAGGGTGCTGAGGATGCTGGACATACTCGACGTGCCTGGGCCTCTTGTGGCGGGTATGGTACTGGTGGACATCATCGTCGACGCCGTCGACGGTGCGGCGCTTGACTGGGTAGTAGGGGCCGCCAGAGGGACGGAACGGCGGGTACTCGTCCCCGCCAGCTACCGGCAGTGCCATCGGACATGCTCGGAGGGGGAGGAATCCAGGAAAGGGGGCGTTGTGTGACGACACGAGCTCGGGAGACGGTCTGGCCGGAATCCAGGAATTCGAGACGACGACACCAAACCCAATGTCAACACAGAACCGAGGGGGGAGAATTGGCGACAACAAAGAAAGCGAGCCCCCGGGATTCAAAAGACACCACACCACAAGACCGGGAGCCGGCGGAACGTCGCACTTGGCTCGGAGAAAGGGGACAGCGGAGTGCTGAATCCGGTTCCGATGCCCCCAGCCGGGATCTGAGGTGTCTTTGTTGGACGGGAGGAGATCAAACAACGACTCGCCTCACTGCCTTTTCCCGAGCCAACACACGGCCGCTCTCGTCGGCCAGCCACCACGATCCGCGCATGCACTTACGGGCAGAGCAGGTACATACGGCGCAGCTGCCCCCCCCCCTTTTCCGCGACTCAAGACCAATTGACCACAACTGGGGCGCCCAGCAAAAATCGCGAGAACCATGCCCGTCCTTGGACAGCCCCAAGGATTGGGGGGAAGCGTAGAAAGGGGGCGTGGGCCAGCAGCCATCTGGCATCCCGCGTCATCATCCTCCCCCTCGTCAAATCGTCTCCCACCCCCAGCCAAACTGGCGGTCTGGCATACCCCAGGGCGGCTCGCCATCCCAGGACGGGCATAGCCAAGGCGCTGCGAAAAGCGGTAGAGCGTCAAGGCGCACTCCGTAACTCCGTTCGTGGTAGGTTCATGTCAGCGGTGTGCTGTCTCCACGGGAGGCGCATCAGCGGAGTCTGGGGGGGGGAATGTATGTGGATGCGGATGCGCACGCGCGCGCATACATATGCAGGCGGAGCTGCAAGCCGTATTGTTTCCGCTGCATCGTGGGAGAGTTACAAGCAGCGCAGACTGAGCTGGCGTAACGGCACTGCTTTTCCAGCCAAGCGAGTGAGAGCTTGAGCAGGCTCGAGGAAGAGCTCGAGAGGCTGGAAAATGCCGTGGGGGGTGGGGTAACCGCCCTGCCAGATTGGCAATTGGAATTTGCGGTGGCATCGGTTGCAAATGGAAATTGCAATGAACACAAAAGCAAGACACAAATCGAAGACAGAAGGAGCTGGCAGTCAGCCATCCTCGGGCTTTCTCCAGCACCGAAAACAGAACAGGCAATCAACATCAGCCAAGCCCCAGCTGCAGCGGGCGACAGCGGAGCCCCCAGACCCCAGCAACGCGGCGATTGGTCCGCGGGCTGCCCGTAAACACGCTGATTGGCCGCCTCAGAAATATTTTGGGCTCTTCTCTTCCAGCCACCGATCGAGCTGGGGCGGGCAAGCTCAACCCCGTTCGTCCATCTCGCAGTGGCACAGCGTACACCCAGCCAGCCTGAGGACAGCGATGCAGCCGGCAATGCGGCCAGATGCGAGGGCCCGCAACTCGCAGACGCCCCTGGGATACAGGCAGGCCCCTTCTTATTGACGGAGCCAGAGAGGGGCGAGACACGGACAGCCAGCCCGAGCAAGAGCAGCCACTCGTTTCCAAGTATTATTCCCGTATTACCATGGCTATTCGTTGCGTCATTATCCAAAACACCTCCGCCCCGGTTGGTGGTTGCTGCTGTCTGTTGCCGCCGTTGGCTGCCATATTTCCCGTATCTGGAGCATTCTGCTGCCGCCACGTGCCAGGGGAGCTGCCAACGAGCTCGTTGCCGAGCCTCCTCCGTGGCCACTCCCCACCCCACGGCGGGCAACGGCCGGGTCATTGCCCAAGCCCACGCCCCGCGCCCTTCTGAACCCTCTTCCCCCCCACCCCCCTCCGGCGAGGCATCCTAAACCGACGCCGGCCGCACCCCGCTGTCGAGCCCCAGATTCCTTACGAACCGGACATCGTCCGCCTGCCTCTCCAGCGCCCGCCGCATCTTCTCGCCGTACTCGCTCTCCGCCGGCGCGAGCCCCACCTCCTCGGGCGTCGCCCCAGCCCGCTGGTCGAAGTCCTCTGCGGCAAACCCCGGGCGCGCCGAGAACGTCACCAGCCCCAGCTTCTCGCCCGTCCAGAACAGCAAGCCGTTGTTGTTCGTGCCCTGCCCATCGGGGCGCGTCGCAAGCAGCTTCCGCGCAATGTCGTCCGACCCGGGCATCGACGCAAAGATGCTCGGCGCCTGGCTGCGCTCGCTGTGGCCGATCCTGCACCGGCGTACCTCGGTGAACCCGTCGCGCTCAAACCACTTGATGTAGCCGGACCCGTCCGAGAAGGCGAGCCGCGACCCGTGGGTGACGACCGAGAGCAGCTTGGACTGCGAGCAGGTTTGCCGGTTCTTGAACGTCGAGTTTTGCAGCCCGCCGGGGGCGCTCGTCGGGGCTAGCGTGTTGGGCGAGAGCCCGTAGAGCTCCAGCGCGCCCTTGGTGTTGTACTCGCCGCAGGCGATGAGCGTGCGCCCGCCCGCGACGGCTTTGGAGGTTTCTACCTGTTCGAGCGAGAGCTCGCCTTTGCGCCGGAGCTCACTGTCGAGCGCGGAGAAGGGGTAGGGGAGGGATGTCATGCTGCAGAGCCGCGCGCCCGAATGGATGGAGCCTCGTATCGCGGGGAACTTGCGCCGATCGTAGTGCAGGATGTTGGAGAAGCGCCCCGCTACGTAAATGTCATCTGAGAGGTCCGCATCCTGGCCGGGCTGCTGGAGATGCACGATGCTGAGTGGCCCTGGTTGGGAAAGCGGCGCGTAGGGCGGGAGCGGCTCGTCGTCAAAGATGCTCCGCAGGCTGCGCTGGTAGAACTCCTTGGCTCCCATACGATCGAACCCGTCGATTGTTTCGCCTCGGTCGTTCTGTGGCGCCTTGCGCGACCTGTAATCGTGCAGGTGGATTCCGAGGCTGGTCCCAACCGTGAGCGGGACCGTTGGGCTCGCACCCGACAGGGCGGTGATGGACCAGGGAAATGATTCGCAGTCGACGACGGACAATCGCCGTAGATCAACCTCGATGAGGTCTACTCGCTCGTCAGCGCTTCACTTTTTCGCCTCTCCCGCCAGTTGAGAAACTGATTTGGCTGGCACTTACGACTCTGAACGGCGAAGAACGCCCTATGCTGTCGACTATCCACACTCACGCACTCGGTCACCCCCGAATCGATCCTCTTGGACCGCCTACTATTGTCCGCCCCGGGACCGTCGATAAACAGTATCCCCGGCCTGCTGCGCGCAAAGATGGCGCCCCGCCTCCCCCTCGTCCCGCCCACATCCCACAGGCACACGCCCCCGTCGTCCAGCGGCGACACCGCCAGCACCGTCTCCCCGGCCGGCCCATCGGGATAGTACAGCGCGACCCCGCGGGCCTCGACAAAGTCCGAGGGTCCGGCCCCCGCCCCCGCAGCCTCGTCGTAGGCGCACTGCGTCCAATTAACCGCGATGGGCCCGTGCCGCTGTATGTACTCGTCGTACCACGACAGACGCTCCGAGGGGAAGCCCGGGTCCCAGTTGGCCATGATGCGCACGCGCTCGCGCTCGCGCTCCTTGGACTCGGCGTCACTGCCAAACACCGACGACGCCAGCGTCGACGGCGTGCCGCGGCCGACGCTCTCGCCATCGGCATCGTCGTCTCCCGCTCCTGCTAGCAAGGCCCAGCCATTTGTGCCATCGTCGTCGTCGTATCCGGTGATCTGGCTGCCACTACCAGCCGTGTGAGGAACCCGGGATGAACGTCGCGTGTCGCGGAAGAGGCGGCGGCGGCGCTCGAGCGCCTCGAGGAAGGGGGATTCTTGCAAGCAGCGAGCGCGCCAAAAGCCGTTATCGCGGGCGAGGTTGTGGAAGCCCCGGGAGACGAGCTGGAGGGTGGTGATGTCGAGGGGTTCAAGGACTGGAGGGAGGGAATGTTAGCATTGACGGATAGGAGTGTCCATCGCGACCTCCTGCCCGCGCCCACAGGCACTCGCTCAGGCGCTGTAGGTGACTTACAAGACAGGATATGGAGCAGGATCTCCCCCGGCAAGTCGGAGAGACCCGCCATGGTCAGCGACGGGGATGCGGGGCCGTCGTGCCACCACCGCAGCTGCCTTGTTGCCCGGCTCCTGTGGTGGAAACAGAGAGATGCTGGGCTGGGCGGAGGGGGAGGGGGCGAGTGAATGAGGGGACGACGGCTGGGGGATTATTATCAATCGAGGTGGAAACCAAACCACGAGAGAGATTGTCTCGCTCTCTCCCGCGGGTCTGTCTCGATCGATTGCGGGGATAAGGGGGGCTCCCCGCCTGGGCTGCAAGTCGTAGGACAAAAAAGTCAAGGATCGCCAAGTCCAGACCCCGGCTAGGACCTCACCCTGGAGCAGAGTCTGGAATCGCATCCGGCTGGCCCGAATGCAACCACGGACGCGAGCTGCGAGGAGCGAGACGCAAGCAGTGGGCCAGCGTCAGGTTCCACACGCCATGAGCTTGGAGGGCTTGGTGGGGGCAACCCTAACCGCTTTGGGCGGGGTTTGCGTGGGAGCCTGAAGAGGCGCTCGCTGGATCTTATCGATAAGCCTTTTTCAACGACACGCGTGCCTTCCCTGTTCGGACGCCGACTTACACGGGCTCAACACCAGGGCGCCAGCGGCCATGTTCAGTGTTTTGTTTCTCGACTTTGGTTTTGGGCTCTAGGTGTCGATAATATAATAGTTGCCAAACCCAGACGCACATTTTACGCCCTCCAATTTTCCAATACCTAGTGTCTAGCCTCGACAACCCCCTCAAGACCCTCCCTACCTGTCCCGCCTTCAGCTGCAATGGGGTGGGAGGGGATGAGTTCCAGTCCGTCAGGACAGCGAGTGCAGCAAACGGCATATTGTCAACCTTGAGAGGTGGGAGGAAGGGTGTGGTGCCTGGGGCAACAGCTCGCGTCCTGGGCTTTTGCTCGCGCCTGGCGCGCTCCTTCCGTGTTCCGCTCGCGACTCCCTGTTGGGTTCTCCCTTTATTTTTGCTCGGTTTCTGATTTTTTGCTTTGCCCATCTTGTGCTTCTGAGATGGAGGAAATTGTCGGCTTGAAGGGTGGCTTCATTTCTATGGTGTTGGAACTCAGTGCAGTCTCTCCTCGTCAAGTTCCCTCGATTCACGACCCTCCATAGATGGCCCGGACTCAAGCAAGTTTCGGAACGTTGGAAGCCCGATGTTTATAATGAACTAGAAGCGTGGGAAGCCTTCCGATAGCATGAGAGGCTAGCTCCCTCTGGTGATTTTCATCCGGTCTCGACGTGATGTGCACAACTTGGGTAAAAATTCACCACCCTTGCAGAAAACCCGGCGCCCTCTTCTTCACATACAGCTCGCCGTCCACCGTTTACCGTCCTCCTCTACCCTCTCCCCTCTCCTCACCGTACACTTTTCCCTTGCCATCCCACTACTCCTTCCATTCCCCCCACCTCGCTCCTTTCCAACATCACCACCCGAGCTTGTCAGCATCGCGTCTGTGCCTCCACTCTTTTCAGAGGAACAGAAAAGGAGTCGCCTACTGAGATAAGACTGTTGCGTCTTCCTGACTTCAAAGCGACTCTGTTATTTTGTTACCATTGAGACACCCTTCAACCTAATTCCTGTTCCCTCCTTCATCGCACCAGTTGCACCTTCTCAATTACTGACATCTCCAACGACCAAGAGCTTCACTCCCGATTCAACGCCTGCACATCGACATTTCAAGTCTCCAAGACCACTACACAGCTACTCTGTGTCTGGATTCCCAAGAGTATGTGCCCCGGATGGATTGTTCTACTCGATTCGGCGACCAATTCTGGCAATGTGCACTTGGTCTAACAACAAATAACAGCGAGTCGAAGTTGAAGATCAAAGCACAAACCTGTGCAGCTCTTTGCCGCGCAATCGCCATCACCAGGATGGATAGTAAGAGCGACGGCAAGATGGATGAGCACGCCAATTACTGGGCTGCGACCGATGGCTCGTCTCAAGGCTCGACCGTGGCCCAGCCCGCTCGGTCGGAAACCAGCCGCTCTATACTCCCAAGGGCACTCTGTTCCCCAATCTCGGTGAAGCACATCAAGCTATCACCTCGAAGCTCGCGTCGCAGTCGGCTGGGAACCACATCCCCGAGGAAGAATCTCTGGAGCCTTTGCCCGCTTCGGTTTCCAACGTCTCCAGCTCGACCGCCTCTGTGCTGAGCGCACGCAAGATGGAATTCATCAAGCCCAATCGCCCTCCCCAACAGAGGTGCTTGACGCCTTTCTTTGGCACGACGTCCAGAAATCTTGAGCGGAACAAGAAGCCTGCCAACACAGGCCCGGTAGATTCTTCCTCCGCGACCCAGTTCCCCGGTAGCGACCTCATTCGGGACCACCCAAGCATCAGCACCGGAGAACACTCGACCGGTTCAGAGCCCTTAGCATCCGGAAACCGCATCGGACAAAATGACAGCCAATACTCCATGCCATCATCGCTGGCTGCCGAGATATCCTCTTCGGCTGAGCTGTCGTCCTCCGGCAACGCACACCAAGACCAGACTTTGGGAAGCGTCTCGCCTTTGAGCGACAAGGCTCTGCATCGTCCAATTCCGCGCATTAAGAGCGTGAATCCTCGCTCTCCTGAGATCCATCGCGCCAACACGAGCATTAGCCCAGGAAAGCATCTCTGGGACTTGCGCCATCCCTCCAATGGGACACCTCAGAGGTCGCTCCCCGAGCTCCAGAATGGGTACGGCGGCTTCAGCCATTCTGCTTGGGAGGCGCAGGCAAGCCCACTGAAGTTCGGACGTCCTTCCGTGTCCTTTCAAGATGTCTCCAATCTCGGATATGGGATGATTGCGTCCCTCAAAGGGACTTCTGGTGGTCTGCCCACCGCCTCTCCCGGCACTTCGATCGCCGACCACCCCTCGTCTCCTGCTTTCCCACGCCAGGAGTCTGTTGGCGGGAGGCCGCTGCCTTTCCCTCCCCTCGACGACTTGAAGGATCGATTCGATGGGGAGAGCGAGAGCAGCCAGGACGCGGCGTCAAACCACCGGCTGTCGACCGACTCGGACGAAGACCCGTTCAAGTACGACAAGGGGTCTTTTTCCGTCCTTTTGCGACCTTCCAGGGAGAGGGAGGTGAGCGCTGCCCTTCGCTGTGTCAGCGGGGACAGCACCGTGTCCGCCAGAGCCCTGTTCCAGCATGCCACCCCTTCGCCGGACGCAGCTCCTCGTCGCGCCGCTCGCAGCACCAACCCATTTGTCAACGGCTTGCGGTCGTACCAGACTTCAACTCTGGAGTACGACTGGGATTACGAAGAGGATCCCAGCGAGTTCAAGATTTCTGTTCGCTCTCCGCCTGTTCCCTCGTCCCCGCCGGCTGAGCCAACTCTTGGCCTCAGCCAAGTCGTCCGGCGGCCGGAAAACCCGCGTCGCCTGCAGGATGGCGATTATCTCCTCAGCAAAGGACCGGATTGGGAAGCCTTTGCCGCCAGCGCCGGGCAGCTTGCCAGCGCCGGCCAGTTTGACAGCAATCGTGCCGTTGCCTCATCGACAGGGCTCAGCTGTAGTCGGTCGGCCCAGGTTGGCGGGAGCAGCATCGCGGATTGCTCGGATAGCAGCAGCGTCCATGCGCCCGAGCACAATGCTTTTTCCTCGAGGGAGCGGATTCTGCGCCATCCAGCCACGGATTACACACCGGGCGCGCGCAACCCTCGGACCTTGGAGCACACGGGGCGCCCAGTCTTTGTGCCTAAGCCACGGATTCATCGCGTCAATGGCTACCTTCACAACTCCCAACGTGTATTCACCGATCCGACTGCTGGGAGCAGCGGCAACTCGACCAGGAGCGCGCTGGTGGAGAAACTCAGTGCCTCGATTCGATCTCGCAGCGAGCGGAAGCGGGCGATTCGGCTTCTTCAGCAGGCGGAGCAGGAGAGGTCGAGGTCTCAGTTCCAGTCTCTGGGCTCCATTTCCTCGGAGTACTCTGAGGAGTCCTGCGAGTTGAGTGATATCCGGATGGCTGGCACTGCCCATGCGGGCGGACATGCGGCAAACCACAGTACCGCCAGGCAGGCGAGGCCGGTGAGGCCCGCGGGTAATGTTTATGGTGGTCAGAATGGACACAAGCCCGGCAGCGGACTGCTGGCATCGCCTTTCCCCAAGGAGCCCTCGAGGGCTCATCTGAAGGGCCGGAACAGCCCTGCGAAGCTCCAGATACCCGCCAACGAGCAATTTGGTCTGGGCTCGCCCACACTCTTCAACTTCCCGCTCATCAGCCTCGAGGAAGCTGCCCAGCGCGCTGCGCTCAACCGCGACTTGGACGACAACCTGACCGTTACCAGCGGCGTGAGGACGCGGAAGAACTCTAGCATGGACTCTTCCAAGGGCACTCAGAGGACCACTCCTCCGACGCCTCATCTCATGAAGCCGGGACGCATTCATTCGTACCGTCCGTCGTCCGCCAGCATCCTGGGCATTCCGGTGGCCGACCGTGGAGGCTACATTAGTTACTCGCAAGGTAAGGAAAACTCCAAAGACGATGACGCAGGACTCACTCACCCTCCTCCCTACACCTACCACTTCATGACACCGTCCAGCCCGCTAACCGTCAACAGAGCGTATCGCGATGGGTCACGACCGCGGCATCTCCAACGTCACCTCCTACAAGAGCAGGACCCCGCTCGTCCCCGGCCACCGGGCCCCCTCCCAGGCGTCACGCACCCCGTTCGACTACCCGATCGTGGGCGGCGGCAGCTCCATCCCGAGCAGCAGCAGCCGTCACCCCTTCTCAGGCACCCCATCCATCTTCCGCAACCCGCCGCGCCTCGTCCCCCGCGACCGCCGCCCGACGACCACCCTGACAGCCGTCACCGCCGCCGCCAACGGCCGCACCAGCACCAACACCCACCGCGCGCCGCCGACGGTGCGCAACCTCACCCCCCACCACCACAACACCGCGCGCACAATGGCCTCCGACCTCCGCCAGATCGCCACCATGGAAACCTCCCACCACCGCTTCAGCGGAAGCAGCAGCAACCCCTCGGGCTTCCTGGCCACGGGCGAGGACGGACTCTACTACCTCTCGTGGGAGGCGCGCCAGCGCCGCGAGGCCTTCTACTACCTCATGTGCGCGCTGTGCGTGCTGCCGTTCACGGCGCCGCTCGTGTACGCCGGCACGGCGGACTCGGCGCTGTCGTGGTACACGCGCGGCGAGGTGGCGTCGCTGACGCGGCGGCAGAGGAGGAATGTGCTGCGGCTGGGGGGGGTTTTGTCGGTGCTATGGTTTGGGGTGTTGGTTGGGTTTGTGGTGTATTTGGTGTTGAAGAAGGTGGGGGTTCATGCTTAGGGGGGGATTCTGGTTCTTTTTTTTTGCGATTTTCGTTTTCTTTTCTTTTCTTGTTGGACTTTTTTTTATAATCACTAGGCGGTGGTGATTGACCCCTTCGGAGTTGGGACAGGATGAGGTGGGACTTCCTGGTTCTGCTCTCGATATCCGTCCCTCTCCGTCTCGTTGGGTCCTATCTGCCTGGCTGGCACATTGGGTGGGTCGGTGGTGGCGTTTGGGGGAGAGATCTTGGGGCGGACAGATCTCTGGGTGATCCTGGCGTTTTCTAATTCCCGTTGCTTTTTTCTCTTCTTCTTTTTCTTGTTGTGTTGTTTGTCTAACTAGTTTGTGTCTCCTATTTTCGCGCCCTCTCGCTCGCACAGGGCGGGCTGATTGATATTGATGAGGCCGCGGGGTTGGGAAAGCAACAAAACATGTCGGAAAATAGGGAGCCAATTGGAGTCTCGTGTTAGGTTTAACAGCTTGCAACTAGGGCAACTACCGTTGCTCAATCCAAAAGTGCGTTTTTAGCAATTGTAACCCCAGGCTGGGATCTGGCCTATCCGGATGCTCGGGATGTCATCAGATTACCAAGCAGACCAAGGATTTTGAAAGATGTGAGATGACTCAAAATGATGGTGTTCAGTCGGCGCGGACTGCCAAGAGGAATCGTTCGGTGGGGTTGGCGCTGGGGTGCAGGGTCTTTCAGGGCACGGCGGGGCACAGCACAGCAGGGGTGGCGTGCCCGGGTGCATGGACCGATGACTGCGTTAAGCACACCGCCCTGTGCCCTGCCCGTCTGCAGTTGTGATTCTTGATGATGAGAACTTTTCCAACAGTTCCAATTCACACGGCCTGCCTGACTCGGGGGTTCCAATCCATTCTCCAGCGAGAAGCACGCCGCTGCTGCCTAAGGCGGCTCACCGGGGCTTTCTAGGTTTCGCTCATTGCTGAAAGTGGAAGGTGGTCAGCCCAACCACCCCCCTCCATCTTCCATGTTGATAGAGCGACGCGGAAAAGTGGTTCCCCCCTCCTCGGCGACACAGAACAAGACGTTTCTGCCGCTCTTCTGACATGGGAGACAGGCGGCTGCATGCAACGTGGGAGGAGGAGCCGCCCATTGGCGAATCGGATCCGCGCTGACTTCCGACTTACAGCGTCCCATCGCTGAGTGGGCGGGTGGAGGGGGGGGTCACCACCTGGCCTGGGCAGCTTGTCTCGGGCAAGGGAAAAGGGAAGGGCGAGCAAGCCCACCACCACCACGCTCTTAGGCCACCGCCCGCCGCTGCCCGCCCCTCCTTCACCGTGTGAGTCAACTCTCCATCCGAGCCCCAAGTGCGAGCGCGCAGAGCTTGTTAGGTCGCTCACGAATTGATGCTGTGTGAGTGGCCATCTCCACCGATTGCGCCGCCCCCGAGCCCGCCCCCCCCCACGATCCTGGCGGGAAAGATGTTGTTGGGGCTCCTGGGATTTTTCGTTTATGTAGGATTCGGATCGTTGGCTGCCTGGGGTTTCGAGCCGTCCCTTCTCTGTCCCGACATCATTTCATTCACTTGTTCTACGTTGGTCGTCCAACTGCCGTCTGTTGGTTCTGTGGTCCTGCGGTTGCTCCTTCGAAGTGACCGAGTCCACCGAGTTATACAGGTGCCTGCTGCCCGCCCAATATCAATTGAACGGCAGGCTACACCCAAACACCTCTTTCCGTTATCCTGTTGCCTGAGCCTCGCGGTTTAAAGACTGCGAATTGCAAAGAGCAGCAGCCGTGTTGCCGAGTGGACGAGGCTGATCATCGTTGATGGTTTACTTTCATACTCCTGCCAAGCCCCTGAACCACGCTCGGAGATAGCGCTGCAACGCCGAAACCCTCGCCTACCTACCCTCGCCTCCCGGGTACCCTCGCCTTCCTCCAGCCCCCCCCCACGCGTCTAGAAGAACCCTGGAAGCCCGCGGGACACTGGTTCGAACCGTGAACCTCTCGTCCATCAATCGCGGCCTACGATGCCGATTGATGACGCCAGCTCAATGCTAAGCACTTTCGCGACCGGACTCGCCTTCGTTGGACTCTGCTCCCTGCCTGCCCTGCGCAGCGCCGTGACCCCTCGTCGAGATGCCAAGCAGGACGTCTACGAGGATGGCGATGGTAAAGCCACGCCCGAGTCGGTGAAGGCCTACTCGGCCACGGCCCCGAAGGCAGCTGTCCTGGCTTCGGGCGCCGCCGGCCTCGCCATCTCCATTGCCCTCCTGGCTATCTCATCAATATACAATTATGGTCGGCTGTTGGTTCACAGCCTGAACACGGGCGTCTGGGTAGGCAACCAAAAAACACTCCATAATGTGGCCAAGACGCTCACACAACGGACAGGCCCTCCTCCTCTTACAGGCCGTCACGGTGGCCTCATGCAGGAGCTCAACCAAGGCCTACAGCCTGGGCATCTACACCTTCTTCTCGGCCGCTGCCCTCGCCGGCATCCTCCTTGCCCAGGCCACCCAGATCGCGGAGCCCCTGCTCCGCAATGCGCCCATCACCTTCGCCCTCCGCGCCGCCGAGCTCGCGGCCAGCGTCTCCCTCGCCATCTCGGCCCTCTGCATCCCCCGCCGCCCCGACGTCTACTACCAGGGCGAGCTGGTCGACGGCATGTTCACCGCCTCGGCCCTGGGGCGCTTCACGTTCAACTGGCCATCGGGGCTGCTCAACCTCGCCGCGAAGAAGCGGGATCTCGATCTGGCAGACCTCACCCGCCCGGACGGCTACACCCGCGCCACGGCCGTGTCGGCGAATTGGAAGACCCGCAAGACGAGCGGCCAGCGGCTGTGGCTGGCTGTGGTGTTGGCGCACTTCAAGCCGCTGGTTGTGCAGTGGGTGCTGACGCTTGTAGCATCGGTGCTCAACTTTGCCCCGCAGTGGGTGATTTTGCAGTTGCTGCGGTTCCTGGAGCACCGCCAGCCTGGGGAGAAGCATGGTCTTGAGGCCTGGATGTGGGTGGTTTGGCTTGGTGTGGCCATTATTGCGCAGTCGTGGGTCGAGGCTTACCTTTGGTGGCTGTCGTTCTCCGACCTCCACATCCCCGTCCGCGCCCAGCTGTCAGCGCTCATCTTTGAGAAGTCGATGCGGAGGAAGGATGTGAAGGGGACTGGCAAGTCTAAGAAGAAGGATGCTCAGGAGGGCGAGGCTGCGGATCCCGCGGCGGCTGTTGAGGAGGAGGAGGAGGAGGATGACTCGGAGGCGCTCAAGAAGAGCAAGCAGAGCACGGTCAACTTGATTGGTGTCGACGGGAAGCGTGTCTCGGACTTTGCCGCCTTCCAGAACCTGTTCCCTGGTAGCTTGTTCAAGCTGCTCGTCTCGCTCACATTCCTGATCGACCTCCTCGGCTGGAAGGCCCTGCTGGCCGGCTTCTCAGCCATGCTGGCCATCATGCCCGTCAACATCTACTTCTCCAAGCGGTACGCGGCCGCCCAGGACCGGCTGATGAAGGTCCGCGACGAGAAGATGGAGGTCGTCACCGAGGCGCTCCAGGGCATCCGCCAGATCAAGTTCTCGGCGCTCGAGCCCGAGTGGGAGAAGAAGGTCGGCGACGTGCGCGAGCGCGAGCTGACTGCCGTGTGGAGTGTTTTCATGAACGATACCATGCTGATTGCGTGCTGGGTGACGAGCCCGATTTTGCTGTCAGCTATTTCTTTGGCTGTGTACGCCGCCATCACCGGGTCGCTGGCCCCGTCCGTGGCCTTCGTGAGTCTCGGCGTGTTTAAGGCGCTCGAGATGACCCTCTCCGTCGTCCCGGAACTCACCACCGACCTTCTCGACGCCTGGGTCTCCATCAACCGCATCGAGCAGTACCTCAACTCTCCCGAGGTCGAAAAGATCTCCAAGGACGCCGAAGAGGTCTCCTTCGACAACGCCTCCATCGCCTGGCCCGCCGACGAGGCCCTCGACGAAGCCGACCGCTTCGTCCTCCGCAACGTCAACCTCACCTTCCCCAAGGGCGAGCTCTCCGTCATCTCAGGCAAGACCGGCACAGGCAAGAGCCTCCTGCTAGCCGCCATCCTCGAAGAAGTCGACCTCCTCAACGGAACCCTCTACGTCCCGCTCGCCCCGCCGCTCGCCGACCGCCACGACGCCAACGCCAACCCCTCCAACTGGATCATCCCGCAGGCCATCGCCTACGTCGCGCAGATCCCCTGGATCGAAAACGCAAGCATCAAGGACAACATCCTTTTCGGCCTGCCGCTGGACGAGGCCCGCTACAACAAGACCATCTCCGTCTGCGCGCTGAAGAAGGACCTCGAGATGCTCAACGACGGCGAGAACACCGAGATCGGCGCGAACGGCATCAACCTCTCTGGCGGGCAGAAGTGGCGCGTGACGCTCGCCCGCGCGGTGTATTCCCGTGCCGGGATCCTGGTGTTGGATGATATCTTCAGCGCTGTCGACGCGCATGTTGGACGGCATATCCTGGAGAACTGCCTCGGCGGGGAGCTGGCGGAGGGACGCACGAGGATCTTGGTCACGCACCATGTTGCGCTGTGCGAGGCCAAGACGAAGTATCTGGTCGAATTGGGCGGTGGTGGAGTGTTGCATGCCGGGTTTGTGGACGAGCTGCGCGAGAGGGGGGAGTTGCAGCGGATCAAGAGCCATGAGCAGACGGCGGTGGCGGAGGAGATGGAGTCGGAGGGGTCGGCGACGGTGGTGAGTTCGGATGAGGAGGCGGAGGAGCAGGGTGGGGAGGGAGAGGACGCGCCGCTGGTCAAGGTGCCGTCTAAGACGGTGGCGAGGAAGTTTGTCGAGGAGGAGACGCGCGAGCAGGGCGCCGTCAGGAGGCATGTCTACTTGACTTATTTGAAGGACAGTGGCGGGTTCTTTTACTGGGGCTTTGCGCTGTTTGTGTTTATGGTGGTGCAGGGGATCAATATTGGTGAGTTTGATAGGGGTGGTGGGCTGGTTTTGAGGTTGATGCTGACGGATTTGTCACAGGCCGTTCCTGGTGGTTGAAGATCTGGACTGGCAACTACGAGGAGCAGGGCGTCGGCGCACAGCAGGCATACAACATCTCCGGCGGCTACGGCTTCTCCTACGCCGACGGTGTCCGCCAGACGGCCATCCACGTCATGACCGCCCCGGACACCGGCGTCGAGGGCGACCTGGCCTTCTACCTGGGCGTCTACGTCGCCCTGGCGGTCGTCTCCTCCATCATTGGCACGCTTAAGTTCCTCTACATCTACCTGGGCTCGCTCCGCGCGAGCCGCAAGCTCTTCGCCAAGCTCAACTTCACCATCCTTCGCACGCCCATCCGGTGGCTCGACACGGTCCCCGTTGGCCGCATCCTCAACCGCTACACGGCCGACTTCAACACGATCGACTCGCAGCTCGCCAACTCGCTCAGCTTCGGCGCTAACTCGTTCCTGGGCCTGATGGCGGTCATCGTGGCGGGGCTGTTCGTGTCGCCGTACATCGTCCTGCTGGCCGGCATCCTCCTGCTCATCTGCCTGTACTACGCCATCCGCTACCTCAACGCCGCCCGCCCCGTCAAGCGCCTCGAGAGCACCACCAAGTCGCCCGTGTTCGAGCAGTTCGGCTCCGCGCTGACGGGCGTGACCACCATCCGCGGGTTCGACAAGGCGCAGGTGTACGTGGAGCGCATGTACCGCAAGATTGATGACTACTCGACGGCGACGTGGCATCTGTGGTTGTTCAACCGGTGGATGGGCTGGCGCATGTCGCTGGTCGGGTCGTTCTTCTCGAGCTTTGTGTCGATTCTGATTCTGCTGACGCCGGGGATGGACTCGGCGCTGGCGGGGTTCGCACTGGCGTTCGCGCTGGAGTTTTCGAGCTCGGTGATGTGGACGATTCGGTTGTATGCGAATGTGGAGTTGAATATGAATTCGGTGGAGCGGATTATCGAGGTATGTCTGGGGTTCGAGACGGGGCGGAAAGGGGTGTATGCTAACAGACATGATACAGTACACCGAATTGACCACTGAGGACCTCAGCGGCAAGAGCCCGCCGGCTGCCTGGCCCACGGAGGGCAGAATCGAGGTCAACGACTTGGTGGTTGGATACGCGCCTGACCTGCCGCCCGTCCTCAAGGGCCTCACCTTCTCGGTCGAGCGCAACGAGCGAATCGGCGTCGTGGGCCGCACCGGCGCAGGCAAGTCGTCCCTGACGCTGGCGCTCTTCCGTTTCCTGGAGGCGCGCTCGGGCACCATCCACATCGACGGACTCGACATCTCCAAGATCAAGCTGCACGACCTCCGGTCCCGACTCGCCATCATCCCGCAGGACCCCGTCCTCTTCTCGGGCACGATCCGCTCCAACCTCGACCCCTTCGACCACCACACCGACGCCAAACTCCGCGACTGCCTCGAGCGCGTGCACCTCGTCAGCCCGTCCGCGCTCGCCTCCCCGGCCACCGCCTCCGGCTCCGCCACCCCGACCGACGCCCGGCAAAACAGCAACACAAACCCCTTCACCAACCTCTCCTCGCCCGTCTCCGAGGGCGGTCTGAATCTCTCCCAGGGCCAGCGGCAACTTCTCTGCCTCGCGCGGGCGATCGTCTCGCGGCCGCGGGTGATGGTGCTCGACGAGGCGACGTCGGCGGTGGACATGCACACGGACGCGCTCATCCAGCGGAGCATCCGCGAGGAGTTTACGGACGCGACGTTGGTGGTGATTGCGCACCGGCTGAGCACGATTGCGGATTTTGATCGGGTGCTGGTGCTGAGCGATGGGCGGGTGGCTGAGTTTGGCACGCCGAGGGAGCTATGGGAGATGGGGGAGGAGAAGGGGGTTTTTAGGGGGATGTGTGAGGAGAGTGGGGAGAGGGAGAGGTTGAGGGGGATTGTTTTTGGGAAGGAGTAGAGTGGTGAGCGGGGATTGATGGGGGGTGATGGTGATGCGTGGGGAGTGGTTATGATCATACCCCCCTTTTTTTTCTTTTTCTTTTTTTTTGGGTTTGAGTTGGTTGAAGATGGGAATGAATTCCTTTGAGGGTCGGTTTAAAAGTTTACAGCGTCGAAGTAGCGGTTCATTATAGGTATTATCTTGGTAGTTTTCCTTTTCTTTCCTTTTTCTTTCTTTTTCTTTCTTTTTTCCCCTGGCTGGGTAAGCCTGAAGCCTTGTCATTCAGGAAGACTGGATAGAGGCCAGGGAGCAAGTCGAACAGAAAGTTGAGCTGATGGAAAAGAGTGGTGGATACACATGAGAATACGAACAATTTTCAATGCTTCAATGCTCACCCTGAGTCTGACCTTGACATGCCCTCATGCCCAAAACGTCTTCCGAATTTCTCCATCATTGCCCAGAAAACAGTTGGAGCGGAAGAGAAGAGAAGCAAGCCCATCACAAGCCAGGAAACATGCTCATCGGCGGTCTCAGTGGTGATGATTGGCTTGTTGGTTGGTGGCGCGACCCCCACCACGCAGCGCAGCAGAACGCGACCAGGGCGCGCACTCAGGGCCGCGACAGTGGGCGGTGACAGGGATCAGCTCCCCAACCACAGCGCCCACGGCGACCCCAGCAGCTCAAGGATGGCCTCTCACACACCAGGGCAGTAATCTGTAGATCCTCCTGCACCTCCTGCGCGCCGCAGCATACAAATTCCCACGGACAAACCACCATACCAGCGGCCCGCATTGTCCCTTTCCCGCCGAGAACCCGACCAGGAACCTTTGTCTCCGTCCATCCCCGCCGTGCCCAGCTGCGCCCGGCCGAGTGTCCCGGCTGTGCTCTCGACCGTGTTTCACGCCCTCGTTCACGACCGGGTCACTGCTAAACTCGTCGGTACCAACAGCTGCTGCGTGCCTCGAGTCGAGTCGCATCAGCAACCTCCTGGCTCCGCCTTGCCGCACAGCACACACCCTGTTCCACCAGGACCAACATCAATCCCAAACACTCGCGCACACCGTTTCCGACCAATTGACCCCGGCGAGAGAACCATCCTGTGTGCCTCTGCATTCTTGCACCTCGAGTGGCCATCCCTCGACGACTGCCGATCACTCAACCTTGACCCTTACTCGACGACAAACACGAGCCTCGAAATTCGCCGCTGTGGATTGTGGATTGGGGAGCTTTGTCGACACACCTCCATGATAGCGGCGGCGCAACCGTCTCATCCTCAAAATGAAGGCGGCTCCGTTGATCATAAACTGGCACCACGACAACAATAACCCGTACCCCATCTACTCTGCCCACTTCGACCCCAATGGCAAGGGCCGCCTGGCGACGGGCGCGGGAGACAACAATGTTCGGGTACGATAGCCATGCCGCGCGCCATCGCTACCGCCTCTCTGTTCGGGATTGGTGCTGACTTTAGACTGCAGCTGTGGAAAGTAGAGGAAGAGGGCGAGAAGCGAACCGTCGATTACATCGCCACCCTCTCCAAGCACACCCAGGCAGTCAATGTCGTGCGCTGGGCCCCGAAAGGTGAGCCAACTCCCATCGCTAGGAGCGACCCCTCGATAGCTATGTTTCTAACACCCCACCTCCCCTCCCAGGCGAGGTCCTCGCATCTGCTGGCGACGATGGAAACGTGATCCTGTGGGTTCGATCCGAGACACACCACCCGACGTTTGGCTCCGACGGCCTCGATGATAAGGAGACGTGGCGGACGAAGCACATGTGTCGGTCACTTGGGACTGAGATCTACGATCTTGCGTGGTCGCCGGATGCCACTTTTTTCATCATCGGGAGCATGGATAATGTGGCGCGCATCTACAATGCCGGGACAGGTAGGCCGTTGCCCCTCGGAAACATGTCTCGGGGGGTCTGGCTGACTTGAAACTTTCCAGGAACCCTGGTGCGCCAGATTGCCGAACACAGCCACTACGTCCAGGGCGTCGCCTGGGACCCGTTGAACGAGTACATCGCGACCCAGTCGTCGGACCGCTCCGTGCACATCTACTCTTTGCGGACCAAGGACGGCCACTACACCCTCAACAACCACGACGACAAGCCCCCCAAGCTCGCCAGCCATGCCAAGACAGACCTCCCGCCGCGGCGCATCTCGTCGAGCAGCCCGGCGCCTCCCGATATAGGCTATCGGTCGGTGCTCGCCGCCGTCGATGCCGTGCCCAGCCTCTCGATCGGGTCTCCGATCCCCTCTGCGCCGGGAACGCCGACGTCGATCGCCCTACCCATGAACCCGCCCAGCGTCATCAGCCATAGTAGGAGGTCGTCGTTTTCATCGAGACGTTCGGTTTCGCCCGCACCATCGATGCCGCTGCCGGCCGTGATGCCGATCGAGGCTTCTCCCAAGCCGCATCTCAACAGCGTGAGCCTGGGCATGAAAAATGCCAGCCTCTACGCCAACGAGACCCTCACTTCGTTCTTCCGGAGGCTGACCTTCACGCCGGACGGGAGTCTCCTTCTCACACCCGCTGGGCAGTACCAGACCCAGCACCAAATCGAGGGCTCGAAGCCGACGTACGAGGTGATCAACACGGTCTACATCTACACGCGCGGCGGGATCAACAAGCCCCCGATCGCGCACTTGCCTGGCCACAAGAAGCCGTCGGTGGCGGTGCGTTGCTCACCGGTGGTCTACACTCTGCGGCAGACTCCGCCCGTGACCAAGCACATCACCATCGACACGTCGTCTGCTGAGGATGCGATCCCGGCGCTTCCAGAGCCCCTTTCCAGGCCCTCGCCGGCTGCGTCGGTGATGGAGCCGCCGCCGCCGCCGGCAGCACCGGCGGAGACTGCTGCTGCGGGATCAAAGGCGCTGAACCTGGAGACAGGAGCCCATAGTCAGGGGCCAAAGTCGGTGTTTGCGTTGCCGTATCGGATGGTGTACGCGGTGGCGACGCAAGACTCGGTGTTGCTGTATGACACGCAGCAGCACACGCCCATTTGTGTCGTGAGCAATCTGCATTGCGCTACATTTACGGATCTTACTTGGTAAGTTGAGCTCGCGACACCGTCAATTGAGCCAATGCTAACATCTACGCAGGTCGGCTGACGGATTGACACTTCTTATCTCCTCCTCGGATGGATTCTGCTCCACCTTGTCGTTTGCGCCAGGTGAACTGGGCACCATTTACACAGGCGAGCTTGGTCCCCCGAAGCCCACGTCCGCGACCGCAGCCTCCAGCCAAAACACCCCAGTCCCGACCCCTACCTCCGTATTCGCGCCACCCTCCCCGTTCCCGAACGGATCTCACCACAGGCACCGCGACTCGGCCAGCTCGCTCACGGCGCCCTCGCCACCGTCGCTGACGGCCTCTTTCGTCCACCCGCGGGCCGCGTCGCCAGCACGGTCCAACTCGAACTCCTCCATCATCACACAGCCGTCTGCCGCGTCGCAGACGGGCGTGTTGAGCAACCCGCCCCTGATCGCGGGTCAGGTGCCGAGCATCGCGGCGGCTAACTCGAGCAAGGTGGTGGGTATCCCGATTACCACGCCGCCTGAGACTCCGAGGGCGTCGTTTACGGGTTCGACGACTACTACAACGGCGACGGCTGCTGCGGCAGTGGCAGCATCGGCGGCGGCCCCGGCCGCCACGGGGACGAAGAGGGAGACGGCCGAGGGGGACACTGAGGACGGCTCGGGGAATCCCCCTAAGAGGAGGAGGATTGCGCCGACGTTGGTTAGTGGGGGCGCGCAGGCTGGTGGGAGTGCTGATGAGGCGAAGCAATGAGTGGCTACAGAATGCATGGCTGGCGAAAGGTGTGGGGTGTGTACAATATCTAACAGAAGACAGGGCGTTGGGATGGGATTCCTATGTATCAAGGGGGAGGGATGGCTTGACAACCTTGTTGGACTGGAGGAGCGCGATTAGAGGGGATCTCAGGGAGCGCTTCTCGGACTTGATGTCCAGGAACAGCGGGGGGATTGCAGTTTCGGGCGTTTTTGGGGTCTGGCTGGCTGGCAGGGAGTGAGTTTACTGTTACTTTTTATCTGTTTGTAGTTGTATTTTGAACACTTATTGTAGGGGAACTTGGTCGGCGAGCTGGCACTTCGGTGTCGGATCGCGCTTCCACCGAGCCTTCTTCTATCATGTGCTCCTAGATTAATATATTGGCTCCGATTATGGATGCATGCGAGAGAGCTCTTTTGGTCTCCCTGAGCAATGGTTCTTACCGCCGGTAGCAGCAAATTTTGGTCGAGGAACGGGTCTGTCTGGTGACTGACGATGGACGGACCGCCGACTTCCGACACCTGTGACTTCGATTTCCTTGGATTACACTTTTCTGACGACCTTGGCGATGAATGGTCAAGCCCCGGCGACCGGCAACCGCTCCTCGGGCCTCTTGCCCGCTTCCTCGACCCGTGACATTTCCAGCTCAAGACGGCCCAGATAGTCGACCTTGATCTTAGACATGTATGCCTCAAACATCTACAGCTCCTCCAGTCCCTTCTCCACCACCCTGAGCAGGTCGAGTACCGTTCTGTCCCGGCTGGATCCCCGGCGGCCCCCTCGCACGCTCCACCTCGGCCGCCTCGAGGATGATGCGCTTCTTCTCCCGCTCAAACATGCAGAGGAGATTCTCCTTGACGCCTTCTCGCTGGTAGTCAATGGTCTCGAGGATCCTCTTCAGGCGCCCCACCCGGACTGCCAAACCCGTCAGCCCTTTTTGAAGTTGGGTTGGCACTGAATGCCCGGACGCTGTACACGTACGCAGTTGAGTGTTAATCGGAGAGTAGGCACGAAACTCATTCCCAACCCGCGGAAAATGCTTCTTCTTTTACCGGCTAGTTACAAGAGGGACTCGTCGAAGATGCGCTGGTGGGATTTTATTGTTTCTGGCTCCCTTGCCCCACTTATTCCGCATCTGGCACTCGACCTTGTTATAGTCTTCATTAAGACGGAACTGTGTTTTGAGCCTCGTCTAGTAAACGGTGTTACTGAAGTCAACCACAACAGCCTTCTCCACCACATCCCCGATGCTCTTGACAAACGCTTGATGAACCGGATCCGTTGTCACATAGTAGTCTCGGTCCTCCGCAGACGAAAACTCAGCAACAAACCCATGTGTCAGTCCGTCCTGCTCGTCGTCAGTCATTAGC
>FTEL01002312.1_pt1 | contig 21879 bp, 27 predicted proteins | sample 1658911 | NCBI WGS metagenome assembly FTEL01 (sample SAMEA3914869, study PRJEB12502) | metagenome | biome: forest; material: soil | place: USA | collected 2012-03-12 | depth 0.1 m
CAACCGAACGCCTCCACACCTGCCGCCAAACCCACCCCAAATGGGGCCCCGCCCTCTCCGAAGCCGACTACCTCGCCCGCGAGTCCTACCTCACCACCGTGCCCCTCGCCCGGGACGGCGGCATCGCCCACTGGATCCTTACCACCAAGTCGGGAAATGACGACGGGAACAGGCCGATCCTCAGCTCGTGCGAGAGCCTGCGCAAGAAGGCGGTCTACTGCAAGGCGGGCAGCGACGAGGTGGTCGAGGGGTGGGCGCACGGGATCGGGAGTGTTTTTACTGAGGAGGGGTTCAGAGGAAGGGGGTACGCGAGTCGGATGATGAGGGAGTTGGCTGGGAGGTTGAGGGGGCAGGGGCTGTTTTCGGTGTTGTATAGCGATATTGGCAAGACGTTTTATGCGCGGCATGGGTGGGCGCCGTTTGAGAGTTGTCATGTTGCTTTTCGGCCTGTTGCTGGCGGTGGTTCGGGGGTTGTTGGGGGGGTGGCGCGGCCGATTGGGTATCATGAGCTTGCGGAGCTGTGCGCGGTGGATGAGAGGTTGCTGAGGGCGGAGTTGGTGCGCCGGGCGAAGGGGGGGAGGACGTGCGTCGCGCTGTTGCCGGAGCTGGATGCGTTGCTGTGGCATCTCATGCGTGAGGATTATATGACGAAGTGTATCTTTGGCAAGACGCCGTCGGTCAGGGGTGCCGTCGCGGGGGAGCCGGGGAAGAGGGTGTGGGCGGTGTGGATCAGGGGGTACTATGGGGGGCTGACCAAGGACGAGGGGAACACGCTGCACATCCTGCGGGTGGTTGTTGAAGATCCGGAGCAACCGGCTGAGGAGCTGGTCGATGGGTTCCGGTCGATTCTGCAGATGGCGCAGGCCGAGGCGGCCGAGTGGAAAACCCAGGACGTACAGGCTTGGAACCCGACGCCGAAGGTCAGGGGGCTGATCGACAAGTGCGGCATCGAGTACGAGTTTGTCGACCGCGACAAGGAGAGCATTGCCAGCTTGATGTGGTACGGCGAGGAGCCGACTGCCGAGCTGGACTGGGTCGCCAACGAGAAGTTTGCTTGGTGTTAAAGAGTGAGGAGTAAGGGACAGAAATGAGGGGATAGGCGTTTAAATTTGGCATGTAATTGACCGTCCTGCGTGTCTAGCATGACAGGCAAGTAGAGGCACGCCAAGATGATTACCGTTCAAGGCCTCGCGACGATAACAGGATTGAACTGGTTCAGGGGCCTTAGCCTGGGTGTCAAGTTTGGATCTGGACCCGAGGTGTTCAAACGAGCAGGAGTGTCACCACCCCCCATTGAATCGTCTCCAAGCTCCTCAGTACCATGATCCCATCAACCATCGTTCCCGACGAAGTCCAAGTGCACCTTGTAACGTTCCCCCACGGGGCCATCGGGCTTCTCAATAGACAGCTTGATGAGAAGCGATCCATTGCCAAAACCAACTTTGTGCTCACAAAGAGGGCCGGCTTCCGTTGCAGTCTCAACCCACATGCCGCTGAGATCCATGGAGCCGAATAGTGCTGCCTCAGCGTAAGGGTTGATATCCTGGCCCACCCGATGGCCAATCCAATACTGACCGGCTTGTAACGCGACTAGTATCACGCAACCCGTAAGCCCCCTCTTGAGCCTCAAGTAGAGAGATCGGCGTGTCTCGCCCTTGTCCCCGTGGGTGTGGTGGACCTCCAACGTCCGGTAACGAAGGTTGGCGTTCGGTACCCGCCAACTCCAGAACTCCGAGTCACTTGGAGGCGTGAACTGCTTTAGCTTCGATTTGATGTAGCATGTCTTTAGCATCCATTCCGACTTATAAAGTTCCAGGCTGGAAAATTCGTGGAAGAAGTGCGACAGCCTGACGAAGGTGCGAGGGCTTTCTTCTCCATGTGGCATAATGGTCGGAGCGACGACAGGAGTAGAATGGCGTACGGCGGGGGATGGGCGCCGAAGTCCCTCACCTCGAACGTTTGAACATCGATCAACCGCATGCTGATTGTGAGGAGGGAGTTGGAAAGGGTGTTGTCCGCTTTCTGGGCTGGGCGAGAGGACTTCTGACGTCGACGACTTGAGGCGGTCTAGATTATGTATGCCCATGCGGGGAGAAAGGGTTGGCCCGCTGGCCTGAGTTGGGCTGCCTTGCGCTTCGCCCTGTTGCATGTCCGAAGACAGGGGCTTTTCAGCCTTCTCTGCGCCTGTAATGGCCATTGGTTCAAGCGGAGCGGCCTTTGCAGCTGGGCAGAGTAAGGCTCTCTCAGCCTCAACGGCAACCTGGAGGAGGCGGCTTGGCGGCATATTTCTTCAACCTCTGGAGTGAAAGAAGTGTAACTACCTCTTCAGCAGCCAGCGTGTCACCGACGAGGCGGTGCCGCAAACAATGGCCAGGGCGACCAGCCACGCGCCCCTTTTCTTCATGCCGATGCCCACCAACAAAGCGGGTGCTTCCCCACTCATCCAGTCTTGCATCACGGGAAGCGTCGGCGCTGGTGCTAAATTTTATGAAATCGGGTGTTAGTCAGGCGGAAAAAACTACCTAGGTAGAACAGCGGGTATCAACTTGCCTTCGGAGGGCGAGGTCCGGGGGCGAAACGGAGTAACCGGAGGCGGCTGGCGTGGACATAGGAAGCCCGGAAATCTTATATAGATGCTGCGCGAGTTTAAAAATGAGTAAAATGGGCGAGGTAAACTAGATGCTTGTGGCCATACTAAACGTCGTCCGTGTTGCTCCGCTGAAGAATTGAAACTGAGGGGAGAGATCGCAGCCCAAACCTCACCACTATTTCCGTTGCCACCTCCCCGTTGGCTTCTTCCGTAACCTCCATGGTTTCCAGCCTTAACTGTCGAGGAACAAAACTACTCGTCAAGATGTAGATGGCTAGATGCCACAACCCGCACCAAATACCACCTGGAAAGCCAGGGGCTGGGGCATACGTCAGTGCTAAACCCAGGTCCACCTGAGGCTTGCATCTCCATATTGACCCCTTTTCTTCAAGTTCCACAAGATGAGGCCGGTCGGACGTCACGATGAACCATGTTGCACCTATTGCTACCGAGCGGATTATTGCAAGATGTACTGTAAAATATAGAGATGGGCGTCAGGATGGGCGGGTTGGGTGAGATGTCCTTCTAGATGTGAAAAACGGAAGGGTTTGATGCACCAAGAAGGTGTGGTATCAGGGTGGATGTCCATCACACAAAGGTGCAGTCGATGTACTGTTCCACGCAAAGCCGTAAGTGATGCAGCGACATGTGATTAACAGACCTAAGCTAACGTCCTGGACTATGGGCACAAACTCCCAGTGTTTAGGTAGGTGTGTGAACTAAAACAGATCGAAGATGCTGCTAATAGCCGAGGCGACAACCCCCAATGCAGGCGCGGCGAAGGGACCGAGCACAATACCGGCAATCACAGACTCGGGGGAACCTTGCTTAAACACCGGAGGCTCCTGGATAAGTCTCACCTCCGAGTCGATATTAGTCACCACCGAGCCGTTCGCGTCCGTCACGACGTTCATGAAGTCGGCCGCATCACCGACACCACCATTCCCTATTACCGCCATGTTAGTCTCGTCTCAAATCACCACTTCAGAGAATACGAGATGAATTCGAAAGCACAGGGAAAAGCACGCCAACTCACCAACCGGATCCAACCGCCAAGTCAGATCATGCAGGTTATACGTCCTCTCCACCTTCTCCTCCCTCTCCTCCTGCTCATTCACCGGCCGGATACGCAGCGCCTGCACGACCGGCTCCTCGGTAAGCGCAGGACTCAGCACCAACCCAACCCCCTCGCCGCCCATCGTCTCAAAGCTGGGGTACGGCACCTTCAGGCACAGCGTGTCGTGCGCGCCGAGCTCCGCGGGGCGCCGGTAGCTGCGGCGGCCGTACACGTCGCCCGAGTAGTCGCGGAAGCCGCTGGGCTGGTCGGCGAATGACCAGGTGAGGCGGACGGCGTCGCCGTGGCGGTGCGGCTCGGCCTTGGCGGCGGAGGAGCCGCGCGGCCCGACGGCCTGGATGCGCCAGTAAGACGGCTCGTCTGAGTCGGAGATGGCAGGTTGGAAGACGCCTTGCGCGTTGCGGTACACGGTGAGGGCGAGCTCTGGGGGGGAGAGGTTGGTTGGGGACTTGAGGGATGCGCAGGATTTGATGCAGACGAGACAGTCTGGGCCGAGCTGTAGGGAGTGGTGTGCGTGTTAGAGCCGCTGTGCTTGGTGGGAAGGGTACCCCGTGAAAAAGGAGATTTGACGTACGCTGTATCCTTTGGCAACTTCCAACTTCCATACTGTTTGCATGAGGCTGGCATCTCCAATGACTCCTAGATGGCCGGGAATGTCAGTCTCGCGAGTGATGATCCCAAGTCCCAGTAAGAGAGTGCGAAAGCTCTTACCCATGTTCTTTTCGTTTGGAAACATGAGAACAGGTGCTTGTGTGCTGTGGGACGAATATGTGTGAGCAGTACGTTGAGACCACCAGCGTTGGGAAACACCGGTCTAATAGGGGCCTCACCTGTGCGGGAAGAACAACGCTTCGTTTTCGGTAGTCTTGACTTGGCGACTAGTAGCTGTGACGTCGCCTGTCACACCCCACGGCCCAAATCCAAAGTTCCCCATAATGAGCTGCGGGGGTGCAGTGCGCTCGAGGGAGATACGAATGGGCTTGGGGGGCTTCTCCGGGTTGTGGCCGAGATACCCCTGAGTCTAAACAAGGGGTTCAGCAAAACCACTCACCAACAAAACAACAGCGGATCTCCCACGTACCTTGACACCAGTAATCCGCGCCAAGGCAGGGCTCTCGGACTGGGTGATCGCCTTGAAGCGGACGTGCAGCACACGCGACTCCGGGATGACAACGTATTGGCTCAGCTTGGGCACAGCGCTGAAAAACCACTCCCTGACCTTGCCATATTCGGGAATTTGCGAGATAGCCTCCGAAATCGGGCTCAGTTCAGATTGCTCGATGACACGCCAATTGTTGAAGTCGGCCACCGAACTGGACCATGCGGGCGGGCTGCAGGCGTCGTGTCAGACTGAACTCATGTTTCTCGGGGCATACATGACTGCGGGCGACCTACTCTGCTGCCAAGATAGTGTTTCCGCCTGTGGCCTCAAAGGTGAGTGCCTCCGAGGTGTTGGTGGTTCGCTTGAATGTCTCGCTCGAGTCCTGCGTCTCGTGTGACGCCTTGACGCTACCACCAATGCCAACGGGCTGCGAAGAACATTAGTTTTCCTGCGCCGTTCGATGCATGGCTGTTGCGACTGACAGTGGAGAAAGCAACACCAACGGAAGCCTTGAAAGACTCCTTTTCCTTGGACTGCGCGGTTTGTTCCGTCCCTGACACAATCTTCGTGGTTTGAAGACATCCTCCAAGAGTTGCGGAGTGGCAAAACAAATGCCCGAAGGTCTGGTAGAGCTTGCGCAACATGTTGATCTAGAAGCAAAGTTAGGCGGATGGGACAGAATGTGTTCTGTTAGTTGCTCGAGACTGACGTTCTTCGTTTTCTTGACGACCTCGAGAGCGTCACGCAGCTCCTGCGTCGGCTCTAGATCCTCTGGCCTCAGAAAAACAGAGACACGAGGGAACTAGCATTTCAATTAGTTGCTGCCGTAGCCTCTGTGTCCAGAGGTCCAGAGGTCCAGAGCTCACCATGTAGTTTGCGATCATACGCTTCGAGTATGTCTTGTTGCTACTGGACTGGCCAGACGATGACTCGCTTGCAACTCCGCCTGTAACGCCAGCAGAGAACCCGGCATAGCCGCCCGAGCTTGAGATCTTGTTAGCCGCCGCCGACGCTCTGTTGGAACGAATCATCATAGATGCTTACACGGAAGCTTCCACCGAGGTGCTGCTGAAGTGGTTCTTGGCCATGGATTCCTGGAACTCGCTCGACACGGTGGTGATCTCGATCCGCGATCTGTCATTAACCACGTAAGATGGGATAGCACCAAGTTTGGTGGGAATGGGCGCGTTGACGTCTTCAGCTGCGAGTGCTTTGGCAATCTTCGGCTGTGGTTCCGGTGTGGCCTCAACAACAGTTCGCTCAGAGTCCTCTGAGTCCTCGCTTTCAGCGTAGCTGTCCCCAGAAACAGAGCCCTCAGACTCGGCGGTGTCCTCGATTGCTTTCTCGGGGATTACTTGTGGGATCTCCGGAGTTTGGTGCACCACTGGGGGCTGGACTGGAGTCTTGTTTCGCAGCCGAAAAGCTGGTGTGGTGGCTCGGATGACGCGGTTGGTCTTCTTGTCAATCCGCCAACCATAAAGCAGAGCACAGTTGCGCAGCACGGCGTCCCAGTCTGCTTCGTCCATCTGGCTGGTGTATTTGAGAGGCGTCGCGTCCCGGGCGGCAAATCGCGAGGCGTCCAATTCCTCTGTTACCTTGAAACCTGTCGTGTCCGCGTGCATTTCCTCGGCGGATCGATCCTACAACACCAGTTAGCGTACTCCTTTACCACCACAGCTCATGGAGCGTAGCTCACCTTGAAGGTGAGGTCTGGTTTCATCTGCTCCATGGCTGCGAGAACCTCGGCCGAAGCACCATGGAACTTGGATTTGGCAGCCGATACTTTGGCGTCCGTTTTGCGATAGCGGATGATCACGGAGGGCGTGCCATCGCTCTCCGCAATAGGCGCATCCTGCAAATTAACCGTCAGCTTCTTCCGTCAAATCTGCTGTCGTCGTTGCAAGAAACGTACATCGAGACCCAGGTACTCTCGCACTGACAGCTCGTCGGCGGCAGCAGACCCGTCCAACGAGCAGAAGCAATGCATCTGAGGGTTTGGCGACCTATTTACCTCTTGTCAGAATGTGGAAATGGGAAGCGAAACAAATAGAAAGGTTCGCACATCTTGCCGATCAGCCTCCGCAGCTGCCCCATGGGCATGTCAGACGGATCCTGCCCCTTGAAAGCAGACGAGTGTAGTGCCCCCATGTTGAGTGAATCGCTGGGCGTGTCACCCATCTGGATGAACTTGAGTTGGAAAGGAGGCTTGAGCAGCACTGAGAACTGACTCGCTGCGGCCTCCTCGCTTGCAGCCACGTAAACACGGAACATGCCATCCTTCTGATGGTTAGCTCAGCCCATTGACAGGGTGATTGTGAAACAGCTTACCTTTGATGTCCCGGAAGTGTGTAGCAGCTTCAAGTAGGCATCAAGGGAGATATCTTCGGGCACCGCCGCGCAATCATCGGAACAGAACTTGAAGGTTTGTGTCCTGGATGCTGGTCAGCTGCACTGGGCTAGCACTTGAGCCTCACTCATGATGCGATGATCCTCACTTTTTGAGCACCGCCTGCAGCTTTACTCGAACATCTTGCAGTGTTGTCTCAGTTCTAAACGTTGCTTTGTCTTTTCTATGTATTCCGTGTCAGCACCCGGCCTGGGGACGAAGAGGATGGGGTGATATCGTGGACATACGAGGCAAACTGCAAGCTGGTGATGGGCATCTCGGAAATGGGAACCCCGTCGCCCTTGGCGTCAGCACGACCAGCCACAAGACTCAAGACTTTGACAAAGATGGTCCCCGCGACACCGCCCTCCTCGGAACGTTTCTCTGGAGCCGTCTTGATCTCGGACTTCATGGACTCGGGCTTTGGCTGGCTTGGTTGTGTTGGCTGTAATGGCTGCATTGACTGCTTTGCCGCCATCAATGACTGCTTTGGCTCCATTGACTGCTTTGCTGGCAGCTTTGACTGCCTGGCCGCTGGCAGCTTGCCCTCGACGATCTGGCGGAGAGCTGGCATGATGGGCAACGCAGTAGGGGGTCCTTGAGGACACAACGTGAGGAGAGAGCTGCGAGAGCTGACACAAGAGAGGATCTGCCTTGGGTCTAGTTACTCACGCGAGCGCTGGCGGGATATTCTAATGACTGGAGGTCGCCTGGGTTGTCACTTCGATGCCGTGCCATCCCGGGTCTTTTGGTGCGAAGCCAGCCCGTGCGGGCGGATGGGAGTCCCCTCCCGCCCCTGCCGTCCCGCGTTCCCGCTCTCTGCACTATTGATTCGGCTACGTGTGGAGGATGGCGCAATCCTTCGTATTCTGTACAAGCACTCCGTAGACAAGGGACTTTGCCGCGTCATGGGGTTCCTCATATTCGGAGCAAGCCCCACAAGTGCCCTTCTGTTCTCTGCGCACTGTGTTGAGCTGAAAGTCTAGATGCAGAAATGCACGACACCTTTTGAGAAGTGGAGGGTGAAAGACCGGGGTGGTGGTGCTTTAGCGTGAAGCTGAATGAACGAATTGGGCCGAGATCTGCGCTGGATGTGGCGGCAAGCCACCATTGATGCAGGAACAGGGGTGCTATCATTGGCCAGATTCCACTTTCGGAAATCGGGGAATCCTGGGGCTTCCCATTGAGGTGGGAGAGAGCTGTTATTTCCATCGTGGAGGTAGCGTTGTTCTCTCAACTGGACTCCTGGTCGGCCGTCTGCACTTTGCCAGCATTCCTTCTTCGACATCGACAACACCACAAGTCCATTGTCCACGTCCGCAGAAAGGCAGTTCTTTTCAGCCCCTCAGTTCAAGATGGTTGGCCTCCTGCTCGCCCCTTACAATGACTCGATGACGCTGGGTCAGGGGTACAACTCGTTCCTCCAGGTCCCGTGTATCGATGGAGCAGTTGAGATCCCCGAGAATTCCATGAAGACGCAGGCTGTGCGAGCTGGTGGAGTTGGCAGCGTCTCGCAGGTCGTGTCTTACTCGTCGAGGTTCGTCGAGAAGATTTCGGATGTCGTCCGCAGCATGAACATTTCGGCCGCCTCGAGTATCAAATCTGGGACCATCGAGACCTCGGGAAACTCACTCAGCGTGGACGAGGCCAAGTTCGCCGCGAGCGACCTGAATGCCGTCGTTTCCGTCAAGGTCATCAACCGTAAGTTGGGTTCCCTTTCCTTATCTGATCAGATATTAACACTGTGAGCTGTATGGCAGAAACGACATCAATGATCAAGGAACCCAAGTTGTAAGTCCAGAGAGAGGCCGGAGTCCTCAGATACTCATCCAGCTAACCCAGTGCTGCCATCTAGCAAACCCATGAACAATGTCAAGATGACGAGCGAGAAGTTCTTTGACTACTACGGAGACTGCTACATCTCAGATACGTACATGTACCCTATTCAGCCGAGACCCGTCGGCAGATGGTCACCAAGCTAACAGTAGTGTACGCTTTATGGAGGGCGGTGACTTGCATGGAATCGTCTCAATCAAGATCCTTGATGTGTCAAAGAAAAGCCAGGTAGAAGCGGCGTATGTGAACCCCCCTGCGTCCAGCACAGTACGACCTACGACCCTGACAATCTGTCCGTAGTCTTAAAGGGGCGATGAATGGCTCCAGCGGCAACGAGTTTACCCTAAGCGAGGGCTCAAGCCTCAGTGACCTCAATGCAAGCCTGAGTGAAACCGAGACCACGGTCACTGTCAGCTGGTCCGGGGGTGGGCAGATCAAGCCGGGTTAGTACATGCTAAAAACTTGTTTCTTAGCACTACTGCTAACATCAAGCACACATTCAGACAGCGAGGAATGGAATCTTGAGTCGCTGATGAAGGCAGCGTCTGCCTTTCCTACTCGTGTGGCCGCCTGCCCACAACGCACCTGGGCGATCTTGACAAAGTATGACAACAACCGCAGCTTCGTCGAGTGGGCAGATCGCTACCACATCAAAGTTCCTCAGTTTGAGAGAGCCACGCAAATCTCGTCTGACCTGCTCGATGATTTCATGGAGTACAAGAACAATCTTGTGCGAATTCAGGCTGTCATGTCCGACCCCGGCTCTTTCGTGAAGAGCCCCTACAAGAACCCGGTTGGACTGGGGGTTGAGGCGCTGGTTGCCGAGCGCAAGCTGCTGAAGGCCGAGATGGGGCGTATTGGCAAAGTCATTGAACAACTGTGAGTGTCTCGATGTCGGATCGTTTCCAGTCTCCACTAGAAAGACAACTGACTTACGGAAATCAGAAACGAGGATCCGTCATACACTCCAGCAATCGAGATCCAGTCGCCTGAAGTCTGGGCCGCTCGCCTTCCTATCCGCAAAGACTCTGAGCTGGGCTCCAGTCTTTCTCATTCCACAGACAACAACGCCGCCGCTCTCCTGGCCGGCTTCTCCTTTGTCAACGACGTCATTGCGCCAGCAAAGCCGGCCCCGCCAGCGGCACCAGCAGCACCCCCTGCCTTTGAGGCTCTCAAGACCGTCATGGATCAGGTCGACCAAGTTGTCGCCGCTAAGGCCGAGGACGTCGCAGCCAAGGCGCCGCCCGCGCCCAGCGCGGCTCCGATCTGTGCTGATCACATCATCCCTCACCTCAACGCCGCCGAACAAGCCTTCGTCAACTCGGACGACAACAGACGCCGCTACGCCAACTTCCGCTTCGACCAACCGACCGGCCACGATGGCGGCGGGCCCTTCAACGACGCCGTCACGCTTTTTGAGAAGCAGTCCGCCACCGGCGAAGCCCTCTGGCCCAAAGTAATCGAGATCCAGATGATCCAGTGGAGCACGCAGCGTATCGTTCGCCGCGTCGAGGTGGACTACTACCAGCTGCAGCTCGAGCACGGGTCTGTCGGTACCGTTGCGGACAGCTTGACCATCTACTTGGCGCCCGACGAGCGCATCAACCGGATGCGGATGGGCAAGGGCGACGAGATCTGGGCGGCCGAGGGCGTTGCCTACCTCGAGGTGTGGACGACGGCGGGGCAGAACCTGCGGATCGGTGACTCCACGGGCCGGGAGCTCATTGATTACTATCCGTATGACGGGTGTGTTGGGCTGAAGGGGTTCTGGGGATGCCAGGGGGATGTGCTGGACAAGCTGGCACCGATTTGGGCGAAGTGATTGGGGTCCTTGGTAAAGGGGGCCCCGCATCTCGTATACCGCGCGGGCTATCATTCATTTTTGCTTCCAATACCGATCGAGATTCCCATGCTGTACAACTTTTTTTGGTTTAACTACGCGCTGGTTCGATGTGAGAACATTGACATGAGTCTGTCGAGCAATAAGCTCAGAACTGAATTGATCCGCCCAACAACTTAAGTTCCAATCAACTCGCTCAAGCAAAACAGCGCGTTCTCCAGTCGCCGATGCGGTACTCCGTACGCGAGGTACATCCCTAATGCCTGGGTCACCTGCCAGGTGGACACTTCAAAAGGGGACAGATCTCTCACCTGGGGTCGGGTATCAGATGGAATCCGAGGTCTAGACTCGATACTGCACCTTCAGCGCCCACTTCGTTAAGGAAACAGCAGGCTGCAAACGGTTAGCTTCCCCATCATACGTCGTATCTCAGAGCTGAAGCATGTGGCGAATCAGCAGGCACAGCGGAGCTTCCGCCAAATGCGGCATTTCATTTCCCCCCCTTTGCCGCGGCACACAGTGCGGACATTGTCCAGTCATTGGCGATCCACCTCACCCCCCGGTTAGAGGAAAACAATAGTCGAGGCCGCCGCGCAATATTGAGCTGAAAGCAGTCGCAATGTGTGATAGTAGCTCCGGACATGGCTGTCCGGAGATGTTACTGTGTACAGGCCTCGCGACTGGACTCAGGGGTAACGCGTGATCGTTCCCGTGTTCCCCCACATGGCGAGCAACCAGGGCAGCCTGGTGCATGCAGCAGATGGTTGGATGGTGGAATGCGCCCCCCAGGAAAAGTTGATGGAGACAAGGGCTAGACGAAATCGAACTCCAGGCAAATCGAACTCCAGGCAAATCGAACTCCAGGCTGTCCAAACTGTCCTTCTCCAACACCCGTGGTGAAACACACACTCGCCAGTTTGACCGCACCACTGTCACCCCTTGACAGGCTTGTTTGTTTCCAACGACGCAACCATGGCTTCCAAGAGATGGGTTGTCGACAACTGGCAGATACCCGTACCGCTGGGGGACTGTTCCGTCCATCTGCTCATCGACAAAACCAAGGATGCCAAAAATCAGATCGTTCACGCCTTCATCATGGACGGAGGCAAACCGGCCGACCAGTTAGGCGCCGACGAGCAGATTGAGCGGGCTCTCAAGGCCATCGACCTGCATCACAACAACAGCACCTGGCAGTTCGATGCATGGGTCGTGACACACTGGGATCACGATCATTATGCCGGCGTACAGGCAATGTGGAACGCTAACGCTGCCGTCCGCCATCGGGCAGGCCGTCCGTTCAGAAAAGCCTACTTCAAAACTGATAAGCCGTATCTCTACTGCGGTGGGACAAAGCCATCACACCTCGACTTTAGCGATTTCGATATCAGAGGGCCGGGGCTTAATGGTGTTGCGCTCCTTGGACTCGATCTTTTCACTGGCACCCAGATCTTCGACGCAGGAGGACGCCCCAAGACATCCATAGGCGACCCAGACCAGCCCCGTTTTTGTGTCGTCGGCGCGGATGGGAGGGTGGTAGGAAGCAACAAGGTTTACAAAGAAGAGAAAACTGTCTCACCGAATGAGTCGTCGATTCTGGCCGTTGTCTACTGGCCTGGTCAGGGCGGTGGTAGGACTTCATACTTTACTGGCGGAGACGGGAATCCTCTGGCCGAAGTCCAAGGCCTCGAGCCGTTTTTGAAAGAAAACCAGCGTGCCGGCCATCTGAGCCTTCCCCAAACACCGGTCAACATGGTCAAGCTCGATCATCACGGCTCTTCCAAGGAGAATCTGTCGGATCCCAACCTCACGGCAATGCTACTCCCGTTGCTGGAGCCCGTCAACATACTCGTCACGCCCGGGAACCAATATGGACATCCAAGTAAGCGCATGTTCCGACTTACATCTTTTACAGAACGTGCTGACAATGCATGCAACGGTAGCCTGGGATGTACTGTATTTCCTCTTTGACTACATCCTGCGGGCAAGGCTCGGTGGAAGGGAGAGCAAACTGTTCACTACCCGCTCACCGTATTGGCTCAACACCGAAGGGGGCTCGGGTCTCAATGTTGGCCACGCTGCATTGCTGGGTGCATTGTGGGACAACCACGTGGCCCAAGTGGACGCGGATGAGGAAGACGAGGACGCTCCCATGACGCGAACGGGCCCCCAGAGATGGTTTGCCGAGCAGTCCGGCGCTATGGAAAGGGCTGCGGCGGCGCACAAATCCGCAATGAAGGCGTTCAAAGACGGCATCCCTGTCTATATCCCCAAGCAACCGACTAGGACGCGGAACACTGTGGGCATCAGCAAAAAGAAAAAGAAGAAGCCAGACGACAAACCATACTGGTATGTCGCGCAGCAGGTTTCTGACCATGTCAAGCAATTGGTGAGATGCCCCCTCCTTTTAATCTGGGACTCAATTTCACACACAAGGTGGTTAACCTAGTTTTCTTTCAGGAAACCAAGCTTGCCGAGGCAAAGAGCAAAGCCGGAGGTGGCGATGAACCCGACTTCGATGCCCTCCATGAGTCCTGGTACGAGATGAGAGATCTTCAAGAACGGATTCGCGAAGAAGTCCGAGACTTGTGGGCCGTCATCTGCGGCCAAGACATCATCATCTCCGGCAACCCGTACTGGTTGATACACTTTTCGTTTGGAAACTTGGGCATCGAGACTACTGTGAAGTTCCTCGACGACGACGGTGCCGCGGAGAAGCCCATCGACCGCATAAACGTCGAGGAGTACCAGGCGCGGTACCTAGACCTCGACCCAAGAACTGAAGGAATCATTGCCTCCGAGACACCTTTCGTTCAGCAGTATGCAGGACAAACCGTCATAAGGCCGGGTCACATTCAGATCTCCACTTTCAAGATGTTTGGCTCCGGAATCAGAGACGATCAGCACCTCGGTTTTGGACGAACGAACACCTTCCTTGGGACATACCGCCCACGATCTGGAAGCGTAGGCGCCTCCACGCAGAACTTGGTAACATCCCGTCCTCCACCCGAGCCAACGACCCAGAGCGCCCATACCCCCCAGGACGACCTCGGCGAGATCCACGATTTCGACGACCACAGGATAATAAACCACGGCGATGGCCTTCTGTGCGGAATCTTCGCCCTGCACGACAGCATTGCCGAGCAGGTGCCCTTGGCCGACATCCCCACCGGACAGCATCCGACCGACGAAGAGATCTATAACGTGGCAATCAACGGCAGCGCGGCTCAGACCCTTCGTACAATCCTTCCCAACGAGGTTCACACCAGGAACTTCACGGCCGATCATCTCGCCTCCATTCTTTACGAGTGGGGTCAGGGACCGGTGGCTCTCCAGCTGGGGATCATTTTCGGCGATGAGAGTTGGCAGTATTTCGCCCTACCGGCAGACGAGACCCGCCCGTTGCGTCGGGTTTGGATCCTGCACGAGGGGCCCAGGACAGGGGGGCACTACAGCGGGCTGAAGCGTGGCGATGCCGATACCGTGCTGCAGACGGTAGCGCTGCTTGTGGGGAGAATGAAGCTGAACACTGCGCTCACTAAACTGCTTGCCGAATATCAATTACAGCAGGATAGGTTGAGTGCGCCGTATACCAACCCTGAGAGCTTGGAGGATTGGAAAAAGCGGAGAGAGAAAGAGAAAGAGGAGGAGAAAAAGAAGAAAGAGAAGGGCCCGGGGACAAAAAAACAGCAAGGCAAGAAAAAGCGTGGGGGTAGTGACGACGAGGAGAAGGAGGGCGACGATGAGAGTCTCACGGGAGACGAAGACTGGACTGAAATGACCAAGCCACAACTACAGGCGGCGCTTGCGAGGCGAAACCTGCCCAAAAGCGGGAACAAACCACAGCTTATCGAGCGCTTGATAGAGTTCGAAGAACAGGACGAATCCAGTGAGGAGGACTCCGAGAACGCCCCGACGTCGGAAGACGAGGAGCCAGAGGTCCAAGACGAGTACGTCCACGAGAAGGACATGTACCCGGACGGCCACTACCAACGCAGCAAGGACACGCCGGCATTCGTCAAGGCCATGGAAAAGAATCTCAGGAAGAGGCTGGGCATACGTCAAAAAGAGCTGGAGAAACAAGCGCATAAGAAACAAATGGGGGAGCTGCAGGATGGGAAGGATGAGGAGGATGGCGAGGATGAGGACGAAGAGGATACACATACAGGAAACCCACAGCGACCGGATGCCATGATACCTGAGAAGGAGAAAACACCCGGTAGGAGGGGCAAACAAACTACTAAGAGCATCCCAGATGCGACGGGAGATGGAGGAAGCCTAGGGGGGGGGGTTCAGGCTAAGCGGCCGCGGGGAAGACCGAAAAAGGGGGATGAAAAGCCGAAGGCAGATCCCGAGAAGAAGCGAAAGCCGAGGGTGTCGAAGAAGAAGCTTCATAAGACAGATGAATAGAGGAATAGGTACAGAGTAGGATCATGGAGCTAGAGTAGGAAGACTGCAATAGGAGTTGCAATCCCTATGGCATTTCACAACGGCCTTTGAGGGGCTGCGATGCGAGAGTCCGGGTGACAGAAATTATATAAATGGCGGGACGAAGACTGTAGAGGAGAGAAACATCAAATTATCTTAGTTATCGAAAGATTCGTGAGGATTATGGAGGATGGGGGTGCAAAATCAGAGCGTGTACGGTATCAAGAATGTTGGCAGGTGCTTTGATCCTGATCAAACTTTAAGTTCTGTGCCCTTCTGGGCAGACACGGAATCTTTTCTATATAAAACCACACCCCTTATTTATCCTACGAGCTCCAACAGCCCAGTGGCATCGATCATGACAGATGAATAGGGGAGGAAGCTCGAGGTCATCCAAACAAATTAACAAGCCATCGGAGCCAATGAACGAACCAGAATCTCAATCCCTGGTGAGATGCGTGTATTTGTATCCGAGCGCGCGCAAGATCCCCTCAATGGGAAGAGAAAATACTTGAGATTCTTGTTGTGGCTCGGGCTTTTCCTCCCTCTCCCACCTGCCAGAGGTTGAGTTCTACAAGATACAATGCGGCTCACCAAAAAAGGGAAAGACAAACGAAAAGAAAAACAAAGAAACCCAGTCCAGTTCCATGCCTCTTGGCCCCTGACATCTCCAGTCTCAGTTTCGATGTGACCGAGTATTGATCCTCTGGCCCATAGGAATATCTCACATGACGGAAGAGCGCAGCTTCCCGAGCTTTGAGCTTGTGCCAGGGGAGAGTGCTCGGACAACAGCCCTAATGCAAGAGGCCATCCTTTTTCTCATCGCACAGCAATGCTCACATACGGAACAGCCGGTTACTACGGCCGCTGTTGTTGTCGTTGTTGTTTCCGTTGCTATTTCCGTTGTCGGTCCTGGAGGTTGGCGTTGAACCCCCCAAAGAGTGACGGAGTAGAGGCCGGCTGGGGTGTAGGTTGGCCTACAGGCGTGGGAGCCAAGTGGGCAAAGAGATTAGTCCCGGGAGGGACAGCGGAGAAGAGGCTAGGTCCGGGAGGAGAAGAAGCAACGGTCGTGCCGTTTGCTCGCACGCCTTGTGCATCACCCCTGTTCGATGAGCCAAAGATGGGCTGTTTGGAGCTAGTGATTCCCCCGAACAGCCCGGTGCCAGCAGTAGCAGCCGCCGGGGTCGGGTTGAAGTTGAACATGGGCCGTGGTGACGGAATCTGGGGTGGCTCGGGGGTTACCGCCGCTGAGGACGGCGTGGGATCCCCGAGCGGAGTAGGTGACCTTGAAGGAGTTGCAGCACCTGTGCCGATTAGCCCGTGTCTTCATCTTTACCAAACGTACAGCATGCTTACTTAACGCTGGCGGCGCAAGCCCAGAGCCGAAGAGACGGGGTTGAGCTGGCGTTTCTCTCGGCTTGTGCCTTTGACACTTGCGATGGCCTTCTTTCAGAATCCTGACCTCGTCGAGGAGACGGCTCCTGTTCATCTGGGTTTCTTCGGACTCAGAAGCCAACTCTTTCAGTTCGTCGACAGTCATTGCGTCGACTTTTCTGGCTGTCAGAATGTTGGGCACTTCGGAGATCAGACAGTTCTCCACCGCAAGATTGACAACGGTGTCCATGAATGTTCTCACAGAAACCTAGTTGCTTGCGTCAGAGATGCCTTCAAGCGTGGCTCGTTTCTCCAGGAGCAGAGCAAGACTGACTGACCTCGTAATACGCAACCATCATATCAAGGGCTTTATCAGTGCCAAACTCGTTGGTCTTGGATTCGTCCCAGTCCAGAATCGCGCGTTGAATCTTGTTACGGGTCAAGGGCCCTTTGGCATTGGTCTGGAACAATTCAGGATGCCGTGCTTCCAGCTGATGCGCAAGCCGGTCAGCGAGCCGCCGAAGGGTCTTCTTGGTCACGATGGCGAGGAAGTCTCTCTCGGGCGGGAGACTGCGGGCGTTGACGTAGGGAAGAAGGAGTTCCTGCAACTTGGTCCGGAGAACGTCTTTTCTCGCCCGGAAGAAAGGCTGCACGCAACCCCTCCAGATGGCATCGGCAGTAGCCTCATCAGCTCCGACGAGGTAGTCGAACCCCTTGACCACGAACTCCTCAGTCCTTTCGAGCACCTGGTCAAGATGCGCCTGGGCGATTTCGGGCCAACGCTTGGAATGCTCCTTGAAGAACTGCAAAACAAGCTCCCCGCTAGGCATTCCAGGGAGCTCCATGCCTTGGGTGAAAGCCGCCTGTGACCGAAGACGGGCATTGAGAGCTGATTCAGTGATCGATTCAGGTTCTGGGATGTTGTAGAAATCGATGTATGGCCGCACATGATCCGGATATCGTTCAGAGCCCTCGTCTGAGCCCTCGTCGTCGTCGTCGTCGGAGTTTCCGTCACTGCCATCCCACTCGTCCCATTCAATGTCGTACCGCGCCCCTTTAGTCTCCATGATGGCGTAAAACGCTCGGTTCAGGTTCCGCAGCACCGCCCGCAGCTTCAGCGCGTTCTTGTCGTTTTCGTCAATAGTTCCAAAGAATCTGTCGCCGTACCGCCCCTCGATGGCATCGCGTGCCAGGCTTTGGAAGTCCTCGGCAAGACCGTGGAGGTACGATCGCAGCTCATCCTGTGTCGATCTCGATTTTCCAAGTCGATCAAGGTCTTCCTGGCTCGTCCGCAACCTGACTTCAATCTGTCGGACCAGATCAGGCAGATTCGTCTTGATGTGATCGAGGAGCACCTTGCTAAGCCTTTTCCGCAGGCTCTCGATGCCCCTGGCCGTAGGATTGATGGAACTCCAGGCGCCTGTGCGGAAGAAGCGTTCTTCGTTATCGTCCCTCGTGTCGGTCTCGACCTCCGATGTTCTTTCTGCTTCAGACCTGTTCCGCAACACGTACCAGCCGAGGGCCAACCTGTGCATGCTCTCGTGACCTCTGGCAAGGTCGAGGTACTTCCGCTCATTTGACGACCCGGAGCCAGCCAGGTCGGGCTTGGTTATGACCCCGATTGTGCGTTCCTTGGCGGGGTCATGCTTCCGAGCTTGCTGGAGTACCAGCTGGTTCGCCAACTGGTTGTTTGCTGCAACGACGGCCAAGATGATGCTCTTGCGCTGCTTCATATAGCTCTCGATGAGTTGATCTACGATTTCCTTGCCGTCTAGATCTTGGTCGGCGGTCGCGCTGTGGAAGATGCCGGGGAGGTCAACGAGAGTAAGGGGGTAGACGTCTGGACGAGCGATCTCGATACGAAGGATGTCCCTCGAAAACTTCTTGGTGCCGCCTTTACGGATTCCCATGACCTCCTTGGCCTCGTTGATGATGTCGGGGAGGGCATCTTGATCGAAGTTTTGCTTCTGGAACGGCTGTCGTGGAGCACCACTCTGAGGAATCGACGTCGAAGACGGCTCATCGGCAAACTGGATGGAAACCCTGGCTTCCGTTGTGTCCGCTCGTCGAAGAACAAGCTCCGTGGCAAAGCGCGTACACAGATCGCCGTCGACAGGAAAACGCACGCGCGAGATGGCCTCGAGGACGGAGCTCTTTCCAGAGGACTGATCGCCCACCACGATGATCTGAGGCAGATCGACCAAATCACCGACACCAAGCTGTCTGAGACTGTCAACGGTGTCGAGCAGGGCCTTTGTATCGGGACTGGTCAGCTGTGCAAGCGAGCTGGTGTCGAAGACCGTTTGCTGGGATGAAGCAGGGTCCATTTTGTCTTTCGTTGGTCAGGCGTTCGTTGAAGGGCCAGGAGTTGACTGATGCCAGCAGCAAAGTTGACTGAAAATTCATGGATGGCCTGCAGTAATTAGTTATGGAGAAGCCGTGACTGCCTCTGCCGATCAACCTCGCAGCCCTGTCATCTTCACGCTCTGCAGGGGGTGGGTGGGTGCACGCCATTGCCCCCCCAACACGCGTTTCAGGTGAAGCACAGCGCCTAATTGGGGGCCGCCGGGAATACCCAAGCCTTCTCGCGCATGCATTCTCATGCACGGCCATCACAACCGTGATGGGCACGCCCATAGCGTTGAACCTGAGGGCCACTGATTCTTGATGACGACAGCCGATGGGCCGGGGCCAGGAAAAGCGCAACGACTGCCTCAGCTTTCAAGGAGTCAAAGATGAATCCAAATCAAGGTACTGAATCAGACTTTATCTCCGGAAGTGAATGTTTAACTGCTATTCAGGAGCATGGGAAATAAAACGGCCCAGCAAACGCTAATCTAATTCTAAGCGAAATTACATGTTGAGGAAAAGTCTTCTACTTCGGGTTTGCTTCCTCAACTCCGTGCTCATTGTGCAGGCACCAAAACGGCCCTGTAGTGGACCTTGCCCTGCTCCAGCCTCTCCAGGGCCTCCTTGATTCCCTCCTCAGTCATGGGGAAGGTCTGGACAACGGGGCGGACGCCGTGCACGGCAGCAAAGTCGAGCATCTCGCGGTGCACCCTCCTCGTGGCGACGAGCGAGCCCTGCACGGCGATGCCCTTGGCGATCAGCGGCATGTACGGCATCACCAGGTCGCCGGCCGAGACGGAGAGCGGGTAGATGCGCGAGCGGGGCGCCATCATGGGCATCAGCGTCTCCCACGCCGGCTGCGCCGACGTCGTCACGAGCAGGCGCGAGATGGGCCACAGGGTCTCAAGCCCGCGCTTGGTGTCGAGGCCCTTCATGGCGACGAAGCGGTGGGCGCCGAGGGCCAGAGCCTGGTCGCGCTTGCTGTCGGTGCCCGAGAGCACGACGACGCGGCAGCCCATCTTGGCGGCGAACTGGATGGCCAGGTGGCCGAGACCGCCGACGCCCATGATGCCGACCACCTCGTTGGGACGGGCGTCGTAGAGGGCGGTGTAGACGGTGGCGCCGCCGCACTGGAGCGGGGCCGCGTCCTCGTCGGTGATTCCTTCGGGGATCGGGTGGAGGAAAGCTTCACGCCAGACGGCGCCCGACGCGAAGCTGCCCTGGTCCGGGTGCGCCTCGCCGTACATGGCCCGCTCCGGACAGAAGATCTCCTCGCCGCTGATGCACTCATGGCAATGGCCGCAGCTATCCGTCTCGTAGCCCCATCCCACGCGGTCACCCGCCTGGAGGTGCTTGACGTCGGGCCCGACGGCCTCGACGACGCCGACGCCCTCGTGGCCGAGGACCATATCTTGCTTCAGCTTTTGGGCTTGTTAGTGACGGGGTTGACGATCGAGGTAGACGTAATCACTCACAAAGTGCAGATCTAAGAGGTAAGAGTTAGTCCATGTCAGAGAAGTGATGGGCGTGAATGACACGCAAGCACATACCGGTTCCGCAGATGCCAGACGCTGTAACTCGAACGTAAACCTGGTCACCGACGAGCTGGTCGGGTTTTTGGGTGGTGGACTGCCTGACGCCACACTTGGGGTGACCCTTGAATACTGTGAACTCGGGCATGGTTGCTGGTCGGCGGCGGCTTTGGTTTAATTGTCGGGGGTGTCTGAGTGTTGGGATTGAGTGTCGAGATGTTCCGGTGATGAGTGAGGATCGAGGCTGATGGGATGTTGTGACTTGAGTAAAGAGGTGTTTGATGGTGATTTCCGAGTGTCTTCGGGGGCATGACAGCCCGTTTTATGCTTTCCGCCATCCATGAAAAATTGTGCTTTGCTCCGCTAACATGACTCTGTCGTCGGAGTCCTCGGTAGCTTCCAGGTTTCCATCAAAATTCTTGGTGTTTTGCCCCGCCACGCGCCTCGGACAACTCCGAGTGCTGCAGGGATGGACCTGCACGGAGCACCTCCTCCTGTCTCGTTTGCTGACGTGCTTGGTAATTACACCAAAAGTGTTTTAAATGGAAACCCAGACCCACCCATTCCAGACCATTCACCATTCGGAGTGCTCCGGAGGACCTCCCCAGAACCCATAATTACTGCCAGCCCACCTGACCGCCAACGCGCCCACAGACAACCTTCCTTTGCAGTGTTCTTGAGCCAGCTCCAGAGTCCAGAGCCCAGTTAATCTTTTCTCTCTTCCCCTACATTTTGCAAACTACGATCCTATTTTCGTGGATCAAGCGGGTTCACAACCGGGCTAGTTATTTACAAGAGAAGAGATGACGCTGCGAAACCGCCAACGACCCAGTGTTCTCCACAGGTAGACAGACGGACTTGAGAGCGGGTGCATGCGTGGTGATCATGGTGTATTCATCGGATCTACTAAGCACTGAGTTCCTTCGGCAAAAATGCCTGGAATCATATCTCAACTTCAGCTTCCTCGAGCGTCAGGGTCGGAATGAATTATCATAGGGTGAACGGTGAAAGCTACCCCAGCGGACCGAAACGAAGCACCCACAGCATGGAGCTCTTGTGCTGGCTCAGAGTCCAGTTCAAATTCCTGGTCATCGATCCCAATTGAGCGGAGATGGACAAATTGGCCAGTTGTCAAAGCTCCCACAACACCATGCAGAGCCTCAGCGGGCTGGCTGTACCCAAAAAATCTCAGCTCGCGGACCGAAGCGGGAAGTGTCAACTGGAGAGCATCTTCTCGAGGTCCTAGATGCCCATAGAAGTCGAAGAAAGCCGCCTGGACCCATAAAACCTCAAGCGCATGGAATTCCGGTAGGACATGGATACCGCGTAGGCGGTTACTTGTTTGAGGCAACGCTATTCCGTTCATGGTA
>FTEL01009637.1_pt1 | contig 21839 bp, 18 predicted proteins | sample 1658911 | NCBI WGS metagenome assembly FTEL01 (sample SAMEA3914869, study PRJEB12502) | metagenome | biome: forest; material: soil | place: USA | collected 2012-03-12 | depth 0.1 m
CCCCCTACGCCGACCCCACCAAACAACAAACCCCCCTCCCCCTCCTCGCCCGCGCCTGGGGCTACCAAGAGCGCCTCCTTGCCCCGCGCGTGCTGCACTTCGGCCCGCAGGAGCTCTTCTGGGAGTGCATGCAGACGCTGGCGTGCGAGTGCGGCGGGATCCGCGACCCCGCCGGCAGCCGGCACATGGGCGGGTATGCGCACCGGGATACCACGGGCCAGCTGCCGCCGAAGGTGTCGCATTATGCCGCGCTGCATGTGGGAGGGGTTGTGGGCGCGGCGAAGAGCAAGATTGCCGCGGAGAAGAGGCGGAAGAAGTTGCTGGCGCGGTGGCAGGAGATGGTGGAGGAGTATACGAGCAGGGCGTTGACGTTTTCGGCGGATCGGTTGCCGGCTTTTGCGGGGGTTGCGGCTGAGATGGTGGAGGCGTTGGGGATGCGGTACCGGGCTGGGCAGTGGGAGGAGGTGCTGCCGCAGGCGTTGTTGTTTGAGCGGACGAGGGTGAATGGGGCGCCGAGGTTGAGGGTGGATGATGCGAGGCCCGCGCCGTCGTGGTCCTGGGCGTCGGTTGACGAGCCTGTGCACTTTTGGGTGCCGCTGGCTGGGCCGCCCGAGTGGGCAAACCCGGTGGTTCATGCGAAGGTGCTCGAGGTGCGGAGTGTGCCAGCTGGGGAGGATGAGAGAGGCCGGGTGAAGCGGGAGGAGTCGTGGTTGATGCTGTCGGCCGAGGTGGTTAAGGGGGAGCTGTGCTTCTCTGACGACCCGTACCTGGTCCCGAATAAACGGTGGACGGAGATTCGGGTTGCCGTTGCCAAGGGCATCAAGGGACCTCGGGCAGCCTCCGAGCAGCTGCAACTCGGAAAGGGGTCGTTTGCGGTCCGAGTCGGCAAGTTCGAGCCGTTGTGCTTTGTCCCGGATGTCCAGCTCTGCGATGAGAACGGCGACTGGGTGTGGAAGGGCGAGGACGAGATCTGCTGTGCAAAGATCATGGAATCGCAGGAGAATTGGTACTGGCTCGTCCTGAGACGCATCAATGCCGGCGAGGAGGGTTCGACATATGAAAGGATCGGCATGGTCCAAGACTATGAGCCTGTGTTACCATCGACGGACAAGACGACCTCGATCAAAATCATCTAGGCAGATCTTGGTAGCCAAGGGCAGTTTCGGTTCACTTCCTCCTTGACGGTCTGAACCATTTGACGCGTTCCCCTGAACAACCCTGACCTGTCAGGAGGGTTCATCCGCCCTGAGCAGCGCCTGACAGAACTTGAGCCACGAGGGGTGTGGTAGGCTGGTGGTGGTGGGCTGGGTGAAGTGCGGGACGTCCAGTTCAACAGCAGATAGCTACTGCTCCCATGCTCCCGGCAGCCTGGTTGGTAGATGCTCCTTCTAGTATGGTGATTGAGGCCCGGCCGGATCCCCTACTTTGGCACACTTGGTGGTATTTCCCGATGATGGTTTGTTACCCCATTCAGGGGCGCCGGCCGACCACCTTCCCCTCCCCTTTCAGCTCAGCCTTTTAGTACTCCTTTTTGTACCTGATCACTTAGAATATTCCTGTTCACCTGCCCTCATGTCGTGGCTGCACTCCTCTGTGCCGTGGCTGGGCGTTGACATGCCAGCGAACAATAGCATTTGAGTGGGGGAACTGCTCCTCATCTCTAGGTCAGCCAACCTCGGGCTGATTGGCCGTCTCACACTCTGTAGGGGGTTGGGGCTACATAATGTTGGCGGCTGCGCTGTTTGAGTCCCTCGTTTTTGACAACGTCGCGGCATGGACGTGGAAGCGCGGGTACGGGTCCGCCATCTCCCTCGTCCCCTGGGGATGCCGCAAGGGCAGATAAAGGGGAACCGCTCCTCCTCGATCACGACCTCGTCCGTCCTCTCTGCTCGTCATCACCCAGCCGACAAGTCCGAGTCGAGTTGCACCCCGACCACCCCGATACCGTTCCGCAACACCTGGTGATCCTCCCCTCAACGACCGCCACCATGGCCGACGAGAAGAGAGCCCCGTCATTGGACTCCTCCCAACAGGCCGGAGCCCAGCACAAGGAAGCCCTCGCCGACAACAGCCACAGCGCCGCCGTCAGAGGCACCGCCGCCACTGACCAGTGAGACCGCCCTCCCTCCGCCATCGACTATGCAGACGCTGACCGAGTGCCCCAGGTTCGGCCATTCCCTCGTCGAGTTCGACCCCAAGGCCGAGGCCAAGCTTCGCAGGAAGCTGGACCTGTACCTCGTGCCGACCGTCTCGCTTCTCTATCTGTTCTGCTTCATTGACAGAGCAAATATCGGTACGACCACTGCATCATCGGGATGGCCTCGAAGACCACGCCGCTGACTCTCTCCCTCCGCAGGAAACGCCAAGATCGCCGGCCTGGAGAAGGACCTGGGCCTCAAGGGCTACGACTACAATGCCCTCCACTCCATCTTCTACATCTCATACATTCTGTTCGAAATCCCGTCCAACGTCATGTGCAAATGGTCGGCCCCGGCTGGTTCATCCCGGCCATCTCGCTCGGCTTCGGTATCATCTCCGTTTGCACCGCCTTTGTCCACAACTTCGCCGAGGCCGCCGGTGTCCGCTTCCTGCTCGGAATCTTCGAGGCCGGCATGATGCCCGGCATTGCCTACTATCTGTCGCGCTGGTATCGCCGCTCTGAGCTCACCTTCCGCCTGTCGCTCTACATTGTCATGGCGCCCATGGCTGGCGCCTTTGGCGGTCTTCTGGCGTCCGGCATCCTCACTCTCCCCCACTTCGGTGGTATCCACGGGTGGCGCATGATCTTTGCAATTGAAGGCATCATCACCATTGGTCTCTCCGTCATCAGCTTCTTCACGCTCACCGACCGGCCCGAGACTGCGAGGTGGCTCACCCAGGAGGAGAAGGATCTCGCCGTCGCCCGCGTCAAGTCGGAGCGCGTCGCCACCACCGAAGTGCTCGACCGCATGGACAGCAAGAAGCTCCTCAAGGGCATCCTCAGCCCCGTCACCCTCCCCACCTCCTTCATGTTCCTGCTCAACAACATCATAGTCTAGGGCCTGGCCTTCTTCGCCCCGACCATCGTCCGCAGCATCTACCCGGACAAGTCGACCATCACCCAGCAGCTGTACACCGTGCCCCCCTACGTCGTCGGCGGCTTCTTCACCCTGGCGCTGCCCCTCATTAGCTGGCACTTCGATACGCGCCAGATCATCATGATCCTCACTTGCCCGCTCGTCATCGTCGGCTACGCCATGTTCCTGGGCACCACCAACTCGTCGGCACGCTACGCCGCCACCTTCCTCCTCTCCAGCTCGCTCTTCGCCATGGGACCCCTATCCAATTCGCAGGTCAGCGCCAACGTCGTCACCGACACGGCGCGTAGCAGCGCCATCGGCATGAATGGTAAGCTCACAGATCCACTCCCCGCCCCCCGCGGCTCATCTTGAAAAGGACACAATACTAACAGCCCTCGCAGTCATGATGGGCAACATCGGCGGCCTCATCTCCACCTGGAGCTACCTTCCCTGGGACGCGCCCAACTACCACATCGGCAACGGCCTCAACCTGGCCGCCTGCTGCACCGTGCTGCTCATCTCGACCGCCATGCTCTTCTGGATGAAGTGGGACAACAAGTGCCGCGAGGCCCTCAGCGTCGAGGAGGAGCTCGCCGGCATGTCGCAGCACGACGTCCAGGACCTCGACTGGAAGCATCCCGCCTTCCGCTGGAAGGCGTAGGCCGACGGCTGCTGGGCGGCTGCTGGAAGGGATATGCGCGCTTCCCGTTGGCGGGTTGTCGCTGCTGAGTTTTTGGCTCTTTTGAGGGGGGAAAGAAAGTGTTATGTGTCTATGTAATGTACAGCGGATTTTTTATGAGGGATGTTGGCAGGCGGCTGGCAGTTTGAGGCGGGGGAGACGCTGGTAATGATCAAATTCTATATCCGAGGCATCCTCGGCATGTCTGTCTGCAGTCAGCATCTGTCCCTTGGGCTGTGATGTGTGCGAGGGCGTTGAGTGGCTTTGGATGCTGGCCGGCTTGGTGGCGTCACACCTCGGGAGTTGCGGTGTGATGAAGAGATTTTGTCAGCGACCAGGGAGCTTCATTCTCATGTTTTGTAGGGTATATCTCGCTCTGTTTTTTGTTTCTCCTTGTATTTCTACTTGATCTTTTCTTCACCTCGTCCTTCTCGTGTTGTTTCTCGCTCTCCTTCTCGTTATCCTGCTCATTATCCTTCTCGTTATCCTTCTCGTTATCCTTCTCATTTCCCTCCTCCCTTTCCTTCATCGTCTTCCTTCTTTTCCTTTTCCTTCCCTCCCCCTTCTCCTCCTCTTCTGCCTTCTCTCTCTCCTTCCTTACGGACCGGCAATCCGGACGCTCGTGACCGTGTTCTTGGACAAGGCCTTGATGTCCTCAAACACTTCCTTGATTGGCGTGACAAGGCAGAGGCCGTAGGGTTGACGCTGGTGAGGGCGGTGTCCAGTAAACAGCAGCCCCACCACGGCGCCCCGCCCGTCGAAGACAACGGCGCCGGAGTCGCCAAAGTCGCCGAACCGGTTGTCGGGGGTCTGATCAGCGACGCCGACAAACACGTACTCGCTCGAATACGCATTTTCCAGCCCCATGTACTTCTCGTCGCCGATTCTGCAACCCGTCTTGATCCGCTGGAAGCGCCCCATGGTGATCTTGGTGCTTGAGCCAACCTTGTACACCATATCTCCGTGGCCAAGTGCGCTGATCAAGGTCATGGGCGCGCCGCACCCTTCCTCCAGATCGGCAGCAGGAGGAGGGGACTTAAGTTGGGTACCCCATGTCGACGCGTCGGGAAAGCAAGAAGGAGGCAACAACGGCGTTGCGCTCCACTGGAGGAAGTCGGGCAGCAGATTCACGCCCTCCCGCGGCACGCGGTTGGGGTGGGTGGGCTTGATTAGGAAACCAACCCGCGGGCCGCGCTCGGCGCGCTCCGGAAGTACACTGCCGACGTGGGGCACGTCCAGGCGGCGCAGGCGATCGACGCCGTTGTTGCCGGCCCAAGCCGTTGCTCTGCCAGCCACTGGCGACATGCTGCTGCCTGTACCTGCGAGGAAAACCCTGCAAGGTGTGAAGGCGTGCTCCGGGAGGACCGGCTCCAGACCGCGCTCTACGCGGTCTGGAGCTTCCACGAGACGACGGCGCCCGAGAGCGAAGCAGCAAAGGCACTTGCTGCTGCAATTCCGGGCGGTGTGGGCCCCTTATTAGCTCCGCCGCTTGATCGCCCGAGTGCTAGCGAGATTTGGGGGCGTCGCGATGCCCTGCTGTAGGTGGTTTGGGAGATGGATGAGGAGCTTGCTGGGCTTTGACGCGGGAGACTCGGACTCCCCACTCTATCGCTGTGACTGTGCATTTGTCAGTTTGCGGTTGGGGTTCCTGTTGTAACGGGCGTTCCCCAGAATTAATAGAGAAGAACGAGAATCCTTACTGCTAGTGAGGCGCCAGAATAGAAGGAATTTGTTCCTACTCTGTGCTTCTACCTCTACCTTAGCTAGTTTCTATAGCCGCTTCTTAGAAGGGACTTGCAAACGCGCGGTCGTTGCTGCTGTCGGTCTTTGTTGCAAAGCGCTTGTCCGCCAGTCGAGCAGCCAGATTACTACCCGTCTTCGGGGTTCGTAGTCGACTGGTCCTGGCCCTGGTTTGTCTTCGTCATAGTTTCGGTCCGAATGTCCTCTTCACTTTTTCGGTCCGAGCATCCCCTTCACATGCTCGGTCGGAATGTCCTCTCTGCTGATCGTTAGGTGTATATGATACCTATATCGGAGACAAGTATTCCGTACTTCCATCAGCTAGCGGACCTCTTCGAACACGTAGGGTTCCATTGCAGAAAGTGGGGAAACGAACCACACAGTCCTTCTCCAGCTTCCTCGTTTTGCATGTTGACGCACGGCTTCGGGATAGGCCGTTTGATTGGCCCTGTGCGGCCGTTTTCTGTGGGGTTGGGTTCAGCTTTCGTCTAATTCACCCCCTAATGGCAAGGGTTCCCCAACGGGATCGAGAAGCGGCAAATCCAGGGATGGTGTATAACTACTACGGATGAGGCGGTTGACGCGCGGAGCCTTGTTCCTGACAGCCACTCCTTCTCTTCTCCTCTACACTACACATTCCATCCACCCTTGCTGCCAGCGTTGAACACAACTATGACGGCAACAGACGAGCTCCGCGCTGCCCGCCTGGTCGCGCGGAATGCCCTCGAGAGGGCTGGCAAACTCGCCTTCAAACCCGTGTCTTCGGCGAAGTGGGTCGACGTACGGCGCACCTGGACCGGCAAGCTGCACGTTTGCATCGAGCACGACACAATCCGAGGCTGCACGCCGCAGATGATGCGCTGGTGGTTTGAGAATCTGGCGAGGCTGACAACTTGGAACGGCCAGGACTTTGACGGACCCGAGGTCAGCTTCTACCACCTCTGGCACCACGGGGATCATGTGGCCATCACGCCCCTCGGCCACGACGCGCCCGGGTTCGCCGAAGGGAAGTGGACGCGCGTGTCGGAGCAGTTCAACGACTTTCACGAGCGCATCTCAGCCGCGTCCACCACCGATCGGCTGGACGATCAAGAGTTTGCCTTTACGGTCAGGGAGCTCGGGCTGCCCGTCTGCAAAGTCATCCACCGCTACTCCGAGACGCCCAACAGCCTGCAGTTCTACGCCGAGACGGTGGTCGGGTCCGACGTCCCGGTTCTCGGCTGGCTGTTCAACTGGCTCGCGCTGCCCTTTATCTACACCAAGACGACGGCGGAAAATTGGATTCGGCACAATATTGAAGAGACGGGCCGCTCCGAGGACGTTTTACCTCCTCTTTACGCGAGGCATCGCGACGCGGATGCGTAATGGCGCAGCCGCAGCTCGTGGTTGATTGTGGTTGCTAAACTCGTGGCCACCTGACAACGCAGGGCACTGCTTGCACAGTCATCTGGGCTTCTCATTTTTGTAATTTAACCGGGCATCTGTCGCCCCCTTTTCCTGTCGAAGTCAGAGATTTCAAGCCGCTGCATAGGTCATAAATAGGGACTGTGGAAGCCTAAACGTGGGTGTGTATATTAAACAGACTCGTCCTCCCATTCTCTCTCTTCTCTCTTCAGTTCTTGATAGTTAGCCTTAATTAACACTTTTGACCCTGCTCTGGAGGACCTCGTTTAACATTGCCCTGTCAAAGGAGCTCTGCAATGCACTCTGTTGCCTCCCACTCTGCACACCTTCGAGAGTGAGTTTCGAGACGGGGAAAGAGTCACTTCAACCTATCCATCTATCTCCTGACGGAAAACCCATGTTCAACCAACAACCACACCGCCACGTTAATAATTCACCCCAACACATTATCTACACCTTGGCAACAGCCACAATAGCACCTCCCGCACCGCCCTCCTGCACCACAACAACCGCGTTCTCCCCATGCTTCATCGAATCCCGAGACGCAGGGAGCGCCACCGTGAGATCCCCGCCCATCCACTCCCCAATCTTCATCACATTCGTGACCCGATTCCGGTGGTCCAGCTTCTTCCCCTTATTCGGCCCCTTCCCAATCTTGACCTTCTCGTCCCCCGCCCGGTACACAATCACAATGATATCATGCCTCGCGACCATCATCTCCACCCCCACATCCGAGTCGATCCGCACCTCCGCATCGTTCGCATCCAGGTAGATGTGCCACGGCCGCGCGGCCGCCGCCGCCCGGGCCAGCCGCACCACCTCGGCCACGTCCCCCGCCCCGCCGGCGCCGGACCCGTCCGCGACGCCGTCGACCACGATCTGCGGAGTGAAGAGCGTCTTGCGCTGCCACCGCATGGCGTACGCCCGGTGGCGCTGGTCGGCCGTGCTGCTGGAAAAGGTGTCCTTCCAGCCCGTGTGGTCGAACAGGCTGACGCTGAAGGTGAGGAGCAGGAGGTTGGGGCCCTGGGCGGCGGTGAGGATGCCCGGCACGGCCGCGGGGCAGGACTGGCAGCCCTGGGACTGGAAGAGCTCGACCAGGGCGAGGGGCTCGAAGTCGACGAAGCAGGAGGTCGTGTGCTTGTGGGCGGGGTCGTCGCCGATCGGATGGCCGTGGTCGTCGAGGGAGACGGCGCAGACCAGGGGGGGCTGATTCTTGCGGCGGAAGAGCTTGCGGAGGATGGCGGCCATGGTGGTGAGGGGTTTGAGAGACGGTGTGGAGGGAGTGAGTTCAATGGTGTATGTGGGTAGGTATTGCTTCTCAAGGAGCAAGAGGGCATCAATCGCTAAATGGTGAGGTTGATAGAGTCGTTGTTGGCCGGGGCATGCTCAGATGTTTCCCTCAAGGGGTTGCGGTTGGTCAAGAGTCGCCAAGACATCTGCAGAGTTCAGCCCATTACTGTGCTTGGGACAAGACGGGGTCAGGTGGACATGCTCCTACGAGAGCTGGGCGAGGCTTACCGAGGCCGACACCAGGCCCAGCTCGTTACGCGTACCACAGTGACAGAGATTGTGGCTTCCTGGATGGTAGAAACAACTGAAAGGCTGCAACTTCCTCTTACATAGCAATACATTGACCCGTGACTCGGCCCATGCTCTGCAGTGTGTAATACGGATTACCTCCCCCGCCCAACCCTTTCCTTAGTCCCTCAAAATAGCATTTTCGGTATAATCCCTTCTTCGACGGCTGCTCCTTATAATAAGAAACGTACTTGAGCCCTTACTTGCTCGCCAGCTACCTGACGCTATCTTGATCGCTCTGGGTAGCGGGCGCTCCTAGCTACTGTGGTCGCTTCGGGTAGCCAGGCCCTGGGCTACCTACATAAGGCTGCAGTCGCAGCTGAGACTGGGTGGCTACGTCCCGTCTGCCCCACCTGGCCACCTTTTTATGGTTGGTCTGTGACAATCGAGCACGTCTATTGAGATCAAACTAAAATGATCACTTCGCCCCCCCCTCCTCCACCTGAGCATCTCCCCTATCCACAAAACACTCTCCGACCACGGGAATCGTGGCGTTGAGCAACGCGGTCTTGAAGTCGAATTGGTGGCATTCCAAGTCTTGCACAGCCACCAGTACCAGGAACACCTTGACCATGACACTCTTGACAACAGCTGCGTAGAGGTCTTGCGTGTCCCAGGAACCTTGGTCATAGTGCCGCACACCACCCAGCATGCACATAGGGTTGTAATGTGTGTTGTTGGATCCGTTTTCTCGTCAAACACCCACTTGCTGGGCAGAACCGTCATGTCGCAGCGGCGGGGGACGAGGTCGTAACCCTGGCGTTCAACGAGGCTGCCGTCTTTTGCGCGTATGGCCGGGAGCTAATATTCGCCGTTGCTAGATATATCGCGCTATACGTAAGTCATTTGGTCTCGCTCAGACCGTACCAAGCTAGAAGTAGGGAGGCTCCGGCCGCCCGCTCCGCAAAGCCATGTTATGCTGCCTTCTGCATCCTTTTTCTTCCTTTAGTTTTTGTTTTTCCTTTTCATATTCTCTCTTTTTCTGTTGATTAAAATTCGAATTGAAGAGCGTTGGGTGTCGGGACAGGGGGGCAGCGACGAAGAGGGTGGCGACCGCGGTTGGTTGGGTGGGGGGAGTGCCTTCAATGCCGCCCACAGCTCACCTTGCTCACCCTGCTCACCCTGCTCACCCTGCTCGGGCGACCGACGGAGCAGGGTGAGCCACCTTGGCTCAAAAACACCTCCTCCAACTCCTCCAGCGTGGATCCTTGGTCTCGGGAAAGTAGAGGCACATGACCACTCCCTAGATCAGTTCCAGAACACAAAGACCAGATAAAAGTAATAGCCGATGCCCTCAAACGCGGGACCAGACGCGTACTGGAGTATCGTCGAAGCGACTGAGGATGCATGAGTTGCCCACCGTAGCTCCCTTTGCTCGCGTAGCCGTGGGCAGCGTCTCGGCGATGTACATGCTCTGTAGCGGCGTCCAACCAAAGGAGAAGACCATGCCGAAAGGGAAGATGGGCGTGTATATGGTGGTTACCTATGATGTTCACGGCAGTTATGGGCCGGGCCACGCACAGTCGGAGGGTCTGTAAGATTGTGGGGGTCGCCGGAAGAGCGATGCTGTTGAACACCACCCCCCTCGATTCGAGGACGACGTCAAACTTGGAACTCGGCCACCAACTGCTTGCGAAAGAGTTTCAGCGCTGGCTCGAGCAGTTCCCAGCACAACAGTCTTGCCCGCCACCAAGTGCCAGGTAGCTGCCATCACGTGTGTGTGTATTTCTTCTCCTTTTTGAGCCTCTGTTGCGATGTCGAGCTCCACTAGTATGGGCGCAGCTCCAGCCGCAAGATAGTACCGATTTGGATTTTCCACGACACGGCCAGTGGCTTGACGGTTGGAAGCCAGCCCATCTTGGCATTATGGCGCCGGCGTGCCCGAGCGAGGCCCCTGAGCCACGGACGGGCTGTGCGTTATGTACAGTGCACGTGTGTTCCAAGACTGGGATGCCACATGTGCAGTCCGTTTGTTTCCTTGCTGCCTGATCTCACCACGATTTGCCAGCATGGTTGTCCATTTTCTGGAACGACGAAAGCCGAAGAACCCTCATTAGGTACCAATCGCTGGATGTTTTTGTCGCCCAGCACCCCTGGATTGAGTGAGCAGGGGACATTTAGCGCTGACAATGCATCCCTCGCCTGGCAGAAGGTTCCTGCATGAATTACGAGCGAGCCCTCGTGGGTGGCTTGCCAAGCGCAAATGTAATCTGGAACATCGTTTGTGGCTGCGGCGCAGACATGCGCTGCTGATGTCGTCCAACAAGGGAAGGACAGCGAGACCACCACACAGGTGATACTCCTGTGTAGGAAACCAGCTCTTATCGTCCAAATCGGGGATACATGCCGTTTTTCGTTGCTTCACCTTCTCCAGGCCCCGAAAATATCAAAATGGCCTCTCAACCGCTGGCAATGAAACGTTCACCACCTCAAGTTCATCAAGGTTCCCATCTTCAGTCCTCGATCAGTCCAGTTCTCCCAGTCTTCGTGACCACCTCCGATCTTCAGCCCAACAGACCCTTGAATCCCCCGAGCAACCCCACATCTCAACATGGCTCCCGTCTACGCGGACCACCCCTTCTCCCTGATCCCCACGCCCATTTTTCTCGCCAAAGACTCGCAAGCCACACCCGACATGTTTGACGAGCTCGCCTCCGAGATGGCCCTCGTGCACAACGTCATGATCCGGGGTCTCAACTCGATCTACCTCCAGGCACCACACATCAAACCGGCTGACGAAAAGTCCTTTTGCAAATACGTTGCACTGTGGTGGACGGCCCTCCACGGCCACCACAGCGGCGAGGAGGCCATGTTCTTTCCCTACGTCGAGAAGGTGACGGGCGTCGAGGGCATCATGGACACCAACATCGAGCAGCACAAGGCATTCCACGACGGCCTGGACAATCTCAAGGCCTACGCCGACGCTGTGATCGCCGGCCAGGACAAGTACGAGGCCAGCCGGGTGCTCGCCCTGATCGACGACTTTGGCCCTGCCCTTCTGCAGCACCTGTCCGACGAGATCCCCACGATTCTCGGCCTCCGTAAGTACGGGGACAAGCTGGCCGGCTTGCCCCAGCTGTTTCAGGAGGAAGCCGACAAGACCGGGGTAAGCAGCTGTTTTCTCTGATGATTCTTGCCCCCGGCATCATCCACTGACCACAGCGAACAGAAAGAGATCGGCTTGGCGGGCGTGACGTGGTTCGTCGCCCACCTGGACGGGAAATATGAGAACGGCATGTGGCAGAGCTGGCCGCCAGCCCCCGCTCATGTCAGAATCATGATGCGGTACGTCTTATGGTGGACGAATGCCGATGCCAGGAAGTTTGGCGCCGTCGACAGGATGGGCAATATGAAGCCTCTGTATGCTGTGCCCCAGGCAGCGTGAGCGTTCTCACGAACGCTCCGAGGTGGATTTCGTTTTTGTTTTGGGAGTCATAATTAGAATGGACGCGCGGGATCGGAGTTTGGGTTCAGGACTGGGGCGGCGAGACCAAGAATACCTAGAATGATATAAAGCCAGAAGAGCAGAGAATAATTCACTCTTGTGTGTTCATGCTGGCGCCGGGGGATGCGGCCCAGGCCGCGGCGGGCTCTGACGAGATGGATATGTCTTGATCATGCAAGACAAGTGTCTTGCGGCCGAAAGAATCACATGGCAGAGAGAAGAGCGCACAGGGAGATAGTCAAAGGGAGCAGTCACTTGCAGCTGGCCAATACAGCAATTTTGAGATTGCCTTCTGACCCATTCTCCCCACCCTGTGCAGGGAGATTGCTAACGGGGTCGGGACACACACAGAGGACTTTGGGAAGGTTGAGAATGCAGTTTGATGGATTTGATAGAATGACATGCTCGCAGTTTTATGGTCCACGAAAGTAGAATCTACTATGCTGTGAAAGACATCGAAATAGAACCACCACAAAAACGACAAAAGAATCCCGTTAGTTCCTCCTGGTGCCTCCACCCAGAACGCCCTACATTACGGCCTGTGAAGCGAGCACCAGAGAAGGCGGGGGGCTGTCTGCGCCCCTCGTCCTCCGGCCTTCGAAAGTTCCTCGCTGCGGTCACCCGCGTCGTCTGTGTTGCTGCCGTGGGTGTTTCCATTCTCCTGAAGGTTTGACGCGTCGGTGTCAGCGACCTCCTGGGCCGCGACTGTCTGTGTGGGACAGATACACGACATCCCAGCTGTTTCGAGATCACCCAAAACTCGACGCGATGCATTCCGACCTCCCGCCGTTCAACAAGTACTGGGAAGCCATTTCGAACTTTGCAGAGGCGGAATACTTCGAGCGGGTCTGGATATTCCAAGAGCTTTAGGCAGCTGATTGGGACAAGGCCATCTTCCTCTGCGGCGAGGAACACCTGCGAATGCGTATATTCTCACCCGATACGTGGCCTGGGCAAACTCCCTCCGGACCCAGCGCCGCGGCAATACCTCGCTCCTTGATCGTTTTATCCCCAGGCATTCTCTCATCACTCAAATAGCCGTCATGAAAGCCGGACGCGAAAACCAAGTGGGACCAACCCGCCTGTTCCTCGATGTCGTCCGCCGGTTGCGCTGCAAGGAGGCTCGTGACAAGGTCTTTGCTCTCTCCGGCATAATTCAGGTGGAACTAGGTCACCACGGACTATAACATGCCCGTGGCAGACGTTTACGCGGCCTGGGCCACAAACTCGCCTCAGGATCTCCCACTTGGCTCACTGCTCTTCTACTCGGGCATCGGGCTGTATCCAAGGACGCTGGAAACGTACAACCTCGCTTCATGGCAACCCGACTTGGAGCGTCTCGGAGACCAGATCAATTGGACCGACACCATCTATGCGTATAGGCATTCGGACGCCGCCCGCGGGACACCCGCTAAGTACAAGCCAACCATCTCCCCAACAAGGATGCTTCACTTGCTTCGGTGTTCAAGTTACCAAACTTGGCAAAGTTATAAGCCAGGCTGGCAAGAAGACCGTCGCCTACACCAATGTCACTAGAGGCATGATTATAGATTACTCCCTCATCAGCACATCGATGATTGTGTTACTGAAGTACCTGCTGGACAATAAAGGCAGACTCTGGGCGCCCGCTTACCACAAAAGGGGTTCGCCCCTCCACGCCTTGGTCGAGACGGTCAACGAATGTGGCGATGGGGGAGACCCGCCCACATCAAGCCTGCTGGGTGATGCTCTGCGCGAGTTCACGCCATACAATGTTTTCATGAAAGCTTTGTCGGTGAGGGACGGATATATTATACGGCGCCAGGATCTCATCCGCCTTGCTCCACAGCTCGGTCTTGATCTTGTTCATAACCGTGACATCGATTCTCTTGAAAAGTCTCGCCGCCGTCTCTTCGCCGGCGATATGCTCAACGATAAATACAGTACTGTCGTCGCAAGAGCACTTCAATGATGACTGGAGACGCCGTTTCCATCCTCAAGTTCATCTCCGCGAGACGAAATAATTTCCTGCCACGACCTCCCCCAGCCCCAGACTCTTTTCGGCCGCCGCCTGATCCCACCTTATCCTCGACAGCACGCTGGTAGCCGGCCGGTCGAGCCCAAGTACACTCTTGACTTTCGCGGTATCCATTCCCTCGGGCTGCTCAAATACCATGAACACGTAACGGTGCGGCGCGCTTAGCGGGGGCGGGCCGGGCCCCATGTACGGCGCCACCTGCCACTCGGCGGAGCCGCCCTCCAGGGCGACGAAGCCGTTCGCGTCCGCGGCCCCGGCGACGAGGTCGGCATGTACACCGTGCAGGCCGGGGCCCAAGAAGGGGAAGGCCGGGAACGGCGCGTCTAGGTCGATGGAAAATGCCAGGTATTTGTTGATGGAGCCGGACGTCGTCGACTTTAGCGCCGAGACCGACATAGAAAGCGTCGGTGTCGGCGCGGAGGCGGCAATGGTGACGTTGGTGGCCGCCTCCGTGACGGTGGTTTCGGGGAAGTGGATGCGGAGCGTAGTGCCCGTCTGGGCGGCCGAGAGTGTTTGGGATATGCTGAAGGACTCTTTCATCGTGGAGGATTGGGAAGCAGAGTGAACCAAGGCTGGGCCCAACGTAACTGTATGAAAACGTGCCCAAGGTCAGGTAAGTCAGGTAACGCCTCTTATTGAAGCGAATCGAAACCTTTTTTTCGTTGACCGGCGATTTTTAGGGAGCATCGATCATCAGGGCCGGAGCACGGAAATAGGTATCAAATGCTCCCTAAGTCCGGGTCCAACAACTACCATGGGTCCGGAGCCGTCTCTGCGATTCGCTATGTTGGTCGTGAAGCGGGATAGTGCCATTTAGTGAGTTTATGCACAAGATGATTGGTTGCGCTTAACTCCGTTAACTCCAGCCTCCGATACTCCGGCCTACAACGCAAGCAAGGGACGCCAGAGATGGCAGTCTAGAGTATCTTCCTTGTGTCATCTCTACTATCTCTGGCGTACGCCGCCTGGTGTCCCTTTTTATGCCATGCCTGGTGTCTCTAACTAGCTTATGCCTATCTCTGGCATCTCCGGCTTGGCGTCTCTGGCGTCTCTAGCTTGCACCGTCTCTCGCATCCCTTGCTTGCGCCGCCTCTGGTTTGGACCACAGGCCGGATGTCCACAGACCAGATGTCACTCACAGACTGGATGCTGTTCCAAAAATTGAAAAGGGCCTCTCAGATAGCTCTAGGAACTATAGAATAGGCCCGGGAAGAGGGCTAAGAGTAGGAATAGGGCACGAACGAAGTATATAGTGGTTCAGGAGATTCCCTCGCACGATGATCCTCTGAGCAGAAGGGATGGAGCCGGATTTTCTGTTTTTCTGTTGCTTTCTGTGGTCGCGGGCCGACTTCTGTATTTTGGGGGAACTCAACCTGCCGCTGGTTAGGGAGCTCATTGCGGGCGGCGCGCCACTTGATGCCGAGGTGCGATGCCTCCGGAGCCGTGGGATTGCGTACAGCATGTTTGTCTGCTCCCGTCCGGAGGTATGGGGGGTGCGGATGCAGGCGTTTGCGAGGAGTACGGGAGCCAACGCCTCGGCATCCACCGCTAAACCGTCGTGCCTGCACACGACGCCGCAGATGTGGGCGAGTCGGAATGGAGCAAATGAGGTGGTCAAGGCTATCGTGGAGTACTGGGCTGAGGGACCCCGAGGGGACGCAGAGAGTTAATGGGGCGACTGTAATTAACTACTATAGCTAGTTAAATGTACCCGAAAACCCATTCAGACCCAACTGGAAATCTATCCCCCTTCCCAGTACAAGCATTACTTCCACTTATTACAGCTCACTACGGTTAACTAGCGTCTTGTAATAACCGTAATTAGCAGTCAGGGTATTTCCTTTCCCAACTGTTTATGATCCAACTGCCCGCCTAGCCAATAATAATAGCACGAAGCTCGACACTCGCACGTTGTGGTGTATCCCGCGGCACGGTTAGGTCGACGAAAGCCGAGTGAGGGCAAACTAGGAACATCTCGTGCGTTAGCAAGAACCTCTCTTATCCGCGAAATCGGAGTGCTGTTACATCTCGCCACCCCATCCACACTGTCATAGAGCTTGAACATCAAGGCATCGTCGGTGGTCATGCGTCGCTTGTAGAACCATCGATGTAGCGGACTGTAGCGCAGCTCGTAGCCCTCATCACAGTAGTGTGGAAACACCACATCAGCAGCGACCAAGTCGTCCTGGCTGAGGCTGCGGCTGTCGAGGACAGCAAGGGGTTGGTCTTGGTCCGGACCCGTGAGGGCGCGCCAGAGACTAGTAACAAACCGGTCAGATGAGGTGGGTAGGCAACTACGAGGGGGGTTTGAGGGTTTGGCTTACCCAACCATTCTCCAACGGCCTTTCCTGATCCGTTCGGCATCGTGAGGGAAGTGTAAGTCTAGCCGTCGAAGGCCCGAGTTGAGAGTAACGTCTGAGAAGGTGACCCTGGGGGGTCAGAAACGACTGCATGCTTTTATCGGGCTGGATCTGAGATATTGCGGTCCATACCACAGTGAGCGCGCTTAAATGGGCCGACCCAATGCTCTGTCGACGTCCGTTCCCGGTTGGCACATCGGAACTTGAGGCCAACTGTCAGAGCTACAACATGCATGTTTGGAAACTCTCTCGCCATGGACTTACTGTATAGGTATAAATGTGGACCTGTTCCGCTTTGAAAAAACCTTTCAGCCAAGCCTCCATCTCCGGCAGGTAGCGAGTTTCGGCGGCATCTTGTGTCCAGTCTCTGACTAGGGTTGGGACGTGAAGATACTCAAACCCCGAGGTATCGAGCGTAAACTTGGCCTCATGACCGCCTAGGTCATGTATCGGGATGCCCGCGTAGCCCTGGCCCGTGATATTAGTGCGCCGGATATCCCCCAGGAAGGGCAGCCGCGTGTGGAAGGGTTTCGTCCCGTTGTAAAGGCCATCCTCGGACAGGTAGTTGAGTTGCTCGGGCGCGACGAATGGAAGACCCAGCGCGGCGATCTTGGCGTCCACACCTTTCGTGCCCAGATCGCGGTCAGTGTCATGAGTCGGCTGCGCCCTCGAGGCAGCCGGCTGGTCATGCGGGACAGTGCTCTCGTTGGCGGACAGGGTGCTGGCGCTGCCCGCCTCGTTGGGACTCAACACTGTTGACACGCAGGGCTTGCCCGCAGACATTGCTGCCCGAACCCACGTCTGCCAAGGTCGGTCAAAGGGGCGTTTGGGGTCGAACCGCCAGCCCAAGGCCTCGGGCGCAGTCTGCCGCAGCAAGAGATGGACGGTGCTGCCCACCTGTGGCGGCCAGTATGTCGTCCATGGTCGGACAAGGGCCTTGCTCGCGGGGCCATGCTCGTCTAGCTCCCCCGCGCTGTCTAGGAAGGGGATTGGTAGCCTTGCTGCTGGCGTTGCTGACATGGCGAAACGTGAGATGCGCTTTCGGTTGGGTGGTTCGTTTTGCGTACGGAGGAACGGTCCACGAATAAGGAACCTAAATCGTGGTCACCAGAGCGGTCAAGGTATGGGGGCCCGGCCCCGACAGCTGCTCTTTTAAGCCGTCGGGCTGCAGAGGTGACCGCGTTTCTTACCTGAAGCACTTTGGTACACATACATGTACTGTCTGTACCTCTGGGCCAACCGCTTGCCACGCTCTGCCACACCTTGGGGCAGGCCCGTGGCGCAGCCTGCCAGCCTCTGCAGCTGGACAATGTACACAAATCGATAGACCGGTTGCAACGCCCGGGCAGAGGGGGGACCATTCTTCCCGCCCAACCACGTCGCGTGCCATCACACCCATTCGAGCTGCACAGGCTGCCGTGCGGGGTATGGTCGCTCGAAGCGAACGAGCAGCGCGACGGGGCGAAGCCCTTTCATTTTTTTGGGTTGAGTCAGGCCGCTACTGCGATCTGCCCATGTTAGAGAGCGAGAGAGCCTGTCAGTCTGAAGGCTGCAGGAGTCAAGGCACGGGACGTAATTGCTGGTGATGTACAAGTGAGTTTGTCCCGGACGTGGAAGCTAGCCGCCCAGGGGCTTCGAGGCTTCGGCACCACTGTAAGAGACAGTGTCGGGGTTTGTTTAAATGTTGGTGCGCCCCTTCTCTATTCTAAGAGTATCGGCAGCCAGCATGGCATACATACGGTAGCGATGGGTTCCGCAGTCAAAGCCCGGCCCGTCCGGACCTTTTCTTCCATTACTACGCTCTCGCCCCCAGCCCCGTCCCCGCGCCCGTCCGCTGGTGTCAACTCGCATACTGTGGCCGAGGTGCAGGATGTTTACGCCGACGCCCGTGAGCGGTTACTCCAGAAGGTCCCCGGCGTAGTGTCACAGACTGAGCTCGACACATTCTTGGCTGTTGGAAGCTCCTCGTCATGTACCACTATCTCACACGCACGCGACCTGCTCGAGTCGATCAGGTCCGACGGCCAATACCGCGGCAGGTTCCACAAGTTCTTCGAAGCTGTCCATTCCCTTTTCGAACCCCTCCGGCTTTTCAAGACCGCCCTCGACACCCTGTGCCAGGTCCAGTCAGCGTTTTGTTTAGTGTGGGGTTCGATGAAGCTCCTCATTGAGGTGAGCAACACCATATTGCTCTAACAGTGAATATTTCGCGTCTGTCCAAGCCGGATGGGGCCGTGTCGAAGTGGGGCATTCGCGCCCCCCTGCGACCAACCTCAGCACCGTCGCACCATTCATCTTCGACTCGGTCCATGGCCTCCTCGGGCAATGGCCCAACTCGTACGCGCCCAACGGCCACTCTATCGTCGCCGGCACAGTCCCCGCCAACACGCTTCTGTACCATGCCAGCACGCGAGCCGGTCGGCTATCCAAGCCAACCTTTTTCGCCTTTGACGCGTGAGTTTTTCTCCGCAATCTCTCCTCGGGTCCGAACTGGGCAGATATCGTATTGAGCAACCATTTGTACTCCCAGGGAGATGTCGGTCGGCATCTACGGCGGCGCAGGGGGGCAGTCCCTCCTCCACGTCTACGGCACCACCCGCGCCCTCAACATCATATATTTTGACGGCCAGTCCGCCACCCTCTCGCCCGCGGGCACCCTCGATTCGCAGATGGCCGTCCTGCAGGGCCAAGTCCCGCTATACCCGTCCTACAAGCTCATCTTCGACGAGGACCAGCGCGCGCTCGACCTCTGCCGCCTGGCCGCGGACCTGCGCATCGACGGCGTGGTCCGCATGAACGCGGGCTTCGAGCTGATCCTCTGCGACTTTGACGCCTCGTACGTGCGCGAGGTCTTTGTTGCCAACAACTCGGTTCCAAACCCCGAGGCCAGGGACGACTCGTTGCCGCGCGATCCGAACCGCCAGCCACCGTACGGGTTTGGGAACGTCTTTTCCGAGCAGGGCTCGTTCGAGTGGCTGCGTAGCGCAACGTGGCATTACGGTGCCGACGGCGGCGTCGGCGGACCCGCGGAACGGCGTGTAAAGCTTGATCTGTGCAGGATGTTGTCGTTCTATGACCTGGCGTTGGCGAGTCTGGCCGGCGCGCACCACGGCGGCCCCGTCGGGAACCACAGCTACGAAAACGGATGGGGACTGCGGCGCGGCCATCGGCTGCTGGATATCGACAAGGCCGATGTCGAGGTTGTCCGTTCGTGGCTCAAGGATCTGGCCTCGCCTTCTCGGCACGCTGCGTGCTCAGGCATTGACTGGCACGCCATGTTCACGGCCATCTGGGCCCAGCACGGGACGCGCGCGAGGGAGATCGCCGCCGTTCTCGACTGGGACGACCGCGGGAGGGAGGAAGGCCAACGTGCCATCATCACGCGCGTCCACGAACTCTCCCACGCCATCCTCGCTGCGTACGTCGAGTACGGTTCAAGCACGCCGAGGGACCTGGCCGTCGCCCGGTGCTCGGGTGTGTACACAGCCCTCGTTGATCCTGGCTTGCTCGGGCGATCAGAAAGACTGCTTCACTCGGTGATCGAGGCCGTGTTGGAAAGGCTCTGCGGCTGGGAATGGGATATGTTTGCGTGGAGCGAACGACACACCAGCAATTATCTGGGCGACGAGGCAAGATATCAAATCACCGTCCGCAACAGCGTCTTAAACGAAATCAACGAGTACCGCGATAAAACGGCTGAAATTCTGAAGTGGATGGGGTGGGATGCTTGGACGCAGTGTGAGAAGCAGTGCGGGCCAGGTGTAAGTGGGTTTTCATATCACTTACCTCTCCCCTGACCCCGACGGTCTCCCCCCCACTCTTTCACAACGGTCTGCTAACTTTGAGCAAAGGAGCTCTGCACTATCCCCACATGGCCTGTTGTCTATGCGCCCGGCTTACCCCAGGGTGGTATCTACGCCGAGGTGACTCGTGCGTTGACGGATGTAGAGACGCGGGAGTTCTGGCGGCCAAAGTGTATCGATCGGGCGGCGTTCGACCGCGGTGGTGGACGAGGGAGGGAGCCTGAATATCAGTTTCCTGATGTTCCTCCGTACTCGTAGTTAGTCGGGTAAGAAGCGGGATAGATGGATATTATTCCTTAGTTATCGGGGCTATGTTCAATCTTTCGGTGTTCTGTCAGTTTAGCGTATTCTTAGAACCTCAACGCCCGCAGGCGAGGGGAAGCTTTATACAGGCTACTGGCACACAAGCTACAGACCAACTCCCGCTCATCCCTCACAGGGCCGTGGCTGAGAAGACATGCTAGGACGTTTCACATGTTGGCGTGGTGATCCACGGCCCTGCAGAGTATCTGCAAGGAAGTCTATCAAGTCGAGTTTCCAACGACCATGGCTTCGAGTTCGACGTTGGCCTGATGCAAATGCTCCCCCCTTAAGCCCAAGACAGCTCCCGCAGATCCAAACGAAGCATGCAACCCGGGACGGCCTCTAGACAAACAGCTTGCGCCCGTGGTACTTGACACCTTGGGCGTACGCACCCGCGGCCTGGACGGACGCGTCATCCAGCACGCGCTCGGGGAAGCCCTCCAAGGACCGCGCATACGTGGCGACCGAGTGCGCAACCAACTAGGAGCCAAAATGTCAGCATCGCACCACAGCAGGGCCACCGGACAGGATCAAAAAATCATCCTACCTTGGCATTCAGCCCCCACGCCGCCAGGTTCAGGTTGGCGACGTCGTCGCAGAGGGCGTGGTAGCACACGTCGTACGGGACGCCGGGCTCGCCGCCGAACTGGGCGGCCTCCTGGCGCGTCTTGATGCCCTCGGCGCCCGTCGCGATGCCGCCGCCGGGGATGCCGTGGCGGATGAAGCCGTCGTAGTCGCTGCGGCCGTCGAAGGGGATGAAGGTGTAGTTGAGTCCGTGCGCGGCGTACCAGTCGACGTACAGGTCGCGCAGCTGCTGCGAGCCGGCCGGGTTGACGTCGTCACGCGCGTCGTACACCTGCAACGCAAAGTTGGGGCTCGCGAGCATGTCGTAGTCCATGAACAGCCGGATCTTGCGGTTCTCGTCGGCCGGCAGCACGTCGACGTAGTAGTCGGACCCGAGCAGGCCCTCCTCCTCGCCGGCCCACCAGGCGAAGCGCACGCAGTTGTGGACGCGGAACTTGGCGAGCTGCGTCGCCACCTCGAGCAGCGTCAGCGTGCCCGAGCCGTCGTCGTTGATGCCCGGCCCGTCGGCGACCGAGTCGCTGTGGCCGCCCAGCATGACGCAGTGGTCCGGGTCGCCGCCGCGCGTCTGCGCGATGATGTTGGTCGTCCTGATGGTGCTCACCTCGGCGTCGACGTACGCCGACGCCGCCACCCTCTCGCCCGCCGCCAGCCGCGCCACGAGCGGCGCCGCCGCGACCCCCGACAGCCCGAACGTCGCCACGTGCTCGGCCGCTGGCGTGCCCAGCGTGCCGGCCACCGGCCCGTCCTCGTAGTTGAAGACGACCGCCGCGACGGCGCCCGCGGTGCCGGCGAGCGCCGACTTGGTGCCGAACGGGCACGTGCCGCGCCGGATTAGCGCGATGTTGCCCGCGACGCCGGCTGGGTAG
>FTEL01011073.1_pt1 | contig 21760 bp, 19 predicted proteins | sample 1658911 | NCBI WGS metagenome assembly FTEL01 (sample SAMEA3914869, study PRJEB12502) | metagenome | biome: forest; material: soil | place: USA | collected 2012-03-12 | depth 0.1 m
CTGGAGCTGGCGCACTGCGGTTTGATGTTTGCAGTACCGCAGGAAAACGGGGAGCCAAGCGCAGTGCGGGGGTGGAGATTGGCGCTGAAACTGGCTGTGAGGGTCTGTCGCTGGAATGGTGGACAGCGCCATGGGATTCTGCATTTCCATTCCTGTTTGCTTTCGGACCTGAGGAATCCTCACGCTGGCCTCGCACTTCGCACGCCCGCACCCGCCATCCTCCTCGTAATTTGACACGCCAATTGACGGGCAGAACTGCGACGTTTGGACCACGAACTGGCCCCGATAAAGATTGCGACCGGACCGAATGCATTTTTGGATTTTGGGGGGGATTCGAGGTTGGCCCTGCGGTGATTGGCTGCTCTCGCCCCAGGCCGGTCCCGATCGACGACGGCAGGCGGCCGCGCTGATTGGACAGCGGCTGGCTTTGAAGATCACTTTAGGAAGGAGCTCGCGCAAAGTGCACCAGAAGCTCGAGCCATCTTCTCCACAGGGGCCTGGCCAGTTGGGGAACTTCCCCCAAGGTGCGGAGAATGCCTGCCTGACTGCCTGGCTCACAGCATGCGTCCAGCGGGATGCAGGCAGGAGGGACACAGAAGCCCCCCCCCCTCTGTCGCCCACATGCAACGTTTCACTCCCAACTGCCACCACCAGCACCCCACACCCTTGCTCTTTGCAACCAAACCAACCCAAACCCGCGTCGCCTGGTCATGGGGTGCGCCCCTTCATCCCTCCCCAGGCCACCAGGGGGCGCGCGCTCGAGCGCGACCAGACAAGCCACGCCTGCTGGCCGCCCTGCCAATTACATAACGCGATGCGGCTTTTGTCGGGTTGCAGCGACGGAGAGATGCAGCGATGCAGAGGCCCAGCGACGCGGCCAAGGCAACTGAGAGATTGACGAGCGCAACAAGCTTCAACACAACACGAGCCCTGCCCATTCCCATGCGGCCGCAATTTGGGCATCGACAGCGGCCACCCGGTTACCAGGTCAGTCGTCTGTCAGCTTGCCAGGTTACACAATTTGTGGGCAGGGCATTCCCTGCCACCAGCCCATGTCGCCTTTTTGGTTTTTACGGCCACGCTGATCTGTTCCGTCGGGCAGGATACGGAGAAGCTGGTGTTGATCGTCGTGGGACGCGAATCCTCCAAGGAATCCCGCTGAGTCAGAGAAGGGAAAATAGAACAATTGTCTCGGGAAGCCCACCAAGGCAACGCGAGAGCGCAAGCAGCACAACAGCAGCTCGCGCGACAGGAATCAAGGCCAAGTCGAATCCACCAGAGGCTGAGAGGCTCCTCGCGTCCATCGCCGTCACAAGTCACAAGCGCCGCCGCATCTGTGCAGCAGGGGAGAGGCCCATGTTACATCTGGGATGGTTCCCCGTCAGCCACTACCGACGGCCAGGTTCGCCGCGCCAACAACCTCTCGGCTCGCCCACCGACGCGACCTTCACATGGACCGGGGCTCGCATTGTCTCCCCCTCCCTACGGTCCTGGGAATCCCACAGTCCAATGTCTCGTTCGCTTGCCGTCCATCACCCAGACTGCCGGCGCACACAATGAGGCCAGAGGGCCACCACATGGCCCCACTTGGCCCGAGGCATGCAAGACACATGCCGCCGCAGGATCGGGCAGGGCGCTGATAGCTGGGGGACTGGATCGTTGCCATCGTGCCGTGCCATCACCACCCTCTCAGGTCTCCTTCCGCCTTGGTGAGGAAATCCCCGGCGGCTCGTGAACACCACGCTGTTGGGCCCTCGCCTTATCTTTAGGCTCTGCACCGTTGCTCGCGGTTGGTTGTGTGGTGGGGGTTCATGTTGGGCCACCCACCCGCTCCCAACTCCACTCCTTTGTCAACCCGTGGCGGCACGCGACACGCGACACGCGACATCCGAAGCCCCGGGCCTGATCAACCGACCGGCCAAATCCCTGTTCCCCGGCCCCGGATTCTCCGTTGCCCGTCCGATGGGGTCCCCACATCCGGGGTGGCCGCCCCGTCCCGCATGAACCGGGGATGCGGGGCCCCTGGGGCCTGATCCGGCACCGCCTCATGGTCATGGCCAACCCCATGGGCGCCGGCCCCGAACGAGCGAATTCCGGTCTTCACCATGCCGGCACTCTTGGCTGCTGGACACCGAACACCGACGGCGATGAGTGAGCACCCTCCATGGCGGCGACCAACCCCTCTCTGTGTGGATTTGTCTGTCCAATATTGCCAATGCCCAGCCCCCAACACAAAATCAGCGCAATAACCACGCCCACCAAAATGACAATGAGCATGCCCCATCGCGCCCAGAGATTCGGTCTCGACCTTGACGACCGCCGCGCCGCGACGCAGAAAAAAAAAAGGGTCGCGGCTCCCGTGGGGAAGGGGATGGCGGGACCAAGGGAAAGCTCCACTGCTCCGGCCGCAATAGCCGAGCTTAAGACGCGCTGTGCGGCTGAACGGAGCTTCGACGGGGCGCTCGGCAGGGCGAGCCAAGGCCTAGCGCCCGCGAGGATCCAAGGGGTTTTTGGGGCTGGTGAGGCCAATCTCGGGTTGTGATTGGACAGAGGGCTGTCGTCGGCTCCTGGTTGACAGATGATGTCACTGCACTTTTTTTTTTTGCTCCAGGGCTTGACAGAGAGGATCAGGACAGGCTCAACAACGAAGCTCAACACAGCACAAACAACTCAATGGGGAGAAGCATGAACTGCCGGAATTGACGTCTCCACGTCCCCATGATCCAGGAACAAGATTCGAGACAATCAATGGCTCCGCGGTGGATGTGATGCGGGGATGGCCAGGGGGAGGGAGTGGTGCTGCCGTGCCTGCCGGGGGGGAGAGGGGCATGATGCGGGTGGACGAGGTGCTGACCCCGACCGGGGATGGCGGTCGCGACGACACGGAAGCGGGGGCGTCCAGCTGTCATGATGTCGCCGGCTGGACAATTTAACTGGCCCATCCCGCCGCGAGGAGTCGGGGCTCGAGTTATTTCCTTATCCCTCTTTTTTGTCTCTTTGTTCCCTCTCTCCTTCGTGTTCCTCGCCGTCGGACAGATCGCGAGCTTCGGCACCCTCTCTACTCTGCTCCTCTCCCCTCTCCCCTCTTTCCCCCCCTCTCCACTCTTTTTGGCCCAGTTCTCTCGCTGTCGAGACCACCACCCCTCACGCATTCCCACGATGTCGTCACCGATTGCGTCGGCCGCCCTCAAGGCGCGCATCAAGCGTCCCTCGATGCTTAAGAAGCTCTGCCACCCCGAGGACCTGCTGCCGCACTTTCCCAATGGCGCCTACATCGGCTGGTCCGGTTTCACGGGCGTCGGCTACCCCAAGTGCGTCAAGCCTACTTTTCCCCGAGCCAATTGAGGACATTCCGAGCGAATTGCTGACTGGATCCTTCCCCCCCGCCCACAGGAAGATGCCCACCTACCTCGCCGACCACGTCGAGAAGAACAAGCTGCAGGGTCAGCTCCGCTACAGCCTGTTTGTGGGCGCGTCGTCGGGCGCCGAGACCGAGAACCGCTGGGCGGCCCTGGACATGATCGAGCGCCGGTCGCCCCACCAGGTCGGCAAGAACATCGCCAAGGGCATCAACAACGGGAGCATCAAGTTCTTTGACAAGCATCTGTCCATGTTCCCCGTGGATCTTGTCTACGGCTTCTACACCAAGGACAGGCCGAACAACAAGATTGATGTCGCCGTTGTCGAGGCGACCGAGATCAAGGAGGACGGCAGCATCGTGCCGGGTGCCTCGGTCGGCGCCACCCCTGAGCTGCTGCAGCTCGCCGACAAGGTGTGTTTTGCCAAAGGAAAAAAACGCAAGGAGAGCCTCCAGACTAACTCCCCCAGATCATCATCGAGGTCAACACCTCGCTCCCCAACTTTGACGGCCTGCACGACATCACCATGACGGACCTCCCCCCGCGCCGCAAGCCGTACCTGATCACCAACGTCGAGGACCGCATCGGCACCAACTCGATCCCCATCGACCCCGAGAAGGTCGTGGGCATCCTCGAGTCCGACTACCAAGACCAGACCCTCCCCAACTCCCCCGAGGACGAGAACTCGCAGCGCATTGCCGCCCACCTGATCGACTTCTTCGAGCACGAGGTCAAGCACGGCCGGCTCCCCGCCAACCTCCTCCCCCTCCAATCCGGCATCGGCAACATCGCCAACGCCGTCATCGGCGGCCTCGACAAGTCCAACTTCCGCAACCTCAAGGTCTGGACCGAAGTCATCCAGGACACCTTCCTCGACCTCTTCGACTCGGGCCGCCTCGACTTCGCCACCGCCACCTCGGTCCGCTTCTCCCCCGCCGGCTTCGACCGCTTCTACACCAACTGGGAGTCCTACCACAACAAGCTCCTCCTCCGCTCCCAGGCGGTCTCCAACTCCCCCGAGATCATCCGCCGCCTCGGCGTCATCGGCATGAACACCCCCGTCGAGGTCGACATCTACGCCCACGCAAACTCGACCTGCGTCATGGGCAGCCGCATGCTCAACGGGCTCGGCGGGTCCGCCGACTTTTTGCGCAGCGCAAAGTACAGCATCATGCACACCCCGTCCACCCGCCCGAGCAAGACGGACCCGCACGGCGTCAGCTGCATCGTGCCCATGTGCACGCACGTGGACCAGACGGAGCACGATTTGGACGTGATTGTGACGGAGAATGGCTTGGCGGATGTGAGGGGTTTGAGCCCGAGGGAGAGGGCGAGGGTGATTATTGACAAGTGCGCGCACGAGGTGTATAAGCCGATTCTGAAGGCGTATTTTGAGAAGGCGGAGAGCGAGTGTTTGAGGAAGGGGATGGGGCACGAGCCGCATTTGTTGTGGAATGCGTTTGATATGCATCGGGCGCTGAGTGAGGAGGGGAGTATGCAGAAGGTTAAGATTTGGTAGGGGGTTTGAGGAGAAGATGGGTGGATGGGGGGTTAGAAGGGGCTTAGAAGGGGGCATTCATGGGGAATGGGAGGGATGGGGAAAAGTGGCATTGGGATATTGTATATACATTTAGCGGTTGGGTGGGGATGGGCGTTTACTTGTATCGTAATAGCAGTTGTGGTGAGAACGGGTTGTGTTCCTTCTGGTTGTGACAACGGTGCAGAGTGATTGATGCATTTTGTTAGCGGATGATGAGGCATCCGGCGGATGGGGTTTGCTCTGTCTTTGAAGGCGGAGCGGTTGATTAAGTCCTACTCTCTATCTCCCAAGGTCACTTCCATCCCCTTTTCACTTCCACCCCTTTCCCCAGTCCACCACCCCCTTTCCCCCGTCCACCCCCTTTTGCCCTTCTGCCCCATTTCCTACTTCTACCCACCCCAAACGCAGAACCCTCGCGTCCGGCTGGACCGGTCGTTGGGATGATTGTTTTACAGGCATTGGGAGTAATCTTCCAGAGTCATGTGTCAGCAGCAACCCCAACAGATATCAGGACCAGGCAGGGACTCACAAGGGTTGACAACCGCGCACTTGAACGGACTCTCGCAGTTCTTCGGCCCACCATACCCAATCCCGCCGCACTGCTCATAGTGCTTGGCCGTGCCACCCGGACTGGTCGTGGCTCCTCCACCGGGCGGCTTGCTCGTCGTCGTCGTCGGCGGCGTGCCACCCCCCGGAGCCCCGTCCAGCGTCAACAGCGCAGGCAGATAATGCCACAGGTTGTAGTCATTACTGTCCCCCGTACGCCCCTGGTAAAGCATCTGCAAATTGCACGGGTCAATCTCAAACGTCTGGTCCGCGTTGCTGCGGATGATATCCCCGTGGCTGATATCCGTCGTCCACGCCGCGCCAGCATCCGTATTCGCCCGCCCCGCGAACGGCTGGTTCTCGCTCGTCGCCTGGGGCGTCCACGCCGCGTCCAGTCTGGGGGAGGTGTACGACCGGAAGTAGCGGCCGCGCGCGCCGATGGACTCGATGATCATGAGGTACTGGGGTTGGCCTTTGACTTTGTAGACTTGGATGGCTTCGAAGAGATCGCCTGTTGCGCCGGTCATGATCGTGTCGTACTGCGCGCCGAAGCTACCCGGGAAGTTGCCGATGGGCATCCGCGAGCGGTAGATGCTGCCGTTGTCGCCCGCGAAGAAGAGGTACATGTGCGTGTCGTCGCCGATGAGGGTTTGGTCGATGGGGCCGGTGCGGGAGTTGGGGATGTTGCCTGTGAAGAGGGTGTTCTCGCCGGACCAGCCGTCTGCGTTGGCCGGGTCGGCCGAGGTGCGGTAGTTGAACTTGTCGCGCGACCATTGGTAGGCGAGGACCCAGGTGTTCTTTGGGGCGAAGAAGAAGAGGGTTGGGGCAACGGTGCTGAAGCGCATGGCGTTCTGGGGGGCGCGGGCGAGTTGGGACCAGTCTGAGACGAGGACGAAGTTGAAGGAGCTCCAGCCTGGTCCGGGCGCCGGGGCGAAGTAGGAGCCGTAGATGAGGTGCTGGCCTTTGTAGGGCACGTGGGTGAAGTCCTTGAGGGACTCCCAGCCGGGCTTGGGCTGGGCGAGCGGGCCGGTGGATTTCCAGCGGTAGGTGGAGGGCAGGGCGCACTGGCCGTGGGCCATGGGGATCGAGGTAGCAAGCAGGGCGACGGCCAGAGCCGTCACGGGGCTGAGATCGAGGTTGAAGAGCTTCATGGTCGTCTTGTCAAAGATGTGGAAGCTGTCAAAGTGAATGGGCGGGTGAGGGAATGGGGGGAGCAGTGTGGAAAGCTGCGTCGAGAAGACTCTTTATATCCACCATGTACTTTCTGAGCCTCATTTCTAGCAAACCCATGAGCGTAATGTCCTCTGCCTGTTCTTGCTGGCCCCAGCTGCCCTCTTTCCCAAGTTGCGATCTCTGCTCATGGTCGCGTTTGCCAGAGTTTGAGCCGCCAGTCTCTCTCGCACCGGCAGTGCTGCCGCCGGAATTCCCTATTTCGGGAATCTCCTGCCTCCATGTCCGCATCTAGGTCCACAGATGCGGGTTTCTCCGTCAATGACGTTCAGGAGCCCAGACTGACGGGACATGTTAATCCAAACGAGCCGCCTCGCTTGGGCAGGGTGGTGCCGAGGGGCACGCTGTCAAACCGGGTTGCCGGGGTTGACATCGTTTCAGTCTTATTTTTCTCGCCAACGGGAATGGGTCCGATTGGCAGCACCCGCTGTCAGATGTCGGGTCTTGTGATAATGATCCGGCCCGTACTGAGGGAGGGGAACAGATAACGAGATGTGACAATGGTCTTGATGCGCCCCAATGAGACGGGTTCGCCAAATTATGTCGACTGTTGGCACGAAGGAAACCACCAACAACTCGATCACGACTTAACTACCTGTCTCTCAACTGTTACGCGCGAAACTTGTTTGAGCGACCTCCGAGATTCGGCGTGGTAAGTTTTGTCGCCGCACCTAACTGGGACAAGTCATGCTGCTCCCCCTGATTGCCATGGCAGCGCCTGGTCACCTTCTTCCCAAGCGTTGGCTGGCGCATCGCCTCTTGCTGTTTAATCTATTTCGGTCCGGACGCCGAAGCCAAGGCTCGTTCGAGGTCAGCAGGTTGGAGGAGCGCGTTGAAGAACATGAGGCGCCGGCCTCCAATCTGGCATGGTTCAAGTTTGAAGAGGCGAGCTCGGCGAATTCGGCCCTATTACGGTACCCACCAGTTGGCATCATGGACTGAGACTACCCAGGTCTTGTGCTGCCTGCTCCTTGCGATGAGATTTCTTCGGCTAACTGGACTTGCCTAACTCGGAACCATTCAGTTCAGCTCTGCTTCCCTGAAGGTCACTGCACGGCAGTTACCTACAATATCTGAATTCCAGTGGGTTTGTGTTAGGATCCCGAAGCGTAGTGACAGCATTGCGCTGAACAGCGCCTCCAACAAGTTGAGTTTGGCACATCATTCCCAGCGAGCAGGTCGATACAACTCGACCACTCCTAACACTCCTCTCCTCTGCTTGACGGGACTATATTTTGTCCTAGAAGACAATCACGGACCAGTCCAGGTGGACGTGGCCGCCGTATCAGATGAAAGCTGAGGCCAGCTTCGGAGGTTACCTCCGAGATGGTCAAGTATGACCAGCTGAACGGCCGCCCCAGGGATCTTGTAAACATTATTAGCTGTTGGTCGTGAATGAGAAATGCCGCTCACGGGGATGACGGGCGGAGAACGGTCCACAACACCGGTCGCTGAGGAAAAACAGGAGTTTGCCTAGCTTGCCGAAATACATGCCCACGTTTCATGCCCTGTGTGCCAATGTCCACGCCGACTTCAGAACTGTCCGGTATCCTCGTGTACATACTCGCGTTTCCGGGACAAAACGCTCCGCAACCTCCCCGTAGTTTGGATTCACTACCCTCTGAATAATTATCCCGTGGCGCGCTTGTGGGCAATGCAAAAGAGGGAATTATTAGATTGTGTGACAGGTTAGCGTACAGCTCAGCCCCTTCTTCGGAGAGGCCACAGGGTTTTCTCAACCCACACAACCACACGGATGTCGAGGTATCAAGTAAGGTAGAGCCGCACATCCAGTTCGGCTCCGTGTCCGTGGACCGTAAACGGCTGCCGGGTTGATCGATCCCGCGATCCAAAAACAGGGCCAACGCCAATGCCGGACGGAGAAATTTGGACAAGAGAATCCCGGGTTGGCCATATTAACCGAGCAAGGGCAAGGGTGTCAAGATGGACATAAGACGACGACGTCGGCACCAACATCGAGGTCATTGCAAGACCACCACAGCCTCGCCATCCCACCATCTCTCCAATCCCCAACCCAGCGCATCCGACGCTCCAAACCCAACATGTACCTGCGCCAACTCGCCATCGGCGGCATTCTTGCCATCTCCGCAGCCGCCAGTGTCCTCGCCCCGCGCCAAAACATCAACCCCGGCCTCGTCTCCGGCGACACCTTCATCCACGACCCCGCCGTGGTCAAGACCGCATCCGGCAGCTACATCGCCGCCTACACCGGCGACAACGTGCAACTCAAGACCTCCACCGACCGCACGCGGTGGCAGAACGCGGGCGCCGTCTTCCCCAACGGCGCCCCCTGGACCACCCCCTATACCAAAGGCAGCAGAAACGTCTGGGCCCCCGACATCTCCTACCACAACGGCCAGTACTACCTGTACTACTCCGCCTCGAGCTTCGGCTCCAGCCGCTCGGCCATCTTCCTCGCGACCAGCCCGACGGGCGCCTCCGGCTCCTGGACCGACCGCGGCTTGGTCATCGAGTCGTTCGACAACAGCGGCTGGAACGCCATCGACCCCAACCTGGTCGTCGACGCGCAGGGCCGGTGGTGGCTTGCACTCGGCTCGTTCTGGTCGGGCATCAAGATGATCGCGCTGGACCCCGGCACCGGGAAACGCGCCGACGGGCAGTTCCTCTCGCTCGCTGCCCGGTCGGACGCGGGAGGAGCCGTGGAGGCGCCGTTCATCACGCGCAATGGGAATTATTACTACCTGTGGGTGTCGTTTGACCGGTGCTGTCAGGGCGCGGCGAGTACGTACCGGATTATGGTTGGGCGGTCTGCGAGTGTGACGGGGCCATATGTGGACAAGGAGGGCAGGCAGATGATGCAGGGCGGTGGGAGCCAGGTTATGGCGAGCCATGGGGGGGTGCATGGGCCGGGGCATAATGCGGTGTTTAGTGATGTTGATGGGGACGTGTTGGTGTATCACTATTATAATGATGCTGGGACGGCGCAGATGGGGATTAACCGTGTTCGGTATGACAATGGTTGGCCTGTTGTCTACTGAGTTTGGTGTCTGGAGTGAGGGTCTTGGATGGCGAGTTGGTCTGGGGCTTCTGGGGAGGGCTGGCATAAGGGTGGTTTTGATATACCAGCTCGTGGTGGTAGTGGCGGAATATCAAGTCAGTCTGCCGTTGAGATGTTTAAACTCTTGATGTCACCAGGGACGCACCGCTCAGACGTCACGTTGTGATGGTGAAGCCTTCACCCCCCCGGGCCCTAACCATGTCGCGCGGAGTACCTAGGTACCTAATTTCTTGCCAACGTCCGATTCTACCACCTCATTGCAAATATCCCTCTTCTCCATGCCACAAGCAACTCCAAGCTTTTTACCCCCACAAGACACTCAAATTCACCCCCCCGTCACACTTCCCCCTCCCTACCTCCCCCAGAGATGCACCATCGTTGGAGCAGGGGCCAAGAAGGCGTTGGCGTGCTTGAGTGCTGCGTTGAGCGTCTGGGGGGTGTCCTGGCTGAGTGTTGGCAAATGAGATGGAAGGCTAGGAATTTAGGAATCGGGTTGGGGTGAGGGGGGCGATGTTTCTTTTTCTTTTCTTTTCGTCTTTTTTTTCTTCTCGTTGACGCTTGCCAGCGCGAGAAATTGCCAGTCAGCTGGGACAGCCCCTCTCGGACTGACGCAGGAAGGAACCACCCTTCAACACCAGGGAGGAATCCGAGAGCCGAGGGGAACGCTGCTGCCTGGCTGATTGGCCATTGCTAAATTCGGCAGCCCCGAAATATTTTCTCGCTCCTTCAACTGCACCTTCTCAACATCTTCCCCGCTCGTCGTCGCGACTTTTCCTGCACGACGGCACGACGGCACGACGCAGACAGGCCACATCTGTCAATTCAACACCCGCTCTCAAATGCTGCACCCGACTTCCCTTGCGGCCCTTGCTGCTCTGGCCGCGCTTATTACGGCGGCCTCCCCCTCACCCTCGCCCAACGGCTTCAGTCCTGCCAAATCCGCCCCCGACAGCCCGACCAAGCTGGACGATTGCGGCTGCTGGCCCATCTACCAGCGGATGCTCACCTGCCAGAAACTTCACTGGCCCGCCGACAACGTCCGCGAATGCGTCTGCATCCCCAATCCGGACGGCTGGTACACGTCTGTCAATGGGTGCTACGCGTGTTTGGCCCCCGGCTCATACGAGGACAACGATTTCTTCGACAACCTATCGCGCACCATCCGCCAGCTGTTTGCCTCGTGCACCGAGACCGGAGGGGGCATCGTCAGCAACGGCACGAGCATTTGCGCGAGCAACGCCGAGTTCCAGGCGTGCGCTGCCCTCAGGAGTGCCCCACAGCCCAGCTGGGCGAGCTTCGAGATCTTTGACAGCCGGAAGAGCGGGAATGGCTCGTACGTCCTCGATATCGCCGAGTACCACCCTCAAAATGTGTCGACAGCGACCATGGCGACAACAACGGGCACGGCGGCGCTGGCGACGGCAACGGACACCGCGTCGCAGACAAGTGCTGGACCGTCGACAACGCGCTCTTCCTCATCATCATCAACAACAACAACAACACCATCATCGTCGCCATCATCATCGGCTTCGGCTGTGGAGTCAACGCGGTGGCCCGAGAAGATCGTCGTGGCTTTGGCCATGGCCCTGGGAGCGCTTGCAGCGCTATCCTAGCCTGCTGTCTCGCGACCGAGTGATTTGTCAGGGCACTTGTGCCTGCCGCCCAAATTCAAGCACCTGTGCCGCTCCCCTGCATATGTGGTCGCCATCGACGTGCAGGAACCAATCATATCATTGCATTGCTGCTGTTGGCGGTTCGCGAGTTTGCAGGGCCCTCGCGTTCAAATCTGTGCTGCCCGCGCGACCGACCCTTCGCAAACGTGATTTCCCCTTTTTCTCAATCCGAAAACCGCTTCTCAAAGTGCTGGCATCCACGACAGCGCCGCTCTCCTGCGCCGCGGCACGGCGCGCGCCACCATGAGCTCCTCGCTTCACAGAGCGTCTGAGGACCATGATGCGATTCACACCGACAATGGGCACGCGACACACCACCACGATGCCCCCCACCCAAACGAAAACGGCACGGACTCGGGGAAGGGCTTGGGGCCCGGTACGCCCAAGATCGAACAGACCGGACCGGTGAACAACCCAGGCAAGACACCATCCCCGGTCACCCAGGCGAACGATGCACCTAACCAGACATTAGCTCGGGTCGCCAAGAGGGACGATGCACCCAGCATGACATCAGCTGCGGCGGGCGACACAGCCAGCAAGACACCAGCTCCGGTTACCAAGGCGACGGGCGTAGCCGGCAGGACCGCAGCGACAGTCGTCAAGATGACAGACACAACCGGCAACACACAAAAGACTAAGGAGACAAGCGCCCAGAGATTTGTCTCTCTGTCCAAGCAGGGGTTGGCCAAAGCCGTCGGGGCTGCGGGAGGAAAGACGGGTGCTGCGAAAGCGGCACCGGACGAGCCGAAGGAGACGGCTGAGCTTCGCGTCGTTTACCTCCCCAACCCTAAGTTGTTCCCGACACCGCGTGTTGATATCATCGCCGTCCACGACATCGACGAGACCCTCCAGAGGGCCTGGATCTACCGCAAGAAAGCCAAACGACGAACGCACGATTCTCGTCCGCCTTTGGCCTCCGGGGGTATCAACAGCCACGACGGTGATGGGGGGTTCGGAACGGCTGGGAGCCCCGCTCCAGGCCGACACGGCTCGAGACGGCAACCGCAAGGCACAAGAAAAAGAACATTCGACGATTCCAACAACTCGATCGAAAAATGGTTGGTCAGCGCCGGCAGGCCGGCATCTGCCGGGGCAGCCGTACCTCAAGACCAGGGCATCAGCGAAGAGCAGTTGGATGACCACGGACCGTCCAACCCAATCTTTGCCCCTGTGGAGGAGCACACCCACAATCTGTCTCTTCTCGGCATGCTCACACCGGTCCCTGAGGACGAAATTTCTGAGCAGAGACCGCGGGTCCGACGGAGGCCAACCCTACCCAACGACAGACGGAGACTACCTGGTCACGTTGCGAACATCATCGAGGACGAAAAGGCCTCCAGCCTGGGAGACAGGGGCGGGAGTCGCCGGCATACTGCCGACGCTCTCTCGGACCGGCGGTCGTCGCAGGATCAGGGGACGGAGAGGCGCATCAACTGGCTCAGCGACCCCGCCATGCTGCCGAACGAAATCCAGAGTGCTCGCGTCATGTGTTACACATACAAGAGCATGAAGAAAGTGCCGTCGCCGTGGGATTACTTGAACGAGTTGGCCGAGGACCTGGAGCAACGGCTTAAACAAATGAGACCGGACCAAGTCAAGTACGAACAAGTGCCGATTGTTTTCATCGGACTCGGCTTTGGCTGTCTCGTTATTCAAAGGCTCCTCGTCCTCCTCAATCCCACATTCAACTTCGGCCCGACACCACCGGGCGCGGACCTGACTTTTACCAGGGTTGCGGGTGCCATATTCCTGGATGGCCCGGCCCCCCTGGCAGCCTTCCCTCGAAGTCGAAGTCAGGAGACGAACCAGACGTGGACCCGAGACTGGCTGACGACGAAAGATGACCGTGCCAAGATCGACCTATCTTCCTTGTGGCGCCATGTGTGGATGGCGACAATGGGGAACGTCCCGGTATCCTGGCACTACAGTCCGACGGCGGAGACAACCCCTGACAAGGTATTTGCTCCATATACACACATGCCTTCCAACAAACTCCTAGTGCTGACCCCGTGACTATGAATTAGGTAGCGATGGACTACCTGACCCCGACCTACTGTAGCTTCGTTGCTATGCTGTCTGCGAGTGCACACCGCCTCAGCAGATTTGAAGGTCCCAACGATGTCGACTTTCGCTCTATCATGGATACGATCAAACGGGTCCTGATCATCAGGTGTTCTCTGATCGGAACCCTGGCACCCTCTCTTGCCGATTTTATAAAGGATGGGTTCCCCGTTGACCTGCCAGACTGCCGTGGTCTGTCCGCTCTGCACCACGCTGTATGGAGCTACAATGTCGATGCTGTCAAGAGGCTCACGCATCAAGGAAACGCCTCGGTCTTCAAAAAAGACTCCCTTGGCCAGTCCCCACTCCATGCGGCTGTCCAAGCCGCTAGGGATGTCGACGGTCTTCTGGTCAAGGATGGTTCTGGCAAGGAAGTCGACGGTCGAAAGATTGCAACGCAGATTCTGAACATCCTTCTGCGCAAGGGTGCGCGTGTTGATGACAAGGATGAGTTCGGTAGGACCCCATGGTCGTACGCCAACACCGAGGGAAGCGATTGGATCAAACGTCTCAGGCATAACCATCTCATCGTTGGCAGCTCATCGAAGCCGTCGCGTGGCATGGAAACGGTGCACCCACCGCCGCCGGGCCCGCAGCGGGGGGCGTGTGACGCCTTTGACATGATCCTGGCTGAGGTCTACGTCCTGAGAAAGGGCGGGCGTGCTGACGACGTTTTCAACATCGAAATGGCCCCCGTTTACGACGTGATCTACAAACCTTCCTCGGGTGTTTCACATCTTTTAAACGAGTCGCGGTCGTCGAAGCTCACGGGCCACAGGCTCCGTTGCCGTTGGGTACATGTGCCGTCCAACAACGAGCAGTGGGTTTACGACCTCATGCTGAGCATGGGCATCCAAGACAGATCCATGGGTGGCCAGCGTCACGAGGGTTCCCGGCTGATCGACCGGTACTTGATGCCCCAGGCACGGAGATACAAGTATTTTCACGGCCAGCCTATTAGTTCGCAAGCGGATGCTGGGCCGAGGATGAGCTGGACGGGAGGGAGTGGCATCGCCCAAGCAGCTTTTCTCGCGCCCCACGACGGTGCAGACCATCCCCAGCGAAACCCGGGTCCCAAATCCGGAAAGACGGGGTCCGCGCCAGAATCCACGATGGCCGAGGCAGAGGGTGTGGTCATTTTTGTAAGTAGAGCTGCCTTCAATTGTTGTGTTGATGTTGCCCAAGCCTTCCTAACACTGCCATCCCCAGATGCCGATTTTGGGCTTCGAAACACATCGCCAGCGAAAATTCCTCGCCCAATCATTTCGCAATGCCAACCAGGCCATGCAGAAGGACCATGCTCGATGGGAGACTGATGGTCCTGAACCCGTTGCACCATTGGCACATTCCGTGTCTGGGCGGTCTCAGGAGTGGAATGCAGTCAGGGCGGCCCAAAGCTCAGATGACGAGATGTCGAATTGCGAGAAAGAATCAAACCACCTCCACCCGTTGGTCAAACCGATCACTCGGGCTCGGACGGAGATCAAAGCGGGCCGTGAAGCCAAGCTGCTCAGCGGGTACCTGGATTCCAAGCTGACGAAACCAGTTCATTGCCGGCGAACCTTGGATCAATTCCTCTACTACATGCTCCACTCAACTGAGGCACGAGACAAGACGCAAGTGGCGTACCGATGGGCAAAAAACTCCGCAGTTCAGGCCAAGCCGAAAGATCGGCCCATTGTCATGGTTGACCAGCTGTGGTTGTGGGTGTTGCACGACGGGACTGTCATCACAAGCTGCCCCAGCACGTGGGCCGGGCACGAAGATTACAACCTCAGCGATGTCATCGTTCGGGAACTTCAGCACAACAAGGACCGACGTGTCCTTCAATCGGCCGAGGAGCTTCTACACCTGATCCTCAAAGCCAGTCTCGATTTCTTCCGCCGCAAGGGCCCTGTGGGGTTCCAGTTCCATGACTGCTTTCAGTCGTCCATCAACAACGTTTCGGAAAAGCAAGGCAATTTGTTTGACCATTTCCGTCGCACGACATCAAGGTTACACATCGGCAGACTGAGCCCGGAAGAACGGAAGAAAGAGATCGAAGTTCTGTTTAGCCTGGACCAAGAGACGGAGCTGCTGGTCGAGATCATGGACATCCAGGACGAGCTGACCATCGTCAAGACCATTCTGGGGCAGCAGCACGACGTGCTCGAAAAGTTGATGATATTGTACCCGAAGAGGGTTGACGAGGATGTTGACCAGGGGGGCCAGGGGAATCCATCCGGTGGTGGCCTGGCGAAGAACGACTTGATGTTGTTGCAGAACCTGGTCCAGTTGTTGAGGGATCAGGCGGTACCACCGACGCCGGGCGGAGCACAAGCGCCTGGACTGGCGGCGCCTGTTCTTGCGAACGCCTCTCAGAGTGTCGGCCGTTCCGTCGTGCAGGAGACATCCCTCGCTCCGAAGGAAGGTCAATCCCGGGAGGGTCAAGCTCCGAAAGGTGGCCAGAAACAAGGCGAGGAGGGCAAACAACCCCCACTCGTCAAGGCCAACATGCTACAGGACCGGGACCAGATGTACGAGACGCTCGGCATCGTCGAGAACAATCTCCGGATTGTCACGGACATGTTGGCCTACGCCGCGAAGGTCGAGAGCTCGGTACGTGACTCGACCAAGACCAGAGCATCCCGGCACTGTCCTTGCAGGCTGTGCAAAAACGACGGCGTTTTTGGCTGACACAAATCACCAGATCGAAAATCTGCTCGACCTCAAACAGAAGCACGCCAACGGCTGGGAGGCACGGTTTGCCCGCGAAGGTTCGGAAGAGAGCCAGCGGCAGGGAAACGTGAGTTGCATGCCGTTCTTCCTCCGCCATCCGCGTGGAAGACCCGCGATTGACACTCATGACACAGATTATCCTCGTTTTCACTCTCGTCACCGTGGTTTTCGTAAGTTTGAACTGTCAACACCGCAACTCTCGTGCGACGGGCCCCTGACCAACGACCCTTAGCTTCCTTTATCCTTCATCGCAAGTTTCTTTGCCCTCGATCTCGATATCTTCCCTCGGGACCCCGTGACAGGCGAGAAAAGCTGGCCGATCGGCGAAGTTTCTGGCTACCTGTGTATGCCATCACCCTCCCCACTTCCCGTTTGGTACCTACCTAGGCACTGACACCACACCCCAAACTGCAGTCGGCTTCTCGGCTCTCATCTTCATCCCGCTCATCCTCCTCGCGCTCTACGTCAACAAACTCATCTCCAGCATCAAAGCTTTGTACAAAGCCGTCCTGAGAGTCATCAACGAGCCCCAAGAAGTCCTCGACGACAACCCCGACCTGGCATGGGTCAGCCACGTCGACCACGACTCCGACGACGAACGCACCTATGTCAACGGCCGCACCGCCCGCCGCAACGGTACGGTCAGCAACGCGGGCTTCTCCGCAGCCGGCGGCAGCCGCCGCAACAACGGCTCCCACGCCAACAACGTCTCCGACACGGAGCCGCACTACGCCCTCCTCTTCGGCCGCTTCACCTTCCACACGCGCATCCCCTGCCTGCGCGTGCTGTGGCGCTACAGGATGTACTGCCGGCGCAACCCGCGGTACAAGGCCAACCGGTGGAAGGACACGTACGTGCCCGACTACCCGCTCGGCTACTTCTATGGCAAGGTGATGCGGGCCGGGTGGAAGTGCGCGGTCGCGGTGCTGGCGTGCGTCGGGTCCGAGAGGCACCGCAAGGCGTGGGTCAAGGACCGCAAGTGGCGGCGGCGGAGGAGGTTTCGGAGGACCAGGGGGGTGCTCGGGGAGGAAGGGGACAGTGCGGGTTGGAGCACGAGTGATGGGTATGACGAGGGCGGGGAGGAGGAGAGTGAAGGGGATGGGGAGGGGGTGGAGAGGAGGGATTTTGGGTTGGGGTTGGGGATTGTGTTTGGGAAGGGCGGCGGGGAGAGGGGGAGGCAGAAGGAGACGAGGAGGGTGTCGATGGGGTCGGGGTATTGGAAGGCTGGGTCGGGGGTGAACAGTCAGAATCGGGGTTCGTGGAGGGATGGGGAGGTCGAGGCGTGGTCGAATCGGACGAGGTCGAGGGTGTCGTTTGTGGGGGTCGAGGACGATGTGGGGGAGGGTTACGGTGCGGGCGGTTTGGGTGTGGATGATGGTTGGGGGGTGGGGATGGAGAGGGAACAGGAGGGGGAGGAGGTGATGGAGGAGGAGATTGGGGAGGTGCCGGAGGAGTTTGAGGAGATGGAGATGCCGCCGCCCCCGCCGCCGGCGGCTGGGAGGAAGGGGAAGTTGAGCTGGTTGAGGATGAGGCGGAGGAAGAGGCAGCAGGCTGTCGATGAGGAGAACAATACTGGGGTCACGGGAGGGGGTGTGATGGAGGAGAGAGGTGAGTGGTGAAATGCCGGGCGGTGGATGACGACGGCGAGGGATGCCCGTTATGGTGAAAGTCGGGGGATTGTACGACGATGACGGGGGATGACGGTGATGGTGGTGCTTGGGGGTGTTGGGAGCCTACTGATTGTGCGATCGATTTCTTTATGTCTTCCTTTCTTTCCTTCATTCTTTCTGTCTTCTTTTTTACGCTTTTCCTCCCACTTCCAGTTTTGCTCCTCTCGCAAAATATTGTTTTCTCCTTCACTTCTTCTGCTCCTTGGAGCCCGTTATACAACTCGAGGGCAGTAACCTGACTCCCACCAAATCTTTTGTCGCATTTTCGGAATCACGTCTTCGGAGAGAGCCTGCGCAACACAGTCGCATCCGGGAGTCCCGCGCGCATTGCCGGGCCAAAAGTGGAAACAAACCGGCGGTTGCCCGGCTTGCGTTGAAATTTAATATATCTGACTGCCGCCCACCGGGGCCCGCAAATTCGAGGATGGAGGTTGCATGGCGGACGTTGCAAAGGATGGGGTTTGGCCGCGTGGTCCCTCCCATCCGTCCCTTACCCCATGCCCGCCCCCTGAGCCGTACCATCCCCCCAACCCACCGAAGCTTTCTCGCCCAGCCGATCACCTTGGCTCGCCTATGGCGGACCCCTGATTGGCGCGGCGGCCCCCAGTCCCCGGAACCACGGCCGGCGCAGGCCCACCGGCATGACGTGCTGAAACGGCGAAGGGCTGCCCAAAAGGGACAGCTTTGGAGGTTGCTCCGCGAGATTGCAACACTGCCTGCCGCGCTGCCTCCGCGCTGCCTTGAGCAGACGGGCCGCCTCCGCCGGGGGGATCAGCGCCTGAATGTCTAATTCTGGCGGCGACGTCGCATCCCCCGCAATTCTGGGGGCGCAACAGCCGGGCGAGGGGGCGGAGGGTGGTGGTGAGGTGTGGCCCGCGTACCGGGCTGAGGGAGGGGCCTGGGCCAGGCGGTTATTTACATAGAAGCCGGCAGCAGTCGTCTTTCTGGGTTTCTTTGCTCCTCTTCTGGTCTGGTTAGCTGTTTGTTTGTCTCTCCCATCATCGCCGAGATGAAGTTCTCGATCCTTTCTGGCCTGCTCGCCAACGCGCTGACCGTTGCTGGCGTCGTCCTCTGGGATGGCCGCTTCAACGAGTTTACGTCCTCGACGGACCTCAACAACTGGTCGTGGGGTAACCAGGTTGGGCCGTACCGTATGTTTATCCCCCGCGGTATTGGTGTTTTGTGAGGATGACTGAACTGACACTGCGCAGAGTACTACATCCACGGCTCGTCCGCCGTGACGGCCTACGTCAACCTCTCGCCCGACTACAAGAACCCCTCCGACTCGGGCTCGCGCCAGGGCGCCAAGATCACGCTCGACAACACGGCCTACTGGAACGGGCAGAACATGCGGCGCACCGAGCTGATCCCGCAGACGACGGCGCCCATCAACCAGGGCAAGGTGTGGTACCACTTCTCGCTGATGCGCAAGGACACCAACGCGCCCGCCACCACCCGCGAGCACCAGATCGCCTTCTTCGAGAGCCACTTCACCGAGCTCAAGTCGGGCTGGCTGTCCGGCGCCGCCGGTGTGTCGGACCCGTCGCTGCGCTGGTGCGTCGGCGGCGCCACCCAGTGGAGCACCGAGTGGGTGGCCGGCGTGTGGCACAACGTCGCCTACGAGATCGACTTCTCGGCCAACACGGTCGGCTTCTGGCACTCGACGGGCGGCGATCCCCTGACGCAGGTGGTTGCGCCCGTGAGCGCGAGCACGAGCTCCAACGGCGCCGACTGGCACGTTGGTGTGCTCGAGCTGCCCCGTGACGGGTATGCGGACACCACCGAGGACTACTACTGGTCTGGCGTGTACATCGAGAACGGCAGCCTGTCCAAGGGCGTGTCTGGGCCTGGTAAGTTGTCCCCTCCCCGGGAATCCTCTCAGCACACCCGCTAACACACCGCAGACTCCGTCCCCGACCCGGGCCCGAGCAGCACCACCAAGCCCGTCTCTACTACCTTGAGGACCAGCACCACTTCCAGCAGCACCTCCAAGACGGTGGCGACGACGACCTCGACGACCGCCATCACGACCAGCAGCACCAAGACCAGCTCGTCGGCGGCCAGCTCGGCCACGGGTGGTGGCGGCTGTGTTGCCTCGCAGTGGTCGCAGTGTGGCGGTGTGAACTGGACCGGCTGCAAGGCGTGCGCCGCGCCGTACACGTGCAAGTACCAGAATGATTGGTACTCGCAGTGCCTCTAAGCGAGTGTAGGTGGGCAGCCAGTAAGGGGAAGTGGAGGCGGGATGAGGAGGGGGGGTTGTTGAGGCTTGACGCTTCACTTCTTGTCAATACTTGATGCATGCCCGGTGCCGTTGTGATGCCGGGCTTTATAGTACATACTGCATACACGTACATATCTGCCTTTTCCGGATTTGACCCAACGCTGAACGGGAGACGAGGCACTCGCTAAGAGCACGGTAATCTCGTCAAGCTAATGCCACTGCAAGATCGGTACCAGACGGTGCGGCCGTGAAGCTAAGACCCCCGAGCCGAACCGTGATGCCCAACGGTTCCACCCTTGCTTTGATGTCTGAACTCTATTCACTGCTGGACGCTTGGCTGGTTTGGGGTCCACTGTGATCCTAGCCATTCACAAGTGCCGTGTTGGCTTAAAGAGGAAGTTGTCTCATGGAAGCTCGGACGAGAGCAGCAGCATATCTGAGTCAGCTGAAGCATGAGCATGTCAAGCAGGTCATTATTAGACTTTTGGTTCCGCTCTAGGAAAACAGACACGCTGCAAAGTAACACCCGGGGTGTCCTCAAATTAGCCGGCTTCCACCAAACGCCAGAACCACAACTTGAACGAAGCCTCTCCAGCCCTCAAGCACACCTTTCCACTTCAGATACCTAAACCCCTTTGATCAAATACATCCTCGCCACAGCGATAGTCACAACGAGACCGATCCCCAGGAGAATCAGATTTCCGAACGCGCGCTCGACCCAGCGCTTGTTACACTGCTCCTCACGGGCCTTCCAGCCGCTGGAAACTGCGTTGGCGTGGGGGAACTTGACGTCGGGCACCGGTTTGCCGAGGAACTTGCACAGCGGCTCCCAGCCGTCCTCGATGTACCACTCCAGCAGGCGGTCCTTGTGGACAAGACCGCGGATCATGTTGGCGTGTTCTGTGAGTTTGCCGTGTCAGCTGGGTGAGTTCAGGAAAAGGGTTCAGGGGGGAGGGGCTTGATGTCCACCACCCCAAGCGCCAGAACAACTGATAGATAAAAAGAATCTCACCCCTCTGAATCCACCTCGCATTCCCCCTAACCGCAGTCTTCATCTCCCCCTCGGGCGCCCTAAACAACAGTGGCCACAAAAACCGCTCATACACATGCCACGCCCAAAAGCACTCCCGATCCAACCAACTCGCAATCCAAAACCCCCAGCTCTCATTCGCGTGCACCAGCGTCCCATCCAGACTCTTCTCCCACGCATCCAAATCCCGCCTCATATTCAACACCACCTTCGCCTCCGGATACGCCGCCACCATCTCCGCGGCAAAAACACTCGCCGCCGCATCCGTCACCGCGACACTGTGCCCCAGCAGCGCGTCAAACTCCCCCGCGGTAATCACCGCCCCCTTCCTCCTCCCCTCCCCGCTGTTAACATCCCCTCCGCCGCGGGCGTACCACTTCTTCCTCGCCAAAGCCACCCAGCCCGGCGAGTACACTTCCTTGTCGTACACAATGTCCCACCCGTGGTAGGTGTGATCGTAGCCGAGGTGGAGCAGGGCCTGTTGGAGGGACTCGGTGCCCGTGCGCGGGAGGCCGACGCAGAGGACTTCCATTGGGCGGGTGCGCTTGCGCGGGGGCGGGGGGGACGGGAGGGCGTAGAGGGATTCGAGAAGGTTCCAGATTGGGGATGAGAGCGGAATGCGGAGGTGGGTGAGGGGGTTGAGGTTGCGGAGGAGGGTGTGGAGGGCGGAAG
>FTEL01004242.1_pt1 | contig 21682 bp, 15 predicted proteins | sample 1658911 | NCBI WGS metagenome assembly FTEL01 (sample SAMEA3914869, study PRJEB12502) | metagenome | biome: forest; material: soil | place: USA | collected 2012-03-12 | depth 0.1 m
CCCTCCGCCTCCGCCCCACCGCCTGGCTCGACGGCGCCCGCGGCGTCGCCGCCCTCGCCGTCTACCTCTTCCACGCCATGGGCTGCTGGGCCTCCATCGTGCCGGCCTGGCACGCCGACGCGGATCAAACCAGTTTCTTCCAGCTTCCCCTCGTGCGGTCGTTTTTTGTCGCCGGTGGCGGGGCGGTGTCGGTGTTTTTTGTGCTGTCGGGGTATGTGCTTACGCACAGGTGTCTGGGGATGATCCGCGCGGGGGAGGGGAGGGGGGTGTATGCCGTGGTGGGCTCGTCGGCGTTTCGGAGGGGGTGGCGGCTGTACCTCCCGCCGGTGGGGTTGACGTTTTGTGAGTTGTTGATGACGCAGTTGGGGTATGCGCCGCCGTTGAATTTCACGTTTGTGCCGGAGGCGACGTTTGCGGCGCAGTTTTGGGATTGGGTGGTCGAGACGAATAACCTGGTGAATCCGCTGCGGAACTTTGGGAGGGCCATACGCGGGTTTGTCACGCATCCCAAGTATGACCCGGTTATTTGGACGATTCCGGTCGAGTTTTATGGGTCGATGGTGTGTTACGCGTTGTTGGTGGCGTTGGCGAGGGTGTCGAGGGCCGGGCCGAGGATGGGGATGGTTGCGGTGGTTGCAGTCGTGGGCATGGCGTTGGGGTGCTGGAACATCTTTTGCTTTGCTTCGGGCATGCTGCTGGCGGATTTCAACCTTGGCCAGGACGCCGACGCGTTGCCTTCCAGCACGACGGTTGTTCGCTCTCGCCCGCGGCCTCTGCTTTGGACGCTTATCTTCGTCATCGCCTTCTACATCGCCGGCTTCCCGACCCTGGTGTTTGAAGAGAGCCGGACCAACCCAATGCCCGGCTTCGAGACCCTCCGCGCCTTGATCCCCGACGGCCCCGTCATGGAAGACCGCGCGCGGTTCTGGTGGTCCATCTCCGGCGTGGTGCTGCTCCTGGCCATCTCTCAGGTGCCGCGGCTCAAGGCCGTGTTTGAGACGAACGCATGCCAGTACCTGGCCAGGATCTCGTTCTCGCTGTATCTGGTGCACGAGTTCTGTATCGTGCTGTTTGGGTTGAAGGTCCAGACCTTCTTGTTGTGGCTTACGGGGGTGGAGAAGGGGGTCAACCAGGGGATGCTGTACTGGGTGGTGTGTTGGGTGTGGTTTGCTGTGTTTACGGTGCCGGTGTTTGCGTTGGCCGCGCAGGTGGAGCGGTGGGTGGATGTGCCGAGCGTAAAGTTCGCGAAATGGTTGGAGGAGAGGTGTCTGGGATTCTACAAAGGGCTGCGGTGAGGGAAGATAGAGATGCATGTAGATGTGCTTTTGTAGGATTGTGAGGTCGTCTGGGACGTTTCAGCAGGATAGATTGTATTTCTCGTTTCCCCGCGCACGGGGGCTTGTTCTAACATACACACAGACAACGGGCATACGAAGTGAGGAAGCTTAGTAACGAGGGCGAGCGACTGGGGACGGCCTATACAGGTCAAGGTCCCTTCATTCTCAACGCGAATTACCAGGTTCTCGTCTCGCCGGGTATTCCCTGGCCTTGGATGCCTCTCCAGTTGCGATTTGCTCTCTCCCCTTTTCCTTGATCATTAGTCCTAGCCCAGTGCCGAGGTTGTCTTTAAGCGCTCTTAGCATGCTGAGCACAGACCCATGGCCAGCAGATGGCGAGCGCAAACCCAACAGGGCAGTGTACTGCAGCGCCACTTCGAGCGGAAGGGCCGCGCTCTGCTGTCCATACAACCCCGCGGTGGGTTGAAGCAGAATCGAGATCGCATCTGCCAGCTGGAGTGCGTGGGACATTGGGTTCATCCTGTCGGGGAGATCCTCCTCCGGTCCGGCCGCCATGTGGAATATGCTGTACAAGATCAGGGAAGTCGTCCAAAACAGGCTCATACCGTGGACCTGGGCGATACGGGTGACAAGATCCACAGAGAGAGGGTCCGTACAGGGCTGCGTCCCTGGATTGACTTCGCGGAAGACCAAGCTTGACCAGTTAAGCAGCTGCCGGTCGTGTTCCCAGCACTTGTCAATGAGTTTGACCCGGCGTTCGGCTTGGTTGCTTGGTTCAGTGCAGAGTTGCATTTCGTCGAACTCTTGGATGAGTCCAGGCATGTCGACGAGAACGTCGACGAGGACGTCCTTGAGGTTCTTCGGAATCGATTGCCACGGGATGCTCTTCCACTCGGGGGTGCTCAACGCGAGCTGCTTCCGCCGCAGCACGGCAGCGAGGGCCTAGATTAAACTTGAGTTAGAAGCCTTGTTTGAGTCTCGGAAACTGAGATGCTCACCATCTCCACCCTCTCATCCGCAAAGACATGATGAGAGTCGCCCTCCACATGGGCCGAAGGGGTCCTGGCAATGAACAAGGCAAGCTCGCCGCCATGGTGTCGTTGCGATTCCTGCGCCGGATCTGTCACTTGATCTTTACTCTGGCGACAGAACGCCTGGAGTTGTCAGGGGTCAGTAATCTCCCACCCGCAGATGAGGTTCGCAAATGGTGCAGCGTACCTCAAACATGCTCAGCAACTTGACCGTTGCTATTAGCTCATCTCTGTTGGCCCCATGTGCCCGTTCGAGTGATCGCCTCAAGTACGTGAGAGCTTGTCCATACAGTTTGGATCCTTCCCTGAGCATCCAGCCCGCGCCGTGCCGCCGTCCCGTCACAAGCAGGCAGTTGGCCCACAAGGCGCACCGCAGGGAGTCATCTTCCTTGTACGAGTTGCGCGCGGTCTCGGTCCAGGTACAGGTGTAGCTGCGAAAGGCACTCGTCGGGAGCGGGCGTCCGGAAGGAAAATAGGCTTCCCAGAACAGGTCGATGCACCGCCTCTCGTCCTCGGGTCGTGCCAGCAGGCGAAGGTTCGTAGCATCAACGGATGCCTGGTTGCGGCGAACATGTTGAGACGGAGGCCCGGTTGTCGTAGCTACGGCAGGGGCGGTGTATCCCTTCTGTCGGCTGGCGGGGGTGCTCACGACAAAGACGCGCGGAGCTTCGTACCCTCCGCAAACCAAGCCAGCCTTCCTACACTGGGAACACTCTGGCCGTTCGAGATCACACTACCCAAGAAGTTAACGGATAGCAACTTGGCTGGACGGGTCCTGTCACAGAGACAAGTTGTCACTTACCCCCTTCCTCCGCTTTCGACATGTGAGGCAGGCTTTGGAGCGGCCTGGAACCCCAACCATGATGCGAATTCGATTTCAGGGGCAGCCAGCCGAGAAGGGCAGGGCGCGAATTCGGGCTTCTTTGGGCACGGAAAGGTGTTTAAATGGTATTACAGGCTCAGCCGAGCCAAGACTGAGAGTGAGAGACAAGCAATCCCTTTCTCCGGCTCTTTCGTTCGGGATATGAGAGATCTGGCCGTTGGAGCTCACCGTCCAACGGTTGAGCCCCTTGCTTCAGTGACGAGGTCGATCCGATGTCACAGGATGGTACGCTAGGCCGGATGAAGCTCCATTGCGCGCCGACCAATCAATAACAGTTCCGCTCTCCCATCCGCCTCGGCGATGGACGGTCGCTTATGCGGACAAGTCGGGGCTCCGGATGAATGGTAATCTATTCAGCGCTCCGAGTCCTTCTTTTGAGCCTTTGGAGACAGATCGGACCGTGTGCTCGGGAGCTCTTGATGTGATACCGCCCCGCGGTTGCCTCAGGGGCATGTTAACGACGGCCAAGTCAAGGCGGTGACCATCGGGTCTCGCCAGGGTATAAGTACGGCGGCATCAGACGTTCTGACACAGACACAGCATCGCCCTCATCAACAACACCAATACCCTCAAAACCCACAATCCCACCAACATGCAGTTGACACTCGCCCCGCTCCTCATCACCGCCGCTGGTGCCATGGCCACCAAGCGCCAGGCATCCACGGGCGAGCACGCCATGGGCTTCATCGGCTGCTCCATGGCCGAGAACGTGGCCCAAGGCTACGTCGCCAGCGGCGGCAAGCACATGTGGGGACCGTATGGCACGGGCGGGCTAGTCGTCCAGTCCTGGACCAACACCAACTCGGCCAGCTGGGGCATGTTCGACAAGCAAGTCGCCAAGTACGGCAAGCCGTCCGAGGTCTGGGTGCAGATCTGCATCTTCCAGAACCCCGGCGCGACCTACGACGAGGTCAAGCAGCTCGTGGCCAACGCCCGCCAGCACGCCGCCCCCGGCGCCAAGATCTGGATCACCGGCCAGCCCATCTACCCAGACAACCCGTCGAGCTGCTTCCTTGCGGGGGCCCAAGGCCCGCAGATGACGGTCGATCTCGCCAAGAAGGCCGGCGCTGATGCCTCGCTCAACGTTACCTACCCTGGCGACTTCAAGTTGATGAAGGGGGAGGTCCAGGATGGTTGCCATGCCAATGCGGCTGGTCAGGGTTCGCTGGGCAAACAGGCCATCGCCTTTTGGGGTTGAACAGTCGAGGCCTGCCGAAAGACCCTGGTAGTGAGATGAGGCTTTCCCATGGGAGGGCAGGAAGGGACAATGTCTGTGAGAGAAACACGACCGTTCAGCTTATTCGCATGCCAAATAGTTGTATTTGAATGGTAGTTTGAGAAAACCGATGTTGAGAAATCGCGGACGTCCGTCCCTTCCACCTCTCGCCTGAATCCATGTACCAGTGTTGCCTGAAGAGGGGTGCTGGGACGAGAGTAACAAAGTCTTAGGTACCATCTGTTGAGGGCATGTTGAGAAATAAAGAGGCCAGTAGTGACCCATGAGAGCAAATTTGAAGTCACAATGCGTGACTTGAGGTTCCTCACTCTCGTTAATGCAGTCAAGAGGTGGTGGTCGGGGGGCCTCCAGGTGGACGAGCCAAGCAAGTAGGTTGTTTTAGGCATCGTCAGGCCAACCGCTAGGCTGCAGATGCCATACATAGCCACACTCGCGGAGCTCACCATCTTGGGTCTGGGCGCCCTCAAAGCTGCCCTTGCTTCCGCCCACTTTGCACGATCAGACAAACAACTCACGGTTCATGCCGTATCCCCTCATCAAAATACCTTCGTTTTCTTCCGCTTGCATTTCGGGCTGCTTCCCCGTTCTAGCACCTGCCGCTACCATGAGCGCCACAGAGTCTGAGCAGAACCCCAAAGCTGAGGGTGATGGGACTGCTCCGCAACCAGAGACCCTCCGGTTGCATCCCGAAGCCGATGCCAGGCTGGTCATCCAAGGCGACCCAACCTTGGACGTGCCTAAGGAATTCCTGGTGTCTTCGGCTGTCCTGACAGTCGCCTCGCCCTACTTCCGAGTCCTCTTCGGGCCCAACTTCAAAGAAGGCATCGAGACCCGGCGAGGCGATTGCCCGACCATCGTCATGGGCGACGATGACCTCGAGGGCATGGAAACCATCCTCTCCCTCCTTCACTTCCAGACCCTCGAGCGGTTCGACACCCTCACCCCCGAGGCACTGGCCGCTGTTGCACTGCAGAGCGACAAGTACGACTGTGCCAGAGCCTTGCGGCCCTGGGTGGCCCAGTGGTTCCGCCACGTCAGGGGGACGACAGACCCGGAGAAGCTCGGCTTCCTTCTCGTCGCCGCTTATTTCCTCCGCATCCCGGATCAGTTCCTCGCCTTGTCCGCTCGGACGGTCAGGCATGCGGATGCTTCGCTGGCTTCCATCTGGGCGAAACACGACACCATTTCCCTGCTTCCACGGGAGATTAGAGGTACGTTTGCCACTACTTAGGAGAATCAAAGTCTCGACGCAGACACTAACAAGCCATCAGATGCCTTGACCAAGCAAGTATCAGACACCCTCGACAAGATCCACGAAGAGCTGCAACTCGTCGAAGCCGCACTCCAGCTTGACAACCACGGCTCCCGAACGCGATGCCGCCTCTGTCAAGGCTGCGGACGACGCCTCCCACCGGCAGCCAAGAAGTGCCACGATTGCTTCAACAACAGCGTCCTGCAGTCCTCGTACTGCACGGCCCAGACCCGCGTCGCCGAGTACTTCGCCGTGCTGCGCCGGTGCAAGCTGTGGCCGTCGGTCCGCCCGTTCCAGGAATGCACCATCTCGGAGCTTGCGAACCGGTTTGCCCTTGCTGAGGACGACCAGCTGCACCGGTGTAACGCGGGGAGAGACTGTGCACTGCGAAAGGCGTTGGAGAGGCTGTCGGAGAGGGTGGATAAGATTGTGAGTGATGTTGCTGGGGTTTCGTTGGATTCTGATGGGAAGGAGGAGGTGAAGGAGGAGAAGGAGGCCCAAGATACACCAGACGGTGAAGACGCCCAGCCATCCGAGGATCCAGCTACAGCAAATACTTAGGGTTACCTTCCGGCGGCCTTTTCAGTATGCATGCCATTGCACCTTGGGGATGTTCTCGTGGAAGTTTGAACCGCATTGTAGATCTAATGGAGATGCACCCTTCTCCAACCCTTACCCTTCCGGTGTCTTCCACTACATTTCCACTTGCCCGTAACCACTCTCGGCGGAGATGAAGCCGGTCATGAAGTCTCACTTGATGCCCCAACAGTTCAGGCTGCTTGGCATCCCGCCCTCTGCACCCCTCATCTGCCCACCAACTCGGGCTCACTATTAGACGCCGATCCCTGAACGGTCGCCGATTGGGGTAACACGAGCAGAGATCGCGCGTCAATATTCCTCGGCGCATCAAATAAGCTCTGGGCTTGCACCGTGAGATGCTGACGGCTTGGGACGGCTGGATGCCCCATATTTGCGGGATGTGAGGTGCCCAAACGAGGTGCAGGATGCCGGGGCATCGCTGTCCGAAGGGTACACCAACCGGTGGTTGGGGTCTTAAACGAACCCCATGTTGTGAACAGGAGACTCAAGTGTCAGTGCCAGATCTGCTCATTCCTCGTTGGAGAATGCTTCCCCGACTAAAGTGGATGACTCGGACGACGAGGGGAAAGGCTAGGATATCCTTTCGCGGTAGGTCATTTACGGTGGTCTCGTGCGATGTTCCAGCTGCGAGTACTACCGAGATATTGTCTGTGTCCACTCAAGAATGGTGCCCAGGCACCCAGCGCACAGGTATGGCGGACCATTGGAGGAAAACCAGCATCCAGAACGTCCTGGCCCTGGCCCATAGCTCCATTTGGCCAAGATGGAGGGTAGGACACGGAATGGAAAGGCAGAATAACAGGGGTGTTTTGCCGCCACTCCATGATCGACGCGGGCTCGCATTACTGGAGAGATTCCCACTGCCAGAGTCCGAGGGGGCGTTTCCATAGACGTAGGGAGCAAGCTCTGGCCGCCATGCATCGCGGTCGGGTCTGTGATATCGACACGCTCGCGTCCGGGTACACTTGCTTGCAGGTTTACGCGGTATCCTGGTCGTATGCTGCAACAGAGCCTCTATCATGGAACACGTATCGAGCGCTGTGCGGCTTTGCTGGCCCCCCATGGCGATGACTTGGGGAATGGTGAGGGGAAAGTTGGAGAAGCACAGGTCCGGTACGTCCCGTCCGAGCGGCATGGGCCAAGACCATCCATCCAGGGAAGACTGGTCCAGAAGCCGGCCACACCTTGTTGTGGCTCAGAGCGACCGGCTGGAGAGACAGACTACGGCACTTGCGGCGTCTGCACCCCTCTGCCAAGTGCTCTGGTTGGGGTTTTTGGAGATGCATGTGGGCGTGTGAGAAGGCACAGGGATGGTATTGTGCTTTATTGCCAACGCGGCACACGGGTTGTCTGCAGATACTACATAAGACCTGTAACGGGACCTACCCCAGGCTTGGGTGGGTAAATGTAGATCTCCATGGGGTGAGATCGTCTCCTTCTAATACCCATCCTCCGCCCAAGACCCCCGCAAGTCTGTGGCTTGTGCTTCCTTACCCGTGAGACCCCAACATCACTCCATTCGGCATCCAACCTCCGTTAACATGGCCGTCCTCCACGATGCCACCAGGTAAAGCCCCTTGAAGTCCCCTCTCTACAGCTGCCAGCAAGCTCACAGAAAATGTACCAGCCATGCCCATGAAGACATCCCCGGGACCGTCAACCTTCAAGCCCGTGAGGGCGAGGAGACGCACTACGGCCAGGCGCTGTACCCAGTCCCCTCCGCCGACCCCAACGACCCTCTCCAGTGGCCAAAATGGAAGAAACACGCAATCATGTTTATCTGCTGCGCCTACTCCTTCCTGGGAATCTCGGCTCTCCTGGGACCGGCAACGTACATCGGCCCATGGTCGGCTGAGTTTGGCGTTGACCCGAACACGGCAGCTGGTTTGGTCAACTACCCCAACCTCGTCTTTGGATTTGGTAACTTCATCCTGATCCCCCTCTACCGCAAGATCGGCCGCCGGCCCGTCATGCTGCTGTCCATGGTCTTTTACGCGGTCGGTGTCATTGCTGCTGCCAGAGCCTCGTCCTTCTCAGGCCTGATGGGCGCTCGCGTCGTTCACAGCTTTGGGTCTGGCGTCTGCGAAGCCCTGCCCGTCCAGCTGGTCAACGACATCTTCTTCCTTCACGAACGCGGCAAGAAGCTCGGGTGGTATACTATCGCTCTCTGCCTCGGGGGAACAGGCCCCATGTTCTCAGCGTTCATGCTCGCGGGCGGCTATTCCTGGCATCTCTTCTTCTACGTCGAGTTCGCCTTCGCCGGCGCCCTCCTCATCCTCGCCTTCTTTCTCGTCGAAGAATCCATGTACAACCGCCAACCCGTCACCCCCCCACCACCCAGCAACGCATCCTCCTCCAACCCCGCCGTCCAAAAAACCGAAGCCTCCCTCTCGGAGCACGAGGTCACCCCAGCACCCACCACCCCCCTCCCCTCACGCAAAACCTTCCTCCAACAACTCGCCCCTTTCGGCCCCACCGATCCCACCACGACCTGGCGCGTGACCTTCCTCATGCCCCTCCGCTCCTTCACCTACCTCCTCGTCCCCTCCACCTTCTGGGTCATCACCACCTACGGCATCTTTATCGGCCTCTGCGGCTTCTCCTTCAGCTTCGTCTTCCCGCTCAAGATCGTCGCGCCGCCGTACAACTGGCCGCAGACTAACTCAGGCCTGCACGCGCTGGCGACGATGATCGGTTTCGCGTGTGCTGTACCGTTTCTGCCGACAAGTGATATCCTCGCGGCGAGGTTGACGAAGAAGAATGGGGGGGTGAGGGAGGCGGAGATGAGACTTGGGGTGTTGTTTCCTGCGGTGTTGGCCGCGCCGGCCGGGCAGGTGTTGTTTGGGGTCGCGGCGGAGAAGAATTTGCATTGGATTTGCTATTTTATTGCTATCGGGTTGACGCAGTGGGCGGGGTATTTCTTGTTTACGGTGACGCTTGCGTATGCGGTGGACTCACACAATGCGAATCTGTCGGAGCAGCTGATCATTATCAACCTGGGCAAGCAGGCCATCAGTTTTGGGTTCAGTCTGGAGCTGTTGAACTGGATTCTGGTCCATGGGTACGCGGTCATTGTTATCGGGGCTTTCGTGCCCATCTTGGTGGTCAACCTCTTGATGGTTGTCGTGTTTATGATCTGGGGCAAGAGGATCAGGGTGGCCACGGCGAACTCGTGGCTTGCGAAGTTCCATGCGAGGACCATCGTGGCGGGAGAGAGTCATTGATGGCCGGTAATGGGGTGTGGTGTGGGTGATGGAAAAGGGTCCTGGTGGCTCACGGTTGTCGGTTGCAGGAAAGGGGCTTCATGTTTGGTCCAAAACAACAACTTGATTCTGACTACCTCTGTAAAAGGAAATATTCATTATTGGACATCCAAGTTACTACCGTCATCCATGGCCCCTCATGCCCTTGCCTCGCCCGCCGGGATTGGTCCCTCCGGTCCCATGGTCGAGTTGATGTTGGTCACAGAGGCATCCATGTTGGGGATGATGTCAAAGAGACCTTCCGAGTAGCCTGGAGCCTCCGCACCGCCAACCACCACCTTGGCTAGACCAAGGCGCCCACGAATAAGGCGTGGTGCAAGACCGTCAACGACATCTTGTGAGAAGTTGTCAATGTTCATAAAGTCCTCAGTGCGCATCATCTGGCGGGCACGGATGGTGCGTAGCATGATGAGCTCATCCTCGTTGAGCTTCCGGAGGTCTTCGCTCGTCTCGGGCTTGTTGGTGTCCGCCTTGACGCTGTCGAGTTTTGCTAAGACGGCGTTGCGATCCTCGGGCGTGATGTCGTCGAAAGCATGGAGGCAGAACTCGACGGACTTAGTGACGAAGCCCTGAGTGAGCTTGCCGCCCACATCGGCGTCGGCAATGCCTTGAATAACTGCGTGTGGGGAACAGCGTTAGTATTTTAGGTGACTGTGCGGCAAAGAACGATAAGACTGACTCGGTCTGAAAAACCCCATGGCCCTGTCGAAGCCGTCCTCGTCAAAATCACTGAGCACCGGTTCCTCTCCGCTGCGGATCTGACGCATGGCCGTCATGACGACTAAGAGGAAACGCGAATAGCTCTCGGCCACCTTCCACGAGTGCCACTTGGCCGCCTGGAACTCGCTGCACTCGCCATTGCGGCTTGCCTGGATGGTCATGGCTGCCGACAAACCGCCGGCCAATGCCAGATGGACACCCGAGCTGAAGTACGGGTCGATGAAACATCCAGCATCACCGATGACACGGAAGTTGGGCCCCGCATACTCGGTGGCGCTGTATGACCAGTCCGAGCCGGCCTTGATGTTTGTCGACACGAGCTCAGCGTCAGCCAACCTGGAGTGGACGTCAGGGGCCAGCGTGAGGCAGTCCTTGTAGAACTCGAGGGTCGATGGGGCGTCCAGTGCTCTCTTGCGGGCGGCAGATCGATCCTGGAGCATGACGGTGCCGACAGACATGGTGCCGTCGTGGAGAGGGATGGCCCAGCACCAACCGCTCTGGTCGGTCAAGGCCTCGGAGACCGGGGAGCCTTCCTCAGGGGTGCCCGGGGCATAAGGCTTGGCTCCTTTCCAGTAACCCCAGTGCGCAACGTTCTTGAGAGCCTTGTTGAACTTGCGATTCTTGAGGTAGCGGGTGGAAATGACGCCGTTGCGCCCGCTGGCATCGACCACGTAGTCGAACTTGATGGTACCTGTGGCGCCATCGGCCTTGCGTGACCACGTGGCCGCGACTGCCCGACCGGGGTTGGCGATGCTTGGGTGCTCGGGGAAGTCGGGGGCGGGGACAAACACAACGGACTCGACCTTGACGCCCTGGAAGGTATGGGCTCCGCTAGCGTCGGCATGCTCGAGCATCAGCTTGTCCGATTCGGCGCGGATGACGTTCCAGGCAAAGCCGTTCGGCCCGTTGACGGCCAAGAAGTCGGTGTCTGGCAGGCACAGGATGCCAATGTAAACGTGGCCCAGTCCAGCTCAAGGCTTAGGTGACGCGATCCAAGTGTCTTGGTACTCACAGCCCGCTCTCTTGTTGTTGAACTTGAAGGCTGCCCCATTCTGCAGTGATGGGTGAATGGCAAGTTAGACTAGAGATATGAGCACCAGGCCGTCCCAGCAGTGAGTGCATACCTTTCGGGTGAAACCATAACTGTCAAATTTCTTCTCGAGGTCGATGAACCGCAGGAAATGCCGCATTGAAGCAAGCATCGATTCGCCGATGTGGTAGCGCGGAAATTGCTCGGCTTCAAGAAGGACAACGTCGACCCCTTCCCGTGCCAGGGCTGCAGCGGCGTAGGAGCCGGCAGGGCCGCCGCCTATCACAAGCACGCAGCAAGACTCAGGAATGGACATTGTGTGGGTGTCTTTCGGACGTAAGATGACTGGGGGTTTGGAAGAACACAGGGCTAATGCCAGCGAGGTTGGGCGGCAGCGTGGAACTGGGGGTTGGACGCAGCCAGCAGACAAGGTAGCCATGACCTTGGAGCTTTTATAGTATATACGTATCAAAGCGAGGTACATAGCTACCTACGAGTGATCCACGTTCGGGATATGTTGCACTGGTGATGATTGGCAGTATTCCCCCGCTGTCTCGGGGATGACGGCCCAACAGCTCGGTCACCGGTGCACAAACAGCTGTGCCACACACCTGAGTGACCAGAACTCGAATAAAAGCTGTGTAACCGAACCGTCAAACACATGAACTCGGATCCGGATCCGTAGGCCTGTCTCCTCATCGGCGCCCCCAAAGTTCGACGATGGTCATACCGGCCACGCCGGCCCTGGAAGCCTCCTGCGCAGGAATGAGGGTGGCCGAATGCGTTGATTTGCCCGAGGTTCGGACTCCGGCTTGACACAAATCTCTAGTATAGACGGAATATCATATTTTTCCTCGCCCTTGGGTCAGCTGAGCCTGCACCCAGAACCGAAGCGACCTACAGTTGCGGCTCGGGCTCCGGCGACGAGCCACGACAGTTCCAAGTTGGCAGAGGTTTTAGCCACACCGTGGTGGACTCGAGTCCAGAGTCAATTCAGTGGAATTTCCCTCCGCAAGAGACAACAGATGGGAGATCCCAACAGTGTCTCAGTCCTGTCGAACAGTGTCATCATGGCCGCCCCGGCACTCTGAGCCAAGGCCGATCGTCAGCCGCACGTGGCTCAGCGGCTTGTTCATGTTGATAAGAAGTGCTGTGGTATGCTCTTCAGGGACATGATTATTGTCGACCCATCGGAAAATGAACTTTAACTACCTTGGTAGACTGGGGCAGGTCTAACTATCGCTCGGCTTGAAATGCCTGGGATAATTAGGGAGATCAAGGAGTGGATCCGGAAAAGGGGGCAAGGGGTTTGGAGATGGGCGAATACGCGAAAATGGGCTGGACAGAGAGACACCGCACGCGCGCCGCCGGGCGTTACGTTACACTGCCCTGAGAACCCAACTGGGAGTGTCTTGGTTCCGAGTTTTCCATTTCGTTGGATGGCCTGGTGTTCAGGTAATTCTTTGTCTGGGGCTGGGTGAAGTCGGCCTGGTTGTCCGATGTCGTTGGTAGCAGTCAAGCGCTGTCAGCCCCCTAACCCCTGGCCCCTGGCAGGGTTGCCATTGCGCCAAATCCCTGCCTTCTCAGCGGGGCTTCGCACGCGTCCAGTGGCTATGTAGCAGGCAACACAGAACCAGGGCTTGCTTTTCCTCTTCCCGCCGACAACAAACAAACTCGGCAGCGATACGAAGCACACCCGCGTCGGCGCTTTTTATGCCCTTGCAATCTTCAAACAGCCGCGAGCCATGTTTCTTGCTGACGCCCAGCCCGCCTTGTGGAGTGGGCGAACCCCAATGTCAGATTCCTCAACTTGACCCCCTCGACCCCAAGCCTTCGAGCCCCCCACGCGGCAGCGGCCTCCATAACCACCCCGCCCATGCGTGTTGATCGACGGCCTCGCGTCTGGCGTCCCTCCCGATGCAACGCTCTTGCCTCGACAAGACCATGACTCGTGTTGAGTTAATATCCGTCGAGGCCGGCAAGATGTAGGTGTTGATTGCAACACGAATTTCGGTGCGGGTGACCAGCTTGGACATCGTTCAGAACAGCAGATGCCGAATCATCTGCGACGAGCACCTTCTTACCGTGGCTGGGCACCTTGAACATATCGCGCCCTCCACAACGATGAGATGGGATCAGAACTTGGGAATCTAGGACGCCCCGGCTCCGGGGCCTGGAGCGAAACTTGAAGACCGCCAGAGTCGACAACCCGAGATATGGGGATGGTTCAACCTGGGGCCCCAAACCCAGCCTCGTATCAACCAGGGTTTCTTGTCCGATAGGGTGCTGTCGGGCCGCCCCTCCTGAATCTGTCGACGTGATGGCATCAGACGAGACGAAACACACATGGCATTCTCCACCCCAGACGCAGGTACGCAGGCTCTGCCCACCCCATCCGAACCATGGCAGCTGGGCGAGGCCCTGTCCCGGACAGGATGACAATTCCTGACCGGCCCGGGGAGGCTCTGCGGCCGCCTCCGGATGCGGTGAGAGCCTGGCCTGAGTTTTCAAGTTGTTGATTCGACTTGCAGGAACGCGACAGCGGAGGGAGACGCGACGGGATGCCTTGCTCTCCGTGCTGCTTCTCATGCTACCTCCGCCATGATGAACCAGACCCAGAGTCACTACTCCTGTGAGAGCAGTTTTGCTTGGGCCACGCAGAGAGATACTTGTTTAACGACCAAGCCAGAATGCGAAACGTCTCCATCATCGAGGGTCCGCTGACCGCCCCGCCAGACCCAGAGATACTATTGCCAGTTTGCATCCGAGCGTCAGCTTTGGGGACCAGTCCGTATCTCGGGAAGACACGACGATCTCCGTCCTCGTTTAGACATCTCACACTGTCCCTGCCCGGCACCTGAGGATCACGTCATAACCAGACTGCTGGGATGACGGGCAATGAAGGTTTATAGCTGTTGGAGCGGACAGTTCTTTGTGTCAGTCGAGCTTGGTTTGTGTTTTGGTGTAGCTCTCCATGGGATCGGGCAGCGGTGACCATGTCTCCGTCCTCCTCGTCCAGTCTCCACCTGCTTGGAGCCCTTCTCACGACGACGGTTTTCGTTGCTGGCCTTCGATTCGATCCCCGGGAAGCCGACTGGAATCTCAACACCAACCAACGAGCGACAAACCCTCTCGACTATGACGGGCGGCGGGAAGATGGCTTCAAGTACACCAAAAGTCCCAACAACTGGAGGGTACCCTTCTACACCATATTCCTCGACCGCTTTGTGAACGGTGATCCGGAAAACGACGACAAGAATGGGACGGCATACGAGACCGACATGATGAGTACGCAGATCCGCTTTGGCGGTGACTTGGAGGGCTTGAGGGACTCGTTGGATTACATCGCGGGCATGGGAATCAAGGTATGCCGGGTCGATTCCCAGATTCGGGGACAGGGGACTTTTTCTGACAAGAGAGTACTAGGCGTTGTACATTGCAGGGTCTCCGTTCATCAACCTCCCTTGGGGCGCAGACGCATACTCGGTAACCGACCTTCCCTTCACGAATACTCGAGAGCGTTCATCGAACTAACTGGCCTCCCAGCCGATCGACTTAACCCTTCTCGACAAACACTTTGGCATGGTCAAGCTCTGGCAAAACGTCATCGATGAAGTTCACCAAAGAGGGATAATGGTGGTGCTGGACAACACCATGGGGACGTAAGCAACACATCACAGCCCAGCATCAGATCACCAGAAGACTAACTGAGTTTGGGCGCAGGATGGCCGACCTGATCGGGTTTGAAGGGTATTTGAACGAGAGCACGCCGTTTCGGACCGAGGAACACAATACCCTCTGGAAATCATCGACCCGGTATCCCGACTTTCACATCAGCAACGAGTACAACGCATCATGCGCGTACCCACAGTTCTGGAACGAAGATGGGACCCGTATCGACCCCCCGGGACTCAAGGGCTGCTACAACAGCGACTTTGCGCAGTACGGCGACATCGAGGCCTTTGGCGTCTTCCCAGACTGGCAGCGCCAACTTTCCAAGTTCGCCTCGGTCCAAGACCGTCTGCGCGTGTGGGAATCGTCTGTTGCCGCCCGCCTCGAGCACTTTTCTTGCCTCGCCATCAGGATGCTGGATATCGACGGGTTCCGGATCGACAAGGCCGCCCAGGTTACCGTGGACGCGCAGGCATCGTTCAGCAGTGCCATGCGCAGGTGTGCCAAGGGCGTCGGCAAGGACAACTTCATCGTGTTGGGCGAGATCACGAGCGGGAACACCCTGGGATCTATCTACCTGGGGCGTGGGCGGGAACCACATGCTGCCAACAAGCTGGACTTGGTTGAAGCCATGAACATGACTCCTCCGGCGACCGACAAGTCCGGCCTGTTCATCCGCGACGTCGGTAACAGTGCTCTCGATGGCGGCGCCTTTCACTACTCCATCTACCGGTCGTTGACGCGCTTCCTCGGCCTCAGTGGGAACCTCGAGGCAGGGTACGACTTGCCGCTGGACTGGGTGGACAGCTGGAACCAGATGGTCCGCACCAACGACTTCTTCAATTCCCAGACCAACAAGTTCGACCCCCGACATCTCTACGGAGTGACGAACCAAGACGTCTTCCGCTGGCCCGCCATCGAGCAGGGGGTTGAGCGCATGCTGCTCGCGTACTTCATCACCACCATCCTCATGCCCGGCGCGCCGCTGGTGTATTACGGCGAGGAGCAGGCTCTCTACGCCCTGGACGGCACGGCATCCAACTATGTTTATGGCCGTCAAGCCTTTGCACCATCCCCCGCATGGCAGGCCCACGGGTGCTTTGGCCTGACCATCGACCAATACAAAGGCTGGCCCATCACAAAGGGACGCCAGGGTTGTCGAGACGAGACTGTTGCTTGGGACCACCGCGACCCCTCAGCCCCTGTCCGCAACATCTTTCGCCACATGTTTGCCCTTCGGGACGCCTTTCCTGTTCTTGAACACGGCTGGCTGCTCGAGAATCTCGTCAAGAACACCACGGAAGTCTTTCTCAACGGGAGCACCACGGCCACGGAGTTTGGGATTTGGAGTGTGGCCCGGGGCATGTTTACTGCGGTGCAGCGCGAGAAGGATACGCCAGTGTGGCTGGTCTACCATAACCGCCCGACCCGTACCACGTACGAGTCCAACTGCCGTGACATGGCAACCGCATTCATCTCCCCCTTCGACGCCGGATCTGAGGTGAGGAACCTGCTCAGCCAAGATACCGCCGTCAAGCTAGAGACCTCTGTCCGCAAGAACAACTTCACAGGCACCGGCAAGAGTGCGGGCTGCCTCAGCAAGATCACCCTCGAGCCCTACGAGTTCCGGGCCTACGTTCAGACCAAGAGCTGGCTGCAGCCGACGCCCATGATCACCAAGTTTGAGCCTGGCCACGACTTTCACCTGGATTCAACCCATGCCGGAGGTTTGATCGACGGCATCGCCATCGAGTTCAACGTCGAAATGGACTGCAACGCTGTGGCAAAGGCCCTTTCAGCTACAGTGACGACCGATGGCACAACAGATGCCACCAGTCTCAAGTTTGGAAGCATCAACTGCAAGTCCACCAAACCAGCACAAGAGATCCCTTATGTCGGAGCAATCCAATCAGCCTGGAGGTTGGAGACTCGCTTGGTGGACATCCCTGACGGAATCGTGAAGATCACTGTGGGCAAGATTGCCTCGAAACAAGGGACTTCGACCAATGTAACCGACCACTTTCTCATCCGCTTCGGCAAACGGTTGGGTAACCCTGTGGTCTTCCCCACGGCAAACTACTCGCGAAGTCTCTTGTCCCTCGAAAAGGGTGTGGTCTATGTCCAACACAGCGCTCCTGGTGCCACTCAATGGCGGTACAGCACCACCTGGGGCTCGCAATGGAGCCCATGGAAGCCATACGACGGCAAGAAGGAAGCTCTCTTGGACATGCAGTCGTCCTGGCGTGGAACAGACTTGCAGAATTGGAAAGGCAAGCACCTCACAGTCCAGTACTACAGCAAACCCCTGGGTTCTTCTGCCTTCATCCAGCACGCCGACAGCAGCGACATCGAGTGGGAGCGCGGCCTGCCGCACATCAACATCCACGGCCCGTACAACAAATGGGGTTACGATGCGGGCTTGCGCGGATCGATGAACTTGGTGAACGACCACACTTGGGAGTTGCACTACATGAATGAGTGGCCGACCAACATCCAACTCAACGTCTGGGGCGTCAACCCGGACAGCCAGCCCGATGCCAGCGCCATCTACGGGGACATTGACAACGACGGCGTCGTGGACCGACTCCCACCAAGCAGCCTGGCAAAGAACGTCATCAACATCACCGGCCCCCCGCCGATTCCAGCCCTGGCCTACAAACTCGTCTTCAACGACGCCACCTGGCGGTTCGAGTACCTCCCAACCGGGCATGTCGGCATCCAGATCCTGATCTTCGTTCTCCTCACAGTCTTACCGATTATCTCCGCCATGCTGGCTGGCTGGGTCTACGTGCGCAGCTTCTACCAAGTCAAAGTCAACAAGGCCGGGTTCAGGGGTAAGGGATGGATGGCACTCGATCTCAACATCAGGGCCCTTGGGAAAGGCATGGTCGAAATGGGTACGGTCACCCCCCCGCCACCCCCCAGCGCTGCCATGTCTCCTCTGGGTGTCGGCGGTGGTAGACGGACGGTCTTGATGGCCACAATGGAGTACAACATCGATGACTTTGGGATCAACATCAAAATCGGTGGCCTGGGCGTGATGGCAGGGTTGATGGGCTCTGCCCTGTCCCATGTTGACTTGATCTGGGTCGTTCCCGTGGTTGGAGATGTCGAGTATCCCACCGATCGCATGGCGCAGGCAGACTCCATGTTTGTCAAAGTCATGGGCCAATCCTACGAGATCGCAGTGCACTACTACACCTCGGGTCACATCACCTTTGTTCTCCTCGATGCCCCCATCTTCCGCAAACAGACCAAGGCAAACCCCTATACTGCTCGCATGGACGACATCGAGAGTGCGGTGCTGTATGCCGCGTGGAATAGTTGCATCGCCGAGACCATCCGCCGGTTCCCCGTCGACATCTACCACATCAACGACTACCACGGTGCCGCGGCCCCGCTGTACCTCCTCCCGCACACGATACCCTGCTGCCTTTCACTCCACAATGCCGAATTCCAAGGGATGTGGCCGATGCGGACACCTGAAGAGCAGAAGGAAGTTTGCGACGTCTTCAACCTGCCCCCTGAAATCGTCAGGGATTACGTCCAGTACGGTTCCGTCTTCAACCTGCTCCACGCCGGAGCAAGCTATCTGAGGATGCACCAACGAGGGTTTGGTGCCGTGGGTGTTTCCAGGAAGTACGGCGACCGGTCCCTCGCGCGATATCCCATCTTTTGGAGCCTGAAGAACATCGGCCAGCTGCCGAACCCCGACCCGTCAGATACTGCCGAGTGGAGTCCCGAGTCCGGCGTTGTCAGCCAACCTGGGGCTCCCGATATCGACCAAAGCTTCGAAGAGAAGAGGGCGTATCTCCGTCGCCAGGCTCAGGAGTGGGCTGGTCTTGAGGTCGACCCCGAAGCCGAACTTTTCGTTTTCGTCGGCCGCTGGAGTTTACAGAAGGGCATCGACCTCGTCGCCGATATCTTCCCCGGAATCCTGGAAAAATACCCCAAGACTCAACTCATCTGTGTTGGCCCGGTCATTGACCTCTATGGCCGGTTTGCTGCCCTGAAGCTGCAAAAGTTGATGGAAAAATACCCCAGGAGGGTATTCAGCAAGCCCGAGTTCACACAGCTGCCCCCTTGCATCTTCAGCGGGGCGGAATTTGCTCTCATCCCCTCGCGTGACGAGCCCTTCGGCCTGGTTGCCGTCGAGTTCGGCAGGAAGGGCGCCCTGGGAGTGGGAGCGCGCGTCGGTGGCCTGGGACAGATGCCCGGGTTCTGGTACACAGTCGAGTCCATGACCCCATCCCATCTTTTGCAGCAGTTCCGGCAGGCCATTGTCTCGGCGTTGGACTGCAAGCCCTCCAAGCGAGCGATGATGCGGACTTGGAGCGCAAAGCAGCGGTTTCCTGTCGCCCAGTGGATCAAGCAGCTGGACCAGCTTTACAGCGAGTCGATCCGGGTTCACAACAAGGAAGCGAGGAAGAGGAAACTTGACCAGCTGGGCCCTGCTCCTGACCGCGGCCGACCACTATCCCCGCCATCCTCACTCAGCAGCTCGGCCACTTGCGCTGAACCGGTCTCCTCCTGCATCTACAGTCCAACCGCAGATGCCAGCCCAGTCCAACAGTCGCCAGTAACCACACCAACAGCCGCGTGGCCCCTGATTCATCCCAACATCACAACACTTCCATTCCCACGACGGGCAGCAATGGCTGCCGCCCTCGGCGATCCGGCGGCAAACAGCACCTCCACAGCGCGTGCAAGCACCGCCAACCTCGACAGCTTCGGAATCCGCGCCCAGAGGGAGAGCGTGTACGGGCTGGCCCCGCCACGTCCATTGGGCAGTAGCCCACTGAGCCTCCCCGATGTTGTCGGCGACCGGCAAGACTTCAAGCTCCAGCAGGTGGACCAATTCTTCAACGACGGGAGTGGCGAGTACTATGCCATGTTTGAGGAAATGCTCGAAGGGCTGAATGCCCAGAACTCGATCGGAGACCTGTGCATCGAGGCATTCATCAAGAAGAGCGAGAAGAAGTGGTTTGCGAGGTACAGAGACGCGAAACTTGGCCGGCGTGGTGGCAATTCGAAAGGGGCGGGTCAACGAGATGAGTCCAGGGAGGACCAAAAACGGAATGAATCTGTCATCAGTCGTGGACGGCAAAGACACCGCAGTGCGACATCAAGTAACCTGGCACGGTCGCCCCTTGGCGTATCGCCGCCTCCGCCAAAGTACCCCAATGACGAGTTCTTGCTGGGTGACGAGTACCAAGCCCCAACCGGGATCAAGAGGTAAGTGAGACTGGATGCTTGCTGTTTGAGGGGCATGCTCTAACTTCGTCCAGAGTCTTGTCCATCCGCCTTGGTGACTGGCCCATCTACTCCTTGCTCCTGGCCTTCGGTCAAATCATCTCCGTCAGTTCCTATCAGATCGTTCTCCTAACGGGAGAGACAAGCCAGTCGGCTGAAAAGCTGTATATGATCGCTGGCACGTACATGGCCATGACGCTGGTCTGGTGGACACTGGAACGGAACTTCAAGTCCGTCTACGCCTTGTCCGTCCCATGGCTTTTCTACGGCCTGGCCTTCATGTTCATCGGCATCGCCCCACTCGTCAAGGACATGCATGTCGCCAGCAAGTTGGGTGACGCGGCGTCCTGCTTCTATGCCGCCGGCGCCAGCAGCGGCATCCTATCGTTTGCCCTCAACTTTGGTGACGAGGGTACGTCCCCCTTCCCCTTTTGTTTACTTTACCCCTGAACCCCCCCAACCCTAATCCCTTCTTCCTCCAGGCGGCACCCCAACAAAACAATGGATCACCCGCGCCCTGGCCGTCTCCGGCCTCGCCCAAATCTACACCATCGGCCTCTGGTACTGGGGTTCCATCGTCTCCTCCACCACGACCACCCCAACCGCCTTCCTCACCACCTCCACCATCCCGCGCGGCGTGGCAATCGGCGTTCCGCTGTCTCTCCTCCTCTGGGCCGTCGGACTCACCCTTTATCTCGGCCTGCCCGACTGCTACCGCCAATCCCCAGCTTCCATCCCAGGCTTCTACATCTCACTCTACCGCCGGCGGGTGGTGCCGTGGTTCCTCGCCATGGCAGTCATCCAGAACTACTGGCTGTCGGCGCAGTACGGGCGCAGCTGGCAGTTTTTGTTCGCCTCGCAGCATGTTCCACGGTGGGGTGTGCTTTTGCTTGCGCTGGGGTTCTACGTCGGCCTGTGGGCGGTGGTATTGCGGGTTTTCGCACGCCTGGCGGATGCGCATACCTGGTTGTTGCCGATCTTTGCGATTGGGTTGTGCGCGCCGAGGTGGGCGCAGGAGTTTTGGGGGACCAGCGGGATCGGGTGGTATCTGCCGTGGGCGGGCGGGCCGGTGTGGTCAGCGGTGGTGTCGCGGTGCTTGTGGCTGTGGCTTGGGGTGCTGGATAACATCCAGGGGGTTGGGCTCGGGATGCTGCTGCTCGCGACGCTGACGCGGCATCATGTGCTGGCGGTGCTGGTGGGCGCGCAGGTGGTTGGGAGCGCGTTTACGATGTTGGGACGCGCGACGAGTCCCAACGCGGTGTCGCCGCATGGCACGTTCCCGGACTTTTCGCAGGGCGTCATGCCGGGGCTGGTCAACCCTTTCTTTTGGCTGTGCTTGTTGTTGCAGCTGATCATCCCGGTGGGCTTCTTCAAGTTCTTCCGCAAGGAGCAGATCTCGAAGCCCTGAAGTTAAGTTGGAGGAGAGGAAGGGGGTGGCGGGCG
>FTEL01009454.1_pt1 | contig 21668 bp, 17 predicted proteins | sample 1658911 | NCBI WGS metagenome assembly FTEL01 (sample SAMEA3914869, study PRJEB12502) | metagenome | biome: forest; material: soil | place: USA | collected 2012-03-12 | depth 0.1 m
GGGCAAGAGCACGACACCACCACCTGGGCACCTGTAGGCAGCGACCCAGGAAAGCAGCAGAATGACAGCAGCACAGCTGGCGGCAGCTGGCACGCCTGGATCTCTCCTGAGAGCGCTACGAGGCAATAAAGCACCCGGGGCAAACAAGACAAGGACGGGGGCGGAAGGGAAGAACCAAAAGACGCGGCGCAAAGCACACCTGTAAATTATCAACCTTCCAATCCTTCCACTGGCGAAATGCGCTGCGCGGTGTCCTGGCAGAGCGCGGTGCTTGGGCACCGAACAGGGAATGTGCCAGGGGGGGCGCGAGGGCCCACCCAGCTAGCCGAGCGGAGCACTTTGAAGCGGGCCTTGCAAACCCCTGCAGCCACTCACCAACTGGTCAACTGGTCCTCCCTCCCCTCCACCAACATCCCACATCCCGTCCTCAGCTCATCCCCGCTTCACGTCGTCGCTTCACGTCGTCGCAAAGTTCAGCGGCCCAGCCCACACGCGCATCGCCTTGCCCCACCGCATCAGGATGACAATGAACAAGAAGGCGCCCGCGCACACGGCGGCCTGGATGCCGAAGCTCAGCTTGGTGCCCTGGGCCTGGGCCCACGTGACCTGGAAGTAGCTGACGATGAAGCCGCCCACGGTGCGCGCCATGTTGAGCCACGCCGACACCTCGCCCGACGCCTCCGGGTAGCTGTCGAGGCAGTAGCTCGAGATGGCCACCGTCGTGACCATCATGCCGAACACGTACAGGCCCCAGCACACGCTCGTCACCATGTAGTGCCATGCGTTCTCGAAGCACTGCCCGATCAGCACCAGTCCGACGATGACGAGCGGCATCGAGAAGAAGATGGCCCTCAGCCGCGCCTCGGGCTCAAAGTGTCCGTTGTGCGTGCGGATGTACCGCCGTGCCAGCGCGTCGTGGATCCAGTGGCCCACCCCCTCGCCCAGGAGCACCGCTACCACGGGCGTGAAGTAGAAGAAGCCGACCTGCCGTGGGCCGAACCCGTAGAGCGGCGTGACGAAGATGGCCAGTGTCGTGTTGATGCCCACTGCCCACGCGAACGTCTGTCCCAGCGCTCTCGGTCAGTGCCTGCTCGCTGCGTTCTTGGCATCCCGTCCGGGTCCGATCCACCGACGACTTACGAGTGCGTAAAACAAGCAGGAGATCGCCACGATCGGCTTCAATGGCACGCTCGCAGTACGCCAGCACGCCTGTCCAAACGTGTTGCGCAAGTTCCGCGATTTGAACTGCGCGACGCCTGTGAGTCGTGCAACACGGTTGCCGCGCGCGGGCTGCTGATCCGCCGGGATGCCGCGGTCATAGTACGTCTCCTCCAGGAAGCACACCACCAGCGCGAGGCCGAGGGCGTTCATGGCGGTGTAGACCCAAAATGGCACAGGCCACCTCTTCGACTCGGTCATGAAGGCGGCGAAGAGCGGGCCTACGTACGGGCTGACGACGATGAAGCCACTGCCGTCCGAGTCGTCGTCAGTCAACTCAGGCGTGCCGTCACGGGGATGGAGCCAGAACCTACGCCCAGATGTTGATCTTTCGTGCCTGCTCGTGGAAGAAGAAGGTATCCTTCAGGAACATGAGCCCACCCGCTTGGCTGACTGTCGAGAAGAAGCCGTTCAGGATACGCGCGGCCGTAAACGACTCCAGGCTCGTGGCCCCCGCGCACCAAGCTGCCGTCGCCGTGGAGAGGAGCAAGAACCAAAAGACGATGGGGAGTCGGCCGAAGTAGGCGCTCAGAAGAACCACTGCACCAAGACAATCACTAGCATTAGCAACATTTCTCCATGAGGTCCTGCCACACACGGCATCGCGGGGTGGGAGACTTGCCAATGACGCCGCCCGCGCCCAACATGAACACGTTGCCGGCCTGCGAGTGATTGACCGTGTCTGGCGTCGTATTCCACTCCCTTCGCTTGGTTAGCTACCAATCTTTCTAGTTCCCCATGGCCGCGATGGTCACACTCACGCTGCCTGCGGGATCAGCGTCACGGCGCCAGTGGCGCTGCCGTAATCGGGGAGAAAGGAGGCGAACGAGACGACAAAGAGGATCAAGTGCTTCTTGGACCAGGTCCAGTTCAGGGGGTCGTTGCCATCGTCGCTGGGCTGCGGGATCAGGACGGTGCGTCCATCCTCGGCGAGCTTCAGGCCGGACGTCGCAAGCCCATCTTCGCTGCCAATGTCGATGATGTATCCCTCGGATTCGTGAAACTCGTGAACTCGCTCGGCCCTGCTTCGCGGCCCGCCATCCTTCGCGGGGGGTTGCTTTTCGTGGCTGGAACTCGCCCTCAGTTCGGCGTCGTTGGCAGCCGGGCTGCTGGCGGGTGGCCGGCTATCAGCCATGGCCAGAGTCGAGGCGGGAAAAAGAAAAACGAGAAGTTGAGGAAAATACCAGCTGGATGGCCAGAAATATAGACTCTTTCTTACTAGCTCCAGACCAAGAAAACCGGAGGGAAATGCCGATGAGCGCAGCGAGACCGACAATCACAATGTCCCCCACCAGCAAGGGACCATGGGATTATTTACCTGATTTCCTGCCACACGGATTCCCCCGAAACTCGTCATCAACCCTTGATCATCCTTCCACCGTGCAGCATGCCATGCCATGCGAGCTCACCAAATGACTGTTACACAAACCCGTCGAATCCCGCACCCTCCCAGCCGAGCGATGCAACGTCGACGCCCCCCCGGGTCAAGCTTCCCGAGGCCGGCCACTGCTGCGTGCCAGGCTGGCGTCCATGAGAAGGTCTGGATGGCTGCCGCCGCCGATATTGACGTCCCGGTCGATCCTGTCCTTGTCCCGCTTGGTTTGGCTGCTGCAGTTGGTTCCAAGTCCAGGGTCTGATAGGACGAGAACATCCCGAATCCCCACCACTACCAGTTCGACAAGGCCCTTGGTTTAGCGACGCCGGCACCAGCAGAGTTCAGGGCCAATAGGCCGACTTCGCGGTAGATGAAACCCCAATCTGCCGCATCCTTACGTGATCCGCTTGTCATGTCGATGAGCCACACATGCAGCCCCCCCCCACCCGTCGGCCGGAACCTGTGCCGAGAAGAAGCTTCCATGGACGGCAGATGAGGTTGGGGAGCACGCGGAAATCCCGTCTACGTTTCGAGAACCGCCAAGAAAAGTACAGACCTAATTTTGGTTTCATGGGCAGAGGCCGCTGATCTGATGGATGGATAACGACCTAAGGGGCCAGGGCCTGCGAGCAGTCTGGAACATGGCCTGATGCATCAAGCACAGTAATAATTTAGTCAGAACATGGAATGCTTGCTGGACACGGACCAAGGTGCCAACGATATATTCCTTCTTTAGGTGCCCGATCATCAGAGCCAAGGCAAGGTCGGCCCCCTGTCCATGGGGCTTCCAGATGCAGTCCAAGTCAACGCGGAGACCGGAATAGCCAACTCGGACACGTCCACGGGCAAATCACAAGTTGTCGTACCATTGGCGGTCTTGCAGACTTCGGCCGGGAGCTGTTCCACCGCCGTCGCGTTGAACAAGATGCTATTATCTTCGGGGTCAGTCATCTCGCGAAAATAACCCCCCCTGAGCAAGGAGATACTCACGCATTTGTTGGGTCCCTATCATCACAGAACCACTGCACCTGGAAGCCAAGGCGATGGCCGCTTCGGTCCAGCATGTACTTGCAGCCCACGAGCTGCCATGGGAGAGCCCGAGGCCCGGCCGTGCACTCATGCCATGCTCCGTCCCCGACCACCGGCATCTGATAGATTTTATAAGAATCCCCGGAGCCAGGGTTGAACAGCGTAAAGCTCCCCACGAGAGCCACACCGTCACCACTACCAGAACTCTCGATCTCGTACGCCCGCAGCGCCAAGTCGGTCGTGTTCATCATCGACATGATGGTGCAGCTGTGTGTGTAATATGTGTGCGGCATCTGCGGTGGGCTATCCAGGTACCCTGTGAACGACAGGGGCGTTGTTGAGAGACTACAGTTATAGTCAGATGTCGCCCCAACGATTGACCCGTCGCTACCGTAGATGGCCAAGTTTAGTGGGTTCCCGCATACGAGACTGACGTTGGTGTATGCGATCCCGTTGAATTGGTCTCTGAGTCGTCAAGAACTCCAAGTCAGACACGGAATCTCAACTGGAACCACAAAAGTGTCTGGGAATCCATACCTCTCCACGCCGGCAACCCCATCAGTGCATTCCCATGCCTGCTTCAAGCCGAAGATGTTGTAGTCTGTGTCCAGAGACACCTCGATTGGGAGGCTGCCAGTTGCGGTGCAACGGACCCAAGGCGTAGACCCGTTCTTGAACCCGCCATCGATGAGGTCAACTCTGGCCGAGCAATTTGTGCTGTGGCCGTCCGAGATGTTGGTAATCTCGATATCGAGGTCGTAAAACATGGCCGTGGTGTTTTCCCTCTGGGAGTAGTGATGCCGATACAAGAAGGAGCTGATTTCCCACTCTGGGTCGTACGCCCGATCAACGCACCGCTGAGCTCGATCCGTCGGGGTATACGGGAGGATGGGCAGTTGTGGTTGAATGGATACCGGGCTAGACAGGCTCGCTGGGACTTGGGAGTTGCCCATAATGCACAGTGTCTCCTGTCCCCTGGGCGCATCCCACTCATCCAGGCAGCCCTGGATGAGCGGGACCTCCCAAGAGCCATTGGCAGCAAAGACGAGGCTAAGTGCGTTAGGGCTTGCTCCCAAGGTAATCTGACAGTCAGAAGACAAACCTCGAAGAGTCGCCACAGCCCCAGCTCCCCTTGAGCCGCATATCCAGCGTCTCGAGGTTGAACTGAAAGAATAAGTTGGGGATACTGCAGTTGTGCCATAGATCCAGAGCCCCAGGTCCCCTGGGATCGAGATCAATGTCCTTTGCCGTGCAATTGGCACTCACGCCGGTTGCTGAGTTGATCGTCAGCCAGCGGACATCTCCCTGTGTCCCTCCGCTTGAGCTGTTCACAACCACCAACGCCGGATCGAAGATTGCCCATGTTGGGTTTGAGAACGATGTGCGGATGCATTCTTCAGGGCTGCGGCTGTGTTGATCGGGGTCAGACGAGTACTGGCGGCGTTCATGTTGGCCGTAAGCTGAGGACACCGCCGCTGCGTAAGCCACAGAACAGAGAGCAAGCACACGTAAAGCAACTGTCATCAGACGGGCCATCGCGGCGCCAAGACGAAGACAGACAACAGACCTTGCCGTGGCCTTGGATTGATAATTAATGGAAAAGGAATCAAATGCGAGGACAACCTTCACTTAACACTTTCCATGATATGCCACGCCACAACCCGTTGCTACATGGTGGAGGTGAACGGGGGGCGGAAGTCCCCGGAGCGTGGGTAAATGGCCGAGTGATCTGTATCATTGCTCAGGCTAATCAGTATACGCATCGTTAAACACAAACACATGAGGCTAAAAGCCATACAGAGGCGCCCTATATCAACAGCAATACGCCCTGATTATTTGAGCTCCAAGGAGGTCCTGCTCCCAGGGCTTCTTACTCCGCAGCGGAGGATGTACCCGGCGGAACGTGGCTCAAATGTCTACCTATCTCACCACGGTGTTTTGGGCTCTCTATTCGCGGGTTGTTTTGGAGCACCATGATCCTTGATATCTTGACCGCAGTACTCTGCTCACTAAGCCCTGCTCCAGGCTCGGGTGTTGTTCATACCCAGATCAGGTTGTTTTGATGCCAGGACACTAACTACCTACCTCAGGTACACACCGGGACATGGCACTGCTGGGCAGCAAGAATGCCTTGGGCTGTGCTCCCGCATGAAGCATCAAGACTTCAATGTGTGATGAGCTTGGGGAGGCAATTCCTCCGGCGGGTTGGTCAGTGAGCTGGTGTTGACGACTGGAGCGAGGAGTGATCCTCGAGCGGCTCTCGCTGCGTCCGGCCCCCCACTCGGCAAGGAGCACCGGCAGCGTGTTTTCCGAGCCATCGCAGGTAGCAGAGCCTTGTCATCGGCGATGCGAGCCAAATTGGGGGTAGTCCATGCGCTGTGACTCGGCGAGTGAGGCGGTGCCAAGGGCTGCCGATCATCACATGGCCGAATGTGAGTACGCACAGCGTGTTCCTACCATGTTCAAAGCTGGTTCAGTGTTGCCCGCAGGAACAGTGCTGGCAGATGGGGCATCAACGAACAGTCCCTGGCCGGTTCGCATTCCTCCCGTTGTTCGGGAGCGGAGGTTATGGAACAGGAACAGTATTGATGCAAGGGATCTGCTTGAGTGTTGGGCCTCTGGCATGTTGTTTCTCGTTTCGGGATCTGGTTCTGGCTCCCTCCCCCATCCCTGGTTCATTCCCAGTCGCTTCAGTCATCACGACCTAGTTCATGGCTCGACTTGAAGATGGAGAAAGAGGCAGGGTGTTCCCCACGCCCTTCTCTGGGTAGTTGGGGTTAGCAGAGCCGAGTTCAGCTGACAGGGATCGATCTCAGATCACTGAGACATGGCGTCGTCTTTGCTTCGTTCATTGGCTACTGCCCAGGTCGTCTGGAGAAGATCTTCGCGAGGGCGGCTAGCGGTCGGCTTCGGCCCGCCGCTCGAAACTCGCTCTTGCCCTCGCCTCGATGGCGGCGGCGGTCCCAAGACCACAAACATCGGCCGACACCGCGGCACCCCTGCTGCAAGTGTGCTACAGGGAGTGCAAATGCACGGGACGCGGGATCTTGCTGCCCAACGACACGCCTACATGTTGCTTCGGCGCCGGGGGGGTTCTGAGGGACAGAGTATGACGACCCTCTCCATTCTGTGATGCTCTCGCTTATTACCATCTCCTGCGTACGGATGTCTAGAGGTCTTGCCTTGTCACGATCCCGCTGTTGTTGGATGGGTTTGACCTGTGCTGTAATCACGAGTCTGAGTGCGCATAGGAAACTTGCTTCACGGTCCCGATCCCGGATCTCACACCCTGATCTCGGTGATTTTCAAGGATATCAGTTGAGCCGACCTCAAGGCGCCGGAAGAGGGACGAGAAATGATTCGTGGTCCGACACTGACAGATACCGATTGCGTAGGTGGGTACCCAAGGGTAAGAGGGGCCAGTCTACGCGTGCGGGACTGGCGTGATGGGCACATGAGGCGGAATTTGTGAGGGGAATCCTTCTAGAGCATGAATGGCGGGGCAGACTTGAATAGAGTCAAAACAAAACCACTAGGACCCAGGTCGGACACAATCCCGAACGTATTCTATGCCCTAGCCAAGCGCCACGCCCCCTGCGCCTGCATAAACCAGTCTGACGCGAGACGAGGCATAGTTGCAACCAGCTCGGACTTGTCAGGCTGCTGAAACGAATCCGTGTGGCTCGACTCTGACATGCTTGGCAGCCCCCGAATTAAGGATCCGAGGGTTGCGTTTGCATAGTTCGAGGTAAACTTCACCGGGGCAAAAGAATAAGTACCTGCTTCCCTCTTGCGTTCGGACCCAGAGCCAGACTGATTCATTTACTACCTTAAGCTTGGAAATTGACCACTCAACGCCTTGTTGTTCCTCACCCACAAATTGTCCACCCCTGATTCTCTCAACTCATTACAGAACCACCAAAAATGCAAACCCGTGCCATTCTCATCACCGCCCTGACCCTGGGTCTCTCGGCCCCGTCACTGGCTCGGCCGGAAGCCGCGGCGCCCGCTATCACACCTCCGCCACTCATGCGCCGGGACCTCCAAGAATGCGCCAAGGCCGTCTCGGCTATCACGGCTGGCCTCCCGACGCCGACGGACCGGGTCGTGGCGAGCTGGCTCGACGCCAACGACGGCCTCAGCGGCGTCCAGAGCGCCATTGCGGACGGCAAAAAGATCGACAGCGTCGACAAGCTCTGCTCCTCGCTCCAGAGCGTGGCCACTCTCCCGTCCTCCTTGTCCGGCGCCGTCAGCAGCTACTTCAGCGCCATACAGAGCTGGCAGTCGAGCGTGGCGCCCTCCTTGAGTAGCGCGGCAGCGAAATGCACGGGGAATGCCGTCGCGGACATGGCCCGGGCCGGCTTGCAACTTGTCGTTGCGACGGACGTTGCTCAGTGCAAGAGCGCCCTCGACGTCTACAACAAGGCTGTGTCGTCGGATGGGACCACGAACCGCGGGCAAGTTGCCGTCCTCCTTGGGGTCGTAGGAGCGGTTGTCGCCATCGTTCTGGTCTGAGGACGCCAAATGTGACTCCGATGATGCGGAGCCCTGCCGTTCAGGGGCATGGTCGCGGGAGCACACGGATTGAGAAGCGGCAGCGCCAGGCTTCATAATCCGTGTCTGAAATCATGGAGGCAGGGTGGGCAACGGAAATGTGGTACATATACGGACATGATACTCGGCATTAGACATACTAGACAGCAAGATACAACATCCCTTAGACGGCCAGCGGTGGATTGAAGCAAGCGTCATGTATATCGGTACCTAATCCTCTCAAGCGCTACCTGTGCCATGAAGCTTGTGTGTCCTCTTGCTAAACAGGAGTCTTTACCTCACCCACTGCGTTATCACGAGTACTGTTCGTGCTGTTCTTCTCCCTTGACCTCTGAAGCTTCTTCTCAGCCGCGATCTGCAGCTTCCTCTGCTTTTTCTCTTGATTCTTGGAACCGGGGGTCTTGCTGTCTGCAGGACCCGGGGGTTGGACCGAGCTCTTCTCCCCCAAAGGGAGTAAAGTGTCGGTGCTGAGACCCCGACAAAGTAGAGGCCGCGGTGTCATGAAGCGATCGAGCATCTCGTCGGTTACATTGGCGCGTCGCTCTTGGAACAAGGTACAGAAGTTGGATAACTCCTCGATGCATCTTCGTCCTGTCAGCTTATATTTCCTGGATGTATTCCGTGGAGGGCACGTACCTCTGCTTGATCTCGCCAGTGCTCATGGTTCCCGCCTTGTACTCTTGGTATATGCGAGCAAGCTCTCCATCGTCCTGCAATTCGAATCAGATGAAAGCGAGCCTCCTTCGGGGCAGGGCCAGGTACGAACTTCGAGGAAGAACCGTAGATACTGGTAGCTGACGTCGACATCGGGGTTTCCTCCCTTCGCTCGATGCTCTTCGAGGGTCTCCTGGCCGCCGCTGAAGGCGTATTGCTTGATTTTGGCGGCGATTTGTTTGGGACTGTCGCGCACGAGGATCGAGCTCGACTCAATCGACGCAGACATCTTGGAGCCCGGCCCTTGCAAGGCGTCGAGGAACCTCGCATGGATCAACGACGGCTTGGCATAGCCCAGTTGAGCCGCGACATCTCGAGTCAAGCGAAAGTATGGGTCTTGATCGACAGCTGACGGGATGAGGCAGGGGATCTTGGCTACCTGGGCAGTGTTGGACCCAAAGAGGAAGGGGAATGACGTGGCGAAGGACGAGGCCGCTTGGACAGCGGCGAAGTGAATCTAGGGTCTGCTTAGCATCACGTACGCGGGTCGGTACTATGATTTACCGACCTTCCCAATGTTTGTGGTCGAATCGAAGCCAAAGCAAGCATCCGCCGTGCCTCTGTTGATCCTCTAGACCAAGTTAGTTGGGGACAGCAACAAATAGTTGGCCTGTTCGAACCTTGGCGACTCGGGTGATGTTTTTGTAGAAGTCGCCGCCCATGAACCCGTAGTCGGAGAAGATGAAAGTCCTGTCGGGGTCGAAGCCCACTGCAACAATGTCTTTGGCATTCTCGCGGGCGAAGTATTCGTACTCGTCGATCGTGCGATCCATCTTGCCGATGAGATACTTTTCGTCTGGTCTGGCTGTTAACAGAGGCGGACTATGTTCCATTTGATGTTTGGCTTCTTTCACCATCCGTGAGCATGGTTACCAGGGGTGCCTCGAACACGTCGGAGAGCCATTTGGTGAGCTCAAAGGGGACGATGTGCCCGATGTGCATGACGTCGCTGCTGGGACCGCGGCCAGTGTAGATGAAAAAGGGTTCTTTCTTCTCATGCCTGTCAAGAACCAGCTCGAGGTCGCGGTGGGAAAACACGATGCCCCGGCGGAGGAAGCGGTGTAACTTGTGGCCGGTGACTTGTTCGAACCTCGCAAGTAGGGCGTCGTCAATGCGTTTCGTTCCGAACTGCTCGATGAGTTTTGTGTAATCGATCGGCTTCACTGTGCCATCCTCTGTAACTTCGCCAGTCACACTCTAGGGATTGATATTCTGGTCAAGGGCTCCCGCGCCGGCGGACTTGTTGTCTTCCATGGCTTCCGTGCTGAGTTTGAGGGCGAGGGAGCCGAGGGTGGGAGTGAGAGGAGAGAAGCGGGGTGGGTGGAATAATGGAAGGAGCAGCTGCACCAACCGCATAACTGAAACCAGTTCACTCAGCGCCTAACCCTAACTCTTCCCCCAAACACCAGAGCCCACCCTGACAGCGGCCAAACAACAATTAAACCTTCGCCAGCTCGTTTGAGCTATCCCCTTCTCAACCCCAACCCTTCAGCAAGTTCTCCGAAACCGACGGCCTCCGGCCTACCCACATCAACAGGTACAGACGCTATCCAGGCAACCACCTGTCACGCCGCATCGTGCACCCCATTCGCACTGTTCAGCATGTCATACAAGGCGCGGGCGCGGGCGTTCTGCCAGCACACGGCAAACGTCGACCGCGCGGGTGCCGTTCACTGAGTGCCCCAACGCGGGTCGAGGAGGGGGCACGACTTGGAGTGAACTCAGAGAGCCCGCCCGAATCAGAAGGTGGAAGCACGGAGAGTACTAGTAGTTGCTACCTACAGCCCTGCCCTGACCTGCGACTGCTTCTCGTTGACCAAGACATATCGATATCTGGGCTTGCCGGCCTCCATGTCGACGATTGCCTTGTTGGCATCCTTCATGGGAATCTCTTGGATCCACGGCTTGACCTTTTCGTCCGCCGCCAACTGCAGCATCTCCCGAATTTCGGACGGCGGGCCAATCAAGGACGCCGTGATCTTGAGCCTTTTGAACATCAGGGGGAATTGCTGGATCGTGGGGAGGCCATCCTCGGGCGCCCCGACCTGCACGAAAACGCCATCGAACCGGAGGAGCGACAGGTATTTCATCAGGGGCATGTCCGACGACGAGACGGTGCAGATGATGATGTCAAGAGTGGAGGCGTGCTTGCGGGCCCAGTTGGGCTCCTCGGCCGTAGCGATGAAGTCGTCGGCCCCCAACTTGAGCGCGTCTGCCTTCTTGGCCGAGCTCCGCGAGACGACCACCACCTTGTCGGCTTTCAGCGCCTTGGCCCACAACACGCCGAAGTGGCCGAGCCCGCCCAGGCCGATGATGCCGACCCGCTTGCCGGGCCCCGCGCCGTGGAGCTTGAGTGGCGAGTAGGTGGTGATGCCGGCACACAGCATCGGGGCCGCGTCGGCCGAGCTGATGCCGTCCGGGATCTTGACAACGAAGTGGGAGGGCGAGCGGTGGTAAAGAGCGTAGCCTCCGTACGACTTGCTGCCGTTGAGGTACTTGCTGCCGTAGGTATCGACGCGCTTGACCGAGCAGTAGTTCTCCATTCCAGAGGCGCAGGCCTCGCAGGGGCCCTTGCGGCCCCGACACGAGTCGCTCTGCGCGCCGATGCCCACACGGTCGCCAATCTTGAGCCCACCCTCGGCCTTGGAACCGACGCGCACGACAGTGCCGACGATCTCATGGCCTACACAGCAAGGGTAGTTCGTAGGTCCCTGGTGATGAGGTTAGCTGCAACCCTGACTCTGGAACGTGCCGCTGTCTCCAACTTCTCCTTCGCGCACTTACCCAGCCGCTTCTGAGAGTATGCACATCGCTCCCACAGATCCCGCAGTGGCTTATCTTCACATCCACGTCATCCTCTTCCCATGTCTTTGGCTCAAACTCGCCCCACTTCATGTTTCCTTCGGCTGCGGACGAGTCGTAGCCGAGCCACCCTTCGAACTTGTAGTTGGTTGTCGTCATGGTGGGAGGGGTCTGAAGGCGGGGCACGGAGATCGTGATAATGGATATAGTAGAGCGTGTGGTGGTTGGAGCTCACAGAGTTCAAAAAACGAGATGATGTGGCTGTAAGGTATGCGGGGTGGTCCGGCGGATGATGGGCTGGCAACGATGAGGCACGAGGGACACGATCTGAGGGAGGGAGGTGAGGTCAATATACAAATCCCACCAACTCGACTAGACTACGCCAAACTGACCAGGGCCACCCTTGGCGCATTTTTCACCCCTGTGACGTACATGCGGATAGCTCATAGACTACATCCGTACCTATCCGCGACAGCTGTATTCACTCCACACCCCTGTGAATAATGGGACCCAGACTCTCACCCATAGCTGGCTCGACTCGCAGTTCAAGGGCGAAACAAAATTGACATCAACCGTGGATCTTTGTGTCGTTTGGCCGAGTTTGAGGCGAGAGTTGCTGGCTCGGAAAGCATCTCCATCGGTGCCTTGACCAGCCGGGATAAACCCACATCCGCGGACCTCGGCATCAACGGGGCCCGTTGGCTATGCAGACGCACGACAACGAGCGAGTCAAATCTTTGCCGCCAGCCCGTCACGGACGATTTCCTGAAACCAGATCGATTTGTGGTGTTTGATTACCAAGCATGTACGTAGGGCATGGCTCTCAGCCAAGTACCGGCTCTCGAGCCGTTCTCTTTGGGTGGAGCTATTAATGAGAGATGATCTCCCGCTCGGTGAGCTCCGAGCAGGGTTGCTTCAACATCCATAGCACATGGTAGCAACTCATGATACTCCACCAAAACATATCTTAACTCCTATGAGCCCCCGGTCTCTTTCCTTAACCCCGATAACATAACACCAAGTCTCGTTGAAGTATCCTCTCAGTTCACGCCGTGTAGGCGATGCCTTGACCAACAGACGCCAAAAGGGGCTCCGTGCTAGACACACTCTGTGCAGATGGCATCGGCCACGGAGTTCAGGCTCGACGCGAGCTCTAGGCTACACTGGCTGGTGACGCACGGAGCGGCGATAGAGTGGATCTGCGAGGACGACCTGCACTGGCAAGCAAGATCAAACGGGTTGGGACAGCCTGCCGCGCCGCCAGCAGAAACCAGGCATGAAATCTGGGAAGGCGTCAGCGTCGGTAACAAGAGACCCAAGTTGACTCGGACTTACACCGCAGGCCGGTATCGAGTTAGTCAAAGGGCAGGGCGCAGCTGCAACTGCGGTTATCGCCGACGGGGGTTCGGTGATGCCTCTGGCGGCGGCGCAGACGGCAAGGAACAGGGAAGGAGACCCATGCCTGGCAAGGTCTGCACGTTTGGGAGAGTTAACGGGGGGTTGGAAGTGGCTTGGTGAGTGTCGTGACGACTTGAGCGCGGCGACTTGAAGAGGGAGCTGGGAAGGACTCCGGGAGCAGAAGGCTGAGGAGACAGAGACAGTTGGGCGAGCAGGACATAGGTATATACTGGCCTCCTGCTTTCGTTGGGCCTCAAGGCTGTTTTTGTAGTCCTACTCATCAGTTGAAGTGTGCCGTCGTCCAAGTGACCAGCCCTGGCCGTTCAATTCCAGTGCGGTTCCAGAAACCGGACATTTCTGAGATCAAGGTCCAGGCATAGTCTTGGGCATCCGTGGCATCCATGCTCACTCGATTTGTGGCCGGACCAGTGAGAAATCGGAAGCAACGAAACGTGCAAGCTGCAACAGGCTTGGTCTCTTGTGGGAAATGTGACAAGCCCGTTGGTGAGGTGTTTGACAAGTATGCATTTGAGGATGGGAAGGCCCATCCGGTGTGCTTGTGCGCTGCTTGTTTCATGGCTCCCCGGGACGACATGAAACTTGGAACAGTGCTGTCGGGCGTGGGATGCTCAAGGGTTGTACTTGTAGGTATGTATTCAGATGGAACTAAGCAGGGGAAGAGGCTAGGGATGGACAGGATCATGAGTGGATGTGCCAGGGGGCCGGGTTCAATGACAACAGCCGGCAGGGTTCTGCACCCCGTTTTGTTGTGATGCAACATCAACAACACCAACGCCGAAATCGCCACTTGTCTGGAATTTTGGCGTGAGTGTCTGTTGGCCGGGTTTCCCCCCCTCTTCCCCCTCCCCCGAGCTGGCTGTGTCTCTGAAATCGCCTGGTGGTCTGCTCTTGGCGGCTGCAGTGGCGATGATGCGATTTATCCCGCGCCCCAGCGTCATCGGGGGAGAAAAGCAACGGGGATAAAAAACGCGGGGTTAGGGCTGAAGACCAAGACAAACGGTGGCATGCCCCCACGATTTGCAGCAATCGATTGTCTAATCGGCGCCTGGTCGGCCGACGTCGGGGTTGAACGGGATGCCGCTCCGTTGTCTCCGTCCCGTCCATTCAGCCAATTGGCCAACCAGGGCCCATCAAAACTTTTTGGGCCCCACCAGCGACAGCCCACTTCTGGGGGGGCCCGCTGGAGGGGGAGTCACAGGCGGCGGGCTCCACCGCGGGCTGCGCTTGCGACAGGCGCCGAGGGACAGAGGGAACAGTGGAGCGAGCAGCTGAAGCACACACACCGAAGCACTCGCGCACACAAGGACAGACCACGTCGTCTCGCCAGAGCTCTCTCTCTCTCTCTGGTTGTTCTTGTTCTTGTCCTTGCTCCCGTTCCCGCCGACTCGCCGACGCAGCACAGACTTCACCGGCGCACCATGCTCTCCTCGTCCCTCCGAATCGCCTCGCGGCGTGCCCTCGTGGGCCGTCGCTTTGCGGCTGTGCGCGCTGCCTCCACCTGGGCCAATGTCCCTCAGGGTCCTCCTGTACGTTCCACCCTGCGTCTGTCCTCTGCCCCCCGAACTCTCCGCTGCCCTGCTGCCGCTGCTGCTGCCGCTGCGGTGCGACGGCTAGTTACCGCTGACGACGATTGACTGACGAAACCTTGCGCAGGATGTATGTCTCTCAACCCCGCTACTCCCGAAGCTCCCACGGCTGCCTCGGCCCTGGATTCGCTGACCATTGCTCCCTCTTGCGCCGTTTGCCAGGCCATTCTCGGTATGTGAAAGATGCGGCAGGGGAGGAAGGGAACGAAGAGGGCCCTGAAAACGGGCGAGGGGAGACGGCCAACAAGCAGAAGCTGGGAGAAGGGGTGCGGGAACAGAGAGCAAGAGGCCAAAGACAGACAGAGGGCCGGGGAGCTCATCCCGCCAGCTCCGGCCACAGGAATCTCCTTCGCGCAACCTGTGACTGACCGGTACTCCTGCAAACAGGTATCACGGAAGCCTTCAAGGCCGACTCGTTCGACAAGAAGATCAACCTCGGTTCGTTTGACCACCCCACCGGCGGCCCCTCCCGACTGAGCTGACCTGTGCGCCCCTCCGTTTTCCAGGCGTCGGCGCGTACCGTGATGACAAGGGAAAGCCCTACGTGCTGCCGTCCGTGCGCCAGGCCGAGCAGAACGTGATCGCCTCGCGCCTGAACAAGGAGTATGCCGGCATCACGGGCGTGCCCGAGTTCAGCAAGGCCGCCGCCGTGCTCGCCTACGGCAAGGACAGCTCGGCCCTCGACCGCGTCGCCATCACCCAGTCCATCTCGGGCACCGGCGCCCTGCGCATTGGCGGTGCCTTCCTTGCCCGCTTCTTCCCTGGCGCCAAGACCATCTACATCCCGACCCCCTCGTGGGCCAACCACGCCGCCGTCTTTAAGGACTCGGGCCTGCAGGTCGAGAAGTACTCGTACTACAACAAGGACACCATCGGCCTCGACTTTGAGGGCATGGTCGCCGACATCAACAAGGCCCCCAACGGCAGCGCCTTCCTCTTCCACGCCTGCGCCCACAACCCCACCGGCGTCGACCCCACCCAGGAGCAGTGGAAGCTGATCGAGGCCGCCGTCAAGGCCAAGGGCCACTTTGCCTTCTTCGACATGGCCTACCAGGGCTTCGCCAGCGGCGACATCCACAAGGACGCCTTCGCCGTCCGCTACTTTGTCGAGCAGGGCCACAACATCTGCCTGGCCCAGTCGTTCGCCAAGAACATGGGCCTGTACGGAGAGCGCATCGGCGCCTTCTCCATGGTGTGCGCCGACGCCGAGGAGCGCAAGCGCGTCGACTCGCAGATCAAGATCCTTGTCCGCCCCCTGTACTCGAACCCGCCCATCCACGGCGCCCGCATCGCCGCCGAGATCCTCAACACCCCGGCCCTGTACGACCAGTGGCTCGTCGAGGTCAAGGAGATGGCCGACCGCATCATCACCATGCGCGCCCTGCTCAAGGACAACCTCGAGAAGCTGGGCTCCAAGCACGACTGGAGCCACATCACCAGCCAGATCGGCATGTTTGCCTACACCGGCCTGACCCCCGAGCAGATGGACGTCCTGGCCAAGGAGCACAGCGTCTACGCCACCCGCGACGGCCGCATCTCGGTCGCCGGCATCACCAGCGAGAACGTCGGCCGCCTGGCCGAGGCCATCTTCAAGGTCAAGGGTTAGAGCGAGAGAGCCATGTATTTGTGACGAAATGACGAAGAACCCCAGACAGGAGTTGGAGTAATGGAAATGGAATGGAATGCAATGCAAAACAAGGGAGCGGCTGGCTGACTGGGTTTTCCTGTGTTTTGTTTGGCTTGAGGGCACCCCCTCACCCCTCCCCACTCACCCCTTTCCTCCCGTGTGTTGCATGTGTGCGCGAAATCTCGTTCCGTTAGACTGTACCCCTTTTTTGCAACCATGATACAGGGCATTGTGGGTCAGGTAGTGACATGTACAGCAGAGAAGTCCCTAGAGGCAGTCGGCGGATACACGGTGCGATAGAGCAAGCAAGAATGCGGTGCCGCCTTTTGGTGGCGGGAGTTGTCTCTTACAGAACGCGTCAGCTGTGCACACTGACCCTCGCCTCGTCCAACTGCTGTGGCCTCCTCATATCTCAGTTGCTGTCAACCGTCCCCAGAGAGGCACTATGCTCTCCCCAACCGCTCCAAGTCCCCTCTCACCTCCTCCATCTGCCGGCTCATGTCACGGTACACCCGCGCCATCTCTCTCATGACCTTTTCCTTGCTCCCTCCTCCTCTGGCCCCGTCCGCGTCTCCGTCCCCTGTCCCAGAACCAACCACCCCGTACGCCTCCAGCTCGCCCCTGAGCGTCTGCATCGCCTCGCCTAGCCGGCCCTTTGCGTCGCGCAAGTGGTTCGCGTAGTTTGCCAGCGCCCGCGCCGCCTCGGGAGGGTAGGCATCGCGCCGGGCGAGCCACAGCGCCGTCTCGGCCTCGGCCTCCTGCCGCTGCGCCGTGAGGGACGCCTCGGTGGCGCGGAACTCGAGCGACCGCGCAATCGGGCCGTGCTTGGCCTCGAGGGCGCGCAGGAGCTGGGACAGCACGGCCGTCTGCTCCTGCAGGAGGGCGCTGAGCTCCGCCGCGGCGGCGAGGCGGGCGCGTGTGAGCTCGGCTTTTCGCTCCGCGATAGTGGACGCGAGAGAGGCGGCGTGTGTGGAGAGGGCGGGTATGGAGCGGTGTACATAGGACGGGTTTGTGGATGGGTTGGCCATCCGCGCGAGGTGGACGGCGGAGGAGTGCAAGCTGGCGGAGACGAGGATGGCGAGCTGCGGGAGGTGGGAGGGCAAGTCGCAGAGCGGTGGGTTGGCGAGGAGCAGGGCCGTGGATTCGGGGGGCAGTTCGGAGGAGGTGGTGAGGAGCGGCGGCAGGAGGAGGAGGAGGTCGAGCAGGGGCGCTGGCAGCCCGGTAATTGACGATGCCGCTTGCGGCTGCGACAGCGGGCGTGGCCGCCTTGTCAAGGATGGCGCCGGAGCATGTTTGGGCTGTTCAGCTTGGGGGCTGAGATTGGATATCGCATCGGTGAGAAGGTGCTGCTTGGCGGCCTTGAGCCGGTATTCGTTGAGCTCCTGGATGGTCGAGACGTTGTCAATTTCCCTGGCCCGCCCAATCCAGCCCAGGCTGCTTCCATCTCGATCCAAGGGAACCCACCTCAGATACAGCTCTGCGCTGCTTGGTTGACGGCTGGTTCTTGGTTGACCCGTCGGGGTTGAGCACGGATGTTGTGAGCTTGGCGTAGAGCAGGACAAAGTCGGGATTGCTCTGCAGCACGCCGTCCTCCACTGGGGGGATCATGATGGAGGAGAGCTGTGGTGGGGTGCGATTAGATTGCCGCGTCGCAGCGGGTTCGCGGTGCTGTGGCACGAGAGCATGTGACCCTGTCCGGCAGGTTTGCGGTCTGCCAGCTGTCGGGTACTCGCTCTCCACCTGGCGACGGCGAGCGCTGGCCCGCCCGAAATTTTGAACCACGCAACACCAAGAGGAGCAGCATCGGAGCTCTGGGCCCAGACCCTGGAGCTTTCACGACCCGAGGCAGTCAATCGACCCGTCTCCCCCGCCCAGCACCCGCCAATGCGTCGGCAATAGCACCGACCTGTCCGCCCCCCTCACGATTGCGGCCGTCCCCGTCGCAACCATGTCGACCCTCCCCATGCAAAGCTGCCTCCGGGCGGCGTCGAGGCCGGTGTCCGCCCTGCTGCTCAACAGCCCCCTCACAAGCACAGCGACAAGAGCCCTCAGCACAACAGCCCCGACCCTGCGCAAGCACGTTCAGTTGCCCGTCCCCGGCTCCGACATCCCGATTCCCACGCAGTCCGGCGAGCACCCCGAGATCCCGCCGTACCCCTACGGCCCGCGGCAAGTCTACCACCAGTCCAACTCGGGCCTGTACGGCCAGGCGCGCATCCGCTTCGGCAACCATGTGTCGGAGAAGCACGAGGTCAAGGCGCCCCGCACGTGGCGGCCCAACGTGCAGCGAAAGCGCGTGTGGTCCCCCTCGCTCGGCATCTTCATCCGCATCCGCATGACCACCCGCGTGCTGCGCACCATCGACAAGGTCGGCGGCATCGACGAGTACGTGCTCAGCCCCAAGCCCCAGCGCATCAAGGACCTGGGCCCCTGGGGGTGGAAGCTGCGGTGGCGCATCATGCAGGCCCCCTCCGTGCGGGCGCGGTTTGCCGCCGAGCGCGAGGCCCTCGGCCTGCCGCCCAGGGAGGAGGAAGAGTTGCTGCTCGAGGCCCAGGAACCGCTGCCGGATGGGACCCCTGCGGGGGAGGCGTTGATGGCCGAGACGGACAGGATGCTGGCGCAGGAGGAGGAATTCGAGATTGGGTCCGGGGGAGCGGAGGGCCCGGCAGCGGAGGAGGGGTTCATGAGCGAACAGAAGCCGAGGTAGTAGGTCATCTGGCGAGGCGACAAGGCGTTGTCAAGGCGGCACCCATCTTGCAAAGAATTGTATCATATTGTATTCTCGGTGTACATTTGCCGCTCCGTCGGTTGCGGAAATCACTCACTCACCCACCCGCACATTGGGCTTGAGACGAACTTGAATGGCGGGGCAAATATCGTGAGCAGTTCCAGGACAGATCAAGACCACCAACATCTACAGCATGCCACGCACCCAACAGCACAGCCAACAGCAATTCACCAGAGAAACAGGTGGTTTTATCAAGCCCTGTGGGCATCTATGCTACGCCGGGATTGCTTCCAAACTATCCAAGCATGCCTTTCCTTTAAAAGCGCAGGTCCCAACCAATCTGGGGACCCAGCTTGGGGAGCTCGTCGGCGACGCTCTGCACGTCCTTGTCACCACGGCCGCTGAGGCAGATGACCACGTCCTCATCCTTCTTCATGGTCTTGGCCAGCTCGATGGCACCATAAATACCGTGAGACGATTCGAGGGCGGGAATGATGCCCTCGAGCTGGCTCATGAGGCGGAAGCCAATGAAGGCCTGGGCATCCGTGGCGGCGACAAACTCGGCACGGTCCATATCCTTCCAGTTGGAGAGCTCCGGTCCCACACCGGGGTAGTCGAGACCGGCCGAGACGGAGTGCGTGTCGTTGATCTGGCCATGCTCATCCTGCAGGATGTACGTGCGGACGCCGTGGAGCACGCCCTTGGTGCCAGCGGCGAGGGTCGCGCTGTGGCGGGGCGTGTCAATGCCATCACCGCCAGCCTCGACACCGAGAAGCTTCACGCTCAGATCCTTGCTGAACGGGTAGAACATGCCCACGGCATTGGAACCACCGCCGACGCACGCCACAACGGCATCCGGGAGCTTGCCGCGCTTCTCCAGCATCTGCGCCTTGGTCTCGTTGCCGATGACGGACTGGAACGTGCGGACAATGGTCGGGAAGGGATGGGGACCGATGGCGGAGCCGATGATGTAGTGTGTGTCCTCGAGGTTGACCACCCAGGAGCGCAGGGCCTCGTTGACGGCGTCGCGGAGGGTCCGGCTGCCAGCCTCGACGGCGACAACCTTGGCACCGAGCAGCTTCATGCGGAACACGTTGAGCGCCTGGCGGCGGACATCCTCGGCGCCCATGTAGACGGTGCACTCCATGCCAAACTTGGCGCAGACGGTGGCCGTGGCGACACCGTGCTGGCCAGCGCCCGTCTCGGCGATGATCTTGGTCTTGCCGAGGCGGCGGGCGAGGAGAAGCTGGCCCAGGGCGTTGTTGATCTTGTGGGATCCCGTGTGGTTGAGATCCTCACGCTTCAGCCAGATGTTGGCGCCGCCGGCATATTCTGTCAACCGCTCCGCCTTGTGCAGGTGACCAGGGCGGCCCATCCAGGGGTAGAACGAGCGGTATTCCTCCCAGAAGGCGGGGTCGTCCTTGATCTTGTTGAAACCCTCCTCGAGTTCCGACAGGCAGTCCATCAGCGACTCGGGGACGTACTGCCCGCCAAACTCGCCGAAGCGCTCGGGGATCTTGCCGTGCATGGCGGCGAGCTGGGCGACCAGATCATCCGTGTCGGTGACGACGGCATCCACATGGGCCTCGCCGTTGGGCTCCTGGGCGGCCGAGATGGCCTCAATGATGCCAACCTCACGGGTGGCCTCGTCCTCAGCAGTGGCATCGCGACCGCACAGGTACGAGCAGAAGTCCTGGACGGCCTTGCACTGCTCGCCCTCGGCGGCCTTCTGAAGGGTGCTGACAATCATGCTGCCAACGACGACACCGTCGGCAAGCTGGGCGACCGAGACGAAGTGGTCCCGCGTGCTCACACCGAACCCAACAGCCGCGGGCTTGTCTCCACTGTACTTCTTGACCCGAGACAGAAGCTCCGGGAGGTTCGCGTTGAGGGTGCCGAGAGCACCAGTGACGCCCTGACGAGAGACGACGTAGATGAAGGAGTCGGCCAGCTGGCAGAGAAGGCGCATGCGGGCGTCGGAGGTGGCCGGAGCGATCAGGGGCACATACGAGAGCCTGTAAGCGGGGTGGTGGTTAGTTGAGCCGGCACCACGCTAGCTATCAAGACAGGGAGCAACACATACCCTCCGCGGGTGCAGAACTTGCGGAACGAGACGGCCTCCTCAGGCGGAAGGTCGACAATGATGAAGCCATTGACGCCGGCCTCCTTGCAGTCGGCCATGAGACGCTCCTCGCCGTAGCTCAGAAGCGGGTTGTAGTAGCCCATGAGCAGGATGGGGGCGCGGAGGCCGAGCTTGCGGGCATCGCGCACCATCTGCAGGGTCGAGCTGATGGTGACGCCATTCTGGAGGGCAATCTGCGGGCGGGAGTCCTCGGTCAGCGCCTGGATCGGTGTGCGGCATCGTTGGATCGGGGGAGGGAGCTCACGGTGTTGGCCGTCTGGATGGTCGGGCCGTCGGCAATGGGGTCGGTAAACGGGACGCCAAGCTCGATGATGTCGGCGCCGCCCTTCTCCATGGAGAGGAGGATGTTGGGGGTGGCCTCGGCCGTGGGGAAGCCGGCGGTGACATAGGTGACGAGCGCGGCCTGTGATGGTGCTAGGTCAGCCGCTGTATCGTGCGTTGTTTGCCCGCAGTACGGGGACGGGGACGGGGAC
>FTEL01010747.1_pt1 | contig 21631 bp, 20 predicted proteins | sample 1658911 | NCBI WGS metagenome assembly FTEL01 (sample SAMEA3914869, study PRJEB12502) | metagenome | biome: forest; material: soil | place: USA | collected 2012-03-12 | depth 0.1 m
CCCATCTGGTGAGGGAGGGGTTAGGGAGTGGATTTGTGGGAGAGGGAGGAGGAGGGAGCGGGGAGGGGGTTACCGGTAGGCGTGTCTGCACCAGGCGATGCAGGCGTAGAAGCCGTTGTAGGTGTCGCGGGGGAAGACGTCCCAGCGTCCGGCCTCGGCGGCCAGGAGGAGCTGCTCGACTTGAGGGAGGTCGACGCGATCTTGGAGCAGGGTTTGGAAGCGGGAGCGGAAGTTGGAGAGGCGGGTTCTGTTGATTTCGTCGTCGAGCGAGACGTCAGGGGTGGGCAGCAGTGGTGCCATTTCTGCGTAGATGTCCCTGTACGGACGGAGAACTGCCGGCCAGGTCGTGAAGTCGTGGTTTGTCCGCGGCGGCCACTCTCCTGCCCCGTCCGTGTGGATTAGGTCGGCGAGAAGCGCGGCCGTCTCGTGGCATTCTGCTAGCTGCTTGATGTCTTGGACAACGTCATCGTCGCCGGTCTCCTTGACATGATTTTGGATCCGAGGAAACCACGACACGAGGGCATCCAGCTGCGACTTGAACGACCAGGGTTTCTGATCCTGTCCTCGCGAGGCGAGAATGATTGTCAGGAGGCTCCCCAGGACGGAGAGCAGCACGAATTGGATGAGGTTAAGCATCGTTGCACAAGATGTCGGATACAATCGAGATGAAAGGATGGCAGGCTCAAAACCCAAGCTCGCGTTCAGGAGAGAGGACAAACGGGTGGAAAGGGGTTAGCGCCAGCATCGAAATAGCAAGACCAAGCCTCGACCTGGTGGTGCATGGTATATACGCCCCAAGCCACACACACCCAAAAGCACTCGCACACGACGGCGTGAACCGGGTGCCGAGTATGCCGGCACTCGCGGCAGGCAAACCCCTGGGGCAGTCACTTACACCCAACCCGCGGCTAGGACCCAGTTTCTCTCCATGTATTTTTAGCGCCGGCGGCACTCGGTGTGCTTGGGGCAACTCTGGAACTTTGAGATTGCTGTTGGAGCTTTTGATACTTCCCCTGTGACCTCGGGATTGACTCTCTCTGCCGTCTCGACTGACAATATTGCCCTGAAGGAAACCGGATCCTCCGGCCATCCGCGCTCCTGCGCCTCCTCTCTCAATACGTGAGGCACATCCCCTCCAGGCTGCCATCCGCAGATAACGAGCTGCGGCGGCGCCGCCTGTTCGGCGGTCCAGACCAAAAGAAGCAACACAATGGGTTGATCCACCATCTCGCCGACGGCGGGGACGAGACACCCAGCCGTTGAGATGCAACGGTCTCGGCCGGCCTGCGTCTGTCACACCACGTGTAAGTGGCGTAGGGGGCTTGGTCGATCTCGATCTGGAAGGTGGTGCTTGCTTTTTCCTCTCGCAAGCTCAACCCCCAAGGCACACCAAGCAAGGCTAGGGATTGGATGGGTCGAGAACCCCTCCATCGAGGGGCCAAGTCCATTCATCTCTTGGCCTTGCCCTTTTCGCATACCCGCCGGTCTGGCGATCTGTGCCGCAACTATAATGGCACATCCCAGTTCGCCTGCGCCACCTGCTCGGTGATCGGGATTTAGGGGTCTGAGGCACTCAGACTAACGCAACAAGTGGCTTCAACCCCTCTTTGTGGCTGACCGTTGACGCCAATGAGCTTCTCGAAGCCCCTTGGCAACCAACAGCAACCCGCCGACGCCGGGGGATTTTCGACGCAGCCTCAGCCCTATTAGTTGTCTCCTCAGCTCAAATCTGTTGCGCCAACTCCCAATCCACCCACTCACATAAAAGCCTTTCAAGTCCCGTTGACGCGGTGTGCGTCATGGCCGCCTGCAGCGTCCGGGAACCGGAAACCGCCACCTCAGGGTCCTGCGGGGTGGGACAGGGTCGAGCACCCGACTGAGGCGGGAATGGACAACACGGGAGAGCAATGAACCTGTCAGCCATTATCACTGCACTGAAACGGTCCACGCCCCGCCCATCAGCAGCTACGCCGCACCCCTCTCACGCGGACATATTGCACGGTAGCAGTCATGTACTCGGTATCAACAATCGCGGCTGCAATGCCAGACTTCAGTGCCACCCTCCATGAACTCGATTCGCCGTCTCTCACACTCCTCACTACCGGAAGCTGTTCCGCCACCCCCCCTGCGAATTTCGCCGACGCGGCCGTCTGAGTAGCGTAGCACGCCCTGTGCCGCCGCCGTCGCCGTCTCCGGGAGGAAGGGGGGGCACCAACTCCTCTCCATGGCGTCTGGGCGGCTTGAGCGGGGACCGGACGATCGCAGCCACCGCATCTCTCCGACATCCCGTTCCTGCGTGTGCTCTGTGTCACCGCTCCTCTGCTTTTTATTACCCCCTCGTGCCAGAGCCGCCCTGGCATCTTCCCACATGGCAATGGCATGTAGATCTTACCGCGAGCAGAGTGCCACGCAGCCCGCCCCCCTTTTTTTGTCTTGCTCTCGCTTCGTTATCGAATCTCGCCAACACGCGTTTGGTCTGGTCTGGTCTGATCTAGACTTTGTCATTTCCCGCCGCGTGTTGCTTTCTTTCTCATTTCCTCGAGTCCATCACTAAGACACAGCCACAGCCATGTCCGCCTCGGGCGCCTGGGGCCCAGCACCGCCCGGCGTGGATCTCGCCGAGAACCAGAATGCCTCCATCATCGGGTCCGTCGTCGCCATCATGGCCCTCGGCTTGTCGGCCGTGGTGTTGAGGGTGTTCATCCGGCTGTCACACAGCGGGCCTGGCCTGGCAGAGGATGACTACATGATTCTGGTTGCTGCGGTACGAGTCTGTCTGCTCAAGATGCTGAGGAGATCTGTGGCTGACCACTTTCACTCAGGTCCTGGGCATTGGCACAGCGGTCTGCTGCCTCGTCAGCGTCCCCTGGGGCGGCGGCAAGCACCTCTGGGTGGTCAGCTTTGACGAGTTCACCAAGCTGTACCAGACGACGTACGCCTTTGTCATCGTCTACATCTGCTGTATCTCGGCGACCAAGACGTCCATCCTGCTGTTTTACCGCCGCGTGTTTGGCAAGGGCATCATCTGGAACATCGTCTTCACCCTCACCATCTGCCACTGCCTCGAGGTGTCCATCACCTGGCTGTCGGGCTGCCGACCGGTGTCGTACTACTGGAGGCAGTACACGGATCCAACGGCGGTGGGGAAGTGCATCGATGCGCCGCTGTTTTACTTCATCAACGGCATCATCGGGCTGTTTATCGACATTTCCATCCTGCTCGTTCCCGTCCCGACCAGTAAGCCCTCCCTCGGCCCGTCAGCTTGGCTCTCTCCCTGGCCCCCCTTTCCCCTTTCGCAGAGTTGGGAGCCAAAACCCAAATCTTCAGAACAACGGCTAACCCACGCAGTCATCAAACTCCAAATGCCGCCCACCAAGAAAATCTTCATCGGCGGCATCCTCCTCATCGGCGGCTTCGTCTGCATCGCGTCCGCCGTGCGCATCGTCATGATGGACCAGCTCGTCAAGTCCGCCGACTTCACCTGGGCCATGTCCAAGGTCTTCATCTGGTCCTGCTGTGAGCCCTTCATCGGCATCGTGTGCGCCTGCCTGCCGACCTACGCGCCGCTCGTCCGCCGCTGGTACTCGCGGCGGCAGGGCGGCGGCGGCGCGGGAGGAAGAAGAAGACGTAGGGGAGGTGCTGGTGGAGGGCCCGATGGTGCTGGTGCTGGTGGCCCCGATAGCGACAAGGGGTATTACTACCCGTACTATCACCAGGGGAGTGGCAGCGGCGGGGGCAACTTGGAGACGCCGCCGCCGCCTGTGCCGCAGAAGAATGGTTACATTACGGATAAGCCCGGCAGGAGGGAGTGGAGTCGTGGGTTACACGGGCTCGGGGATACGACGCTGAGGGGGGAGGATGAGATTGAGCTGACGGTGGACATTCGGTCGGGCAGGGCGCCCGGGGAGGACGCGGCCAAGGGTAAGGGCGCGGTTGGGGAGGGGCTGGGGTATAGGAATGAGATTCTGGTGAGGAAGGACTTTTCGTGGGTGAGCAGTGCTTGAGTGGGGGTGTTGTTTCGTTTCGTTGGTGCAGAAGATATCGTTGCGTCTCATAGGAGTACCTATTCATGCCTTGGTTTTACTTGACTGCGCTGCGTTTTTGTGAGGCTACTTTCCACAGGGCATCCGAGCTGTCTGCTGCTCGACAAGTGCAGATTCCCCCTTTGGTGGAGGTCCTTCACAGCACCATCATGGCTTTCTCTCCGCACATATCGCCAGACAGGATGTGCAGTGGCATGACAACATGGAGGACAGTTGAACAGCATCTAGACACGAAACGGCATGTATTTTCACTCTCCTACTCTAAAACACAAATTCCCATCATAAAACCCATCAAATCACAACCTCAAACCCCTCCCCGCCCTCAAACCACTCCCAAGTCTTCGCCGCAATGTTCGTCGGATTCCGCACCGGATCATCAGGAAACACCTGCCCAGCAACGTTGATCACACCAACATGGACACCCTCACCCGCGTACGCCATGTGCAGGCTCTGCACCAAGTTTCGCTGCGCGGCCTTGACCAGCGAGAGCGCAAACAGCTGCGGGATGGGCTGCAGTGGCAGGGCCGAGCTGGTGACGATCAGCGCCGGGCGGGCACCCGCTGTCTTGGTGAGCGAGACCAAGTGCGGGATGTACCGCTGGGTGAGGATGTACAAGGCCGAGACATTGATCTGCCGGCCGAGTGTGAGCGTTTCCATATGTGTGGCTCAGGGGCAAGGAAAACGCACCTTGAGATCATACTCAATCTCCTTGACGTCGTGCTCAAAGAACGCCGAGGGAAGCACCCGCGCAGCGTTGAAGAAGACGCACTCGGGCTTGCCAAAGGCCGCGTCGGCGTCGTCCAGCGCCTTGGTGAGGGCCTCAGGGTCGGTGATGTCCACTGGGTAGGTGCGGACGTTGACCTGGGAGCCGACAGCCTCCTCCACGGCGGCCTTTTCAGACGCCAGGGAGTCGGAACGGCGCGCGATAAGCACGACGTTGTGGTAGCCCTTGGAGGCGAAGAGAGTGGCCACGGCGCGGCCGATGCCTGGGCCGGAGCCGACGACGAGGAGGGTCTTGGAGGTCATGGCTGGGGTTGGGCGATTTGGTGGTGTGAGATGTGTGAAGAGAATGGTCAAGCAAGAGTATGCTTGGGCTGGGGGGTGAGATGGGAGCGATGAGGAATGGTGATGTTGATGATGACAGCGGGCCCCCTTTCCATCCGGTTGTGGTTCACCGAGACTCCTGAATAAATAGCCTAGAGAAGGATCACAGGTACCACGAGGAGAGCGGGTCGCGGAGGCAGTCACCGGGCGCAGCACCAACGGTGCAGAAGACCCTGATTCTAGGCATGAACAACAGCTTCCGGATGTGGCTCTTCCCCGGACGCGTCAGGGGCACGGGCGGGGAGACCTACGGCGAGTTTTGGAGGGGCGTTGTTGGTGCCTCGCCACTGGCCTGCAGTTGTTCATTTATTTCCCTACTTGGGAGTCTGCAGCAGGCAGCCAGGGTCTCACTGGTGCACAAAAACCGTCACATGCATGTTGGAATGAGCAAACCGCCGACCGAAGGCGGCACAGGCGCCCCCAACGGCGTATTAATGATTTGTCCCATCTTGATCACTGATGGTACAGTGCCCGTAGGAATAAGGATACGCCATGCATCAGGCTTGTCACCATTGGCTCGGGACATCCGCGAGACGCCAGGCATCTCTCACGTTCGGTCCCAACATGGCCGCCGCTCGATCATATCCGGTATGAGTGTCTTGGCCAGTGTCTGAAACCTGTTTACCACTCAATCCAGTGAATAATCCATGCCGCAACCGGACATCCCGGGTTAGCACCTTGAAGCCATGCAGGCATCCTGCGCCGCGTCTGCGTCGGGGCAAGTCGGGCGGAACACCACAGCCATGGAAGATCACAACGTTCTGACAGAAGCTTCGGCGCCAGATCTGGAGGGCAAGAATTTACACTTCTCAACAGCGGCAGAGACGGAGAACTCCGTGTATTCTGACCCTCTGCCCTGAATTTCTCTTCGCTACCTCGAACAGCGACCAGACAAGGAAATAAACCAAACATTGCTACCCCACGTCATCCACTCCCCACACCCAACAAACACCGTCGAGCATTCACCCGACAACCTCACCAACCGCACCGTTTGCTGCCTTGCGAGGTAACACGCGAGTCCATCGATTAGGGTCAATCGGCGTGTTCCAAATGCTGTGGTCGAGCTGTCCCGGCAGTTGGATAGGGACCCATACAGCGTGGTGTTCCTCTCGCCGGTCTCGGGATTCACGGGACCGATCTCCCAGTCTTCGAAGAGTTTCCTGGGGTTGTCTGCCGGGCCCGTGATGTTCTCGATCACCTCGGCCTCCGCGGGGAGGCCCCCACCGGCAGCCTTCCGGGCTGCAGCCCATGCCCGGTCGACTACTGCGACTGAGATGCTGCCGTGGGAAGTGTGGAGTTCCTGGTGGAGTCGGAGGGTTAGTCGCTCGGTTCTCTTGTGAAGCTTTGTCGTGGGACAGCAGTTGAATTCTTACGAAGTGCTCTCGTGGGTTATCTGAATTGACCCTGTCGTCGGGGATCCTGGGCCTCGGGGCGGGTGGTCCGGGCTTTGCCTGAACAGTGGATGGTGCCTCGGGGGCGGCCGGTGTCTCAGGGGCGGTCAATGCCTCAGAAGCAGCCGTAGTGGGGGCAAGTGGTGTGCCGAGGGCGGCATTGACAGACTCCTCCGATGCGCTCTGTTGTGAACGCACCTTCGGCTTAGAGCTGCTGCTGCCCATGTCGTGTTGGGTGGCAACAAGGTTGTGTGGTTGTCTGGGATGTGGGTACAGAGACGAAGGGGCTGAGGATGAGAGTTGAGAGTGGGATTGGAATAAAAACACGACGTGAAGAGGATGGATGAATGCCTGTGAGGTTTTGCTTTGGTCGTCCGTGTGTCGGAGTCAGTTGTGATCGCCAGATCCTTATCCCCCTTCAAGCTCGCGCCCCGCCCCTAAGCCATTCCGGCGAGGCGCCAATGGACAACTGAGATGTGTTTCGTTTCAGTTCATGGCCAGCGCTTGTTCATTCCGGGCTGTTAAGCGTCGGGCTGGAGAAGCATTTTTGGATGCGTCGCTTCGAGGACGAGATGCAGTTGGTTCGTTAGACGCCCGGGATAAACAGGTGGTGGGCATGCAGCCGTGTATGCTTCAGTTGGCGCCGCGTCCGGGGTAAGTGGACTGACCCAAACTCCGACCACCCCATGGACCCCTGGCATTCTGCCGCCCACGCCCACACCACCATTTCCCTCGCTGCCGCAACACAACACCAGACCAGGCGTGGCCGGCAGCATTTCTATTGCCTTTCTTGTGAACGTTATTCTGACGGATATGGCGGCGGGAGCAAGCTCAGAGAAGCTTAGGCATGTTCAGTAACACGAGTTGCCCGAGTCAGTGGTTTGTTTTCTCGTCCCCAAACATGCACGATGGCCCTTTCGGGGCCGATAGGTGACAGATGAGATTTTCACTGTTGTCAGTCAGGAGTCTATGGCTCAACCCGACGTGCAGAGTTGAGTTGTCTGCCCAAGTCAAGCGGGCGCAACTTCGGTACTTTTGGCCACACACCGGGGATGGTAGGGAGTGGCAAAAAGAACGCGGATTCAATAACGTATTTGATAAGCGAGTGGAACGGACAAGCGAGTGGAACACTAACAAGATTTGGTTGCCTGCGCTGCGAAAAAACAATATAAAATTGTTAGGACCACTAACAATTTATTAGCGGCATTCTCTATGCAGTGCCACAGGTCTTGTTAAGTGTTCCACTCGGTTGTCTGTTCCACTCGCTTATCAAATACGTTATAATACATGAGTTCTCTACGTCCGCGAAGCGTGACAAGAACTGGCAGTTCTTGCAAACATGCCTCAGAAACCCCCATCCCCTCCCCCCGGCCGCCAATATTCCCAAGAAGACAGAGAAAACAAAGGAAAGAAAAGAGACCCGCTCGCTCCACCTAACCGCGGAGTATTGAGAACCCAGCGGTCAAAATGTCGACCTAGGAGCGAATTCCCGCCTGTCTTCGCGTTGCTGACGCTCCCGCCCCTCCCTGTCCAGCGGCTGCACCCGCATGGGTTCGTACCCCCGCAAGTTGCCCTCCGGGTGGTAAATAGCACCGCTCTGCTCCGTGGTCCCGTTTCTTCTCACAACCCGCACAGGCCCGGGGTCGTTGCGCGGGTTGATCCATCGATCCCGCTGGCCTGCTAGGTCGTTCGGGTGCGGCGGGACAAGCTCGTTGAGGCGGGCCGGTCGTTGCCCAAAGTTGTACTCGAGAGCCAAGGGTCCAACCCGGCTCCCCGTTGTGAACGCCGGGATTTCATCCAGTCTCTCGTCGCCTCTGCGCCCAGTCTGCCAGTCCGGCAGGTTCTGCCGCGGGTTGTCCCTGGGACCCTCTTGGTTGCGGTACTCTCTGGGGTACCCTCGCCGAGGGATGCCCGCCCCGGGATCCGGAGCCGTCCGCGTGATGCGGTCCGCGCTCGAGAGCGGCAAGTTGCCCCTGGGGGAAACATATTGCTGCGCGGTGATCGAGTGTCAGTCGTCAGATCTGCATCGATGGGGATGGAGGGGCTCCTACAAAGTGGCGTTCTGGGTTGTCTGAGTTGACCCTATCGTCAGGTACCCTGGGCCTTGGGGGAGGTGGGACGGGCGCGGGGTTGGCTCGGACGGGAGCCCCCGGACGACGGACCGGACGCGGACCAGCCATGCGTCGGGGGTCTCCCCGTGGGGCCATCTTCTCATGCTTGGAGCTGCTACTCCCCATGTCGTGTTCGGGGGCGTTAAGGGTGTGTGTGAGTGGGTTGAGGGAGGGCGGTGGGCGTGAAGCGGTGGAGGTTGCAAATAGACGGTGGGCTTGTACCGATTTCACGAGGCAGGATGTTTTCTCACGGCTTGACTTGGTCACCAGAGTGTCGCCGGGAGGTCGCCACGGCCACGTACTTATCTCCCGACGAGTGAACCACCAACTTACCCAGGTTTCTGCCAACTGGTTGCACCGGCGAGGCGCCGATCCAACTTAACCGGAGTCATCGTGCGTTCGTTTCAAGTCCGGCGCTTGCACCAGGCTGCCAGGAGGCGGCGGAAGGAAATGCTGGTGGCATGGGTTCTGCATCGCGGCTGGTATCTTGGATCAGTTCCCCCGAGTCTTGCAGGTTACGAGACCCGGCGCCTGGCGGCCCGGCGACGGGACCTCGAAACCCATCTGTTGTTCTGGTTGGGTAGGTGGTTGGAGGCGGCTAGGAACCGGCGTGCAGCTGCCCGGCCCGAAAGGTCTCCAAATAAACAAGAACAATATCCCGAAATAGCATCCGAGGCAGGTCGGCCTTGAACAAGGCTGGATAGAAGTTGGAGGCCCGGCGTGTCGGGTCTGTCGTACAGTTTCAGTCTCGCACCGCGTCGGCGTTTGCCAGCCCCTGACGGATGGGATTGACTCCCGCTTCCTGACTGGATGGCATCATCGGCCCTGTCATGCAGTTAGCCGCGCGACTGGCAGTCGGCTCTCGGCTCCCGCCGACCCCCTGTCGTGTACTGTCTGTGGCTTCTGGTACCTGCCAAGCTGCCTGGAACCAACCGCTGTGGGTAGTTAGCGAGCCAGTAGAGCAGAGCGACGAGGTGCCAGAGTTGGGTGCCTAATAAAGGCTGCGCGGCAGAGGCGAAGAGACCGTGAAGCACATCCTTTCCACCCCGCTCTCCCGTCCAACGCCACCTTTCCTCCTCCATAACTCTCCTCTGTCACGGCTGTCTTCGCTGAACCTTGACCAGTCTCGTTCATCTTTACCCCAGCCTCAGTTCCCATGGCCGACGCATCATCTGCGAAGCCTGCGTGGCTTGAAGAGCTCGATGAGACCTTGCAATCGACGAGCCCCGCATACGAGTTCCCGCGCGCCATCGCCGGTTTGATCAAGGAGTATCTGCATTGCGACGATGAGAATGCCAGCGCAACCTTTGCCCAGCGGGTGGATGACCTGTACGATGGCATTTATCTACCCAAGTTCGACGGATACCGTCACAAGAAGAAAGGCTGGACCAGCTTCCTCATCGTCTTCTACGACATCTTGTTTGCCGTGGGCCTGAGGATTCCCTACGATGATGCCAGGCAGGACAAGGTCATCCAGCTTCTCTGCGAGCTCCGCAAGCTGCCTGCACGCTCCGTCAAGATCTTTGTGGTGAGCACCCGACGTCCTTTGCATCTCATCTCGCACTCCTTCTTATCCAAATTCCAGCGGCTGACTGTTCCATGTGGCTCGAAACCTAGCAACCCGAGTTCGGCTGGGTAGATGCCGAGATTTGGCGTCGCGATCCCCTCTTCGCATGGGAACTCATCACCGCCATGGACGCGGTGTCAGCCGATGGTGCGCCGCCTCCTCAAACTAAATTCACTGCCCCTTGGTTGAGCAAGCTGACGCTGACGTCCTTTACACCAACAGAACCGTCGCCCCAGAGCTTTAACTTCAACGACCCGCTGGACGTGGAGGAGTTCGACGAGCTCACAGCTGCCTGGGTCAATATTAAAGCCTTCCAGGGTCGCTGCACTGGCGCCGGCCTCGACGCAGAGTACAAATACCGCTTCACGACCGCCGGCTTCATCATCGACATCGGCCTCCAGCCGGGCTTCCCTGCACACCACAAGACGAAGCTCGACTGCTACATTATGGCCGCCGCGCAGTACCTCCTCCACGCCGGGGACGTCATCCACGACGAGTGCGTGCGCCAGCGCCGCTCACCGGCCTATCCATACGGCTGGAAGGGTTTCGACAATGGCAACGGCCCCGTCGTGTGGAAGCGTTGGGGGCAGCGGCTGAGCGAGATCGCGGTTGCGCTGGAGAGCGGCGGCGAGCTGGGCTTCAAGCTGGAGGAGAAGAACCGCGCAGCGCTGACCGACATGGTGATTCGCGCGAGGGACAAGGTGGTAGGCCTGGAGCCTGAAATGTTTGCCCAGCAGGAGCCTGCATCCGCAGTCAGCTCAGGCGAGCAGGAGGTGGAAGTGGAGGCCGGGACGGAGGTGGATGGTTGAGGATGCCCGCGCAGAGTAGCGGGTTGTTTTGTTGAGACGGAGGCGTTCTGATATCTTTCATTGTTTTCTGGCTTCCAATGGGGGAGGAAATAGTAACCTAAGTTGGGTATGTCAGTTCCGAATAGACACACCTTGAACTTTCCGAACTTCAAGCCTGCTCGCCGTCTTGTTAACCCCCCCTTCTCTCACACGCTCTCTTCGGCCGACTGGTATCCCACCTCCCCACCCTCACCCCCGGCGTCCTCGTCCCCGAGCTTCTCCTTCGGCGCCCTCAAAAACGACAACGCAACAAGCGCCACCACCACCAACCCAGCGACATAAAACCACGGCAGCCCAATCCACACACCCCTCTTCTCCAACCCAACACTAAAACACCACGCCAACACCGGGCCTCCCAACACCGCCCCTCCCGTCTCCACCAAACTAATCAAGGCATACAACCTCGACGTCTGATTCTTCTCAACATACCCCGTCGCAATAGCCCGACAAAACGACCCCGACGACGACCCAACCGTCCCAACCGTCAACCCAACCACGAACAACACCACCCCCCTACTACACCCCTCCACCACCGCCCCGACCACCAGCAACAAAAACGACACCCTCGTCAACAACAAATCCTTCGCAAACACGGACAACCCAAACCGGCCGTCAGGGTTGATCAGCACCGCAGCCGCGCGCGGCAGCAGCACGATAATCACCAGCTGCAAAACCCCCAGCGGCGAGAGCAGGTAATTCGTCTGCGCCAGCGTCCACCCAAAGTACGTGCTCACATGCTGGGCGAGCGTCGACGTGTACGCGACAAACAACGCAGGTTGTATCGCAAACGCGGTCAACGACAAGGCAATATTCCTGTTTTTCAACAACAGGAGCGACACCCGCAACTCCCTGGCTGCTTCACGGAGTTTCGTCATGAGAGTGGGCTGGTCGGGCTGGAGGGATGCAGAGCGGAGTTTGAGCGGCAGGGTCTCCGGCAGGAAGATGAGCAGGGCGAAGACGAAGGGGGTGAGGCAGAAGACGAGGAGGATGGGGAACCACGGGCCGAGGTGTTCCATCAGCAGACCGGCGGTGACGGGGCCGAGGAGGCCGCCGGAGACGGCGCCGAAGGAGATGAAGAGGAAGCCTGTGGCTCTGCGGGGGGGTGTTAGTACCTAAGGGGGTGGGGAAAGGGGTAAGCGGGTTGGTACCTGTCGGCTTCGGCGCTGATGTCAGAGGACATGGCGTTGAGGGAGTTCATGGCGACGGGGATGCCGCCGCCGATGAGGAAGAAGAGGGAGCCGAGCACGGAGAGGCGGATGTGCGGCATGGGGCCGATGACGAGCATCAGGGGGCCCCAAGCGAAGGCGAGGACGATGCCGACGTAGGCGAGGATGAAGGAGGGTTTGCGGCCGATGCTGGGGGGTCAGTTAGCATCATGGAGCGGGGGAGGCTTGAGTAAGGAGGACGCACCGATCAGCAAGCACACCGTACGGCAGCGTCGCCACAAGCCCAACCACCGAGTTAAGCACAGCCGACACGCCTCCCAGCAAGGCCAGCTCTTTCTGCACCCCCTCGACTTTACACAACCGCTCCTCGATGGGCTCAGCCAGCGGCTTGTCGTAGTGGACATGGCAGATGGCGTCCTCGACGAGGCGGAAGATGGGGATGAGGATCAGCATGCCACTGGTGGTGATGGCGAACATGAGGACGGCCAGCAGGGCGATGACGGAGGTGCGCCGCTGGGCCTGGAAACGGGCGGCGAAGCCGCGGCGGGCGTGGTGTTTGTGGATGGGTGGTTCATGGTGGTGGTCTGGGGTGAGGTCGATGGAATCACGCTGGTCGTCGTCTGTGTCGATGTCGTTGTCGGTGGTGGGGAGTAGGGGCTCTGCCTCGACGGCGAGGTCGGCTTCGTGGCGATTCATTGTGCTCGGTGGTTTAATTTTTGATGGGGCAATCTGGTGTGATACCTCCCATGTTTGGTGTCCAAGTCGCCCAGGAGGGGATCGGAGTTGAAGATGAGGGTTGAGTTGAGTTTCCTGAGGTTGCGCGTTGGCTGACGACGCCCTGAAGCAGCCCTGTAGCCCTGGTCTGGGGCTGAACCCAATCAGGGGAGAGCGCTGCAAACACGAGCGATACGAAGCCAAGAATGGCATTTTTGAAACGCACTCTCGCCCGATTCCAGGAAACCGGGAAAAGGGGGAATGGACGCCAAGGGAAGCCAAGACTTGGCTGTGGCTTGGCTCTCGCTTGGCGCTGACGGCGGAAGGAGCCGCCCCTCCACCACGCCAAACACACACCGAGCACGCGCAGCAGGCGCGATGACTGGGCGGGTCATGAGGGTCGCACAAGCTGTCGGAGGCCTGAAAACGCCCAAGAATGCTGTGGGAGCCTGGAAAGCCGCCCGTGGAAATTCCCAGCGCTGTCTGGCCTCATTTTTGGGCGCACCACCACAAGGCACCTCTCCCCCACCACCACGCGGGAAAACACCCACGCGTTGAGGGCATGATGGTCACGAGCACCAGCCACGACAGAGGAGTTCGCGACAGGCACGCGACAGCAAGCAGCACTGCCCTTCCCGCAGCCCATTTGACCACTATTTGGACAGATGAGCTGCCCGTGGGTGTTTCCGTAGCTGTTGGCCGGCGTCAGGCTGCACAGTCATGCAGTCATGGGTTCATCTGGCTCGACACACAAGGCTTCTGCCCGTTGGAATAAGTATTCCTGGCGGGAAGGTAAAAACTTTTGAGAGCTGTTTTGTGTTTCCTAAATCCTTTGCGTCGAGATAATTTGGGAATCCACTCCCCAAGTAGCGTCCCATATCACGCCCACCATGTCGCCGACTGCCGATTATCGTCCACCCACAGAAGAGCAGGCAGTTCCCATGCTCTTCAGCGCGAGCGTGTCTGCTCTTGCTCGAGTTCCCAGCGTCGACTCCCAGGAGGTCCAACAGCAAACGTCGCAAAATGTCGTGAGATTCGTGCCCATAACCGAAGTCGACACCGAGTCCACGACCGTCGCGTCCACCGACGCCGACACCGACGACAACACCCACCCTCTCTCCACCGGCCCCGGCTTCCTCGACTGGGTCCGCTTCGACGAAGCCACCCTCCCGCCGAGAAAGAACCCCCGCCGCTCCCGTCTCGACAGCATCCTCTCCCCCCTCAAATCCGTCCGCGCCGGCCTCCCAGGCGTCAGCGTCGACGGCCTGGGCGGCGTCATCGAGTCGGCCCACGGCGTGTTCCACTCGGTTCGACGCATGGACTTTATCGAAACCGAGCGCGCCATCTACCTCATGCGTCGCCACGATGACCCGCCGACAGGCTCCCTCCCCCGACGCGAGCTGGAGCGGTACGAGAACGAGTTGTTCGACCTGAGCAAGTACGACGGCGCGAGCGATTTCCTGACGGTCCTCTGCTGGACCGAGGAGTCCCTGGCTGGGTGCATCACCCTGTTCACCGTGTCCTTTGGACAAGCAGGCGAGGCCATCTCCATTCGGCCAGTCGCTGCCATGCGTGACGTGCCGAGTCCAGTCCTGGCCAAGATGCGCGCCGACGAGAGGATCCGGCGTAAGGCGGTGCTGAGAGCGCGGGATGAGGATGACCGCACCCTCGAGTGGAGGGCGAATCCAAGCAGGGGACCACGATATGTCAGGGTTAGCCAGCGTCCCGACAAGCCTGCGAACTACGTGCGGTCGCCCAGTCGAAGCCGCTCCCGTGCGCCTGGTGGTGGGGTGACCGACGCAGATGGGGTTGCTGCGACAATACCTCAATTTGTGGCCCTTCTCCATGCGCGGAGGTCCATCCTCGAGGACGCCAAGTCAAGTCCCATCGCTCTCATCCAAACCGAGAAAGGGATACACAAACCCGCGGTCCCCTTGCTCCAACCACCGCTGTCAAACCCTCATGAAGGAGACGGAGTCCACGTGGCAGTTCTGGTGCCGAATGACGCTCTGTGGGCCGAGGAAGAGATCATCTGGACGGGGCCTACGGCGTTGGCTGAGCTCCGTCAGAGGCAGTACAGGAGGTTGATTGAGAGCCTGCCTGCTCAAAGCAGGGGTAGGAGTCGGGGGAGGAGGAGGGAGGATGGCCAGGAGAGGAGGAGCGGGAGTGTGGCGAGGCAGCGGAGTGGGAGTCGTGGTCGGTGGTAGACGGGATTGGGTGTTCGATTTCCTTGTTCGTAAACCTTTGTACACTTTGTCTTGTTGGTATTAGAGTTAGCCCCTGACATACCATGGATTTGGCCACAGGATTTACTGTGATTTAGGATGAATAGACATATAAAGTCTGATGCTAGGCCCGTGATCAACGACTCCCTTCGCTCTCATCGTGCAGGGAGCCGCATCTGACGGTCGTGGTATCACATGCCTTCCCTACGTGTTATATTTTCGTGTCCATTACGATAGATCAGACGAAATGGTGGTATATATACCACTCGTCATGGTGGTTATCCAGTTCCAAACCTTGCCCTCCCTACCCTCGTTCAACCAACACTCAGCCTTCAAGTCCAGCACACGACACCTTACAACCACCCATCATGCTGTCCCAGGGAATCTCAGCACTCACCTTCAAGGCTGTCCTCACCCTCCTCTTCCCAGCAACCGCCTCAGCCAATCCACCACCCATCCGCCCAACAACCACCACCTCAACCATCACCCCCCTCTCCGCCCCTCCCCTCCAACCCTCAACCATCACCGTCACCCCGCCGCATACCTCAACCGTCACCATCAACCCACCCACCCTCTCAACCAGAACCACCACCATCACCCCTCCCCACCTCTCAACCGTCACTGTCCAGCCAACCCCAACCTCCACCTCCACCACCTCCCTCCCCTCGAACACCCCCTCAACAGGACGCTTCTGCCCCTGGTGCAACCCGTCCACCGTCCCGCCCGCCGAACACCCCAGCGAGTGCAAGCTGGTCGCGCAGGTGCCGGAGACGTTGAACACAGTCGTAGCGTACCCCGTGTTGGTGTTTAATCACGATCTGACGATGCTGGTGCATACCGAGATGGTGACGCCGTATGTTACGGACTATTTGTGGATGGGGGCGGAGGTGGGGGTGAATGTTACTTTGAGGGTTGCGGGGGTTGAGAGAAACGGGGAGGCGCGAGTCGTTCTTTTTTCTTTTTGTTGTTCCTCGTCCCCCCCCCTCCCTTTTCTATGATAAAGCTTGCCATGTTGCTAGCTTACATCTTGGTCCAGGCCAATGCTGCTCTTCCATGAGCCTCAGTACACTCACAGCGGGATCTGGACTATGATCAGGAAGGCGGGGGAGGTGACACCGGGGGTGCAGTCGACTGTGTGGCATACCACCATGGACTGCATCTTTCCCCTGCCGAAATAAGGACGGGGAGTTGGAGAGGAGAAAGGGTTTGGCATGGGGCACTGGATGCCAGGGACGTTGATGATTTGGGAGGCCTCAGAAACTGGGCTAGTTTGGAGAAGAAGAAGTGGTCAAAGAAAGTCGTCCCTTTCCACCAACGTCAAGTCTGAATCGGGTTCGTGATCCTGTGATGCAGGCTGGGCAAACAGCGGCACATGCATGCAGCCATCATCACACCCCAACACGTGGGTGTTCCGCTCCGACATGCAAGCCGCCTCTTGGCGATCGCCAGGGCTGTTTTTGGTTGAAGCCAAGAGTTTGAAAGAGGACATCCATTAATTTGCATTCTCACGAGGTACTTCAAGGAGGTTGTCTTCAGTGTTTGCGAGTTCACCTTAAACCTGCGCCTCAGAGTCTGTGCCCTCGCCTGGTGTTGTTTTTCTTCCAGCCTCATCCTGGACTGATAGTTCAAGAAAGGTTTGGTGCGCGTGGGGCAAAGCGCCAACTGGGAGTGTGAACGAAGACCAGGCTGGTGGGTGCCGCTTAGCCGGCAGTCGATGAACTCCCCTCAACCCCCCCCCAACACCCAACCCAACCTCCAACCCCAGACTCCCTGGGCCGCCAAAGAAACAAGGCGACCAAGCTTCTGCACCCCTCACGCCAACAGGAGCAGTCCGCATTGATGGTGGAGGCAAGACGGCACGTCCCGATGACTCCATGTTTATCGTGTGGGCACTGGGGCCCCTGCTCTTGACCGTTTGCAACCTGCGCTATGGCAATGGGCGACGAGTTGGTCTTAGCCCGCTAATTAGTCGGGCGGACGCGAGACACAACCAGGGGGCGCGTGTCTGCCGCTTCCGAGCCGGCGACCCAAAGAATGGGAAAGACTGGGACATGATCCTCTGCTTTGTTTCCCTGCCAAACACTGCAGTTGTTCCTCCTCTGCTGGCAATGCCGGCCCCATGAGGCAGTCAGGCCGTAATTTGATGGCAGGACCGGTGGCTGTTGGTCTCAGCTGTTTCTGGAAACCCAGGCAAGGGTTCCATGATGGTTCGATGAACCAACATCCAGCGCCTCCCAGCCTCAGCACGACGCGTGGCATGGACCTCAAATGGAGAGACGCACCTGAGCGGCTCAGCAGGCCCCCCATTTGCGGCTTGCCCCAGGTCACCCCAGAGCCAAGCGCTGAACCAGAAAAGCACCCCGGCAATAATGGCCAATATCCTGGCAATACGGACTCGCCGGCAGAGGTGCCTATTGGCAGACGCGAACTACCGGCAGATGACGGCTTGGCCGCGACAAAATCCTGCACCACTCAGAGCACAACATGGAATTTGATCAACGGGGTGTATCTGTCGGGCTCGCCTGCCGTGCTGATGCGCTGATGCACTGATACGATGCAATCTGGGCCATCCAGAGTCGCGGGGGGTATCGGGAGGGCAGCCCTCGGGTTGAGTCTGGACTGCTCCAAAGAAGCGAGGAGGGCGGAGAGATAGTAGAGGGGAAGGGCCTGGGGATTGTCGAGACCAAGAAGCGAGGCAGGGAAACAAGAGTCTGGAGAGGGACGTGCATGAATCCATCAGTCTGTGCCCGCTTCCCCCAGGACTTGAACCCCTGAACAGCCTATCACAACGTCTTTGTGCGGCCAGGGCACATGGGTAACATGCCCCCCCTCCCGTCGACAAAAGGCTTAGCCTACGGGCTAAGAAGATGGTCCCGGCATGCAGTTCAGCAGCGGCCCACACCCGTCCACACCCCCTTGAACGAGAGCCCCTCCCGCCGGCTTGACCAGACCCTGAACCCAGCAACATGGCGTGTCAGAGCCGGACTCTTTCTGACCGTGGAAAGGGCGTGGAAACACGCATCCCGCTACGGATTTCTGGAAATGGCGATCGCAGCACGCACAGCATTGACCCAACCATGCAGTAGCGCCGCGAGCGATACATGTGTCAGCTGCTGCGTGGTGTCGGCGTGTCGCCTTTTTTCTCCTCACGGCTTTTAACCTGTGTTCCCGGGCGGCCAGGCTGTGACCTTCGCAGTTCGTTTACACAGACATCCGCTTCACCCTCGCCAAGTGGCACCGCGTTTGCAGTCCCCTACATAAACACGCACCTCCCCGGCCCTGATCGACAGTGATTGTTCCTTCCTGGACCCCAAGCCAGGCCTTTTCCCGTTGTGCCACCGTTTTTCTTTTTCCTATTCTCTTCTCTTCTGGGATACGACACAACATCCAACACCAGTCGCGTTGCCCACCATGCCGTTCGGGATCCTGGACTGCAAGAAGATGGAGGTCGTGCCTGGCACGGGTAGGTCTCCCCCCTCACCACGCACCCCTCTCTTCTCCAACTTGGGGATTGCGATCTGCGCCCAGCCTGTAACCCCCCACACCACACCACACCACCACACAGACACATCACCACACCACACTGCTTCCCCATGCGAGCATCAAACCGCCTCAGGCAGGATGCTGCAGACTCGTACCCAGTGCGCTGACCACAATGCCTCCCCCCAGCCTTCATGGCCGACCAGGATGACATCCCGCCCGAGTACGCCGACATCCCGCGCGACCAGCTCAAGCACGGCACGGGCCGCTTCGCGGACGTGATCCTCGTGCCGCAGCCGTCCGACGACCCCAACGATCCCCTCAACGTTTGTCTCCCATCCTCCCCATAACCAAACACCATGATGACTGACAAACCCGCAGTGGCCCCAATGGCGCAAAGAGCTCATCCTCCTCATCGTGGGCCTCTCCGCCGCAGTAGTCGGCGCCTACGGGCCCATGCTCTCCCCCGGCTTCGTCGAGATCGCCTCCAATCTCAACATCTCGATCGACACTTTGGCCCAATCCACCGCCTGGCTGATCCTGACCATCGGCCTGGGCCTCTTCATCAGCAACCCGCTCGCGAAAATCATCGGCCGCCGCCCGGTCTACCTCGCCGCCATCGTCATCATGTTCGTTACGTGCGTGTGGGGCGCGGCGGTGGACGAGTATAACTCGTTCCTCGGGAGCAGGATTGTGGCGGGCATTGGCATGGCGCCGTATGAGGTGCTGGTGCAGTGCACGATTGGGGATATGTACTTTGTGCATGAGCGGGCGACGCGGATTGCGGTGTGGAATTTGTTTTTGTTGACCGGTATCAGCGGGGGGTCCCTCGTGGCGGGGTATATTATTGAGAGGAAGGGATATCAGTGGACGTTTTGGGTGTGTGCGATGTTCTTTGGGGTGTTGATGCTGGCGGTTTTCTTCCTCGTGCCGGAGACGGCGTACAGAAGGAATGCGGTGACTGTTGTTGCTGCGGGTGGTTCCGAGGATGGCGAGGATGCGGAGAAGAACGGCGAGCCTAAGCATCTGAAGCTTGGGCATGAGCATGAGGAGGAGGGCGCTGCGAGTGATGGGAAGGAGGGCTCCGTGGGGACGCCGACGGTGCCGAAGAAGCATACTTACCTCCAGTCGCTCCGCGTGTTTACCGGCCGGTACTCGCGCGCGCCGGGCTGGAAGCCGTTTGCTCGCCCTGTGGTGATGCTCTTCTACCCGGCGGTCTTTTGGGGCTTCCTGGTGTACGGTAAGTCGACGTTCAGACGACCCCCAACACCCTCCCGCTCAGAGTCTTACATCCGCAGGCACCGTCATCACCTGGATCGTCGTCTTCTCGGTCGTCAACGGCGTCATCTTCGTCGGCCCGCCCTACAACTTCTCCGTCAGCGAGACGGGCCTCATCTCGCTCTCACCGTTCATCATGACCATCATCGCCGAGCTCGTCTCGGGCCCGCTCAACGACTGGATCTGCGTCTACCTGACCAAGAAGAACAAGGGCATCTACGAGCCCGAGTTCCGCCTGCCCCTCATGGCCGTCTCGCTCATATTTGGCGTAGTCGGCTTCTTCGGCTTCGGCGCGACCGTCGAGTACCAGACGCACTGGGCTGGTCCCGTCCTGTGCTTCGGCTTCGCCAACGCCAGCCTGGTCTTCTCGGCGACCTGCGTGTTTGGCTACATCGTCGACAGCTACAAGGAGCACAACGAGGAGGCGTTTGTGGCGATCAATGCTAGGAACTTGCTCACATTCGGCCTGACCTACTTTGTCAACTCATGGCTGGCGGCGCAGGGCCCGCTGGTTGTTTTCTGCATCCTCGGGGCGCTGTTTGTGTTTGTCACGCTGCTGACGATTCCGCTGTGGTAAGTTCAGTCTGTGTTTCTTGGGTTGATGGTCGGAGAGATGCTAACCAAGGACAACAGGATCTACGGCAAGAAGTTCCGCAGCTTCACGGGCCGCAACCCCTTCCTGCAGAAGTTCATGAACGACGCTAAGTGAGACACGACATACTCTCAGGGAGACGACTTGAGTGACTGTGTTGGTCCCTCGGGACCAGAAGTGAGAAGGACGAGAATGGTGGAAAAGAGAAGATACCAGTAGCAAGGGGGGTTAATACACAAGAGTTCGGACGTCACGGCTGGCCCATCACTTCAATTGATGGCGCCAAGTCATCTCAAGCGTGCAGGGACCAAAACATCGAATGACTTGCTATCCAGAGAGGTGAACGGGGTATCTATGCTGAGCGGCTCTAACCGGGTATCCAATCCATATGCCAAAACCAAGTGCCAAAAGCCAACGCCATCCAAAACAATTTCCCGCCTTCCAACGCCATTCGTTCATGACCAGTACTCCACCTCGGTCAACGCCTCGGACTTCCGCACGTAGAGGCTTAGCACCTCGGCGCTTGTCGTCCCCGCCGGCAGCTCGGGCAGCTCAAATTTGTCATAATCCGCCACCATTTTCCTGACCCGCGGCGAGTCGGGGTCGACGACGATGGTGGCCGGCTCGATGAACCGGGACCTGACCGTCGGCACCCGCACCGACTCGCCCTCGTCGTTCTCCTGGTCCTTCCACGCAAAGTCCTGCTCCGGATCGTCCGACACGGGCCGGCAGATGATGGCAGCCGGCCGCGCAAGATCGGCCACGACCTGCTTGACGGGGTTCCAGTTGCGGTACGAGACCACAAGCGTCCGCTCGTTAATCATAAGGAACATCTCCCCGTTGGAGTCGACAAACTCGACCCCGCGCTTCCGCAGCACCGTCTCCTCGTCCTCGTTCCACCGCCGCAGCGTGTCAAACGCGGGCATGTAAATCGGCGGCATCTTTGCCCCCTCCCCTCCCAGCTCGACCACCCTCTCCCTCAAACACTCCACCACGGCCAACAAGAACATGGCCCTCTTACAATAATCACAATCATCGCTCATCCCATTCCCATAAAACACCACCACCTTATCCACCGCCCCCAGGCACCCCCCCACCCCGTCCTTCAAAAC
>FTEL01002368.1_pt1 | contig 21595 bp, 29 predicted proteins | sample 1658911 | NCBI WGS metagenome assembly FTEL01 (sample SAMEA3914869, study PRJEB12502) | metagenome | biome: forest; material: soil | place: USA | collected 2012-03-12 | depth 0.1 m
TCAATCGGTAGAGCGTGAGACTCTTAGGAATCTCCATCATCTCAAGGTTGTGGGTTCGACCCCCACGTCGGGCTCAATTCCCGGCCTCGAAAGGTCCAAAACATCTTTTTTGCTTTACTCCCTCATTTCCCCTTTCCCAGCGGCCTGCTTCGAACCAGGGCACTAAAAGCGGCTTGCAACACGACGAATAAAACCATGTTTTCTTCTTTTATCATATCTTTCGGTTATGGTTAAGCGAGTTCATCAACAGTCAATGTCGGTGAGATTCGCACTGATAATGTCTCAGGGGCAACCTGTCAGTCCTTTGCCGTTTCTCTGGTAGTTAGTGTTGATTATCGTCAGAGCTCGGTCATCCTTCAGCCGGTCAGAGTGCGCAGAAGGGCGCAAAATTAGCATAGACACCTGTCTTTGGACGCAGTTTGTGGGTAATTCCAGAGTACCCATTCCTAACCAAATCCTAGCAATAATAACCTATTTCCCGGTCCTAACCAGGGCCAGCCCGGTACGGTACATCACCGTCTAAAATCCCAACAGGGTCAAGCAACTCGTCCCACTTCTTACCCTCAGTACCCCCCACTCCCCGGGTACCGGTGCTCAACTTGATACCCCGGGCCTTGGGTTGCATCGATCACTCGGATTGGACCACCGGTATTGTATCCACCGCCGCCTTGGTACTGTTGTCGGGGTGGCGCATTGCCGTACGAAGCTGCGGGAATGGGTCTGCTGTACTGGGGCTGTGCAGGTCCCGAGAATCCGGTCGCCGTCCTCGGCCGCGAGGCAACGGAGAATACGGAGGTGCCCGAGTCATCATGAAGATTCTGCTCGTGCCTGTTGACCGCCATCTCCGACATTGGCTCGTCGCCGGCATAGTCTCGCTTGCAGTCCTTAAGGTACTTGACGAAACGGCTGCCGTGGCAGGTCCTAGGGAGCTTCTTGATACAGCCGGCCAGCTCTTTGATGAGCTCATCAACGTCGGGATGGGTCTTTCGGTTCTTGTGGCGGCTGAACTTGTAGCGTCGCGCGCTGACGTGAAGCGTGACGGCCATGAGGGCGCGGTGGATGGCCGACTCAGCCGAGGCTACACCGCCCTGTCGGCGAAGTTCGACGGTTCCGATACGGGTGTATGGGAGGAAGTTAGTAGACAGATAGCGCTCCTTGCGGTACTTGGCATTTTCGTGGTGCAGATGCCCGCCGGCGAATTTGACGCAGAAGCAAAACTTCTGACCCAGCCTATGGTTCTCGAATCGGGCCATCTCGTTGTCGATTTTCTTGAACACAGGGCCCCAGCCATTATTCTTGACATTCTTGTACTCTTGAGTCGCAAAAGCCGTACTGTTAGGCTTCGCATAGTTGTTGGCTCTACGGTCGTGGGGTAGGAGTTTGACGAAGGCCTTCTCCCAATACAAAGCTCCCTTGGCGACCTTTGTGAGCTGCAAGGGCGTGTACTTGGTCTTGGAGTCCTTGCCGGGCGAAACGTGAACGTGGCACGAGGTGGCCGGGTGCGTCCAGAGGTCAAACTGATCGCCAATGGCGTCGAAGACAGCGCGGATCTCGCTTTGCCATCTCTTGGAAACGGATATAGGCGGGGAGATAATCTCAACACCCCCTGCGGCTTGTTATTTTCTGAGTCGCCAGCAGAATGGGGGGGATCTTACACCAGTAGCGAGCGTCGGGCGGGACTGTCAGCCTGTGTTCCTGAAGACTCGCGTCACCAACAACCTTCCACCCCGAGTTGTGGCCCAGGGCATCGTTGATACACGATGTGAGGGCAGCCTTGACGGCGTTGCGCTGCTGCATCTGTTTGATGAGAGTCGGTCTTGTGGTCGCCATTGCGTTCGAAAGATCAAAGTCCCATTGCTGCCAAAAGGCAGGCAACAGGGCGCGGCGGTTCCGGGCACGGATGACATCGTCCTCGACCGCCCGTTTGACTTTGACAAAGATTTCAATCTCAATTCCAAAGATGGGCCTCGGGGGCGGGTCGCGTCGTCGCTGCGTGCGTCTCTGGGTGCGTCTGCCGCTGCTCATGTTGATGGATGGATGGTTAGAGGATGAAAAGAGATGGCGGTGCCTACAACAACCAGTGTCGAGGCAGAAATGTGTCAATTAAGTTGCCAGCAACAACCAGTGTTGAGGCAAAGGAAGGCAATTTATGTCTTTGCGAGACTGAATGCTGTGACAAGTTGGCAAAGGAGTGCCGAACCGCTTTCTTTATATCAGCCTGCCACGTCCCTCGGGCCCTTTGAGCCCCCTGCTACCATGTTGGCTGTTTCTCACCCTCCATCCAGCGGACCGTGAGCGGTGCGAAATCTGTAGGCTGCCCGGGCCGGGCTTCGATCAAAGCCTCCCAGCATCCACCAGACACGATCCCGGCGGCGACCGGGCCTACATGCGACATAGACGAGTCCGCACGGGGCCCGAAAGAAATGGGAGTAACGGCTAGTACCGCGACGCACCGCCTCCAAACCCAGTAGCGAGTGACCTTGATTTTCCAGGCCTGGGCTCTCTAACACCAAGCCTGTCCAAGGTATCCGCTGTCGCGGATTTTGAGGCAAACTAGGCCCCGTGGAATCCCACAGGCCTGATTATGAACTTGTACTACGGAGTGCTGTGTCTGGTGTGAAAATCCCGCGGCCCTGACCAGGGTAGATTGTCCCCTGGCAAATGCAGTGTAATGCTAGGATTTGGCCTCGGGATGGAGCAAAAACTAGGGTACCTTGGTTTCACTTTAGGTTGCGCTCTGGTGTGCTAGGAGGCCGGAGGATCGCTGACATGCTGACAAAGGACCTGTGTCAGCGTACACCCAAACGCCACAAGATCCTTATCCCCACACATCTACCCAAGCACCCGACTACGCCGCTTCCTAATGGTCTATGTCCTGCGATCCCACGTGGTAGCAGTGCGTCAAACAAACCATAAAAGGGTTATCACATCCCTCTCCTACCACAATCCGATCGACATCACTATCATTCCGTTGCAGCCGACAGCGTCGTTGATCGACCAGTCTTCTTTTCACTGATACCGTGTTTCGCTCTGCTCTTCTTCTGCCTACCCTTGCTCGGTCCTGCCCTTTTACCCCGATAATCACCATGTCCGACCCAAATCGCCGTAGACAACCGCCTACCATTGTTGATCCCCCGCGCAGACAACAAGCCACCATTGTGGACCCTCCCCGGAGACCGCAGCCCACCATTGTTGACCCCCCGCGGAGACAACAACAACAAGATCCGCCGCGGAGACAGCAGCAACAGGGACCGCCTCCCTCTAACAATGCCGGAACCACAATGCGTCGGACAAACACGACCGGGCCTGGTGGTCGCCTCCCGCCTCCACCTGTTGCAGCTGCAGCTTCTTCGGGGCGGCCTTCGTCTTCGACCCAACCCGAAGAGGATCTGTGGGACTCTGAGGACTATTCCGAGGACTCTGATGACGATGAAGCCCGAGAGGTTAAACGGGTGGCGGCGAACTACACCGACGGCCCAGGACCCACCGATACCAAGATCGACGACTACGATAAGGAGGAAGATGAGCGCGACGCCGTTGTCATCAACCACTGGAACGATTGGGCCCAGATCATCGAGAAGGACTGCGACTTTCCCGTGGTCCTAACCGATGGTCTGGACAAGGCCATCGCCGCGGTCCTTGTCGATCGCCAGGAGGTCCGCGCGGTCTTGCTGCCCGAAGTGCCTCGCTTCGGCCGCAACAACTTTGAGGCGCAACTTGGCAAGCTTCCGGTCGTGTTTGTCAATGGCGACGAGTTTGAGGACATCAAGGAGCATTTCCGCGGAAACATGGTTAACGTTGAGTTCCAGAACAAGGTCCGGACGGCTTTTGCTCCGTATCGGGCGAGGACCTCTCGGACGGCGGCGGCCCCGGCCCCATCTAGTGCGTCGTTGCCCATCCGCGACGGCCCACCAACCCCGCGCAGAAGGGATGACGAGAGGCGAGACGACCCGCCTAGGAGGGAGGAGAGGAGGGAAGATCCGCCGAGACGGCGAGAGGAAAGACGAGACGACCCGCCTAGGAGGGAGGAGAGAAGGGATGAGCAGCCGAGACGGCGTGAGGAGAGGAGGGACGAGCAACCGAGACGGCGTGAGGATAGGAGGGACGAGCCACCGAGGAGGGAGGAAAGGAGAGAAGAGCCACCAAGGCGGCGGGAAGAGAGGAGGGACGAGCCGCCTAGGCGTCGGGAGGAGAGGAGGGATGAGCCACCAAGGCGGCGGGAAGAGAGGAGGGACGAGCCGCCAAGAAGACGGAGACTTACGGCGGCGGAGATTGAAGAGGAGGAGCGGAGACGGCGGAGCTAACAAACGACTCGGTCGTCATGCAACTGCTGCAGTTGGGAACATGCCTCCCGTTCCCATGCTAGACCCAGAGATGTTGACATCGCAAAGTCGCAATCGGGATTGGGAAGGGCAGGCGTTTGAGGATAGAGACCCGGCCGGACCGGGTCGGAACAGGCATAGCAAGGTAGCAAATACAACCGGAAACAGATTGCGCGCTGGGATCGAGTATCTAACACTTTAGTTCCACGTCCCGATGACGTTTAAGTGAGCGTTTCTCGGGGTTTCGTTGTGGCAAGAACCAGGACGCAGGGTCAGAGCGTAAAGTGATTGAAGCGATTCTTCGATTCTGAATGCGAGGCACTGTGGACAGTGACGAGCCCTCCAGAGTTTCTCGAGGAGCAATTGGATGCCACACCTTAAGCGAGGCTTGAGGCGCATTAGCGAGCCTTAGCGAGCACAGCCATACAGTGCCATTTAGTATGGGGCTTCGCTTCTCACTTACTGCGACGGCAGCAACCTTGAGCAGTCAGGGTATGTTATAAACCCAAGACTGCCCACCCTCTGTCTTTCGAGTCGTTTATCAAGCACTAAACTTTTTTCACCTCCAATCTTCACTGCTCTCACCACGCCGCCATGTCTCTTCCTTCTTCTCAAAAGCAATGGCTGAACGAACGCGTCACCAATGACAGCTTCGACGGCCTCGTCTACCAGGACAAAGCACCTCTACCCAAGGTCGGCGACACTGAGGTGCTCGTCAAACTCAGCGGTGCCTCCCTCAACTTTCGCGACTTGATCATCCCCCGGGTACATTTCTCAACCCCTTCTCCTATCTCTGCACACTGACACACCCCCCCAAGGGGAAATACTTCTTCGCCATGTCCCTCCCCGTCATTGCGGGCTCCGACGGCGCGGGCACCATTGTCGCCGTTGGCTCCCGGGTGAAAAAATGGAAGCCCGGTGACCGGGTCGTGACGCTCTTCAACCAAGGCCACCAGCGCGGCCCCATCTCGGTGGCAGCCTCTCGGACGGGGTTGGGCGGGTGCCTCGACGGCACCCTCCGGCAATACGGCGCGTTTAACGAGGACGGGGTCGTGCACATGCCGGCGAACTTGGATTTTGTCGAGGCTTCCACGCTGACGTGCGCCGCGCTTACGAGCTGGAATGCACTTTATGGGCTGAGGAGGCTGGAACGGGGGGAGACGGTGTTGGTGCAGGGTACCGGGGGGGTTAGTTTGTTTGCCTTGCAGGTGAGTGACATTGCTTGATGATGCTGAGGAGAAGGAACTTGCTGATCGAAAGCGTGTGCCAGTTTGCCAAAGCTGCTGGGGCGATGGTTATTGCCACCACGTCGTCTGAGAAGAAGGCCGAAGTGCTGAAGAAGCTGGGGGCCGACCATATCATCAACTACCGCGAGGATCCGCAATGGGGCGAGACGGCACGCAAGTTGAGCCGGAACGGGGAGGGCGTGGACCATATCCTCGAGGTTGGAGGCGAGGGAACCATGACGCAAAGCTTACATGCCATCAGGATGGAGGGGGTGATCTCAGTGATTGGCATCTTGTCGGGCGGTGGCGCCAAGGACAGCATCATGGAGACGCTGACACGGCTGTGCGTAGTCCGGGGCGTGTATGTCGGGTCCAAGGAGCAGATGGAGGACATGGTCAAGGCGGTCGAGGAGCATGACATTCATCCAGTGGTCGACGAAAAAGTGTTTACGTTGGAGAGGGCCAAGGAGGCTTATGAGTACATGGTAGGTGTTCCCGGTTCCAGGGCGAACGGTCCAGCTTGCTGACAGATCATGACAGTGGGCCCAGAAGCACTTTGGCAAGGTTGGTATTGCCATTGAGTAGGGCTGGAAGGGTTGGACAGGCGCAATCTCTTAAAACAGACTGATCTTTCCCATCTTAGCCAGGTTCGCCGTTCACAGCTGGGGCTTGCGCATGGTGTCACTTGTCAATTTTCTCCAGAAAATAGGCGCTGGAATATCAATTTGACACGAACGACGGAGGGGACGAGAACGCCAAATTAAGGGGCCTTTGCCCATGATAGAATTGTCGGTTACTCTGCTGATCTGACCAGGAAGTGAGCCTCGTGCCCAGCCTAGAACATGAAGCCCTCCACTGGCGGGCGGCGAGCTTGGTCGTCGCCAGAGTGTCGTTTCGTGTTGTTATGCGCAAGGATGAGCCAAGATTGAGCCCCTGCCTGACCAGGGCGAGTGGCACTGCCCGAGACCCCTGGACGAATCGGAGGAACGCCGCACCGATGTTGAAGCTCCCGCGTCAGCCGCAGCCCCGAACTCTGCACCTCATCTCCAGGCTCGACTTCTTGCGCAACCTCAACATGGCTGCCTGAAAGAACGCGAGTTCTGGGAATCAAAACCCTGCAACAATACCGTTGACTGACGTGGCAACAACACCAGCAAGCAGACAATAAAGAGCGCGAGCTTTTGCCGCAGGCCACCCGTGATCAATTGTCAAAGACGAATCCAACCCACGTCACCACCAACCTTAGTTATCCGTTTCTCCATTGTTAAATGGCCAAGTTCGACATGTCCAAAGTCCCTCTCAGCCCCTCGGCAATCTCGCACCTCCGAGCCGCCGGCCACGACCGCATAGCAGGCGTCCTCATCGGCTCCGCCCTCGGCGACACAATCGGCCTCTACACCGAATTCCTCTCCGCCGCCTCCTCCGCCGCCGCCTACCCCACCAAACGCTTCACCCTCACCGGCAACGGCACCCAGAGCGGCCCGACCCCGTTCAAGCTCGACGCGCACCGCGCCCCCAAGCAACAATGCCACTGGACCGACGACACCGACCACGCGCTGCTCCTTCTCCTCGCTTACCTGCACACCGCATTTGCCCCTGGTGGAGGCGACCCCGGCGGATGTGAGCTCCCGACGCGGGGCGGCGGTCGGTTCCCGACGCAGCAGGATGTCGCCGCACGCCTGAGGGTGTGGGTGGCGCAGGGGTTCCGGCCTCTCGACACCATGCCGCTTGGGCTGGGCCGGCTGGTCGGGAGTGTGGTGGCCAGTGCCGGGTTTGCAGAGGAGCCGGAGAGGGTCGCGCGGGAGTATTGGGAGAGGACAGGGAAGAGGGTGGCGCCGAATGGGAGTCTGATGAGAACGCATACGCTAGGAGTTATGTGTTATTCGGTGGGGCAGGACGAGGCGTTTGGGCTTGCCGCGTCGATTTCGAGGGTCACGCATGTTGATCCGCGATGTGTGGTAGCGTGTGTCATTGGAACCGGGTTGGTGAGGCAATTGGCGAAGGGGGGGTTCGAGGCGGGTGTGATTGGGGAGAAGGAGGTGGATGTGCTCGTGGAGAAGGCGATCGACTGGTATCAAAGGGAGGGACGGAACGAGGCGGACGGGGAGTTGGATGTCGACGAGCTGTGGCGCCACGTCAAGCCTGAAGGGGGGTTGGATGATCTCGAGCTGGATGACCAAGCCGCGATGGGTTATGTGTACAAGACGCTTGGGTCAGGGATTGTCCTCTTGCGCATGGCGATCAGGAGGAAAGCCGAGAGCCAAGGTGGGCTGCTTGACCGGACTCGCGTGTTTGAGGACCTGATAACCGACCTCATCATGCGTGGTGGTGATGCCGACACGAACGCTTGCTTTGCCGGCGCGTTGTTGGGGGGCTACCTCGGATACTTGTCGTTGCCCGACCACTGGAAGCACGGGCTGAAGCACGAGGAGTGGCTGCTGGGCAAGGCCGACGCGGTTTCGCAGGTGCTTGGGCTCAAGGACGGCGACGAGTATCGCGGCAAGCTGGACCCAGACACCGACGTGCAGGGAGGGAAGCCCGAAATTAGCCAGGCCGAGATGGAAGGCCGCTGGATGGTGCTGCAACAAAACACGTTCAAGATGATGGAGGATGCAGCAAAGGCGGTTTCTTCCAAGGCGGTCGCTTCAAAGGGTTCCGGGTCTCGTTGGTCGCTGCCATGGCCGTCCAAGGACAAGAAGCCGTGAGGCCCTCATGTCTTGGGTTCTAAGACCCATTTTTACAGCCCGTCAATGATCTAGTGGCATTCGTTCCATCTCACCCCGAACTGTCAGACTCTGCTCAAGTCCCCACCCCTCGTGCTCCACGCTCTGGCGGGGAAAATGGAGAAAACCAACGGCTGTTTTTCAACAGGTCCGCTGGCTCAATGGCAGAGCGTCTGACTACGATTCGGTAATCAGGAGGTTCCAGGTTCGACCCCTGGGTGGATCGAGATCAAGGACATGTTCCGCACATTCAACCCATCTTTTGCCTCTTTTTTGCATCGCCTTTCTTTACCCCTGAATATACACCCACACGCCTCCAAATGCAAATAACCCCGTTAATCCTTTGTCTCACCTGTCGGCTTCCTTTCCAACCGCTTCACAACCCTCGCCGGATTCCCCACAACAACCACAAAATCCTCCACATCCTTCGTCACCACACTCCCCGCGCCAACCGTCACCCCGCGCCCGATCGTCACGCCGGGGCACACGACCACGCTGCCACCGAACCAGCAGTCCTCTCCAATCGTGATGGGCTTCCCCCCTTCCGGCCCGCTCAGGCCGTTGCGCAGGAAAGGGTCCGTCGGGTGCGTCGCCGCGTAGAAGCTGCAATTGGGCCCGATGAGCGTGCGCGCACCGATGGTGATGGCGCAGGTATCGAGGAAGGTGCAGTTGGAGTTGATGTAGACTTGGGGGCCGAATCTGTACAGCATGTAAGAAATTCGTTGCCCGAAAATAACGAGGTAAAGGGACGACGCACTTGCACTGCGTGCCGTAGTCGAACTTGATCGGCCCGTCGACCCAGGGGTAGTTTCTGAGCGCTGCTTCTTCCTGGGGGCGGGGGGGGGGTGGGAGGGGGGTGCCGTCTTGGAGAATGCTAGATGTGTGTGTGCGGTCAATAACTAGGTCCGGACTACCTTATGAGATGGAACGCAATAGGGAATGGGGGTCCCGACGTACTCTTTCCACAGCTCAACCTGTTTCCTTCGTGAGGCTCCGCCGGCGTTTTGGGCGTTGTAAACACCGCAGGCGACTTTGCAGCGGGTGCGGTCCGCCGTGAGATCGGGGGTGAAGCTGTAATAGAGCTCACCAGCGAGCATACGGCGCCGGTTCTCGGCCAGGTCGAGGTTGTTGGGATCCATGGTGAAGTTGTGTCTCGTTGAGAATGAGCTTGGGAATGACCGGCCACAGTCGTCTTTGCCCTCGGCTTGGAGGAACACCGGGCCAGCCGATGCTCCCGTTCCCGTGTTGGTTTTATGGCCCTGAAACGTGGTCCCAGGGAAGCGGGGTCAGTGGGGGGCCGGTCGCTCCTTGTAGCGGATCCTTCAGACAGCCTCCGCCTGGAGCCGGGTTGTCGGAGTTTCCACAGTTGGTGTCTGGGCGGGCTCGGCGGGTCATACTGGAGTGGTGGAGAGGGGGTTTGCCAAGTCTTGAGACTCGGCAACAGCACACAAATAACTTGGTCTGCGCCTTGCGCTTCGGGCGGGTGCACATCGCGCGACGACGGGGGCCATGCGTTTGGGGTCTGGTATTGGACGCCGACTTTGGTAATCTCTTAGTGCCATGAGATTGTGTCGTAATTGAGTCTCGTTGACGTTGGCTGACTTGCTTAACTTTCTTGTTGTGGCAGCCCTTTCCAGGATCCGCTGCTCGCTTTTCCAGGGCTCTCTTGGAGGCGGCCCGCCTGTGCCAACAGTGGGTGCCAAGGAGTCGGTACCTCGGGGGATTGCTGTCTTTGTCTCAAACAACAACTTCTCGGTCCATTCCAAGACGTGGTCAAAGTGTAACTGATCATAGTTTCGCCTGAAAGCCAGCCCCGGGTAGCGGGAGGCATCCTTCACCGGTGTCTGTAAACATTATTTTGGGGTCCTCCCTGGCAAACGACGATAGACTGTGAGGGTGCTTCCGGGTATCTAGGGATGTGGAACCCTGCCTCACTCTCTCAACTCCCAGCCGTCCGCTCGCGACTCCCATCTCTCAGCATAACGCGGCATGGGAACCCGTCCGCGGGATGCGCACCGCCAGCCCCCTTTTCAGCCTGATACGCCCGATTTCCCCCAACGACCTTGACCCCCTCCCGAGGAAACATGCGATCCCACTCCTCATACGCCCCCACAATGTCAAACTCCCTCAACGTCATGACCAATGTGACCTTCAGCTCGGCCATTGCCAGAGTCTGCCCAATGCACGCTCTCGGCCCGAACTCAAACGCACGCCACGCCCCCTTCACTGGATACAGTGGGTCGTCGGGCCCGACCAGCCACCGCTCCGGGATAAATTCCTCGACATCCTTCCAGTACCGCGCGTTGTGGTGCAGCCCTAGCGTCAGTGTCCACACGATGCACCCGCCCGTGGGGTAGCGCAATCCCTGGTCGTCGACGAGATCAACACCCTCGCGGCCCTCACGCATTGACGCCGCAGGCGGGAACAGCCGGAGCACCTCCTTGATGACGGCTGTGGTGTACGGGAGCTGGTTGAGACGTTGCGGGTCCTGGGTGATGAAGGAATAAGCATCGGAGGGATCGGTGCCAAAGACTTTGTCGTGTTCTGTGCGGATCTGCGCAAGAGCTTTGGGGTGGGAGAAGAGGAGGTGGTAGCAGTAGAGAAGGGTACTGCTCGTTGTGTTGCGCCCGCCGAAGAGGAAGCCGCGCAGTTGAGGCGCTACAAGACGCGTGAACTCGGCAAGGCGGGGTGCTGAGCCGCGGGCGACTTGCTCTTCGTGGAGGTACTTGGCTAGGACGAGAGACATGATGGATTTGGTGCGCTTCTTCTGTGGGCTGTCTGGTTTGAGGTCTCGCAGGTGCTCGGCGTATCGTTTCTCTATCTCGGCGCCTATAAGCCGGTCCATGACGCGGTTGTTATACCACAGGATAAAGGGGCGGATGGTGAGAAAGCGCTTGAATGGATTAAACGTAGTGCCGAAGGTTGTCCATTCTACCTGTCGCTGGAGAGCTGACGCCAGCGGGTTGTCTTGGGTTTGGTGGTGGAGCCGTGTGTCTCTAATGGGATGCTCAGCCGGATACTGAGACGGAGAGAAGATGTTACCAGGCGATACCATGCACACTTACAGAGCTACCGTACCGATAGTGTCCACCGTCAGCCGTAGAGCCATTTCTTCCAACTGGAACACCTTTCCCTGCCTTGCTTGCTTCCGTAACAAATCGCAGAATACGGCCACCTCGGCTGCAATCAGGGGAACGAGCCCCTCCATGTAGTTTGGGTTAAACCCTGGGTTGATGAGACTCCGCCATCGTTTCCACGTCTCTCCGTTCATACTAATGAGGCTGGGACCGCCAGAAACGACCTCGAGGGGCTGACTCAAGATTCCTGGCTTCCGAAAGTTGAGAACCTGGCATTGAGAAGCCCCAGACGGGGTGGTCACAATGAGCCAGGTGCCGTTGAAGGGCCACATGTTGATGTAAAACATGCCGCTGGGGAACTGGCTGGACAGTTGCTTCATGACGGTGTGAATCGTAGCATTGCCCGGCAAGCTCGTCATGACTTCCTTGAGCGCGCCGAAATGCCCAGCGAGGAGACGAAACTCTGGCATCGGCTGCATGAGGATGAGCTTGCTGGCACTTACTCGCTCCTCCACGACTTGTTTTTCACTCACCAGCTTTGCTCTTTGAAGTTTCCAGACAGCCTCCCGGGCAGCGTAGAATCTTGCCACAAACAAGGCAATGGCGCATATCGCACCGACAAACAGTATCTGATGCTCAAACATGCCGAACGAGGACTAACGATACGTCACTAATGCGCTTATCCTCACTCTTGTGATGTCTCCTGCGTGTTGGCATTCAATCGTCACCGGAGGTTCTCGTGTCTCGAGCAGAACCTTTTGCACGACATACGCTGCGCCGAGTATGTCTGTGCTGGCTACATTACGTACGACACGATACTTCTCGACACAAGGGTGGCGACGTTCTATGTGCGAAGTTGTGTACCCGACCCAATGTGGGCCTGGAAAGCAACCTGTGGTACGGCTTGTTTGGTGGCTTCTCCCGCTTCGTACGTTTCACGTCGCTTGCCGCGACGGACATCGATCGGTCACCGGCCAGCGGAGGTCCGATTCATGGTCCGGGCTACCTCCCGTCTTAAACATCTCCACTCCTACTTGCTCAGCAATGTAACGCTATTTCACATGTCGCCGCCCTCCGATCCGAAACCGAAAAGACTGTTACGATGTCGTCAGGCTCGGTTGTCATTGCCGTCTTCGTCACGCGCAAACCCACTCTGTCGCCTGAGGAATTTGAGGACTACTGGGAAAACAAGCATGTGCCTCTCGTCAAGTCCTTAAGCGGCCCTCGGTTCCCGCTTTCGCATACTCGGTACTACATTTCCCGGTCCACATCGGCCCCCGGTTATCCCCTCAATTTGGTGACAGGGCAGCCTCTGGATTTCGACTTTGATGCCTTCGCCGTGGTGATATTCGCAAGTGAGGCGGCATTTAAAGAATGCTTGGCAACACTGTTGAGCCCGGAGGTGATTGAGGATGAAGACAGGTTCACTGTCAGGGAGAAGTTGAGGGCTGTAATTCTTGGGGGAGCCAACACGACGACGAGACACTGATAACCTGCGGTAATTGGTCTATGGGTGGCAAGGTCCGCCTTGGCGGCAGGAAGGCAAGCGGCGGTAGAGGTGGGGAGTTATCACTATCATCGTGGCGAATCGCTGCTACAATAATGTTTATATTAATGATCCTATGACCCGTTGCCTATGACCCGTTGCCTGACGACGAGTTGAGCACGTCCCCCTAACGCTTCCCTGCCCGAACCATCTGTTACCGCTCCATCACAACCTTTGTTAACACTATGACTTTTGGCACCCTTTACACTCGCCCCGTATGCCCTCCCACTTATTCTTTAAAACAACTATCCCTTCCTTGGCTGACAAACCATCTTAGTTCAACCCACGGTCAACCGCCATCCTGGCCGTGGCAAAAGCAGCAGACATTCCCTTGGACATCGTGACCATCACTTCCTCTCAAGAGGCCCCCGACTCATACCGCAAGCTCAACCCCCTAGGCAAGATCCCCACTTTTGTCGGCGCCAACGGCTTCGTCCTCTCGGAGTGCATTGCCATCGCCATCTACCGTCCGTCACACCCTCTCCATCCTTTTCTCTAGAATCTGGATTGATGAGCACCCCATTACAGTCACATCCCACTCTCCAACGACAATTCTTCTTGGGTCTACCAAGGAAGACTATGCCTCGGTCCTCCGCTGGATGTCATTCGCCAACTCGGAGATTCTGCCCGCCCTCGGGGGATGGTTCAACCCGCTTATCGGGCGCCAGCCTTTCGTCAAGGAGCAGGTCGACGCCAACCAGAACGCCACACTGCATCGTTTCCAGATATTGGAAGACCATCTTGCTTCCAATCAGATTGCGGTGAGGGGTGATGGCGCTGTCTATCTCGTGGGCGACAGCCTGACGCTTGCGGATTTGTTCGTTGCAGGGATTGCGGCAGGGGCATTCATGTTCTTTTTGGATGGTGAATGGCGAAAGGAGCATCCGGCATGCACGGAGTGGTTTGAGAGAGTCGCGGGGTTGGAGATTATGGAAGCAGTAGTGGGCAAAGCGGTGTTGACTGAGCAGATGATGCCGAGTGTGCCGCCCGGGAGGAGAGGGTGATGGGGGGGTTGTCAACATTCATCGGAAACAAGGTTTCGTGGAAGTCATGCTGTGTAACTAGCTGCTTTTACGAGATATTCTTGATCTCATCGGTGCCACAAAGTTTCATTTTTTACTCTTGGAGTTTTCAGCAACAGAGACGTACATGTCAGTGTGGGTCCAGCAATAGGGGGAATTCAGGGGGTAAACTGGATTCAGGGGCAAGGGGGCGGCAAGGGTTAGGGTCAAGCGGCGATGCCTATCCCCAGACTCCTTGTTGGCTACACTCCATGCATTACCTGCCAAAATAAGGGGCTTTGTTGATTCAATTGCGGCACATGCAGAAAACCAACAAGCCACTGAAGCGCGGGAGTGGTGATCCAAGAACCTCGGCATTCGCGATCAACAGCCCGAGTTTCGGTTACCGACGTGTCTCACTCGGCTGTGGTGTCCGCTCCCCTCAAGACGCTCCCCGAGCATGATGCCCGCCAATACTTTCTCTGCAACCCTTGCACAAAATTACAGCGTCACGGCTATCTCCACGCACCCCCGTCGACACCGATGGTCTTGCCGGTGATCCACTCGGCGGCGTCCGATGCCAGGAAACACACGACCTTGGCGACATCCTCGGGCACGCCGACTCGCTTGATCGACGCCATCGCAGCCGCTCGCTGTTGCGTCAGTCGGGTCAGCAGCTGGATACAAAAGTTGACCAAGTGTGAAGCTTACATCGTCGACCATCTGCTCGGTCCAATCGGCCCCGCCAGGGATGTACTCGCGCGAGACGGCCTTGAACATGTCGGTCTTGATGGCGCCAGGTGCAACAGCGTTGACTGTGATGTTCCTGTCGCCACAGTCGATAGCCTGAAACACATCCCCGAGTCAGCTACACAACAGAAGCTCCGTAGAACCAGGTTCAAAGCAGTGGTTGGGTAACCCACCAGACATCGCACAAAACTCTCAATCGCCCCCTTACTCCCCGAATAAACAGTGTGGTTCGGCACTCCCTTCACTGTGGCCGTGTTCGAACTCGTCAACACAATCCTCCCCCCTTCGCTCATCCTTTTGTATGCCTCTCTCGCCACAAAGAATTGCCCCCTCGTATTCACCCCAAACACGCGGTCGTACTCCTCAGTCGTAACATCCTTCAAATGTCCAAACGACACCACCCCCGAGTTGGACGAGACGATGTCTAGTTTGCCAAACCGCGCAATCGCCGCGTCCAAGAGGCGTGCGGTTTGAACAACGTCACTGACGTCGGCCTGGACTGCAATAGCCTCGCTGCCCGCGGCCTGGATAGCCGTGACGACGTTGGCGGCAGGGCCTGAGGAGTGCGCGTAGTTGACGACTACCTTGGCGCCGCGCTGGCCGAGGGCAATAGCGATTGCCGCGCCGATGCCGCGCCCTGAGCCGGTCACTACAGCGACTTTGCCATCGAGACGGAATGGATCGGTGGGGTTTGCCATTTGGGGTGGTTTGGGACCTGACGGGCCCTCGTGAAAAATAATCCGGGTGTCTTGGGGTGCTTAGTTCTCAGGTCCAAGGAGAGAAAGAAAACTTGGCTTAAATATGGGAATGTTCATAGGCAGCATGTGCATTGTCGGGTTCCGAGTCAGAGAATCCGCGGCGGTGTTTCCGAGAGGTGGCAACCGCTGGTGTCCGAGTCCCGTTGACGCAAACTTTGCTGTGGGTTCCGGAGAATTAAGGTTGATGTTGGGGTTATCGACCAAGGGGCAAGACAATTAATGGCCCGCACAGGAGAAGCCACTGAAAACCACTGAACGGAATATGGTTGGGACGGTTCCGGCTTTTCCCATCATCTATGGTGGGATCCCCGTCATGGTGCCTCATTCAGAGGTTCCATTTGGCTCATTAGCATCATCAATAGATGCAAGTGAGTCGGTATATGACCACCGGGGACACCACCAACGCGAATATGCTGGACGCCTTGTCCCCCTTGCCGTCTGGTAGGGCTGCTTTAATCCAACCTTGAAACTGTGGATTTAACTGTCGATCACATACAAAATCGTGATACCTAAGTGACAAGTGCCAAGCCTTCAGGACGACTGACGCAAATAACCCTCCATGGAATCCGTTTCGCCTGTGCTAGTTCCGGCACCCACTCTCATCACCCCAAATAAGCATAGGTACCTATCCAAGGAGATCACATATCAAACTGTTTCATCCCCTGCTTTGGTTCGATCGGCTGTGCAGCGAATCAACATCAGGGCCTGCTATTTGCACCTAAGAAGGGTCCCAACTTACTCGTGGCTTCGCAACCGTCTCGAGCCTGGTGTTGCAGCTTAGCTGCCAGATGTGCCTCGCCGTCATATCGCTGCGGTACTTCTGCCGCGGCGATTCAAAAGCAAAGTTTAGCGGGAATCCAGGATCCCACTTCTCGGCGTCCTCAATCTCGTAGATTTCGTCTTCCGTCAGCTCGACGGCGAGCGCTTCAATGTTGCTCTTGAGGTGCTCGACCTTGCGCCCGCCAATGACAGGGAACACGTAGGGTGCCTTGTGCATCACGTAGGCCAACGCGATGCTAGTGGGGAGAGTGTTCTTCTTGTGCGCTAGTTCATTTAGTTTCGTGCTCATGCGGCGGTGCGTCTCATCCTGGGGGCCCATTTTGCGCCCTTCGCGGGTGTACTCGTCAGCGGAGCGAAACTGGCCTCGGCCGAGCACGCCCCACGGGGCGATACCGAGCCCCTCAGACTCGCACATGGGAATGATCTCGCGCTCCATGTCGCGGAACGCGCAGGACCAATGGCCTTGGTAGACGCTGAAGCGCGTCAGGCCGTGGAAGCGGGCATCTAACAAGCCAGTCAGGAACAAGCCTCAAAGCGACGAGTGAAATAATCCCGAACAAAAGCTTACACTCGTTGCACTTGACAACAACCCAGGCGGGCGCGGCGCTGATTCCCAGGTACATGACCTTGCCGCTCGCGACCAAGTGGTGCAGGCCCTGCATCATCTCCTCGACGCTGGTGGTGTAGTCCCAGATGTGAACATACAGCAGGTCGATGTAGTCGGTCTTGAGCTTCTTGAGGCTTGACTCAACCGATAAACGCATGGACTTGACCTGGTTGCCCTGGAAGTTGGACTTGATCTTCTCGTGGCCCCTCATCAAGCGGTAGGGCATGGTGTACTTGGTGGCCAGGACCAACTCGTCGCGGTTCTGACGAGCCTCGGCCCATTCGCCCAACCATTTCTCGCTGTCTTCAGCCTGGTAAAAGTTGGCCGTGTCGATAAAATTGCCTCCAGCGTTGTAAAAGGTATCGAGAATCTCAAAAGCCGTCTCCTTAGTGCACTCGCCAACCGCACCCTTCCATGCCTCGCCGAAGCTCAGCGTGCCCAAGCAGAGCGGAGACACGCGCACGCCTGCGAGTGGTGAGAGAATGCGGTGGTAGCCCAGCAGGCTGGCCGGCTTGGGAGCGGGAGGTTGCGCCATGACAGGTGGCTTTTGTCGGCGTGTCTTCTGGAAATTTGACAAGGTACTGGGTTGAAGGTCGAGGAGGGTTGTGACCTCAGATGATGACAATTTCAAGAAGAGCGCCGGTTGAGACACGGCCGGACTTTGCGGTTAACCCCGCGGAAAACAGAGACATTGAGGTTGCCAGTCGCACTTGTGTGACAGAACTCGGCACGGCGCGGCATACCTCACCGTTGTGTCACCGCACCGTGCGGGTAACCGTGGAGCTGCAGTCACGCTCGCAACTGTCTGTGATCGGAACTCGGTGCTCGGCGGTCGGGTGTTCTTGTACCGGTCTGGCACGCATGCTCCGGATCGCAGCCCGACAGCCAGCTTGATCGACTTCCGTCGTGTTAACGAGACAACTCAAACTCTATACGATGGAACCTTATCCGTGTCCAAGGCGCAGTCACAGTCTCGATCGATCATCACTCGGCTTTTGGGCAGCGGCAGCCTTCCTTGCAAACCCGGCATGGTTCCTTCACCTAGAGACGGAGCCCCTGGTGGCTTGTCTGACCCGCATGGAGAGTATCGCATTCCGCAGCACCTGACGTGGCTGGATCCCCAGAACCGCAAGCTCCGCGTCCTGACCATTGGCGCCGGCATCTCCGGCATTTTGATGGCTTACCGGCTGCAAAATGACTGCGAGAATGTGGAGCATATCATCTACGAAAAAAACAGCGACATTGGAGGTTAGTTTCGCCCCCTCCTGCTGTTCATCGGCTAACGCGTATTTACAGGCACGTGGCTAACCCAGCGCTATCCCCGGGCTGGCTGTGATGTTCCCAGCCATGCCTACACCTACCAGTTTGCTCTGGTGCGTACCGTGCCCTTGGAGATAATGAACGGCCCGGAATTCTGACCAGTGGGACAGTACCCGGACTGGCCGCGCTTTTACTCGCAGACGGCGGACTTATGGACCTACCTCGACAAGGTCTGCAGCGTCTTCGACCTGCGGAAGTACATGACCTTTCACACTGAGATCACCGGCTGCTACTGGCAAGAAGAAAAGGGACAATGGGCCGTAAAGCTGCGGCAGCAGCCGCCGGGACAGAGTCCTCGCGAGTTTGAGGACCACTGTGATATCTTGTTACACGCCGCCGGTGTCTTCTGCCGGCCTCAGGTTAGTGACTTGATCACCCACGTTTCCGTTCTTCTCCGACTTATACCACTTTTGTACTCCCTCTGGTAGTGGCCCACAATCCCTGGCCTGCTCGACAAATTCCAAGGCCGGGTCATCCACACTGGCCAGTGGCCAGCCGACTATCAAGAAGCCGAATGGGCCAACGACCGCGTTGCCGTCATTGGCTCGGGCGCCACCTCCATCCAGACCGTCCCAGGCATGCAACCTCACGCAAAGCACCTCGACGTCTTTGTCCGCACCGCCATTTGGTTCGGCGTTCTCGCCGGCAACTCGGGCACCCAGGCCAAAGAATACACCCCCGAGGAGCGCGACGAATTCCGTCGCAACCCCAGCGCCCTCGTGGCTCACGCCAAGGCCATCGAGGACTCGGTCAACGGCACCTGGGGCGCCTTTTACCGCGGGTCCAAGGCGCACGAGATGGCGTCGGGCTATTTCCGAAGGCGAATGGGCGAGATGATCCAAGACGACAGGCTAAGAGAGGGGTTCACGCCCAAGTTTGGCTTCGGGTGCCGCAGGATCACGCCAGGCGATCCATACATGGAGGCCATCCAGAAGGAGAACGTGTCCGTGCACTTTACGCACGTTGTGAGCTGCACGGCGAATGGGGTGGTAGGCGGAGATGGCGTCGAACGCAAGGTTGACACTATCGTGTGTGCCACAGGGTTTGACAACTCATACAGGCCTCTCTTCCCCATTGTCGGGAAGAACGGCGTGGACTTGCGGGACAAGTGGGCTGTCAACCCGGAGTCGTATCTGGGACTGGCCGTGCCGGATATGCCCAACTTCATGACATTTATTGGGCCAACATGGCCAATTCAGAACGGCAGTGTTATGGCGCCGCTTCATTCCGTGTCCGATTACGCCGTCAAGCTCATCAAGAAGACGCAGAACGAGAATCTGCGAAGCTGGGTGCCGAGGCAGGACGTCACGGACAAGTTCAACGAGCACGTGCAGGAGTGGGCAAAGCATACCGTCTGGGCGGACAACTGTCGGAGTTGTGAGTCCGCTTTCAACTTTGGCGGTACAGTGGTGCGTGTTGTGTTGGATGCTGACCGCACAGCAGGGTACAAGAACAACGAGACGGGCCGAGTCAATGCGATATGGCCTGGTTCGTCCCTCCACTACCAGCAGGTCATCGAGAAGCCGAGATACGAGGATTTTGAGCTTACGTACTTCAACAAAAACCCCTGGGCCCACTTGGGTATGGGGTGGACGGTGCAAGACCGCCTGGGACCGAAGCAGGCCGATGTGTGCCCGTATCTGAGCTTGGACAATATCGATCCAAAGTGGTATGCCTGTAGCTTTTGCTTCAATTGATGTCTGCCAGTGTTGCTAACACAATCTCACAGGCATGCAGCCATGGGAGGAGATCCGGGAGTCCTGAAGGAGCAACTAGATGCGTTTTATGCCCAGGAGTGATATAGATGTTCCCCGGTACACGGCTTGGCCTAGACTACAGGGCTATGCTTCAATATCTCAACCCATGCTTGGCCCAGCGATGATGTTTTTTCTATCCTCACTGCGGGACGTCTATTCCGAGCACCAAATTTACCTTATTCGAAGGACCCAGCCCAGCTCACACAATCACTACCTCCTGCAGCGTCCTTTCATTGCCCCCCTCTCCGACCAACTCCCCGTTCATAATCCCATGAACATAGCACTCGCCGCAAAACGTAAACTTAGACGTTTCCTCCCCGCCTTCCCTCTTGTGCCTCCGTAAGACGTACGGCACTGCCCCACCCTCGAGCAGCCAGACCTCATCCCCTGTCTCACACGTCTCCCGGCAAACCCCAATCCATCCTTCCGTTGTGCTGAACAAACACCGATACAGCATCACCCTCTTGATCTGGTCCTTGAACTCCTGCGGTGAGACGATACAATCGGGCCATGGTCCAAGTCCCTTCCTCGCCTTAGCCACCTCCTCCCCATGGCTCATCAACTCCTCCACGTCTGGGACCAGCACCTTGCTCTCCAACCCACCAATCAACCTCTCAATGTTCTCCCTCCGGCTTTGAGTCTCCGCCAACAACTCGGGCGAATAGTCTTCATCCCCCGGCTGCAAAAGACAGGTGGCGTAAACCTGTCCCAGCGCAACGAGCAGCCAATCCTGGAAGCTCACCATCAGGCGCCTCGTCTCAGCCTCTGTGCCGCGATTGACATTGGAAGACTCGTAGCACGTAAGGGTGTGGACAAGCGCTGCCTCGCGGAACTGGCCCTGCACCCTGTCCCCGTCCTCTGTCGCGAACTCCACGTGCGGATACGTAAGCGGCTGCGAGGCGAGGAACTCCAGTGCCCTCTCAGCGAGGCAGATGTTCAGTGGTGCTTCATACTGTGTTTTGGACGACATGGTTCCGAATTTAAAGCCGCGGAGGCAAAGCTCGCCGGACGGGGTGACGCTTCGTTTCGGAGGAGGGGAGGAGGGAATGACGAATGCCTCGAATTGAGTGTCGAAGGCCCCTAGGGGCAAGGGGAATCTGGCTGTCGTCAGGTCTGGCACCCAGGAGGGCAGGCTCTTCAGCGTGCGGTAGAAAGGATGCTCGATGAAGGAGAGGAGAGTCAGTTGTGGGCAGTTGAGCACGAGAGCGGTCGCTGCGTGGGTGAAGACCTCCTCGGGCGTGGCGTTCGGGTTGATAGGAAAGGGCAAGGGTGTACCCTCCGGCAACGCGAGTTGTAGAATCCCGACAGTGGCGAACACCCTGTCCTGCTGGACGAAACACTCCCTTCTCCGAACCGCCGACAACACCGCCCACCAGTGCTCGGGCCATCCGATGTTCTCAAACCGCCGCACCCGATGCTGCTCTTGCAACCCAGCGATGTCCGTCACCAAGAACCCCTTCGACATGGCTGTCGTATACTCCGGGCTTAACACCTGCCCAGCCAGCAGATCCAGCCCGTCCAGCCACCCGACATGGCCCAAAAAAAAGGCAAACCCCATCATATCCTCCCACTTCACCCCCTCGCCCGCCCTCCCGGCCATCACACCAAACTTCCCAGCCACCACCACCTCCTGCACAATCCAAGCCCTCTGAAAGTACCTCCTCGTCCGATAAAACCCCCAATACTCCATCCAAGCCTTCACCCACCCCCCTTCAGGCACCTCCGTCA
>FTEL01008949.1_pt1 | contig 21591 bp, 7 predicted proteins | sample 1658911 | NCBI WGS metagenome assembly FTEL01 (sample SAMEA3914869, study PRJEB12502) | metagenome | biome: forest; material: soil | place: USA | collected 2012-03-12 | depth 0.1 m
GGGGGAGGCTGACGGAGTGTGCTGTCGGGGGGGGGGATAAGGTGAAGTGTAAGAGGGTTGTTGGGGATAATTAAAGGGGTGGGAGAGATGTTCTCTGGAGGCTGTGAGGGTGGAACGAGGGAGGGAATCTGGTGGAGTCGTTCTTGTAATACGATGGGATGGCTGTCCTGATATAACGCAAGGCTACGAATGTCTCAATATGTACCTCGAAAACAACGGGAGGAGTCACACGGCGCTGTTCACACCCCCCTGATTTGCCGGCCTTGTCCCGGGCCTCCACGCTCGCCGGTGCACTGACGGGCTGTCCAAGCTCTGCCGCGCCTCCGACTTCTCCGTCGGCTCCTCCACGCTGGCTCGGACCCCTTCCTCCTCCTCCTCCTCCCTCACCGCCTGCCGGATCGAAGCCAGCCGGGATATGCTGTTGTCCCGCTTCCTGTTGTGATAGACGTCCTGGAAGTCCACGCCCGCCTCCACCACGGCAGCCCTGCTGTTGCCCCTCCGGCGGGTGGCCGGCGTAGACACCGACGGGTCCGTTCCCGGCGCCGAGCTGGGATACGCCGGCGGCGGCTGGACCTGGGTCCAATACAGCGGCATGTGCTGCATTCCGCCGGGCTGCACAAGACGCGGCGTCTCGAGACCCATGTCGTGCATCTGGCGCATGAGCTCGACGGCGAACTTGTTGTGGCGGGTCAGGCGGAGCAGCTCGTTCTGGTAGTTGCTCTTGTGGAAGAAGATGATGTTCATCGTGATGCTGCTGACCTCGTCAATGGTCTGCACCTCGGAGATGATCCGCGGGGCATAGTCGCGCTTGTTATGGAGGCAAAAGTCCAGCATGCGGGACTTGAGCTCCTCGATCTGTCCCTCAGACGTGCCAAACCGTAGCTTCAGGTTGATAGGGTCGGCCAAGCCCTGGCTGCGCCGCTGGTTCAGGATGAAGAGCGTGTTGAGCACCGAGTTGGGCGCCTGCACCACGTGGCCCTGCATCTTCTTGAACTCGGTGTACAGAAGCGAGACCTCGAGGACGTAGTAGTCGTCGCCCTTCATCATCTCGCCAGTGTTGCCGTAAATGGTGACGCGGTCACCGACATCAAAGGGGTGCTTGACGAAGACGAAGATGATGGACTGCCGGGGTCAGCAGGAATGTAGCGCGAAGGGAGGGTTGAAAATGCCCTCGGCCAACTCACCTGAAGAAACTCTTGGGCCGTTGCCTGCAGCAACCATGACAACCCCAGAATGAAAGTGCCCGTGGACGTCAGAGCAGCAGCAGCCGAGTTCGAAATGATGCTAATGAAAACAATAATGACAATGATGACGATGATGAACATGAACACCTCGTCCAGCTTCTTGATGACCGAGTCCAGATCCTTGAGCGAGGCGGCAATCGCCTTCTTCTCCAGATGGATCTCGTTGCACACCATCTCCAGCTCCTCCATCGAGATGTCGCCATTGAGGTCCTTGTCGAAGACGGCGAAGCAGGCCTCGGCGTCTTCCGGCGCGGAGGGGAAAGCCGGGAGCAGATCCTCAACCATGATGGTCGATTTCTCCGGCTGGACAAAGGTGCGGTAGAAGACGCGGGCGAGGGTGTAGCTCGACTCGGAGTTGCGCAGCAGCTCGGCAACGACCTTCCGGGGGTGGTTGCCCTTGAGAATCCTCCTCCCCGTAAAGTCGCCGGCCATGCGGTTGGCGGCGTTCCCGACCTTGCTCCAAACCTGGCGCGCGTTCACCTGTAGGCTCTTGAGCGGCGAGGGAGTCCCGGCGGAACCCCGTCTGCTAGCCGGGGATTCCCAAACCGGGTCCTGCGCCTCGAGCCGGTTCTTGGCGTACGAGTACAAGGAGACAAGGCAGTCGATGTGCATGTGGTTCTCACGGATGCGGTGGGAGTAGGTGCGCAGGTGGAACGAGGTGGCGATCCACTTGATCAGGATCTTCTCGACCAGGTTGAGGGTGGTGAGGACGAACAGGGCGATGATGACCTTGTAGACGACCTCGATCCATGTGACGTAGGGGGTCTTGCCCTCGTCCTCGGGATGGTTGATGAAGCGATGGTCGTCGAGGATGGGGCGGTACGACACCAGGACGGCCAGCAGCCACAGGAAGAGGGCAGTGGGAAACTCGAGCTGGCGGCCGATGTCTTTCCATTTCTTGTGGTTGGTTGAACCGACGGTGTCGGCAGCGAAGGCGACAATGGGAGGCATGATGGAGGTGACGATGCGGGCGGCCCAGAGGGTTAGCCAGAGGACCTCGAGCCAGATACCGAACCAGAGAAGATGGACGCCACCACGGCCGCCGACCGGGTCACCCTCCCGGTCATATGCGAACAGGTCGAGGAGGATGGGGATCAGGAGGATGATGGCGGGCGGGATGGCGTAGAGGACGTAGCGCAACACGCGGGGGAACTTTTTGAGGGAGAGCCAGAGCTTGGTGAGCCAGGTGGCCTTGATGGGAACGTTCGCGGCGGAGGTGGGGGCCTGGGGGCCTGTGGTGTTGAATGCGTCCTCGACTGGCTCGTGATGGCTTCGATGACTCCTCTTGGACTTGGCCCGGATCGAGTCGTGATCGTGGTTGGACGATGCGACGCGCTCGGCGCGGAGGAGCTCGAGGTCGTCGTGCAACCTGCTCGCGGCCTCCCTCGAGTCTCCCGGGCTCAGGGACAGGGAGTCGGGGGCCAGGTGGTCGTGGTCGACCTTGGATTTGGAGGCGTCGCCGGCCTCAGGACTCGGGCCAGTGTAGGATGGCATCTGGACGTGCAAGGCCGGCCTCGTGGGGCCAGTGGGCAGCTCAGAGGTCGAGGCCATGGTGTCGCATCGGGAGGGAGGGGAATTAGAGAAAATAAGGGGAGAAGGGAAAACACCGAGTTGGTGGTGGGCAGATGGAGACGGTCACCAGAAATTGAGGAAGACCAGGGGAAACAGCGGCCCCAAAGGCTCTCCACACGCGTGAGGCACACAAAAGGCTCTCGATGTATCAAGGCCGCCGGGTGGGGGGTGGGGTTTTGATAACAGGGTCTCTGGGCTGCCCAAGTCGTCAACAGGGAGATCGGCACGCCGACCCACCGGCATTGGCAGGGTGGGACGACTGCATGCCGCCGTTGGATCCGGGATCACGGCGGGCGGTGTTGGCTCCAGTCACTTGCGGGCGGCCAGATGCCACAGGCGGACCGTCCCATGCGGGAAGCAGGGGGGGCAAGGGAGGGGGGTGAGCTCGACAGAGACGGAGGCATCTGTCGCGTCCAAGAAGAGCATCTTTTGTTGGCCTTGTTTTGTTTTGAAGACAGGCAGCTAGCTACAGAGCTGGCAGCTCGTGTTCGGGCTGCATGTTCGGGGTCTCGGGGATCGGGCCAGGGGGGATTTGATGGCTGGAGTATGTATGTTGGATTATTGTAGGATCGGTCGGGGTGGTGTGGTTCCCCGCAGCCCAAGCGAGCGAGAGACTGATGGGAATGGGAATGGCGTCTCTGGCTCTCTGCTTGTGCCATGGATTGCGTCGACTGCCTGTCGCACGCCTGCATCCAAGCTTGCATCGGGAAGAACAAAAGCGGTGTCGCCTCGCCGTGGCAGAATCCGGGAGTGGCGGCAGCCACTCTCAGCAGGCTCGTGGTCGGTGAGTATTTTTTTGTGCTCTCCAGTGTCCAGACATCAATGTCTTGTCGGTGGAGTGATGGGAAATGGGATGGGATTTGAATTTGGGCACTGCAGTGGATTGATGGCGCCAGCCAAGGGTCCTCTGTGACGTCATTGTTTATCGTTGGCCGCGGACCGTGTGTTTCACCAAGCCGCTTGGCGCCAATGCTCTGTGGCTCTCTTTCTTTCTCTCTTTGCCCTGCTGTTTGCTACAAGTACAAGTAGAAGAGTGTGGTTTGTCTACAACGATCCTGTCTGCCTTGTGTCTGTCTGGGCCAGCCCGACCCCAAGCTTCTCTCCTCCCGAACCCAGGATACTGGGCTGACCACCAGGAACCCTGAGTTCGTCCGATATGTCCGTCAGGGCCCTGTTCCTGGCGGCCCTGAGCTCCAGCGGCGCCCCTCTCCCGCACAGCACCAAGAGCTGGGCGCCTGTGGGTCTCAGACGCACGTGGGTCTGACACCAGGAGGCAACCACCAAGCCATGTGGGAGCGGCTTGCACACCTACTCTACCGATATTACTTGCCTCATTGTGTGACTCTCTGATTTTCTGGGCATCCCACGGGTATAACGGATGCTTTTGGCCTTCTCGGATCATCCCGTCCCTCCTCGTCAAGTTTTGGGGAGCAGGCCTCTGCTTCCGGGACCCAGGGTGGGAGGACAGTGGGGCGAGCCCTGACCCCACCCTGCCCCACCCACAATGCTGCCCCCAGACAGGACCTACCAAGCACCGCCATGCCATGAACCTTTGTGGGCAGGGAACAATCCCCATTCCCTTCTGTCCACGCAGCCCTGCCCTCATCAGAAACCCAAGACCTGGGCAGCCCCCCACCGTTGCATTCTGGTTTCACAATCCCATTCCATTCCGACATCGACCCGAAGCTCGCCGCACCTTCTTTGGGCCTCAGCTGTTGTTTCTTGACCCGCCCGCCTCGATTGATTCCATTCTCGCTGCCTGCCCGCCCCCCATGGCCGCCACCGTTGCCTTGGCTGCCATGGCTGCCCTGCCGTCGACATTTAGCGCCGGGACGTGATGCTTGTTGACGCCAGGGCTGGGGCCCTGCCTGTCCCGCTGACAACAGCGGCAAACGGCGAGTTTATTTTGGTTGGGCGTGTCTGAGTTCTGATGCCGCGCGCTGGGGGCTGCCCGAATCGCATCCCAGCACCAACCGCCATCCTGGGTTCGATCGTCACCCAGCCTGCGCCTCGTTCATTGGGCCCCAGCGCTGTTCCTTCAGCCGCACCTTTCTTCTTCAAGCAAGGCGTCCCCCCCCCAGTTTGACGCCATATTGGTTCGGCACTGGCACAGAAGCGCGCAGGCGGTGCTGAGTTGCCCCGTTCCTTACTCGGACAGAGGAGCACCAAGAGAGGACTGGATCCTTTCCCTCTCTTTGAGCCTCTCTGCCCGCTTGCCTTGAGAGAGATTCGACACTGTGGCCTCGCCGATCCCTTGGCGACGCCAGAATTGCGTCTTGGGATGCGCATGCGGCTCCTGCAGCCTTCCGCCAACCATCACCCGAGCACCCGAGGAGGCGTTCTTTTGCTGCTGTCTCTCTCTTGAGCTCAGTACTCGAACTTTGTCCAGCAAGCATCGTGAGCTCCGCGGGGCAGCTTTCGACTCGCTCATCACTGCCTGCTCTGCTTGGCGCAAGGCTGCGGTCGCTAGCCCCTTGCCGAGATTCCCCTCGCGCGTTCAGCCGCACCCAGCCAGCGCCCAACCGACAGCGCGACGTGGACCTCAACACTTCTCAGACCCTTCCATCCTGCTCAATCCTCCCCGGTGTGCACCTGCGCATCCGCGCGGCCAGATTCGAGCGCCTGACAACAGAACATCGGGAAACACACCGCAACCATGGCCGGGCTCCCAGAGAACTGGGAGTGGGACTACGACGGCACCCGCTGGTTCTACCGCTACAAACCCACCGGCCTGATCCAGTACTCCTTTCCCAAGCCCGGCGACGAGTTCCCCGAGTTCGTCGGCGATGCCGGCACCGTCGACCTTGCTCCCGAGGAGAAGCTCGTCAGCCAGCAGCAGATCAAGAGGAGAAGCACCCTTGGCGAGTCCTCCAAGACCACCCGGAGAGACCGCGCTGTCTCCAATGCCGTCTCCGACCCCGACGATGGCAGCGGGCCTTTTTGGCTCCAGCCCGACGGCCTCATGTACATGGGGCCCGGCGCCTACAACGACATCAGCCCCTTGCAGGAAGAGGAGGACGAGCGGGGGTTGGAGGACACCAATGTCGATGAGAAGAAGCCCGATGCCACCCAGCCGGCCCCTGCCGCTGCTGCTGCGACAATAGTCTCCGAGACCGTGGTCGCCGCCCCTGTTACCACGACGGCCATGAACACCACCTCAACCTCAGCCCCGCCTCCTACGCGCTTGCAGATCTCGCCTGTGGCGAGTACGGAAACCACCCCCCTCGCCATCAACAGCCACCCCGCCACTACAACCCCCGAGCTGGACAGCATCGTTGTCGCTGCACCCGCTGAGACCCTTCCCGTCGATGCCGGTGTCGTACATGTGCCACCACCCGAGATCCCGCTTCTCGACGGCAGGGAGGTGCCCTACAACCCGATTGGCTTTGTGGCCGAGCTTCCCACCGAGCTGACGGCTAGGTGCCACGACGAGGTCAACCCGGCTCCGGTCGAGATGCCCAGCAACGAAATCATGCACCACTCGGCCGAACCTGCACCTTATGTGAATGCCTTCCATCTGGCCCCGGTCGAACTCGCTTCGGATCCCGCCCCTCCTCGACGCGTGGCGACCGCAAACTTGGCCGAGGAAAAGTCGCTGTCATCGGAAAACCCAGGGCAGGACAAGATCCAGGCACAACAGCAGAAGGCGTACGAGGCAGCCCAAGAGTTGCTCAAGCATCCATATCGGCAAGCCCAACCACTCCCCGCGTCTCTGCCGCCCGCAGCTTTGAGGGAGCCACAGCCCAGTGCCAACAACACCGCGGCCTCGGACCCGGTGTTGGGAAAGTACCAACCGTATAATCCTTCCAGGCATCCCGCCAATGCTCCCGCCGTGAACCGCTTCTCAATCATCGAAACTCGAGATCGCGAGCCGGCCAGTGAGAACAAGAGACATTCTCTCGCGGGACCCCCTCTGCCTTCGAAGTTTCAGCCATCTCAGTTTCAGCCCCCGCAGTTCCAGCCGTCGCATTCCCAACTCTCGCAACTCCAACCAGCAAACTTCCCGCCCTCCCAAATCCAACCATCAGCTGTACCCCTCGCATTGCGGCCGCCGCATGTTCCTCCGAAACTGCCTTTGGATCACTCTTTTGAAGGTCCTAGCGCCGCTCATCCCGCGATCCCTGGCTCCGTCGCACGCCACGGGAGCATCTCGGGGCCCGCCCCGTCGGGGACTACCGGCGGCCTTGCACATTACCCGTCCGTTCTGCAGCCCGCTCGTGGGCGTCCCGTCATCCGTGCCCAATCCCCTCCCCAAAGTCAAAGAGCAAGCCCGGCCCCGACCTACCAAGCGTACAGGCCGTACCAGGACCTACAACGGGATATCGACGACACGGTGCAGCTTCTGTCCAATACTGGATACGGCCAGGTGATGACAACAACGACAACGACGGCACCCCCGCCGTCTTCTGACACGACACATCCCGGGAGGCCCCAAGTTTCGAGGACAAGCACGCTGCCGGCCCATCTTCCAGCTCTCCCTTACATGGGCGTCCGCCCAAAGCTACCTCCCTCAGCGGCGAGCGAACCCGTAGCCTCGTGGCATCCGCAATCCCACCACCCCTCTGGCGACGCTGCTGGTGGAAGTATCCCGACTGGAGGGGATGCAGGTATGACGATTCCCCAAGAATATACCGCACCGCTTCCACCCTCCAGCCCGGACCTACCTCCCCCCCTAAATCTCTCTCGGAAATCACCGCCTCCTCAGAGCAACGCGCCGACTTCTACCGCTTCTTCCAGGCATCCGACCGTATCGGAATCAGACTTGATCTCCCGGATGGTCACCCCGGCGCCGCTGAATACCATGATTGTCTCCGGCCCCGTGATGGCTAGCCCAATTCCCGAGACGAATCCGCACCAGGGCGAGTTCGTTGTGAGCCAGCCCGAGAGCAACGTCGGGCAAGCTGGGGCAGTCGACCAACACGACACCCATCCTGCCAGGGGCATGTCACAGTCGAGTCCTCCGGAGCACCAAGGATTGCAAGGGCCCACGCCTAGCCTACAGTCCCAAGCTTCTGCCCATGTCCCGGCCGAGCAAGCAGTCTCGAGCGGATTTAGCGTCACGGTCGAGTCGTCGATGCCACCACCTCCCCAAGGTGGTGTCCCAACTCAGCCGATGACCGTGCCTCCGATTGTTCAACAGGCTCCGGTAACGTCGTTTGCTGTCCAAGTTGCCGACATCCAGCCCGCGCCAATGCTCACGACGGAACACGTCCCACCTCCCACAACGGCCACATCCACCTCACACCCTGCACCGTCTGGAGCACAGCCGCATTGGCAACCGGGACTGCCCGCTTCCGAGGTGACCTTCCCTGCCTCAAGCAACGACCAGGACTCGCCATATGTTATCGCTGCTCATGAACCCCCGCCCCAAGTTTACTATCAGCCCCCGTCCCAGCCCATTTTGATGCAGGCCGACCAGCATCTCCCAACTCAGGATGCCCGCGACGGTCAGGACTCCGTTCTTGTCATCTCAGACCCTTACCCTGTGGTTCAAGTCCACCACCATCCCCCACCACAGCCGGTCAGGGGCCAACAACCTGACCAGCCAGTCCACCAACCAGTCCAAACTCAGAGTCTCAATCTGCCCCCGTATGCCACCTCATCCCTACCCCCGATCGAGGAACAGCAGTCCACTCCGGGCAGCTCGGGCAACAGATTCAACCTCCAGCAAGCGATCACCCCACCGCCACCCGTTGTCACTCCCCGACCACCCAGCCCGAGCCCGCGAACCCCCAGTCCAGTGTCACGAGCTTCGTCCCCTCCAACCCAGCGAGGCTACGGCACACAAGGGCTTGCATCAATAACCCCCCCTACGGCAGCCGCGAACACCGTTCAGCGGAACTTGCCACCCCCGCGCCAGGACTCCCTGATCCAGGATGTTACTCAGGCACCTGTGGTCGGGCCGCAAGCCCCTGCCCCAGGTCCTGATGAGCCCTCGGCGGGCAGCCCGGCCAGCTCTGAGTATATCCTTCCGTCTGGCCACCATCCCCTTGGTTCCCACCCCGTGAAGCTTTCTCAGATCCCTCCCATGCCTTCCCAAACGCCTGCCAAGGTTGATTCCTTGCATGCCAACGAAACTGGGATCCAACAGCCGCCCGGACCTCGAGTCCCCTCGACGAACGCTGGTGATGCTGGAAACAATCAGCCTGCATGGGCCACAACCCAGCAATACCCTCCCCAGGCGGCACCGGCCCCGACGCCCACCCAGTCTCCCGCTCAAAATCAACCCCCCGCCCAGGCCCCCGCTGTGCCAGTTTCACAGCCTGCCGTTACCCAGCAAGGCGCTGTACCGGCTCCGGTTTCAGTGATTAGCCAAGGCCAGACATCAAATCAGCCACTCCCACCGCAATCAGTACAACCTGGCGGCCAGAATCCCCTCCCTACGCAGCCCGCAGGGCAGCTGCAGCCCATGCCCGCCCCCCTTGCACCCGGTCAGCTGCCACACAACATGCCCATACGGACTTTCTCGCACCCTGTCATGTCGCAGTCAGTCTCACCACCGCATCCAGGAGCCCCTGGGACCGCACCTCCTCAGGCCTCCATGATGTTTGCCCCGCCGGCAGCACCCCAGGGAATGCCCCCCCCACAGGCTGCCCAACCTGGAATGTTCCCGCAGCAGAACTTTGCCCCACAACCCGGCATGTACCCTCCGCCGGGGATGCAGCAGCAACCGATGCCCCCGCACATGATGCAGCCCGGACAAATGCCGTACGCGAACCAGCAACCTCAACCAGCCAAGCCTTTCCAGACAGCGAAGGAAGAAAAGGGCTGGTTCGGAAGATTGTTTAAAAGCGACAGCTCCAAAAAGTCCAGCACGGCAGGTGGACCGACCTCGAACCCGGCGGGCAGGTTGCAAAAGGGAGCGCGTCCCCAGGCGCCCATGATGTTCCCGCAACAAATGTACCCCGGCCAGCCTCAGTTTGGACCTCCAGGCACCCAGGTGCCGGCGCACATGATGATGCATCCCGGCCAACAGCCGCCGCAACCGCAGATGCAACCGTATCCCGGCCAGCAACAACAGTTCCAGCAACAACCCATGGCTTGGCAGCCCCAGGGCAACGGTGCTCAGATGCCTCCGCAGTTCCAGGCCGGGCCACTGAATCCCAATCCTGGCCAGCCTGTTATGCCACCGCCGCAGGTGCGCCAGGAGATTCAGCAGCAGGAGCAGAGGCTCGGTCAGCAGCAGCAGCAGCAACCGACCCCCAATACGCCGCCGCAGCAGCAGCAACAGGTCCAGGGACAGTCCGCCCAGCCGCAGCAACAGCAACAGCAACCTGCGGGAAGGAAGTCGAGTGGTAGCAGCGGCAGCAGCATGCAACCCCAGTTCCAAACTGGACCTCCCAACCCCAATCAGCCTGTCATGCCGCCGCAGGAAGCGCGACAGGCAATCCAGCAGCAGGAGCAGCGCCTCAGCCAGGGGCAGCAGCAGCAACAAGGCCCCAACACGCCACCGCAGCCTCAGCAGCAGCAGTTTCAAGCGCAGCAGGGCCAGCCCCAGCAACAGCAGCCACCCCAGCAACAGCCACTTCAGCAGACGTCGCCGCAACAGCAGCAGCAGCCCCTTCAACAGCAGTCGTTTCAACAGCAACCGCTGCAACAAATGCCACCCCAGCAGCAGCAGCAGCAGAAGCCCCTCCAACAGCAACCGCCTCAACAAATGCCACCACAGCAGCAGCCGCCCCTTCAGCAGGAGTCATTCCAGCAGCAACCACTGCAACAAATGCCACCGCAGCAGCCCATGGCCTGGACGACGAGCAACAGCAGCACCAGCACCGTCCACTCGCAATTCCAAGCCAAACCCAACCCCAACCAGCCCGTCATGCCGCCACAAGCAATCCGGCAAAACATCCAGCAGCAGGCACAGCATCTTGGCCAGCAGCAGCATCAGTACCAACAACCGCCGCCGCAACAGCAGTACCAAGCCCACCGGCAGAGCATGGGCCCGGGGCAGATGCAGGGCGTGCAGTTTCCTGCTCAGAATGGCGATGCTCCTCCGCCTCAAGGCGGCCAACAGTTCCAATCTCACCGCCATAGCATGGGACCAGGTCAAATGCAGGGTATGCCTCTGCCCTCTCAAAACGGTGGTACCCCCCCTCCCCAAATGGGCCAGCAACAGCAGCCGTACCAAGCTCATCGACAGAGCATGGGACCGGGCCAAATCCAGGGCATGCTCCTACCCTCGCAAAACGGCAACAACGCTCCTCCGCAAATGGGCCAACAACAACAACAGTTGCTCCCCTCACAACTGCTGCCGTCGCAACAACAACAGGCGCAGGTCGGCAATGGGGCGAACAAAGGGGCGGCTCCTGCTCCCGCCCCCGCTCCTGCTCCGGCACAGACTGCGGAACAGAACGGAGGGGCGGGGAGGTGGGGCGGCGCGAGTGCTTCGGGGTATGATGGGTCGGGGTGGGGGGATGATGAGGATGAGCATGAGTATCGGTGAGGGGGAGGGGGGAGTTGAGTTGAGGGATGCGATTGGGGTCAAGTTGAGATATGGGGGATAGGGGATGGTGGGAGGGATTTGGTTTGGAGAGTTTATTGAGATACCACGAGTCGAGTGACGTTTGGGGATGGGGGACAGTGTGGATGGGAGAGGGAGGGCGCGAGAGTTTTTGAGATACCACTGTTTGTTTTTTGTTTGGAAGCGTTGGGCAAAAAGAGGCGCTGTTTTAATATATACCCCCTTGAGTGTAGAATGCGAGTTTCTGATAGTTGGTTTTTACCAGCTGTTGCGAGTTTCACGATATTATCAAACGAGTTGCCATCCACAACAAGTGTCATGAGGGTTGGTGGTCATTATTTCTTCATTTGATCATTTTATCTGGCCGGCACATTGGACAGCACAAGCTCCCACCCAACCCATCCCCATTCAACCCGGCCAACCTCACCCCGACGCCTCCCCCATTTTGGCATCCCTCTCCTTCCGCCTCGCCTTCCTGTTCCCCTCGAGCTTCTGCCTCTGCAGCTGCTCCCGCTTCTCCTTCTTGCGCGTCGCCTTGTCCAGCGCGCCGATGACGACCTGCTCCCCGCCCACGGGGTACTTGGCCGCGGCCGCCGCCTCGTCCGCCTCGGTCCACTCCCGCGGGAGCACGGCAAAGACGAGGTATGACGTGTGCGTCTTGATCTCGGGCTCGCCGCGCGTGATGAGGCGGCCTTCCATCCAGGGGGGCGTTCCGGATGTGGATGATGATGAGGTTTGTTCCGGCGCGGGGGCGCCGCCGTTGCTCGCCCCGCCGGTCTTTCCCGCTCGGCGCGGTGTGTCGTCGTCGTCGGTCGAGTCCATGTCCTCGTCTTCGTCGCCGGCGGCGGCGCCGCCGCCGGGCTTTGGTTTCGCGGCGTGCTCGCGGAAGCGCGTCTCGATCTCGGCGAGGCGGGTGAGGGCCTCCTCGACGTCGCGGGCTGAGTTGTTGACGCCGCGGTCAAAGTTGAGGTTGAGGCCGACTCGCTCGCGCGAGGTGTGCAGCTTGCGGTTGGCGATCTCGACCATGTCGATGTCGACCCAGCCGAGGCGGCGCATGGCGGAGACGGTGCGCGTGACCTGCTCGATGCAGGGCGAGAAGGTGCAGATGTAGGCGCTCTTCTTGGGGTTGAGGGGCGAGACCCATTCGGTCGTAGAGTCATTTGTGCTCTGGGGCCGCCGCCGAGAGAGGTGGGGGAGGGCCTCCCACGGCGCGGGCAGGTCGAGGAAGATGGCCTCGGCCTCGGGGCTCTTCCCGTCGACGAGGAAGCCGCCGTTGTAGACGTCGCGGTGGGTTAGTTGGACGAGATCTCCGACGCCGTGGTCCAGAAGTTCTTGCTTCATCTTGTGGTAGCGCTGCTCGTGGAACTCGAAGCTGAAGACCTTGCCCTTGGGCTGGCTTTCGGTGGGATAGCCGTTGTAGACGGCGCGAAGTGAAGCGTGGGTAAAGCTTCCGCTCCCGGCGCCAGCCTCAATCAGGACGGAGCCGGGACGGGCGCGTATCCTGTGGAGGATGTAGCTATAATCGGGGGTGTAGACAACCTGGGTGCGGTGGGGGAGACTCGAGGTCCACAGCTCGGGGGTCGGGGGCAGGATGTGGATGAAGCCGCTGGTATCTGCGACGGCCTCTTTGACGGCGGCAGCGCTGTCCTCGTTTGCGGGAGCGGCGGAATCGTCATTGTCCTTCTCGCTGGCGGCGGCGGCCGGGGTGGCGTCGCGGCAGGCTTCGTCTTCGGCACCGCGCTTCCTCTTGCGGCCGCGGGACCCCGTGTCGACCTTGGAGGCGCGGATCTGGGAGCCCCAGGGGACGCCCAGCATGGTGGAGTGGGGAAAGGAGCCATAGCGGGTGTTGACGACGGCGCCCTCTGCGTAGCCGTCGTGCTTGCCGGTCGGGGTCTGCAGGTAGACGGGCTGCAGGTTGTCGCGCGACAGCTGCAGGATGGCGAGCGAGTTGGGGATGGTGCGGGGGCCAGGGTCGAGGAAGGGCGAGACGGTGGTTCTCGTGGACGGCGCCATGGCTGGGGGCGGGGTATAGGCGCGGCGTTGGAGCTGGGGTGGGGGAAAGGGGGAAGCGGCCCGTCGTTGGGGTCCTCGTCGTCGATGGGGATGGCGATGGATGGCACAACTAGGTACGGCAGGAAAAAAAGAGAAGCAACCAAACGGACGCGAGCTTGAAAATTGGCGAGCCAGGTTGCTTGGCACTCGTTGCCCAGTTAGGTAGGTGGGGTCAATCCCGTGGGGAGGCGATTAAGGTTGCCAAGACGTGGGGTTGGAGCAGCCACGCCAGGCACCAGCTCCGCAGGTGCAGCCACCACCACAGCCACAGCCCAAACTCACCACTGCGCTGCTGCTGGAAGACATGTTTTGACAGTTTGAGGTTTTCAACATCAACACAAGAAACATTAACAAATTATTTGGTTTTCTACGATTACCCGTTTACGCGATCGATATCTGCCGCCGCGATGCCGACCATGAGCATGAGAATAGGGAACAGTCCCAAAAAACTTGTCGCGACCAAGTGACCAGTCCGTCCTCAAATTTCAATTGCCACTCTCATCACTAAACCACCACTCCAACCCCACACGGATGGATGCGCCATCGCCCATCCAGTCTGGCCGACAGCCAAGACGCTCCGTGTCCCGACACAGCCACACAGCCATTGGGCGACGATTCATGGAGGTGCCACAGGCACAGGTGCTGTGCATTGGGGCCATGGGCCCGCGTGGGATCGGACCAGCACTAGACACGGAGGGCGGTGGGACGAGTGTCGTAGGAATGAGGCACAGCAGACCCGCGCATTCTGCCGGCCAGCTTGAGAGCGGGGAGTCACCCGCTGCTCGCCCCGACTGCCCGGCTCTCAAATCCTGCCGCGATGAGGACGGTGAGAACGGCACACGGCCTGGCCCGCCCGCGCCCGGGAAGCCACTTGGCACGTCTACTAGTAGCGAGCCCGAGCCCAGGACCAGCAGCGAGAGGGACCGTCTTCGTCACTCCATCCTCCCCAGCCTGGCACCGACATCGACAGACACACACACAGACAGACAGACGCACGAACGCAGCCAGACAGACCAACACAGACACGCCGACAACCACGCACACAAACAGCAACACCAACACTGACTCCCGTCCGCCCACTCACCCAGCGAGCGAGGAAGAAATGGCACCCAACCCCTTCACCAACCCCTTCAATGCAGTCCCCGCCGCCGTGGCTGCTGGCGCCGGTCTGGACCATGCTGATCGGGCCTACGAGTACACCGTCGTCGACCGGGACACGGTGCCGGCCCCCGCCCCGCACCCGGACGACTCTCCCGAGAAACGCATGGCCGACCTTCTGAGATGGCTCCAGCCGACCGACTTTCTCTCGCCGGGAAACGAGTTCATGAAGCACCTCCACTCGTACGTCCCCGGGACAGGCCGATGGGTCCACGAATCTGCCCCCTTCCGCGCCTGGACCGGCCTGTCTGCCCAAGGCGACCAGGACAACGGCCACAGCGACCCAGCGCCATCCGCTCCCCATCCCTGCCTCCACGTCCGCGGCGTCGCCGGCAGCGGCAAGTCTGTCTTCGCCGCCAGCACCGTACGCCAGCTCCAGGACTCGGGCGCCCTCGTCCTCTTCTTCTTCTTCCGCCAGATCGTCGACAAGAACCACACCGCCCGCTACCTCGTGCGCGACTTCGCCGCCCAGCTGCTGCCCCACTGTCCTGCCTTAGTTGTGGCCCTGACGGACCTGTCTCAGGAACACTGCGTTCGCGGGAACGAGCTGAGCTTGCTCTGGCCCGCCCTCGTCGACTCCCTGGCAACAGGTGGCGTTGGCGGGAAGCCCCTGTTCTGCGTTGTCGATGCGCTGGATGAGATGGACGACGGCGAGCTGGAAGAAGTGGCCCAGAAACTTGTCGCCTTGGGCACAGTGCCGTTGGGCGGCAACCGCTCTGGCGACGGCGCTGCCAATGCCAGGGTCATGATGACGAGTCGGCCTCTTCCCCACATTGAGCGCCTCCTTACCCATTCCGAAGTCGAGCGTCTGAAGCTCGACCCTGTCCTGCTCTCCCCAGACGTAGCTCGCTACGTCGACGCCAGGATGGCCACCCTCGAACCCCCGCTGAGCGACGAAAAGAACGGCTTGGTAAGAGAGGCCATCTGTGAGCGCGCCAACGGCCTCTTTCTCCAGGCGCGCCTCATGGCCGACAACCTCGCCGAAGGCTTGCGTGACGGCCGCATCACCGAAGAGACCCTGCCCGAGAGCCTGGACCGCTTGCCTCGCACCCTGCGCGCCGTGTACGAAGGTATGCTGAAGGAGCACGCCCGCAGGAGCGGCGTCACGGCTGAACAGCAGGCCATGATCCTCACCTGTGTCACCCACGCCACCCGCCCGCTGCGCCTGATCGAGCTCGGCTCGCTGCTCTCCCGCATGCTACACGTTGACTTGCGCCGGGGCAAAGAGCTTGTCCGCGCCGGCTGCGGTCGCCTGCTGGAGCTGCTGGAAGACGAGACCGTGAGCGTGATCCACCACTCCTTCACCGAGTTCCTGCACGACACGAGCCGGAGAGGCGACGACGATGCCTTTCCCGTCCTCGGAGGCGAGTCGTCGCACGCTGCACTGGCCGTCCTGTTGCTGGAGTATCTGGGCGCGTGCACCCGCGTCGACACCACGATAGACGACACAATCAGCCTGGAAGACCGTTGCGACTATACCCTTTCCGACAAGGAGAAACGCCGCAGGGACAAGATCCGTACCGACATGCGCATCAGCCACCCCCTTGTGTCGTATGCCACCGACAACCTGTTTCCCCACATCGGCAAGACGGCCCCAGGGCCGGGCGCGGACGAGTTGCTGGCAGCCCTGGACCGCTATATGCTGACCAGGACGGCCGCCTTCGAGTCGTGGGTGTTTATGAAATGGCCCGAGCTATTGTCGGCCTCGCTCAATCTTTTCCATCTCATTGCCGGAGTAGCCGACGGCCAGCTGATCCCGCCGTATGTCATGGACCATCTCGCCGAGAAGGCACCCGACCTTCTAGACGCCCGCGGTCCGGACGGTCTCACGCCCTTGGCATACGCTGCCAAGCACGGCCATCATGATGTCGTCAGCATCTTGCTGGCCAAAGGCGCCGACCCAACATCGGGAGGTTCCGACGGCCTGACACCACTGCACCGAGCTGCCAGCCAAGGCCGGATAGGAGCGGCGCGCGTCCTGCTGAACGCCGGCGTCGACCCCTTGATTAAAACCTACCCAGTTTTGAGGGTCTACAACGAATGCGAACACTGGTACGATGAATACACCGAGGAAGAGGCAGAAGAGCGGAGAGAGTCTGCGCTTTCACTGGCTTTCGAGGGCCGTGACCCTGAGGTCATGACAGCATTCATGCCCTTCATTCCGCCCGACGAAATCAACCTGTTTTTTCACCTGGCAAATGACGTCGAGGTTGTCAGCCAACTCCTCGAGACCGGAAAGGTGGATGTGGACTGTTTCATGGATGGCAAGACCAAACTTTACCAGGCAGTGTCGGGCGATGATCCCGACATGATCAAGTTGCTTCTCCAGCATGGCGCCGATGTCAACAGGAGATGCCATGACGACGGCTATGGGTGCTCCGACCATGTCATTGCGAGGGAGCTCCCATTGCCCGCTCACGAACGGGGGCCCACGCCTCTACACGGATTTGCCGGCTTCGGGTTGCACAGGAGAATGCTGTTCAAGGACGACAAGGAGAAACCCGCTGAAGTCTTACGCTTGCTCATTGAAGCTGGCGGGGACCTGAACGCGACTGCGGATGAGATGGGGTACACGGGTGGCAAGGACCTGACCCCTCTTCACTTTGCCGTCCAGAGAACCGAGGACTCTGTTTTCGGTGGCTTAAGCAAGTGGAACAAGTCGGAACAAATCCTGACCGAATTGCTCCTCTCGGCAGGAGCTGACCCGAATCGGAAGACAGCGAACGGCAATGCGCCAATCCACCTGGCCAACACTGAGAAACCCCGTCTCCTCGAGCTCCTTGTGGAGCATGGCGCTGATATCAACGCGGTCAACGTCTGGGGACGGACTCCGTTGCTCGAGATGATCACCCGCCTATGCTACGTTTATTCCTCCGACGATCATCGGCCGAGCATCGACACGTTTGACAAGTTGTTGGGGCTCGGCGCTGATGTCAACGCCGTCGACCAAGCTGGCGATACCATCTTTCACCACGTTATGAGGGGCTTCAAGTACTTCTCCAGGAGCGACCTCATGCCTTTTGTGAAAAAGCTATTACAGGCCGGTGCGGACTTGAACGCGAAGAACAAGAAAGGCCAGTCACCTGTGTGGAACTACAGGGTGCACGAGTCCGCCACCAACCGTGCGCATGATGAAGCCGAGCTTCGGACGCTTGTTGAGGCCGGTATGGACCTCAACTCGCGCGACGCGGCTGGGCGAACGATCCTGTGGGGACTATTGGATCAATACAACATCACCACCACGGTCCTCGACAAGTTCATCCGTCTGGGAGCCGATCCCACTTTGCTTTCACACGACGGCAGGACGCTCCTCCACACCGTCATTGCGCTCGACAAATCAGCGAATTGGGTTCGCTACTTCCTGTCGGTTGGTGTTAGGCCTGAGGTGCTCGCCCTGGATGGAAGTACGCTTGTCCATGAGGTGCTACGCGGGTCTCGCTCCAACTCCAACAATCTCGGGGAGATGATCCAGACTATCCTCGATGCCGGTGTTGAGCCGCGAGCAAAGAACGCAAAGGGCCAGTCGGCATTACACGTCGCAAGCGGGCCAGTCGAGTTGGAGATGGCGCTCAACCACCCGGCTTTCGAGGGCCTGGATGTCGACCAGCCTGATGTCGATGGCTTCACCCCGCTGCATTACGCGTTGAAACCAGGGGAGCGAGCCGTCAGCCTACTGCTCCGCGCTGGAGCCGACCCGACGAGGCTTGCACCGAGCGGCCTCTCCCTGCTGCACATTGCCTCCCGCGAGGGGAGGGCTGGTGTTGTGGGGATACTCCTCGCGCGGTTCCGCGAGCTCGGCGTGCTCGACAAGCAAGTCAACCTGCTCGGCGAGGGCAGGACACCGCTACACTACGCCTGCCAGTCGGGAAGCCCTGACGCGGTTTGGGATCTGTTGCGCAACGGCGCGGATCCATTGATGGCGGACGAGAAGGGACTGACCGCGTTGCACATCTTGGCCGAATACCAACATCCAACGGGTCAGAGATATGACAATACGCTGCCGTTAGCCGACCTCGTTGACATGCTGCAGCGTGCCGGAGTCAACCTGACTGCCGAGGCGACGATCCGGAGGGACGGGGACGCAGGCCTGGCAACGCTGACGCCCTTGGATTTGGCTGTGGAAAGGGGTGCCTGGGAGCTGGTGCGTGAACTGATCGCGCGCGGCGCTCAGCCTTGTGACCACCACAGGCAGTCTAGAGACTTCGAGTTGGCCACGGACAAGACAAAGGCGGCCGAAGAAACGCGAAAGGCACAGCTATCCCGGGGGCCGCTGGGTAAAAGAAGCTCGCCAACAGAACGGCGGCGCGGGCCCGTCTGGCGAGGCCGATGGGCTGCCTGCAGGGGCGCACTAACGGCGCCGCCGTCGAAGGACCAGGATGAGGTCTACTTTGTTGCCAGCGGGCAGGACATCCTGGATGCTGAGATCTGGGAGGACGACAACGACAGCGGGGGCAGAGCGCGCAGTGGCAACGAAGCTCAGGTGAGTCATGTTCTGTACGGCTTGCTGCGGGATGGAGATTACGACACGATCAAAGAGTACGTGGATCTCAGGGGGGGTTTGTCCAAACTGAGCCCCGAACTTCGCTCAGTCTTACTCGAAGATCTGATTGAGACTGGACAAGCACACCTGCTGGAGTACTTTGCCGACAAGGTTGAGCTCGCGGCACGGGAAGCGGTGCAGGGCGGCCTGGACGCCGGCGCCGAACGATTTGGCCACGCCTGCCGCCGGTCGTCTTCGCGGATTATCCACTTCCTTCTGGACAGGTGCCTCAAGGGCGCCGACTCGAGCCTGGTCAGAACAACCCTGCTGCATTACCTCGTGATGGCGGATGAGTTCTGGCAGCTCGAGACGATTGAGTACCTCCTTGCAAACGGAGTAGATGTCGAGGCCAGGGACACGGATGGCATGACTCCTCTATTACGGGCAATCAAAGGAGACAAACTCTGGCGCGAGGAGACGGTGCGAGTGTTGTTGAGGCATGGGGCCGATCCCAATGCGGTTGTCCAGACTCAGGACGACTCCGAAAGGGAGTCGGCACTGGAGATGTCTAAGTCTGCCGCTGTCACCAAACTTCTTCTCGAGGCTGGGGCGAGCTTGGATCGCAATCCTGGTCTCCTGGCGCGCAGTATCTCTTGGAGTGTGCAGCCGGGCCTAGTGACGGTGCTGCTGGATGCTGGCGTCGATGTGAACGAGCTGCCATTGCCCGAGCCATCTCTTGAGCGCAAAGATTCAGCCCCGAAACCGGCAAAGGAGAAATTCCGCTATGCGCTCCACGAAGCTACCCGGCCTTTGACCGATTACGACCCGCCGTTCGACTTTCAAGCAAAGCAGCTGGCCGTGACAGATCTGCTCCTGTCTCGCGGAGCCGACGCCTTTGCGGCCTACCCGGACGGCAGCTTTGTCCTCCAGCGTGTCGTGGAGGACCGTGGCCAGCTGACCCGTTTCCTACCGCTCCTATCCCAGTCAATCTGCAACCGTACAGGCCACCACGGGCGGACCCTGTTGGCCTCGGCTTGCATCCCAGCAGCCCCGGCGAACTTTCCGAGTTGGAGCCACTCGAAGCCGCGCCTTGCTGTCAATATTGACGCCGTGCACGCCCTCCTCAAATCGGGCGCCGACCCACTGCTCGTCGACGACGAGGGCCGCACGCCTCTGCACTGGTTCTGCACGCTGCCCGCGTGGTTCAACGAGGCTCACCGCAAGGCCTTCGCTGCCCTGGTGTCCCACTGTCCGGCGGCCATCCATGTCGCGGACAAGCATGGCCACAAGCCGCTCCACGTCGCGCTGCAGACGTACGCCAGCCGCTCGCAGCTCGCCGCCTTCGCCGTCCAACACCTCCTCTCGGCCGGTGCCGACGCGCACGAGCCGGAGCCGGTAACGGGCAACTCCATTCTCCACTTCGTCGCCCAGCGGCTCATCGGCCCCTCCCCCGAGGCAACCATCGCGGCATCCCTCTTCCGCGAGCTCGTCGCGGCCGGCCACGACGTCAACGCGCGCAACAGCACAGCCGAAACCCCGGCGTTCTCCTTCGCCGCGGCCGGATGGGGTTTTGTGGAAGAGCCCCGCGAGGACGAGACGGCGCCGGGGCCGCACCAGACGCCATCGACGACGGCGCACGCCGACTCGGCGGACGTGCTCGCGGAAACCGGCGCGGACTTTAAGGCGATCGACGCGCGCGGGCGCACGCTGCTGCACGTTGCTGCGGCGCGGGACCTGCCCCAGTCCGGGGCCCGGCAGGACTGTGAGGAAGCGTTCAAGAAGCTGATGGAGCTGGGGGCGGACCCGCAGGTGGAGGACGAGGAGTTGAGGACGGCGGTCGATGTGGCGGTTGCGAGGGGGTTGGATAAGGTGGTTAAGTTGTTTAGTGTGGAGGGGAGGAGGGAGTTGGAGGAGGAGGCGGAGAGGGTGAGGGAGGCGAAGGAGAAGGCGGAGAGGAAGAAGGAGGAGGGGGAGGAGGAGGATGATGATTGTGTCGTCATGTAGCCGCGCTTTAGTCTTGTAGTGTAATAACCAATCTCTTCTCACTGGTCTGGTTTTTGTGTTTCCGTGACGAGATCCCATGATGCTGTGGGTCGTTCCGAGTCTCAACCCAGCGCCAGGTGCATGCCAGGCCCTCCGAGGATGAGGGCGCAACCGGGGAAGAGAAAAGCCCAAAGCTCTGTCATGCCCATTGCTATAGTGCTTGCGTCAAATATGGTATACTTGTTGCCATGGGGAAGAAAACGAGAGCCCACACGGACCGAGTTCATGATCCACCGACAAGATGCACAACGACCCCTTCCAAAGTGTCCCCCAGGATGGATCCGGCTCCCTTGCCACCAGGCATCACTCCTTGCCCTCATACAACTGCGAATAGCTCGCCTTCAACCTGCCCGACTGTCAGCAACGCAGCTCGTCACCCCACACCTCTTCACTAAAAATGGGGGTCAGCGTCAAGAGAAAGACAAAAAAAAACAACCAACCTCATCTGCAAATGCTCATCCGCCGTCACCACCCTCCTCTCAGCATACGGATTCCCCTTGACCTCCCCTTCCTCATTAAACCCCTTCACCCTCTCACTCGGCACCACCCCAAGCTCCGCCCCCCCAAACGGATGACAAAAA
>FTEL01010959.1_pt1 | contig 21513 bp, 9 predicted proteins | sample 1658911 | NCBI WGS metagenome assembly FTEL01 (sample SAMEA3914869, study PRJEB12502) | metagenome | biome: forest; material: soil | place: USA | collected 2012-03-12 | depth 0.1 m
CCACCAAAACAACCCCATCAAACAACCCCATCACCAACCGTTGGAGCGGCACCAACACACCCACCCCCAGCAGCACCAACCTGCCCCCACCACCAACCTACGACAAACTAACCCCCGGCGAAGCAGGCTACGGCGGCCTCTCCTCCCCAGCCAGCGGCATCCAGAGCGCCGTCGCCGAGGGCCTCCTCTCCAAGCGCCTCCGCTCGCTGGGCGTCGTCCAGTCGTCGCTGGCGCCAACGTCGACGTCGTTGCCACTACAACAACAAGCGCTGCAGCCGTCGTCGTCGGAGGGGGAGAACCACCCGGTGGAGGGTGATGGTTAGGACGGGGGGAAGGGGGGAAGGGGATGTGCAGTTGGTTAGGGGAGCTAGCCGGGTGTGCTGGATTGACGGCACGGATTGCCGGGTTTTGATCTCAGCCAGAGGGACCGGGAAAAGCAATTACACGGCAACGGCCAACGTGTCTTGATCGTTTCGTCTACTCCATGGGGGATTCGAGATCTGGGAAGGATTCCGGTCTCAACATGTGCAACTGAAGCAACAGAAATATTCTAGTCATAAGATACACTTAGATTCACCGCAAGCAAAAACACACAACCCCTTTCTCCATCCCCACATCGAACGCCTCGATTGGTGTCAACTTCAAGATATCATTTCTACGTAACTACAAACAGGCCGAGCGCAATGTGGCAAGCCAGCTTGGTGCCAGTGACCCTTCCTGGGTCTGGCTTTTTACCACCGCCATCCCTCCTGTTTTCCTCCCCTTCCATGCTCCGGGTCCAGGAATCTGTCAGCCGCCGGGAAACAACCTCGGCGACTCGGCTCTTATAACGCTGAGGGCACGGAGCAGCAACTTAGACGCCAATTGGCAGGCGCTGCTTAGAGCTTGTCGTAGTACTATCCGGTTTGTTAGCAGCCGCGATTGGCCAAGAAGCTGGGAATCAAAACTTACGTTGTCGACGCTCGGGACCTCGACCTTGATACCCTTGCGCTTGCGCATGTCCAGAACGATCTGGCCAACCTTGGAAGTAGGATCCAGAGGAGAGCCGCCAGGAAGGACCTGCCAGTGGTCGAAGACGGACTGGGGGAAGGCCTGGCCAGAGGTGGCCTGGCGAAGATCGCCGTTGAAGCCGAACGACTCCATGACGGGCAGGTAGGCCTTGATGGTGAAGAGGGGAGTGCCGGGGCGCTGCTCCTCGTTGAAGACGTGGCCTCTCCGGCGGGTAAGGACACCGTAGACGCCACCCATGGCCTGCTCGGGCACCTGGATTTCGACAAGGAAGACGGGCTCGAGAAGGGCGGGCTCGGCAAGGAGGGCGGCGGCGTAGAGCACACGGCGGGCAGTGGGGATGATCTGGCCACCACCACGATGGATGGCATCGGCGTGCAGGGTAACATCGAGGATGTTGAAGCGGATCGAGCGCATGGGCTCCTCACCGATGGGACCCTCACGGGTGGCCCACTGGAAGCCGGAGACGACCGAGTCCTTGATTTCCTGGAGGTACTGGACGGCCTTGGTCTGGTCGACGAGCAGGTTGGCACCGTTGGTGTCAGGGCCGAAGGCCCAGATCTTGCGGGCATCGGTGACATCCCAGCCGAAGTCGTCGGCGAGGATACGGGCGCGGGCCTTGAAGTCGTCGCGGGGCGTGATCTTGCCACCCTCGATCTCCTTGCAAAGCTCCTCGTCCATGGGCTCGGCAACCATGTAGAGACGGTTGTGCTTGTTGGGCGACTTAGAGAGGGCAGTCATGCTGGACTTGCCGGCAACGGTCTCGCGGTACTGGACGACGGGGTCCGAGATGATGAGGGGAACACCGGCGTGGTCCTCCTCGAGATCCTTCAGGCAAATCTCGAGATGGAGCTCACCGGCACCAGCAACGACGTGCTCGCCGGACTCGTTGGTCATGGTCAGGACGCAAGGGTCGGACTTGGACAGACGCTTGAGACCCTCAACGAGCTTGGGAAGATCCTGGGCGTTCTTGACCTGGACGGAGCGCTGCACGACGGGCGAGACAGAGAACTTCATGACCTTCATGTTGTGGGCGGTCTCGCTGGTGGTGAGGGTACCAGACTTGAGCAGGAACTGATCGATACCGACCAGGCCGACGATGTTGCCGGCGGGCATGTCGTCGATGGGCTCGACCTTGCCGCCCATCATGAGGACGGTACGCTGGATGGCCTTGATGAAGAGATCCTCCTTCTTGCCGGGGGTGTAGTTGGGGCCCTGGATGCGGACCTTGAGGCCGGAGCGGACGGTACCGGAGAAGACACGGCCGAAGGCGTAGAAGCGGCCCTTATCCGAGGTCGGCACCATCTTGGAGACGTAGAGCATGAGGGGGCCCTTGGGGTTGCAGTCACGGATGCTGATGCAGGCCTCATCATCGGGGGGGCCCTCGTAGAGAGTCTCGGCACGGTACTTCTGGGCCGTGACGGGCGAGGGGAGGTGGAGAATCATCATCTCCAGCAGGCAGTCGGCAGCGGGCAGGAACGTCTTCATGACGGCCTTGAGGAGCTGCTTGCCCTCCTTCTCGCGGTCCTCGGCGCTGAGCTTGAGGTTGAGCTTCTCGAGGAGAGTGGCGGTCTCCTCCTTCTTGAAGTTCATCACGGAAGCGAAGATCTTGAAGATGGGGTCCAGGATGAACTGGCAGAAAGCACGCTCAAGCTGCTTGCCATCGTGGGTGCCAGACTTGGACCACTTCTTGGTGGCGGGGTTGAAGTAGTTGTCGCCCTATATCCTGTGTTAGACATGGCCGCAGCTCCGGCGTGGGAATGTTCACAAGCCACTCACCCACAGGCGCTCCATCATCTTGTTGCGGTCGACACCGAACTTCTTGGCGTAGCGGGTGGCGAACTGGCGGATGGTGAAGGCCCAGCCGTGGAGACCAGAGCCGAAAGCGACGGTGCCCTTGTCGGGGTAGACCTGGACGTCACCGAGGGCCTTGTCGAAGTAGGTCGAGATGATGACGTTGACGGACTCGATGGTACGCGAGAAGGACTGGTAGAGATCCTCCTTGGAGACCTGGAGCTCGAGAAGAGCGCGGTCAACCTTGTTGATGATAACAACAGGCTTGATGCGCTCGCCGAGAGCCTGGCGGAGCACAGTCTCGGTCTGGACGCACACACCCTCGACGGTGTCGACGACAACGAGGGCACCATCGGTGACACGGAGGGCAGCAGTGACTTCGGAAGAGAAATCAACGTGACCGGGCGAGTCGATCAGGTTGATCAGGAAGTCCTTGCCTGGAGAGGTGAGGGAAGTTAGCATGTCTCGCCCTCGTGGGAGCCGCAGTGGCTCAGAAATGGCTGGCTGGGATGTAGGAGGAGCGTACCGTTCGAGGCCTGGCCAACAACGTCCTTGAGATCCTCCTCATCGGGGAGGGTGCCATAGAGGGAGATGGCAGTGGACTTAATGGTGATACCACGTTCTTGCTCGTCGGCGCGGGTGTCTGTGGCGCGAGCCTCACCGGCCTTGCCGGACGAGATGATACCAGCCTTGGCCAGCAGGGAGTCGGTCAACGTGGACTTGCCGTGGTCGACGTGCGCAATGACGGACATGTTGCGCACGTTCGTCGGCTTGTCTGCGGGCGGGGGGTCAGTACTGGGCGGCGAGGCGAGCAGCGGCCGCGGGGCGGGGCAGACTTACCCATCAGCTGACGGATCTCGTCGATCGTGAAGCTGTCAAGACGCCATGGTCAATACCCTGATCTGATGCTTCGTCGCTTCATCATCACCACCATCACCAGCCGTGGTCCACCGGCGGAGGTGCTGTCTTATCTCCGGGGCGGGGTAGCAAAGCCCAAACCTGGCCACGACGACGACGGGCGGGCACAGGTCGTCGAGGAGGGCTGCTGGAGCGGCGCGGAGAGGGACAGGGCAGCAGGGAGCAGCTCGAGGGGGCACTTACTTGACCATTTTGGCGGTATTGACGGGTGACCTGCTAAAATGGGTTTGTTGGTACGGAGGGAGGTTTGGATCAGAATCTCGCGCGGAGCAGAGATTTTTTTTGTTCTCGCAGGAAGGTAGGCTAGGCTGGGCACAACCCGAGAGCTCGACAGGGATGCCGCAGTTCCTGCGCAGTGGATCACTCAGCGATCAGCTATCAGCCCCGGACCGATAGCTAACGACAGAGAGAAGGCTGGTGAGGAAAAAGGCGTCAAGGTCAGTGGAACTTGGGAAACCAGCCGCTCCAGCGCCTTTATTGTAGAGGCGAGCGAGGAAAAACCGAGCGGGCGGCGGGGGAAGAAGGAGGGGTAAATGGGATGGTGGGGCAACCAATGCCTCAGTGCCTGATTTGCTGCCCCTCCATTGGCCCCTGCGACTTGTGCGTCGGCTGATGCAACGACGACCAGGGCGAGGGTCAAGCCCTGTTTTGCCCCTCCTCTCTGCTCGGAACCCCGCGCCCGCGAATATTTTCGTGCATGGAATGGAAGGGGCGCTGCCGTCTGCGATGAGGGCATGCCTCGGCGTGACTGCCCAGGCAAGTTGAATCACAGATGCAGCTGGACGTCAACATTTGGTATTTGTCATGGGGCGAGAAATCGCCAAAACTAGTGAACCGGAGGGTCCCAAGGACAAACCTATTCGAGCTCAGGTGTTTTTTTTTTTCGAAGCTTGCATCCTCACCTGGCTGGAGCTCTGCTGTTTTGGCAGCGGTTGGAGCTTGGGCCCGCAGCTCTGTTGACGTAGGAGGAACTTCGGATTTTGGCCCCTCTTTTACCGTTTTACGAGCCAACTCTAAGAGGTAAGCGGCGAGAGCCTGCACTTGGCCCCATGATGAGCCATCCGGCGTGGCGGAGGCGCTGGGCAGCTCGCCTGCTTGCTCACTCCGACTCGAACCACTGACTGAACGGGACAGCAAATCGACACATGCTGCCAGATGCCTGCGGGTGGCGACGGCTCATCCCCATCGCAGCGAAGGGTGGTGGCCTGCTCGCTCCCTTGCCCTCGATCCCTCCCAACGGCTGCTTGTGCTCGAAATGATTGGCCCACAAGCATTGGCAATGTGAAACGCTCGCTGATTGATCAGGGATGCAAATAAATACTCCCCCGTGCTCCATATATGTACCTAAACGATTTACACCTGCTATCAAACCCCAAGTCCCTGCGAACAAAACGACGCCCATGCAATGCTCGATCCATCCGTAAGTACAAGCAGACGCAGTAGCCATGGCCTCCCGGAGGCTAAGGGGTATCAAAAGGCCGCCTTTCGCAGTATCGACGCTCGGAAAATAAACAGTATACCTGGCTCTTGTCGTCAACCTTCACCTCCCCCACACATTCTGAAACTCGTCTTCACCGCCGACGCCGTACTGCGGACTCGGCGTGCGATCTGTCCTGTCTCTGTCGCCGTCATCTGGTCCCTCCTCGGTTGGACTTTCATGCTCCTGCGGCGGCTGGTGTTGAGACTGGGGGCCACTTTCAATGTTGGCCGTGGTCTCGGCATGGGTCTCCATAGTCGGGCTGTCTACGACCTCGTGGGCATCGACATGAGCTCGCTGCTTGCCCTTCCTGTTCCCGGTTGCGGTTTGGGCACTCTCCACGGACTGGTTTCTTCGGCGGCCCGGGGCGGCATCTAGACGGGACGCCGGGCTTGAGCTCGACGGGGTGCGCTGGTAGTAGCTACCTCCTGGTGTATGTTGTTGGTAAAGACCAAGGTATGGCGATGGATAGCGGGCACTTGCGGGCTCGCTTGCAGTGATGACGGGGTACTAGAAGACACGGTATGAGTTGATGGGGTTCGGGGGCATGGGGCATACGGCTACTCACATTCCAGTCGCCATATTCGAGCTTCTTCGCGCTCTCATACAGGAGCTCCTCATCGGGGTCCAGAATAGGCTCCTCAAGGCCGCTGGTGTGCGGAGACAGAGACCCGTTTCTCCTGCTGGGCCCACCATTGGAGCCCAGGAGCGGCGTGGTCTGGTTGATCTCGCCCGGCTTCGGTATCCAGTACTTCCCCTTGCCTCCCCGCTCGTACCGCATTCCCTCCTTGATCCGCGCCAGGCGTGACCGAGAGGCTTCGTGGGCCATGATCTTGTCGCCCGAGTCGAAGATGCGGTATCCGTAGTTGTCCCCCGCAAACGTTTCCTTGGAGTCTTGGATGAGGTCGCGGATTCCAAAGGCATCTCTCGCTGCGTACCGCACAGGCATCCTTGCCGAAGAAACTCTGTTGTCGGCAAAGTCGTGCCACGAAAAGGCATACCAGTGAGCAACCGCAAACGCCGGCATCTCGATGCAGATCAAAAAGTCCTGGATCGCGGCGGCAAGATTGTCGGGCGTGTAGCCCTCGACTTGGTCCGGGATGGCGCCCAGCCAGACCAGGATGGAAAGGAGGAAGCCCTGCCAATACGAGGCAAAGATGATGAGCTTGATACACAGGAACTTGGGCACGGGCCGGAAGGGCTTCAGGTCGTTGTGCATGCAGACCCAGAACAGCCCCAACGAATAGAGGCTGACGGAGACGCTGATGTTGTAGATGATGCCGCTCCAGAAATAGCCCGAGCTGAGCCCGATGTATCCCTCTTGGTAGGTGCCCGTGGCCTTCATGATGATGGCCGCCAGGGCGAGCATGGGCTTGAGCCATGCGTACTGCAAGATGCCGCGTTTGATGCCAAGGAAGGAGTGCGGGTCGGAGATGTCGATGGGCGGGAGGACGTGGTTGACGGGCCAGAGATGGTGGAGGGGCTCGCGGCCGTGGGTCATGATGATGAGGGCCCGTTCGCCATCGAGGTAGTTGATGAGGAGTTGGAAGAACGTGTAGATAGTGAAGGCCTAGGGGTAAGAGAGGTGGTCAGTGTCGCGGTCCGCAGGCAGTGGACAAAGGGAGCGGTGAATACCTCATAGATGTCCCGAATAGGGTCGAACACGTCGGCGGCGGTTCGGGAGACCATGCTCGTCCAGGAAGAGATGGAGTATATGGGGACCCTATTTGTGGGTCAGCGCCAGCGACATCGAACGCGGGGCGGGGACACAACCGTACATCAGAAGGATGCGGACGACATATCGCTGCAGCAGCGGCTTGCGGTAGTTCTTGCTGGAGAGTCGGTGGTTCGTGGGTCAGAACGAGCACGCGATCACGGGTGGTGCAGTGTCCTGCTGGGTTCTTACGTCTGTAGCCATATCGACCTGGTCCACCAAGCGAGTCAGCACACGACCAAACTCATGCAATGCGGCATAGGGGCGGGCCAAGGGGGCCATATCACTTACACGATGGAGAGCAGGGTGGCGGCGATGGACGCGACGCCCGCGACGATGGTGGCCGCGGCCTCGAACTTCTGGCCTGTGCCTCCCGTCATGGTTGTTGGCGACGCAGAGGCATGAAACGGCGGGTTTGGGTGCGTCTAAGAAGCAGCCGCCATCAGGCTGGCTGGGCGACGGGTGTCGTTGGCAGACGAAGCTGTCGGTTGATTCGTAGAGGCGCGGTTGATGACGACGCCTCGCCCAGGCCGACAGCGGGAGGGAAGCTCCCCAAACAACCCCCCAGCATCGTGATAGACAGGGATGTCGAGCCGCCCGCCCACACTTCCACTTCCCTATGCCCCACTGACAGCGCACGGCCCACAGGGCCCCTGATGGGCCTTGATGGGCCTAGCGGGGCTTGGCCAAGCCAAAACGCACGTCGCGATGCACCCCTGTCGCGCCTTGTGATGCTCTGGAAGCTGATGAGCGCAAGCTCGGCCGACAGGGTTCTTGCATTCCACCCGTGGTGCTTCCATGTGAGGCTCAGTTCGCGACTCCAACAGCCTTACACGTGGAATTGGAATGGGACAGCAGGGACCTTGGTCTTGAATCTGTTGGCCTTGCGCGCACCGTCACCCGCCATGCAATAGCCATCACCATCGCATTAACCGCTCCTCCTCCACATCCTTTCTCTTTGGGTCTGCTCCCAGCGCCAGGAATGGAGGTTGGCCAAAGCCTCATCCGCATCATTGGGGTCCAGTAGCTGCCAGGAGCTGCCAGTGCTGCGACAAGCCTGCCCCCATCCCCGCCAGCATGTCGAGCAGCAGCTCCAGCTCGAGCAATGCCGGCATTTTCCACCCGTGCGTACGACCTGCCCAAGTTTTGTGGATGCTGTGCGGTTCTTCTGACGTCTCCATCTCCCCAGGCCGTTTCTCGGGATTCTCATCGCCTGCGGTGCTCTGTACGTGTCACGCCCCTGCCTCCACTTCTTTCCTCTCCCCAACTTGTTGTGTCTGCTGCTGACTGCGCCCAGCTCCGTGTTTTCCCTGCTGTACCTGAACCGAGTGTTTGCCTCGATCGTTTCCTGGGGCATCCGAACCTACACCTGGCACCAATACGGCGTCTACATCGACATCAAGGCCCTCCAAATCTCCCTGCTCGCCGGCCGTATATTCTTCACGGGCTTTCGATACCACGGAAACAACGAGACCATCTTGGTGCAGAATGGACACATCACATGGGCGTACTGGCTGCGCAGGGTCCGGGAGGTCGACGTCACCAAGGGGAAAGGGCCTGCTCGCGATGCCGATACTGCTGCTGCCGGGGGCCACCATACCAAGCTTCCGTGCCGCGTCCAGGTGTCCCTGAGGGGCCTGGAGTGGTTCGTCTACAACAGAAGCCCTGCCTACGATTCTGTTCTCTCCGGGCTCACAGATTCTGGCTTGGTCGACGAGGAGTCAGAACTGGGGAACGAGGGTCAAGAGGAGGGTCTGGAGGGCTTGGGGACAGCAACAACACGGCAGGATGTGTCAGCTCACTTGCGGCGGAGAAAATCGGGACGCCGAGACGAGGCCAGGACATCGTCCCCCGCCCGATTCTCGGTGACGAGCGAGAAGCCCAACGGCCCCCACAACGACGATGCCAGTGACACCACCGACGGCGAGCGCGGCTCTAACCCAGGCTCATCCAGCTCCGGCCAAGGCCGAGATGAAGACGGCTGTAATCGAGACAACAATGCCGACCTTCCCTTCTTCCTGCAGATGCTTCCCATGCACCTGGAATGCGATCGGGCGGCGCTGGTGATGGGAAATGAGAACACCAGAGCCGTTCTCATTGTCAAGGCAAACTCAATGTCCGGCGAGGTCGATGCTTCTGCCACCGAGACCCCCGATCCCTACCGTCAGGTCCTCCGATTCAAGTTCAGACACCCGGTCATCGAGATGAAGGAGAACGTGGATTTCAAAGAGGAGCAAGCCGACCGGGCTGTCCGAGACAAGCAGGGTGCTCATGGTTCGCTGACGCGCCCGAAGCGCTCGTTCCTTCACTGGCAGAGGCGCAGGCTGCGAGAAGGCCTCATGAGCTTGATCCCATTCTGGAACCGGTCGGTTGACTCCATCGCTCCCTCCCATAGGGGGATTGGAACCGCAACCAGCCAAGTGCCAGGGACCGGCCATTGGCAAGGGCTGTCGCGATATTTGTCTGACGATGCCGAAGACCAGAAGTCACGGTGGGCTTCGAGCGAATACGCCGCCGTGCCGACCCTGCTAGACAGCCCTGAAGCTTCCTTGACCATGTTCTGGGATGCCGTGGGTACGGTCGGGTCGGCCGCCACACCAGCACAGCAGAACGGGGCTAGCCGATCGCCCAACATCAACGGCGCTGAACCCCCTGCTTGGGCCATCACCCTCTCCATCAACGGAGGCTCTGTCAACTATGGGCCATGGGCCGATCGACACCGAGCCGATCTTCAGCGAACCTTTGTCCCCAGCCTCTGCAAAGACGCAGTTCCAGCCCGCCAGCTCGCCCCAGGAGCCTTTCGGGTGCCTACTCAGTTCAAGTTCTACGTGGAGCTCACCGACGCTACCACCGTCCGCGTTCCCATAAGAGAGGCATCGAAAAACTGGAAGTGGAAGGGCAAGGAGCCTACTCCGCCGAAGCCGCCCAGCCATGGCACGCGCCGGGGCCGTCGATCTAAGAAATCGGACCAGCCCGCCGACCACCAGCGGCCTTACGGGTGGATTGACTTGAGGGTTCCCGCAAACGCGACCGTGTCCTACTCGATGGACATGGTCGCCGGTGCCTCGGGATACACCAACACTCTCGATGTGGACTTGCCCAACTCCGAGATCTCGAGCAGCATCAACCACGAACTGCTCTGGAGATCGGGGCGGCAGCGGATATCCTGCGATCTTTCGACTCCGCTCTGTTGGAACGCTCTTCGCCAATGGCATTTTAACATCAGCAGTGATGACCTGGAGCTCTTCATCTTGCGAGACCACGTCTTTCTTCTGATTGATCTGGTCGATGACTGGACGAGCGGCCCGCCAACCGATTATCTGGTCTTCACCCCTTTCAAGTATCATCTCAACCTCAACCTCACGAACCTGCGGCTCTTCCTGAACCTTAACGACGCGAACATTGTCGACAACCCAACTGACCTGGAGGACAACACATTTCTCATCCTTTCTAGCCCGTTACTCAAAGTCGGGGCGTGTATTCCAGTGGACAACTACATGCCAAGTGAGAATGCCATTCCTTTCGATATCCGCGCCGACACCGTTGCCATCGACTTTCATGTGCCACCATGGAACACACAGGCCCCGTTCCTCGCCTCCAAAGAGGTTGGCCGGTTGGAAAACTTGGTCGTGGACGGCGCCTATCATTACAATGCGACCACTTCGACCGCAAACACGGACACCCTGGTCTTGAACATCAGCGGCCAGTCCCCGATGGCTTACCTCCACGGCTTTGTCATCCGCTACTTCCTCAAGGTCAAGGACAACTATTTTGGCGACGACATCCATTTCAGGACGTTGGAGGAGTATCAGGAAATGCTGCGCCAGAAGGAGAGCGATCCAGATGCCGAGCTTGCCAACAAGCCGCCCCCAAAAAAGTCGAACGACTTGGATGTCATACTCAGCATAAGAGCCGATGATCCCAAAGTCCTGCTCCCCGCCAACCTTTATTCCTTGAAGCGCCACATTCAAATTGACACGGCCAGTCTGTGTCTCGACCTGCGCTTTACCAACTACTACATGGACTTGGAGCTGATCGTCTCGCCCCTGAATCTTTCATTGGGCAGCACCGAGTCGGGCGCGGACACCCCAATGAGCGCCACTTCGAGCACACAGATGTTCATTGATGGCCTCAGCGTGTATGGCCACCGTCTCTTCGGCCTCCCGCCGGTGGAGCCAACCTACATGTGCAACTGGGACATCTCCGTCGGGGCACTGACGGGCGAGTGCACAACCGAGTTTTTGACAACGCTTGCCAGCGCAGGATCGGCTCTTGCGTTCACATTTGACGACGACGAGAACGCCCTGATACCCTTCTCGTCAGTCTTGGTCTACGATGTGACTTTCCTCCGAGTTTTTGTGCACTCAGTGCGCCTTTGGCTGCATGTTGAAGATGCCGCCTTCCTCTTCTCGACAGGAGCAATTGACGTCAACTTCAACGATTGGGCGCGGTCACATTATTCCAGGAGAGCCAACATCACCATCCCCGACATTCGCCTATCCTGTCTCAACGCCGAGTTGGCCACAAGACACAAGGCTCGTTCGCAGCATGCCGTCGACGTCGACGCGCTGGTGGAAACGAACGTGCGGATAGCCATCATTGGACGGAAAGCCGACTTCGCAAGGGAAAGACAACTCCAACAGGACCTGATTCGAAGGCATGACCAGCGCACAAACAGGACGCCGTTCCTCGTCCTTCCTTGGCTCGCCGAAGACGACTCGATGCCTCCGCCTGATCCGCTGGACCCCCCTGCCCAGAGCGTCCCCCCGATTCCTGTGCCAATCCGCCGAGAGGATGCAGAAAACGATGAGGCTTCGATGCACTCGAAGACGAGCTCAAAGCGCCTGCGTCACAAATCTTCGTTCTTATCCCTGACGAGCACTGCCCCGAGCAGCGTGCTGAAGCCCTTCAACTCGCGGCAGTCCAGCGGAAAGGGGAAGCTCCCGGAGCGCGTCCACAATCGGTCTTCTGTGAACACCCAGTTCGGCGAGAACGGCAACCCATCACTCCAACCCCGAGAGCTTTCGCCGTCCACCCGGCACTCTGCCTTCTACAGCATGCCTGGGGACTATTCAGAGCAGCACGATGTCGGCCACAATACCGTTGCGTTCTCCAGCCAGTACTTCGCGCCGTACTTCCCCCTTGAGAATATCCGGCCGAGCCACGGAGAAGCAATGATGCAGAGCATCGAGAGAGATGAGGAGGATCCTGCCGACGGCAGCCCCGTCACCTTTGACCTGGAGGACGTCGACCCGAATCTTTTCAGCGACGACTTTGCGTACTCCAGCATTCTGGTTGAGCTGCCGTCGGGATTGACCGCCTTCTGCAACCCAACGTCCTTGCGTCACGTTGCCAGCTTGCTCTCTTCCCTGCAACACACCGATCCCGAGTTTATCCTGGATTCGCTCCAGATGGACTCCATGAAGGACATTTTCGATGCCCAAAAAGAACAGAAAATGAAGGGGAGTGTGAGCGACTTGATGGTCCGGCTTCCCCATATCAACCTCCGTCTCATCAATGCTCCCGAGGCAGACTCGCCGAGCCAGGCAACCGACGAGCAAGATCAGTATGATGTCGCGCTCACCAACCTCTCGTTCACAACGCGGACCCACGAGACCTGGCGCGATTCTCTCATCCCGAAATCGAAAGAGGCTCGCCATTCATTCCACTTGAGACTGGACTCGGTCGAGATGTCGGCGGCGGAGAGGCTTCGCGGCATGGATAACTCCCAAGCGGCTGCGCTCATCCGAATCGACAGTGTCTTGGCCTCTATGGGCAGCAAGGGCGTCACCTGTTTCGATGCCGAGATTGGCGGCATCCATGGCAGCACCTCTTCCGGCAAAATTGACTACCTGGCGTCGTTGGTTCACCGGACGGGCGTTCTTGCGACCGATCTGGGCACGCTCTTCTCTGAGGTGTCGTCGCGGGAGAAGTCCATTGTGCAAGGCCTGGTGCAGCGCCTTGTCAGTACAGGCGAGAACGCTCCGGACCCAACATTCTTGATTCGCCCTTCGGCAGTCCTCCGTTCTGCGCGGCAACATCTCCGGACGTTCGACTCGTGGAAGATGGCCATGCGTCTCCGCCAGATATGGACGGTGCTGGCTCCAGCTGATACAGACCAGATCAGGCTTAACTGCTTGACTCCCTCTTCCGCCCCGGCAGCAGCGATTAGACAGGAAGTCGTCAAAGCATTTGAGAAGTGGAGGAGCTGGGATCTAGACAATCTCCAGCAGACCATGCTTCTCGCCAGGGTGTTTGGGCCACCGCCCGACCGGTCCAAGTCTGCGTCCCAGGAGACACCGACCCTCGCTGTCGTCAAGATCAAGCAGTTCCAGCTCGCGCTCAACCCGGGACCGAAGCAGAATGAGATCACCTTGGTGAACCTCACAACAAGACTGCAGAGCAAGCCGATTCCACCCAGCGAGCCGGGCAACAGTGATGGGAACCTTGGCCAAGCAACTACTCTGAACGTCTCCTGCGAAGACGCCGCCGTCAGCTTGAACTGGGAGCTGTGCGAGCTGGCCGACAGTCTCCTGAGACTGGCCAAAAACATGCAGTCCAAGCCTTCCGTTCAAACCCCTGAGCCGGAGACACGGCCGGTATCTGCGACGCAAAAACGACCCTCACAGGGAACGCTGCACTGCGTGCTTTCTCTCGGCCATGGGTCATTGATGCTAGAGGCAGTGAATCTGTACTCATCATGGCTCAGCAGCGGAGTCGACGCTTCGCTTCTGGTCAGAAAAGGCCCTGACGGTGCCATGGACACGAGCCTGATCCTTGGTGGCGATTCGGTAACCGCAAGTCTCCGGAGCAATCACCAGAAGCTGGCAAAGTTGGTTTTGGAGAAGCCCAGTGTCTTCGTCTCTCACGAACTGCGGGCGAGCCAGACCACCGATTCTCACACCATCAAGACGGCGGCGAGCAGTCAATGTCTGAGCCTGGTCGTTAAGCAAGACCCTATCACCTTGGCGGAAGTCTTTGACCTCATGGTCCGAGACGAGTTTGCCCAGTTGTACAGGCTGAAGAATCAGCTCCCGTCCTCGCCTCGGTCCGCCTCCTCAGCAACCCGCATTGCTGATCGTTTGTCGGCCTTCCGCGTCAACGTTGCGCTGTTTATGGACCGCTACACCGTCAGTCTGCCGCTGTTGACCTCCCTCACCTACACGGTTCACGGGACAGTTTCCAGGGCTGCCATGGCGGCCAATTTCGGCCGCGAGATTATCTTTGATTTTGACATTAAGGAGAACTCTCACGACATGCAAGTCAAGGTCAACAACGTGTCACGAAGCATCTCCCTTCTCCAGATTCCGCCGACGAACGGCCGGATTCGCAGCCACATGGAAGGGGGCGAGCACTCCGTCAGTGTCTTCGCGTCAGTCGAGTTGGTTCAGCTGGATGCGTCTGCTGTCTACAGCCTCCTGTCGGCACTGAACCGCCCAGAGATCTCCACTGTTGTTGAGGAGTTGCAGCAACAGGCCAAGAGCATCCAGGACCACATCAGAGAGGTCACTGGGGAGTCACCAAAGGCGGCCGTGGCGGTCTCGGGAAAGAAGCAAGACGCGTTGGCTTACGCTGCCCATCTGACCTTTGCTGGACTGGAGGTGTTTGGAAACAGTCCGCTCAAGTCTGAGGTCGGCTCCATGGCGCACATCTCCTTCGCGCTCGGCAGCGTCCACCTTGGCCTTTCCAACCGGGTGGAACAACATGGTCCGTTGCTGACCTACCCGGAAATCAACATCAATCTGCGCAGAATCGCGTTTGAGATCCAGCGGGGCAGTAGTGCCGAGGCCATGAAGTCGTGCGGGAACGTTGGCTTTGGTGCCTTGATCTCGGCCACTTCGCAAGTCGGGGAAGACGGGAAGGACAAGAGGTTCTTCCACGTCAAGAGTGACGCGTTTGAGGTGAACCTCTCTCCCGACACCATCTCTACCGTCGTCGACGTCCTGGGCTACATGGGGGACAAGATCAAGGACCTCGACACATCCCGAGAGCTCGAGTACCTGCGAAAACTCAGACAGTCCAAGCCACGCATCGCCATCAACGACGCCGACGCGGAGGAGGAGCCCGATATTATCGACACGTTCCTGTATTCCATCACCTACAGTTTCGAGATTTGCAGCATTAAGCTGGCGTGGTTGGTGGACAAGGCCGCTGGGGAGGGCGAGGAAGACCTGGTGCTCTCCCTCCAGAGGATCGAGCTCTGCACAAGAACAAAGAACTCGGCCAGACTGACGATCGAGGATCTGCAGCTCCAGATTGTGAGCTCGTTGCAAGAACAAGTCTTCCGCTCGCCAAATTCCGCCCTGCTGCCCGAGGTCATTTTCAATGTCGCCTATGTCTCCACGGCGGATGCCCGCCGCCTTGCTTTCCAGGCGGTTGGGAAGCCCCTGGACGTACGGTTGACCTCGGGGTTCATTATCCCCGCTTCACACCTCAGCGACTCGATCAGCTTGTCCTACAAGAACATCCAGCAGGCGTCCCAAAACTGGAACCCCTCTACTCCGAGCGCGGAGCCAGCGGCGGCAAAGAAACCGTCGGAGGAGCAACCTCGCAAGAGCATCCTTGGGGGGAAGCGGCTCGAGTCCCTGCTCGTCGATGCTGACTTTGCTGGAGCAGTGGTGCACCTCACCGGCAAGAAAGCCCCTGGAGACTTGGTCTCTGCCACACGCTCAGCGCGGCCGACGAGCTCAGGGAAGCAGAGCAGCCAGCTTGGTACGGACGAGACAACAAGCAGCACGACGCTGAAGTCGCCTGGCTTGGCCTGCAAAGTGGAATATCGAGACAACGGTAAGGATGACCCGTCGTTGCATGTCGAGGTCAAGCTTGATGCCTCAAGCAACATTCTCTACCCGTCGGTGGTGCCGCTCGTTGTCGAGATCAGCAACAACGTCAAGAAGGTGGTGAGCAGCCGCGATGACAAGGACAGCAAGCCACCGGTGCACGCACGCGATGTTGCGCTCAAGCCCAAGCAGCCGGACGAGGACAGCATTCTCAGCGCCGATCCGACAGCCGTTCTTGGCCGGATGAAGCTGAATCTCGGGCTGCGCGTCTACAAGCAAGAGTTCTCCCTGAGCTGCCAGCCTATTGCGCGCGTTGCGGCCACCGCCAGTTTCCAGAACGTCTACTTCACTGCCAACACGGTCCGCTCGATGGAGCAGGGCAACTTCTTTGCCATTTCGGGAACGTGTTCCAATCTGCAGGCCTCAGTGCAGCATGTCTACTCCAGAGAGTCGACGGGCAGCTTCAAGGTGCAGTCCATCGTCTTGTCGTTCCTGAACAGCAAGCATGTGAGCGGGACCAGCGGCGTGTCGGCCATCCTCAAGGTCAGCCCCATGGAGGTATCGATCAACGCAAAGCAGCTCCAGGACTTTATGCTCTTCCGCGAGATCTGGCTGCCGCGTAAGGTGGCGGATCCCTCGGCCGGACCCGTGGCGAAACTCGTCACGGAAACCTCTCAAGGCCACCTCGTGCAGCGCTACCAGCAGGTCGCTGCGACGGCCGCCTTCCCCTGGACTGCCAGCATCTCCATCTCGGCGCTCAACATCGTCCTGGATCTTGGGCAGGCCCTGGGCAAGTCGACATTCTCGATCAACGACTTCTGGGTCTCGTCCAAGAAGACGTCGGACTGGGAGCAGAACCTGTGCCTCGGGTTCGGCATGGTTGGCGTCGAGAGCACGGGCAGAATGAGCGGGTTTGTCGCACTCGAGAACTTCAAGCTGCGCACATCTATCAAGTGGCCCGAGCGAGAGCAGGCGCTCAACGAGACGCCCCTGATCCAGGCGTCGGTGGCATTCAGCCAGTTCCGGGTCAAGGGCGCGTTCGACTACCAAGCATTCCTCATCGCAGACATCACCTCGCTGGAATTCCTCATGTACAACGTCCGTCGCAGCCAAGACGGAGGTGGAGACCGGCTCGTGGCCATCTTCGACGGCGAGGCCGTTCAGGTATTTGGCACGACGACGTCTGCGGCTCAGATGATCGCCCTGTACCAGGCGTTCCAGCGGCTCGTGCAGGAGCGCAAGGCGAACTTTGAGTCGTCGCTCAAGGAGATGGAGCGGTACATCAGCCGCAAGTCGTTCTCGGCGCCGGCGGGGGTGATGCAGCGGCTCAGCATCCCCAAGCCGCCCGCGGACGACGGGGTGCTCAAGTCGCCCATCTCGCTCGACACGGACGTGGTGGTCACCCTCAAGGCGCTCAACCTGGGCGTCTTCCCCAGCACCTTTTCGGACCACCAGGTCTTCAAGATGGAGGCGCTCAACGCGCAGGCCCGCTTCGCCGCGTCGGTGCAGGACGACGGCCGCATCCACAGCATCCTGGACCTCACGCTCGGCCAGCTGCGGATCGGGCTCGCGGCGGTGCGGACGACGGGGGGCCCGCCAAAAGCGCTCAGCGACCTGTCGGTCGAGGACGTGGTGCAGAGCGCGACGGGGTCACGGGGCGGGACGATCCTCAAGGTGCCGCAGGTGGAGGCGGTGATGCAGACGTGGCAGCGGCCCGAGTCGAAGCGCATCGACTACATCTTCAAGAGCGCCTTCGAGGGCAAGGTCGAGGTCGGCTGGAACTACAGCCGCATCAGCTACATCCGCGGCATGTGGGCCAACCACTCCAAGACGCTCGCGCAGACGTGGGGCCGCGAGCTGCCGAACGTGACGGCCATCAAGGTCACGGGGGTGCTGCCGAGCGTTGCGGAGGCGCCTGGCGAGGGAGCGGGCGCATCATCATCGACGACGGCGGCGGCGCCAGGATCCGAGGAGGGCCAACAGAAACAGCCGCCGCAGGAGAACAAGATCACGGCTGAGGTCAAGGTGCCGCAGTCCAAGTACGAGTACATCGCGCTGGAGCCGCCGGTGATCGAGACGCCGCAGCTGCGCGACATGGGCGAGGCGACGCCGCCGCTCGAGTGGATCGGGCTGAACCGCGAGCGGCTGCCGAACCTGACGCACCAGATTGTGATTGTGTCGCTGCTGGAGCTGGCGGGGGAGGTGGAGGATGCGTACTCGAGTATTTTGGGGAGTACTTGATGTTTTTCTTCCTCGTTTTGTTTTTGTCTTGCTCTGGTTGCATTGTATATGGGATGGCATCATGCCGTTGGCTTTTGGTGTTTCCTTTTTCTCTCTGTTCATTGTAAGAAGTTGCATTGCATCGAGGCAGCATGAGGGGATCCTTGCTTTGGTCTTTAATACGTAATGGGTGTAGGATTGTTTTGGTTTACAATAGATTCATTCTGGCTGGAACCTGGTTGGAACCTGGTCGACCCCTGAATTGATGAGGATATACTAAGATGCAGATCGAGTCCCTGTGTTCTGTCTGTTCCAATGATAAGTAAACCCGGTGGATTGTCGCTCTCATTCCACACACCACGTAATAGGGGTGGGTCTTAGTAAACACGGGCGCTGAGGGGAGAAGTAAACAAAGAAGAGGCGTTGAGCTCAAAGCGACATCTACAATTAAAACAAAAGGTATCCCAGCCCAGAATCCGTTGAACGCCTGACCGACTTTCCTCACTCTCCATAAACGTACGATATTAAAGTTTACAGTACAAACCAGGAGAAAATCCAGGCCGAACGAAGGTTTTCGAACTCTCCTACAAACGTAGGAGCGCAAGAGAAAACGGGCAGTTTTACTCTCCGCCGTTGGCAACCTCGGGCGATATCGCCGGGTACCCTATGCATCATTTATCAGCACACAAACCACTTCATCAGGGGGAGAAGGGGGGATACTCACACCACGAGCAGACGGCAATAATGGCATACAAACACATCAGCAGCATCCCCTCCAGCCAATGGCTCTTGCCATCCGCAATCAGGTAGTTGACGAGCAGCACAGCCACAAACAGCACCGCCACCTGGAACGGATCAAAGCTCAGCGCCATCTCGTCCATGCCCATGCCCCAGCCGATAATAACCAGCAGCGGGATGATGAACAGCGCGACCTGCATGCTCGAGCCGACCGCCACACCGATGGCGAGATCCATCTTGTCCTTGCAGGCGACCGTGATGGCGGTGACGTGCTCGGCGGCGTTGCCGACGATGGGGAGCAGGATCAGCCCGACGAACTCGGCGCTGATGCCGCCGCCGGCGGTGACCGCGCTGATGCCGTCGACCATGAACTCGGCGCAGAGGGCGATGAGGACCGTCACCACGGCGAGTGTGCCCAGGGCGACGGCGAAGTGCAGCTTGGGGTCCTCGTCGTCGTTGTCCGGCTTGTTGTCGCCGTCGGCCTCGAGGCTGCCCTGCGGCGGGTGCGTGAGCAGGCTGCGGACCTTTTCGTTGTCGGAGCGGGACGAGGGCAGGCCGTGGCCGCCGGCGAGGCCGGCCGGGCGGACGAGGCCCTGGGCGATGGCGCCTTCCTTGAGGTCGCTGCCGCCGCCGCGGCGGCTGCGGAGGGGGTTGGTGAGGGGCTTGGCCTCGACCTTTTGGCTGACCTCGGCAAAGACGGTGGAGTGGGTGCCGAGCTGGAAGAAGAGGTAGGCGCCGTAGACGACGAGCAGGATGACGGCGGTGCCGCGGGAGAGCTTCGCGACGTCGGACTGCGGGGTGTCGCTCGCGATGTCGAAGACGGTGGGGACGATGACGGCGGCGACGGCCAGGGCGAGGAGGCTGGCCGAGGTCTGGGCGACGACCGTGTTGAAGTACTGCTCCGGGCGGGTGAGGCCGCCGGCGAAGAAACACATGCCCAAGACCAGCAGCAGGTTGGAGAGAATGCTGCCAATGAGCGAGGTTTGCACGATGACGACTTCCTTGTGGGCTAGGGCGATGATGGCAATGATGAGCTCCACGGCGTTGCTGGGGGAGTCGAGTCAGTAAGTAAGCCTTACAAAAAAGGGGGACGGGCACAAAACAGCATACCCAAACGAGGCATTCAGCAAGCCGCCGACGGTCTCGCCGGTCCGCATGGCAATTTCCTCGGTGGCGAAGCCCAGCAGGCCGGCTAGGGGCAGGATGGCGATAAAGTTGACGACGAAGACGGCGATGCGGTTGACCGAGTGGATGTAGTTGAGGATGATGCCGACGGGGGCGGCGAACACGAGGAGGTTGAGCCACGAGTGACACACGATGCGCATGATTTGGTTCCTAGGGGTGAAGGGCTCGCTCGGGGTGAGGTGCTTGAAGAAGGTGTGGTCCTTCTTCTTCTTCTCCTCGGGCTCTGGGGCGGATTTTGCGGTGTCGTCGGAGCTGGAAGACTGCTCTCTACTCGTCCCGACGAGTGTCCTCTGGCGCATGACGCCCTGGGTTGCGGTAGGCTCTGTCTCCTTTTCGGCGTCGACTCCTGGGGCGCCAACCTGGGTCTCATTGCCGTCGCTCCCCGAAGAGGTCGGGGGGTTCGGGGCGGTCTGGGCTGGTTTGAGTGGTTGCCCCTCGAGGTCGTTGGCGGCCTGGTAGCTCTGGCTCATGGATTTGCTGCGGCCGTGGGCAAAGAGGCTAAAACTCGGGCTGGTCTTGGCCTCACGTAACGCCTCCATCCTGAGGCGGTGCATGTTGACTGCACGAGGTATGAGTATTCCGGGCTTGCTTTGGTCTGGAGTTGGGACAATTTGGGCTTACAGGAAGACATGGTGTCGTATTACGGTGTCGTATTTCTTGGCCCGAGGCTGGTGTATAATCAGAAGCTCAAGCCGGGGAGGATGAAGTCTGAATTGCGATGACACGAGCCCAATTCACGAGCAGGGCGGTCTTGGGTCTTTGAGGGGTTATCAGTACGGGCAGGTGGGAGGGATCGAGTGCCAGTTATGCGCGACGGGGAGCCAACGAGTGCGCCCAACCACAAGGAAAGAAGAGTGCCCGTGGCAGGTGGCAGTGAAGGGACGGAAAGGGAACTGACCGGGAAGACAAACAAACAGAGGAATGATCAGTCACTCTTCTTTGGTGGGCCGAGAGCAATGAAAGGTGAGTGAGTGAGCGAGTGAAGTGAGGGCGGCGGTGGTCGGTGTGCTGTTGGCTGGCTGGCGGCCCGGGAGTTGGGCTGCGGCGCGTCGGTTGGTGTTGGTGGTTGTGCGCGGTGTTGGTGTGATGGACGGCGCGTCGGTGAGGCGACGGCGGCAAGTGGTGAGCGAGTGAGAGGGAGGGCGAGAGTCTCTCGGCCGTGGGAATTGATCTTATTCTGGGAATCGATGGAGAAGGTGAAAGCTGTCCGCCTCGCGAGCTGTGAAAGAGAGACGTCATTCATGAGCATCGCCTGCCAATGGGGGGCGTGGCGCATTGCATTCCAAGGCCGACTCACGTCCTGCCACGATGGATGGGGGGGCTCCAGCTGGTGTCTTCACCGTAGTGTCGCTGTGTGGGTGCTGTGTGGGTGCTGTGTGGGTGCGTGCGTGTCCTTGTGCAGCGTCCTCCTGCAGTGTGCCGCTCTGCTGCCCGTGCCAGACGCGAGATGGATGGATGGATCCGCAACCGCTCAAACGGCAGTGTTCCAGAATCAGATCGTTTGCGATCCCAATGCCATGCAGCAGGCAACAACAACAACGAGAATAGTTCCAAGAACAAAGCACACAAAGCAACGCAGTCACCGTTCCTGTTCTCCTGATCCCACAAGCTCGCTCTCGGTTGGGAGATTAATTACCACCTGAACGCCCCATCGCCTTCATCCCACCACCCCCCTGCCC